>Ga0193753_10000878_pt1 | contig 27783 bp, 20 predicted proteins | sample H1c2metaG_FD_144925 | JGI IMG/M metagenome (GOLD analysis project Ga0193753, IMG submission 144925) | Soil microbial communities from a riparian zone of the East river system, Colorado, United States - H1c2 | ecosystem: Environmental > Terrestrial > Soil > Riparian zone | place: USA: East... | reverse complement strand
ATCAAGATCGACGAAGGCACCGCGAACAAGAAGAAGCGGATGGGGCGCATCAAGATGCGCGACATCGTGATCTTCACGCGGCAGTTCTCGACGATGATCAACTCCGGTCTTCCGCTCGTTCAGGCGCTCGACATTCTTGCGACACAGAGCGAGAACCCGGCGCTCAAGGACGTGACGCGACAGGTCGTGTTCGACGTCGAATCCGGTAACACGGTGGCCGACGCGCTGCGCAAGCATCCGCGCGCGTTCACCGAGCTCTATGTGAACATGGTCGCGGCGGGTGAGGCGGGCGGTATTCTCGATACGATCCTCATGCGTCTCGCCGTCTTCATGGAGAAGAACGACGCGTTGGTGCGCAAGGTGAAGGGCGCGATGATCTACCCTGGCGTCATCATGAGCGTCGCGGCCATCGCCATCACCGTGTTGTTGATCTTCGTCATTCCGACATTCCAATCGATGTTCGCGAGCGCCAACATTCCGCTTCCGTTGCCGACGCGTATCGTCATCGGGCTGTCGTCGGCCCTCAAGGCCTATTGGTGGGTCGCAATCATCGCCGCGGTGGTGAGTGTGGTCGCGCTCCGCCGCTACTACGCGACGCCGAACGGCAAGCTGGTCATCGATCGGCTGTTGCTCAAGACGCCGGTGTTGGGTGATGTGCTCCGCAAGTCGGCCGTCTCGCGCTTCACGCGCACGCTGGGCACACTCATCTCCTCAGGTGTATCGATTCTCGATGGGCTGGAGATCACGGCGAAGACGTCGGGCAACCGCGTCATTCAAGACGCGATCATGGAGTCGCGCAGCTCGATCGCCGGTGGTGAAACGATCGCCGCGCCACTCAAGAAGTCCGCGGTATTTCCGCCGATGGTCATTTCGATGATCGCCGTCGGTGAGCAGACCGGTGGTCTTGATGAAATGCTCACGAAGATCGCGGACTTTTATGACGAAGAGGTCGACGCGGCCGTGTCGGGCTTGCTCGCGCTCATGGAGCCGGTGATGATCGTATTCCTCGGTGTCGTGGTCGGCGGCATGGTGATCTCGATGTACTTGCCGATCTTCGACATGGTGAACGCGGCGGGCTAGGTCTCCCGCCAGGTCTCAGGTCTCTGGTCTGAGGATCGTGTGGATAGGCACGGTCTATCGCAATTCGTAGGCACACTCGATCGTAATTCTCAGCGATTTCTATCGTAATTCTGCACGTGGTTGTCCTGTAACGGGTACTGGGCCTTTGGGCGAGCGTTCGCCTCGAGGCCCCAGTCGTTTTTCGGCGGTGACCTCGCATGCAGTGGCCGGTTTTGGGTGTCCACCGAGGTCCGAGGTCGTACTCTCGGAGGATTTTGCTCTTTCCCACCGTGAATCCTGCTCGAACAAGTGCGGCATTGATGTCAGCGGTCGTTCTATCGGTGCGTCAACAATTGATGATTCTGTTACTCGAATCCGTAAAACTCTAACCGTGGGTTGTCAAACTCCCACTCGCGGGCGCGAAGCTCCCTACCCTCCGCGCGAATGCGTATCAGGTCCAAGACAGCATCGATCCCGTCGGCGACGATCTGCTTCCCGCGAGTGCGAACGCCAAGCCGTTTGGGACGAAGGGAGAACACCTCGCTGCCGAGCGAGGATCTGTCCGCATCGATCGCCATCGCGGTCAGGTCCACCGGCATCATCGCGGCGATGAGCTGACATCGCGACCTGTCACGCGACATTCCTCCGCGGGAAGGGACATCGATTCGCCGCGAACGTCCCACAAGGTGCCGATTAGGGAACACCGCACATCCCTACGCTGAGATCGTCGCACACCGAGGGCGATCACGGGCGTGTGACTCGTGGACGCACTGGCGTCACTCGACCTCATCGCGACACGAATCTCGGTCACATCAGAGAAGATCCGCCTCGCGTACCCGCAACAACATCTCGCGTCGCGTAAGCCGTATCCGCGTGCGTCGCATGTCCCTCCGGTTCCCGCGAACGCGACCGACGCAGATCTTATGCTGACTTCAATCGAAATCACGGCGGCTGATTTCGGTGTCGATCTGAGTGAGATCGATTTCACGGCGACCGCGGTGCCGGTGACGCCGCCTTCAATCGAAATGACTCGACCCTTGCCGCCGTGATCGCGACCGAATTCGGACGCGATACGACCACGGCACCCGTCAAACTGGCTCCAATCGAAATCGAGGTCGTCACGGCCCGATTCGAGGCCTCGCGGGCCTTTGGAATTCCGCCAAAAGATCTTTGTCACATTGGGCGAAAAGTGGCCGCTTGTCTTCGAGCGCTTGACGACAATCAACGCGGTCGCCAACGTATGACCGCGCCATCGGAGCGCATCCGGTCCGCGGACAGGGATCGTCCCATCCGAGCAGTCGCCGTCACAATCGATCACTCCTCTTTTCGGGCCCATCATGCGGACACGGGCCATCACGAAAGGAGGCCGTATGGTCCGTCGCATCCCCGCCCCAAGCGCGTCCGCTGGTGATTCCAATCCCGCCACACGCGCACTGCCGCCGAGGCCGAACCTCGAGCACGAGCGCAAGCACGCGAAGGCGCTGCTCCGCCAATTGCGCACCGGCGACCCTGATGCCCTCGCCCGAGCACGCGCGCGCCACGGCGCGCTCCATCTGTCGAATGCGAAGATCACACTCGCCGACGCACAGCTGATTGTCGCTCGCGAGTACGGGTTCGCAAGCTGGCCGCGGCTGGTGCAGTACTTCGGCGATGTCGCACGCCAACGTTCCGGTCCGCGTCACTCTGACTCGCGCGACCGTGCCTCGTACGAGCGCGACGCGCGTTCTCTGATCACGCAGCATCGGAACCGTCGCGCACACGCCGGTCGTTCGCTCGCGGCGAGTGTGCCGCGCCTGTATGGCAAAACTGTCGGCGAAGTTTTTGGGTCGAGCGTGAGCGAGGACGACGCTCGGCTGACGGTCGCGCGTCAGAACGGGTGTCCGAGTTGGGAAGTGCTGATCGAGGTGATCGACGCGGTGCGCGCGCGGAATTCCGATCCATGGGTTGGCGAGCTTCCGACGCTCAAGCTTGCGGGGGCCATTTGGGCCGGCGATCTCGATGCGCTCGTGCGAGTCGTCGGCGAACATCCCGAGCTGCTGCGGCCCTCGGAAGAGCAGCTGCGCGAATCGCGAACCGTCGTCGCCTCCGCACTGGCGGCGGAAGAGCGGATGGTGCCGGGAGCGCGCGCGATCACGGACTGGCTAGAGTCGCAGGGCGTCGATGTCCGCCTCGCGCTCAACACACGTCTATGCGGAGCGATGTTTCTGACGACGGAGAACGTGCGCTTTTTTCTCGAGCGTGGTGCCGATCCAACGTGGATTGCGCCGAATGGCATCTCACTGCTGGAGCACGCCCTCCTGCGTTACTGGAATGGCGAGGCCGTCGATTTGATCGCACAGCGAGCGACGCCCAAGCGCGCACTGTGGATCGCCGCCGGGCTGGGCGACGTCGACGGAGTGAGCCGTTTTCTCGATCGAAATGGAAAGCCGATCGCCGCGGCCTACCGTCATCGGCCGGATTTTGCTGCCGCCGGAGGGCCGACGTCGATGCTGTCCGCGCCGGTGCCTAGTGACACGGAGTTGCTCGCCGAGGCGTTTCTTGTGGCGTTGCTCAACGATCGCATCGCCGTGCTCGACTACATGATCGATCGCGGATTTCCCGTCGACTATCTCGGATGGGAGATGCCGTTCCTGAGCTTTGCCGCGGGCAATCAACGCCTTCGCGTGGTCGAGTGCCTGGTGCGGCGTGGCGCCGATCTCGATCTCAAGGGGCGACACCCTGACTGGTCGTCGCGGGAGATGGCGCGCGGCAGGTTCGAGGACAATCCCACGGATGCGACCGCGCGCCGGATTCTCGAGCTGTGCGGCGCAGGTGATCCCGAGCAGGTGAATGCAGAGAAGGAGGCATGTCCGGCGCCGGAGCCGCAGTTCGGGCCCCACGTGCAGGAAGCGCTCGAGCTCGCGGGGGACGACGCCGCGCGTCGCGGACAGGACGACATTCGTCCGGAGAATTTGGTGATCGGCGTATTCCGCGCGGCGTCCAGCCCTTTACTGGAGGTGATGGGCAGGGCGACCGTGAATCTGGAGCAGCTGCGTGCGGAGATCGGCGCACGCGTGATACCAGCGGAGAACCGCGTCGAACGAGGCAAGCTGCCGCTGAACAGTGCCGCGCAGGCTGTGATGCGAGCGGCAATCGCGGCTGTCCGCCAGCGGAAGAGCGACCTCGTGACTGTGTTCCACCTCTTCCGCGCCCTGAGCGATGCCGACGATGCCTTCCTGCCGGACCTCCTCGCGCGGTGCGGATCGAGTGTCGACAAGTTCAGGGAGCGGCTCGCCGACGTAGGGGTCCAAGAGTGATCAGACTCTAGTCGCCTAGCCATTTCGGGGAGCGTCGTCGCGGGCCCGTACAGCATTAGCACAGATTGACACTGACACGATACTGACAAACACGGAGACTCCGGAGGACGCCGAAGACTTCGTGCGCAACGAGCCGGATTTTCTTTGGGACTGCCGCTCGGGATGCTACTAGGCGCGTCCCGAGCGGCGGTCACAAAACAAAGTGGTGTACTCCGCCGCACGAGGGCATCGCGCCACAGAGATTTCGTCCGTGCTTCGTCCGTGCTTCGTCCGGTGTTGTCCGTGCGAACGCTGTGCAGGCCCCGTGACTGTCGGGACGAAATTCATTTGCGCTTGGACGAAACCGCCCACGGACCCAGTTTGCTGTGACGATGGAACGGAGCAGCGTGATCAGCCGTCAACCGAGCCGCGGTCAACTCCGCTCTCGCTCGTAATGAAGGCCGACCACGCCGCTCGGGTAGGGTGTCGCAGACGTCAGCCGGAAGGTTGCGTGCACTCCCTCCGGCAGCAATCGCTTGCCGCCGCCCAACATCAGCGGATACAGAAGCAGATGCAGCTCGTCGACCAAGTCCGCGCGGAGCAGGGCGTGGACGAGCCGGCTGCTACCGTCCGTCAGGATGTTTTTCCCCGACTGTGCTTTCAATGCACGCACCGACTCGATCACGTTGTCGCGAATGATCGTGGTGTTGCGCCACGTCGGTTCCTTCAGCGTACTAGACACCACGTACTTCTTTGGTGCGTTCATCATGTCCCCAAATGGATCGCCCGGGGCCATCGGCTCGAACGCCGCGGCGTGCGTCAGATACGTGCGACGGCCGAGCAACAGCGCGTCGGCATCCTGCATCATCGCGCCAAAGCTTTTGCCGATGTCGTCGTGCCAATAGGCGCCGGTCCAGCCGCCGTACTCGAACCCTCCGTCCCGGTCCTCGTCCTGTCCACCCGGAGCCTGTATGACACCGTCCAGCGACACGAACTCGGACACAATGAGCTTTCTCATATGAACTTCCCCCGTTGAGTGGCCTGAATTGGTAGGTCCGATCCCGCATCCGCGTGTTTGTCAGTCGGGACGCTGGTCGGCCTTCACCTAGGCGTCGAACGAGCAGGGCCCGGATCGACATGGTTCGTCGCGCACTATGCGGCCGATCAAACCCGTCGGCTGGCCTCGTGGCATTTTGCAGGCACGTCACCGCCGTGCGGCGGAGGGACTTGTCGCGGGTGCGAGCACGACCGTGATCTGAGCGCTGCCAGACTTCCCCTCGCTCGTCGCGGTAATGATTGCCGAGCCGACCGCAACGGCTGTTACGAGGCCGCTCTCGTTCACGGTCGCCTTTGATGCATCCGACGACGACCAAGACACAACTCGGTCCGGTATCGGGAGTCCAGTTCTGGAGAGCGTTCTCGCAGTCAGTTGTTGCGTGCTGTCCGGAGTCATCGTGGCGGTCTGTGCCTTCACCTCGACCGTGACGACCTCGATGTGAAAGGATAAGATCTCCGCAGATCCGCTCTTGCTTTCGCTGGTCGCGGTGATCGTGACGTCGCCGTAGCTGACACCGGTCACGAGACCGCTGGGACTCACGGTCGCTCTAGTGGCGTCGGAGGTGGACCACGACACCGCCCGGCCCGTGAGGGGAGCGCCACTCGAGTCGAGAGCAACCGCGGTCATCTGGAGCGTAAACCCAACGCCGACAACATCGCGCGGCGGCGTTACCGCGACAGCGGCCACGGGCGCCGGAATCACGGTGAGAATTGCCTGGCCGCTCTTGGAGCCCGAGATCGCCGTGATCTGCGCTTGTCCGGGCGCGACTGCCGTGATGTGCCCGCCGGTGTCGACGGTCGCTACGCCGCTGTTCCCCGACGACCAGGTGACGCCGCTCAAGTCGAGCGATGCACCGGTCTGATCAACCCCGATGGCGCGGACGGTGGTCGTTTGACCTACCTGCAGCGCGGACGAGACGAGCGTGACGTTGATCGCGGTCAAGACTACTGGCGTGGTCGCGGGATCGCCTCCGCAACTCGCGAGCAATGACAAAACCATCACATGCAGAACGCGCCGCCGCGCGCGGCGCTTCGGGAACAACGATGTGATCGCGAACATGGAGTAACCTGGACGATAGTATGCGACGCTGATCGGAGCCGCCCTCGGCAACGACATGACAGCAGTGTCAACGCACAACCAGGGTCGAGCTCTCCAGGTCATCGCCCTAGTCTGGTCGCACCCTCGCGCGGGTCCAAACAACGATCGTTGCACAACTCTGTTGTCCGGACGAGATGAATTGGCGCGGCGTGGACGATTCGTCGTACGCCTCGATTGCCACGAGCTGATCCGGGCGAACGAACTCGTCGATATCGCCAGGTGTCATCGTTTGCCACAGCACTCCGTCGACGTAGAAGTTGACACAGCCGCTCGGCTTACGCGCGTCGCTGATGACATACGATCGCCCGTTGCCAGCCGGTGCGATACGAAATCCAGGCACGACTCGCATTACCTCGCTGAAAGCAATGAGGCGGTGGTTGATCTGGCCGCCGTCCACGAAAACCCCGAGGCCGGATTGTTTGCGGGCCGAATAGCCGACGCCCGCGAGCGTTGTGTCCCTCGCAGGTGCTCCAATCGTCCGCGGATGCGGTGCGTCCGCCGTTCGCAGACTCGCGAGCGGAATCATCACAGCGACGCTCGTCATCGTTGTAGCGATCCGCAGTCGTCGCGAAACACGCGTGCGCGACCGACCCGAATCGAGCATCGCGCGAAACCGCTCTTCGAGACTCGATGATCTGAGCATTCCAATAACAGTCACCGCGCGCAATCGCGGCGAATTCGCCGCGCGCGCGAGCTCCAGCAAGATCGACGCAAAGCGCACGCTCGTCATCCCGTTTGCCAGCACGACATCGTCGGCCGCACGCTCCGCCTCGGCGCGCAATCTGACGTTGGCGAGCCATGCCAGGGGATGAAACCACAGCAGCGCCGTCGCCACCACAGCGATGAGTTGCGCCACTGAGTCGCCACGCGCGATATGAGCAAACTCATGAATGAGCACTGATCGCCTCCGCTCGTCCGACCACGTGTCGGCCGTTTCGGGCACAAGGATAATCGGATGGAAGATACCCGATGCGACCGGCGCCGAGAGCGTTGGGCAACACAACACCTTCACCTCGCGTCGAACGCCAGCATCGTAGGAGGCTGCGCGCACTGTGTCGGACCATCCGCCCCACGTGACCAATCGCGACTGGCGAACAAGACGCGCAAGGACGACATGTCCCAACACACCGCGCGTGAGAATCACGAGACAACCAACGATCCATATCGCGAGCAAGAGCGTCCCGTGACGTCTCACCGATTCCGCGATCTGCGTCAAGCGATCTGCTGGCCCTGGCGAGGCTACGCTATGCACCGATTGCGCTGACGCTGCGTCGAGAACGGGAGACGCACGTACGTTGTCGGCGATCCGCAGCGCACCCGCTGCAGGAATTGTGAGGACAGTCGCCGGCATGATTGGAGAAAGAAGCACGAGGGCCAGGCACGAGACGAGGGCGCCGAGCCACACGAGATGTCGCCATGCGGCCGACGCGTGGCGCAGCGCAAGCGCGACGCCGGTCGCCAGCGCAAGCACGGCGGTTGTCTTCGTGATCAGAACGATTGGGGCGACACCAAGCACGATGCGCGCGATCGGATTCATGAGCGAGCTCCCTTTTTCTTGGCTTTCTCGATCAGCGTTGCCAGCCGGTCCAGTTGTTCTCGACTGAGCGACTTGCCGCCGTCGCCGAGCAAGGCGACGACGGCCGATTCCGTCGAGTCGTTGAAGAACGTCGTGACGAGATGACGGAGCGCATCAGTGCGAAGACGTACGGGATCGCCGGCGGGGAGAAAGACGTGGCGCGGTCCTTCCCATTCATGGGTGACATACCCTTTGTCCTCGAGCAGTCGGAGCATGCTCCGAACAGACGAATAACTCGGTGGATCGGGGAGGTCGGCGAGGACGTCGGCGGCAGTCGCGCGCTGGCGCCTGACGAGAATGTCCATGATCTGTCGTTCGCGTCGCCCGAGCTCGGAAAACGATTTGTCCATCGGTCTGTTTTGGTGGTTGTGCTGCTGTAATCGCACTATGCCATTGCACTAGCATGATGCTAATACACTAGCATCGAATGAACACCGCGTCAAGTTTGAAAAAGGTCGCAAGGGCGACGCTGATTCGGCGGCTCGTGCCGCGCGAGTACTGTCCGCATTGCGTGCTAACGCGCGTTGGTTCAACAGATGGCGGGCAATCGTCAGATTCCCCCGCTCGCCAAACGTGCGAGGCGCCGCTTCGCCGTCGTGCGCGCGGCATGCCGCGCCCGGTCGCTCCATTCTACATAGGCAGGAGAGCAGCAATGAGACAGCAGAATGTGTTGAATGGCCTCGCGCTATTCACGTTGATGGGAACCAGCGTCGCGTCGGCCGCGCATCCAGACAAGAAGTGCAAGAAATTGGAAGCGCAAATCGTTGCGGTGCCGTTGACGACTGGCTGCACCAGTGCATTCGGTCTTTGCACGGCAGGCACGATCGACGGGAACCAAGGTTTGCGTGGAACGACGCGCTTCGTCGCGGACGGTATTACGCCGAGTCCGGCCAGCGCTCCCGACGGGCCGGCGACGATCGCCTACAGTGGCGTCATTCATATAGTCACGTCGAATGGAACGCTCGATGTGCGAGACACTGGCGTGTTCGATACCGCCACCGGCACGCCGACGGGTGGATTGTTCGTCAGCTTCGATCGCATTGATGGCGGCACGGGACGCTTTGCGGGTGCGACGGGAACGCTCCTCATCGGAGGCAGGACTGTCGAAGGCCGGCTGGTGGCTGACGTCACGGGAGAACTCTGCGAGCGCTGAGACGCGTCGTCCTGATCGCCGGTCTGGGATAGGAGGTTACACAGGGTGAGCGCCCGTCGTCGCATATGGCAGCTGCTCGTTTCCCGTCTGTCCCAGCGAATCTACGGAGAATTGGTTGGAGCGTCCCCCGATCTGGTTCGCGCTCTTTTGCACAGTAGCGGGTGTTGCGTTTGCCGCGATGGTCGTGACCGCGATATCGCGGCGATCGCACGCTGCGCCTGCGCCGCCCGCCGCAGCGGCTCCCTCCGTGGCGCCCGCGACCAAGACCGCCGACTCCATGCGGGTCCCAGTTCCGGCGGAAGATCCGGTCGGCGTGGGTTTGCCGCCGGGCTATCGAAGCACCAGCGCTCGCAACTACATGCGAATGCGGCTGCGTGAGCTCACGATGGCGGAGGAGATGTACTACAACGAGAACAGCGCGTATACGACGGACATCTCAAAGCTGCAGTTGGCGCGTCGCACTGGTGACGTCGTCGTGCTTCGCGTGATCGCCGCGGGTCCGGCCGGATGGAGCGGCGAGGCGACGCACCCGGCGTTGCCGGGAAAGAGCTGCGTCACGTACGCGGGTGTCGTGTCGGCGCCGACGGGAATTCCGCAGACGGCATTCGACCACGCGCAACCGCTCGGCGAGCGCGACTTTGTGTGCGACAAGCCGTAGTTCAAGTTTGCTTATTGGCCGAGACGCTCGGTTTTCGCTGTCAGAACGCCGCCAGCAGCGGTAGAGCACGTTAGGGCTGCCGCATTGACATTTGCTAAATAGCAAACCGCAATCGCTGGCGCGGGTGCAGACCCTCGATTCGGGTTGCGCTGGAGTGTCCTGGAGGAAGCGAGCGGTGTAGGTACCAGAACGGACCAGCCCGATGCGGCGCCACGAGCGGTAGACTCCGTCCGCGCGTCGGCGTCTGCACGAATGGATTCGGACGCGGACCATTTGTCGAGAGTCGTGGTATTACAAGCGCTAGACGCCATGGTCCATCACCAGCTTGCGTGCAGTCCATGAGCTCGACGCATATCGCGCAAAATTCACGCACTCACTGGATCGGTGCAGGGAATCCGGTCGCGTCTTGGCGCGTCGTCGGTCTGTCGACCGTGGCGACCGCGCTGCTGTTTGCCGCCGCGCTCACCGCCATGATGTCGTTTCACACGTTGGAGCTGGATCGTGAAACCCTATCGAGCGAACGCGTTGCCTGGTTGCCAATTCCAGTCCCAGCGCCAGTGCGTACTCCGCCGTTGCCGGTGACGCCCCGCGAGAAAGGACGGCGAGCCACACTGGTTGCTCCGGAGCGTGTGCCGACGGCGATCGATGTGATCGCTGTGCCAGCCGTGCCGGAGCAGACGCAGTCGCGCAACCCGTCGTCTCGCGCCGATAGTTCCGTCAAACCGACTCCGGCGAACTCGCCGAGAATTCCACTGGTCGTCGAGCCGGCAGCGCCAGTGCCCTATGTTCCGCGCCCGGCAAGTCTCTTGGGAGCGCCGATGGCGCCGGCTGGAGTTGTGGTCACGCACACACCGATGAGCGGGGCGACGCGCGATTCAATTCTTGCCGCATCGATGGCAAACGTTCCGGCGCTCGCACGAGCCCTCGGCGGATCGGGCGGCAAGTCGGCCGGCGTTCATCTGAAGCCAATTGGTGGGACCGATGTCTTTACCGGTCAGCAGCGAGCGGGAGTCTGTGCGTGCGTCAGCGTGCCGTTTCCAATCTTTGAACCCGGACCGTCTGCCGCCCAGCGACAGCGCGACGCGATCATCGAGGTGGACAACCAGGCAAGACTCGCGCGCCTCCAAGATCGCCTGCGTCATCAACAGGATTCGATCCGGCTGGATTCGCTGCGACGCGATTCAATCGCGATGACACCGAGACGGCCGACACCACCGCCGTCTCACGAATAGGTGGTGTGTTTGCTTCGTCCTCTCTACGGGCCGGCGGTTGCCGGCCCGGTTGTAAATCTGATTCTCGTCAGGTGCCCGTGATCGTGACGGTCGCGCGCATCCACGGGTGAATGCAACACTGGTAGTATTCCGTCCCAACCGTCGTGGCGGCATCACTGGTGAAGGTCCCACCCGGCGCGACGAGGGCGTTGGTCGCGAGCGCGGCGCACTCTGGCGCTTCGACCGGATTTCCCGACGCCGTATTGAGGGCCGGAATGATGCCGCCGCCGAATGCTTCGACTTCTGTGAATGTGTGGCCTTCGCCGCCGTCATTCATCGCCTTGATCGATTGACCGACCTGAATGGTGAGCGCGGTCGGCGCGAATGCCCACGCGGCGACTTTCTGCGTCGCGGTGAGCTCGCTGTTGAACTGGGCGAGTGTGACAGACCCCTGGTGCGTGCAGGTGCCGGCACCGATGCCCGCGTTGAAGCTCGCCGAGTCGCATTGGTCCTGCATGCTGAGTGTGGCGTCTGGCAGTTGTGACGGCGAATTGCTGTCACTGCCGCAGGCGGCAAGGGTCACCGAGCCGACGGCGACGGCGAGCGACGCGATATGGATGAGTGTTCTGCGCATACGAACGGCCCCTTCTGTTACGGAATGCGAACTAGAGATCGCTCGTGCCCGTGCATTCGACGTGTGTCGAACCGGAGCGCAGAGCGACGTCGGCGGCGTCGCCGATTTGAACCGACGTGAGCAATTGCATCACGCGTCAATCGATAACGCAGCATCCGTTCCCGCGAGTCGCTAAGAAATCGAATGTCCGACCGCGACAATTAGTGTTTGCTCATTGCGTCGCGACGGTCTCGAGCGTACGGCGCGCATCCGATCGGCGGTTGCGCTCGTCACCTAATCGACCTCGTCGGCTCGCCACCGATGCGCGAGCGGTCGCGACGCGGACCCTCGGCTCAGTGCGGCTTCCGAGCGTCCGACGGATGGAAATCCTGCTCGTATGTCTGCTTGACGCGCAGGAGGTCGGATTCCGCTTGATCGCGCAGGCCGCCGGCGACGCGATTGCGAATGCTGAACAACCGATTGTTCGGGAGATTGTCGAACCGATACTGCCGGAGCGCCACGAGGTAGACGCTTTCATGTGCCGCGGCGCTCGACCGATCGATCACCGCGAGCACGTCGAGGCTCGCTTCGAGGTAATGGTCCGCCCACAGCTGCTTGGTCGCCACGAGCGTTACATTGCCGGGATCGGGCGGGGTGAAAATTGAGAGTTGACGAATGGTGAGAATCGGGCGCGTGTGCGGCATTTGATCCTGCGACCAGAAGATCATGTTCGATACGCTGTCGAGCTTCTCGGCCGGATAGGTGAGGAGATACTTCTGAAACGGCGCGGTGCTCGGATAGAGATAGGGCGATTGGGCGATGAGCCCATCAAGCGCGTCGCTGGATTTGACGGTCGGTTGATCGTCGTAGATGATCATGGCCTCGCTGCCGCGCACACGGTAGTCGTTCACATATGCGGCCATCTGCTCGCGGGCGTACTGCAACAGCTCCGTGGAGACGTTCGGCGAATTCCAATCGACATTCGTGCTCAGGAATGCCATCCCCGATGCGGGAAGTTTAAAGTTGCATGATCGCGGCCGGCAGGCTTTGAGGTCCTTCACGTCGTTCTTGGACAGCGCCAGGTTGCCAACGTCGGACGCAGTCGCCGGCGTACTGAAAACGCCGGAGAGCGAACGAGTGGGCGATCGAAGCGGCCGGTCGACCGTCATGAAATGCTCGACGAACCATGCGCGCGGCACGTCGACCGTGATGATGCCGGCCACCGCGACGTCTCGATCGATCGCGGTTCGGAGCACCTTGGTCACGGGTTGCCCCTGCTCGAGCGATGCGAGCTGCTTCGCGCTGAGGCCGACAGTCTGGTCGAGAAACGCCGACAGCTGAGGCGGGGGCTGTTGCGCTCGGGCCGAAGCGTGGGCAACGAAACAGGATAGGGCGATGATCGACAATGCCGATCGCAGGGTGCGCATCGATGGAGTCTGCACGGGGCGCCGCGAAAAGACCAGTTGAGCGCGGGCAATTCAACGCACGGTCGACGGAGGTTCAGTCACCGTCTCCACCTATTGCGAACCAATAGGAGTCCGAGATACTTTCTATCTGGAATCGATAGGAGCGAGGTGATGGACAAGCGGGACGTTCAACAGGGCACGCTGGCGCTCATGGTACTCAAAACACTCGACGTGCTGGGCTCGTTGCATGGCTATGGGATAGCGCGCCGAATCGAAGAGACCAGCCGTCACCGGCTCGCGCTCAACTATGGCACGCTCTATCCCGCGCTGCTCAAGCTCGAGCAGCAAGGCTTTATTTCCGCGGAGTGGGGCGTTTCGGACAACAATCGGCGCGCGCGCTTCTACACCATAACCCGCGCAGGAAAAAAACAGTTGGCGCGTGAGACACAGGCGTGGTCCGAGACGAACGAAATCATGAGTTGGTTCGTTAGTCCGCGGCCTGATCCGGCGTAACGACGATCCGGTTATGACTCGGAGCCTCCGCTGATTCATCGGCGAGCATGGTACGTGCATGTTGGCAGACGAAGGCTCCTTCGCCGCACCGCCGGAGCGGCGCCCAAGTACCTGTCTCCGCGTGAACGCCAATGAAACAACTCGCTTCCGTTCTTCCTATCCGTGTGCTCGTGCTCCCGGTTCTGTTGGTTGCGATTGCCGGCTGCAGTCGGAGCTCCGACGCCGACAAGGCAAACACGCCATCCGCCCAGAGCGGGGAAGTGACCGGCGCCGATGCGTTGGTCATCGTGCGAGGAACAGTCGTGAGCGTTTCTCCGAATGAGGTCGTGCTCAAGACCGACACGAGCTCGACGTCCGTCAAGCTGGAGGAGCCGCTCCGCATGTACGAGAGCGGGCCGAGTGACATGGCCCAAGTCAAGGAATCATCATTCATCGGTGTGACGACGGTGAAGCAGCCGGACGGTTCGGAACGAGCGACCGAGATCCATGTCTTTCCGGAAGAGTTGAGAGGTGTGGGTGAAGGAAGTCGCATGATGGCGCAGACGACCGGACCGGCCGGGAGCCGAATGACGAACGGCAGTGTTGCGCCTTCGCGCATGACGAATGGCAGCGCGACTCACGCCGAAGGCTCGTCGCTCGTTGTGCAGTATGCCGGCGGTTCACAGAATGTGACTGTGCCGCCCAATACCCCCGTCACGGAGCTCAAGGCCAGCTCAAAGACGCTGGCCGCCGGCGATCAGGCCGTCTTGTTGGCGAACAAGGCGCCGGGAGGCGGTCTGGTGGCGCACAAGGCGATTTTCTCGGGCAAGTAGACTGAGAGCGGATTCTGGCGGACGCGACGGAGACAACGACGGTGAGCAGATAGCTATTCAAGAATCGTCGTCGCGCCGTCGCGAGGGAGTGGCAGCCTTCCGCGTGAGCTTGGTTATTGCACTTATACTGGCGTGATCGAGCGGGTTGCCATTTCGGCGACCCGATCATGAGCTACGGCCGAGATTGCTCGTCTACCGGCGCCGTCCTTCCGCCCCCACGAGTGATGCTCCTTCGCAGTGTTCTCCCGACCTTGCCGTTCGCCAGTGCGCGCGCCCTCTGTGAGAACGCGGCGGCACTCGACGCGTCTCACGCGCCGTCGCGGCGATCGTGACCCAGCCGGACCGGACCGGGGAAGCACTGGTGGCGACCGAGGCGGCTCTGTTTCACCAGCTGACGGTCCGGTCGCTCGAGTTCATAGCCATTCTCGAAATTGACGGCCGGATTCGATACATCAGCGCCTCCGTGCACGCCGTCCTCGGCTACACGCCCGAGGAACTTGTCGGGCGATACCCCGTGGAATTCGTTCACAAGGACGATCGTCAGACGATGATGGAGACGCACGATCGCGTGGCGAATGGCGGATCGGGCGCGGTCGCCGACATGATCATTCGGCTCTGCCACAAGGATGGCTCCTGGCGGTACTTCGAGGGCGGCGGACAAAACCTCCTCCATGATCCCGTGGTCGCCGGCATCACGGTGAGCGCGCGTGATGTCACTCGACGGAAGGTCTTCGAAAACCAAATGGAGGAAGCGCGCCGCACCGCTGACGTCGATCGCCGGCGGCTCGAGGCGACGTTGCAGGCAATTCCGGTGGGCGTGTGGATTGCCGATGCCAGCGGGCGCATGATCCATTCAAATCCGGCTGCCGCGCGGATCTGGGGAGGCCAGGCGCCGCACGTAGGTGCGCCGGAGGGCTACGCTGTCTATCGCGCGTCGTGGCCAAGCACCGGAGCGCCGCTCGCGCTCAACGAATACCCGCTGCCGCGCGCGCTTCGCACCGGGAACTCGGTCGACTGGGTCACGATCGACATTGAGCGTTTCGATAACACGCGCGGCCACATTCTGAATTCCGCGTCGCCGATTTTCGACGCCGATGGCGTAGTGACCGGCGGTGTCGCCGTGAGTGTCGACATCACCGACCGACAGGTCGCCGCGCAGGAACGCGACCGGCTGCTCGCATCGCTCGAGATCGAGCGCGCGCGTCTGGCGACGGTGTTCGAGCAGGCGCCATCCTTTCTCGCCGTGCTCCGCGGGCCGGAGTATGTCTTCGAGCGTGTGAATCCCGCCTGTCAAACACTCCTCGGGCAGCGCGAGTTGATTGGGAAGAGCGTGTTGGATGCGCTTCCGGAAATTCGCGACCAAGGCTTCATGGCGCTGCTCGATCGCGTCCGAGAGACTGGAGAGCCGTTCGTCAGCCACGAGAGTCCAGTGACGCTCATGCGCGGTACGGACGGCGTTGGGGAGACGCGGTACGTCGACATGGTGTTTCAGCGGCTTGCCGATCCTGATGGCCAGCCGCGTGTCGTGGTGCATGGTGTGGACATCACCGAGCAAGTTGTCGCCGCGATCGCGCTTCGGCGTACAGAGCAACGGCTGCGCGAGCAGTTCGCAAAGCTGCCAGTCCCGACGTTTCTGTGGGAATCCCGCGATGCCGACTTTGTTCTCGTGGATCTGAATGACGCGGCCGATGGATTCGTAACACCGCTGGCGCACGAAGCGATTGGTCAAACAGCAACGCAACTATTCCCCGCGGGTTGGGAGATGCGGGCGGATGCAATTCGCAGTCTGCGGGACGGAGTCGTCGTGCGACGTGCTGTCACCGAGGACGCCGGCCCGGGACACGAGCCGCGTACTTTCGATTTGACGATCGGACCACAGCAGCCCGACCGCGTTTTGGTGCATGTGTTCGAGACGACGGAGCAAACACGGCTTGCGACGGCGCTGCGCCAGGCGCAGAAGATGGAGGCAGTGGGACAACTCGCCGGAGGTGTCGCGCATGACTTCAACAATCTCTTAACGGTCATCGGCGCGCACAGCGCATTCTTGCTCGAGGAACTTGGCGAAGCGGACCCTCGCCATCTGGATGCGTTGGCCATTCGGGAGGCAGGCGATCGCGCAGCCGGTCTGACCCGGCAACTCCTGGCGTTCAGCCGAAAACAGATCCTCCAGCCCGCCGTCATCGATCTGAACGTCGTCGTTCGGGAAACGAATCGCATGTTGGAGCGGCTGCTCGGCGAGGATGTCGACGTCGTGCTAACACTCGCGCCGGCGTTGCCGAGCGTCCTGGTTGACATTGGTCAGGTTGAGCAAGTGCTCATGAACCTCGTTCTGAACGCGCGGGACGCGATGCCGGGCGGCGGTCGGCTATTCATTTCGACGCGAGAAGCGGTGGTCCCGGCGAACTCGATGGCCAGAGGGATTGTTCCGCCGGGCCACTATGCCGTCATGACCGTCGCCGACACGGGCGTGGGAATGACCTTGGAAACCGAGGCGCACATCTTCGAGCCGTTTTTCACGACGAAGGAGGTGGGCAAGGGAACGGGATTGGGTCTGTCCACAGTCTACGGGATCGTCACGCAATCCGGGGGGTATGTGACCGTCGAGAGTGCTCCGGGTGCTGGTGCTGCGTTCGACGTGTATCTCCCGATCGTCTCCGGAGAGCTGAATCTCGATTCGCTGGATGGGAAAAACGCGTCCGCGACCAAGCGGAGTGAAACAGTTTTGTTGGTCGAGGATGATCCGTCTGTTCGGGAGATCGCGAAGCGCATTCTGGTCCGTGAAGGGTATCACGTGTTGGAGGCGAGCGATGGGCGGGCGGCGCTCACACTGTCCGCGTCGCACAGTGGAAAAATCGACGCAGTGATCACCGATGCCGTGATGCCGGGAATGACGGGAGCCGCCGTGTTGAACGAGATTCGCGCCGAACGTCCGAACTGCAAAGCGATCTTGATGTCGGGGTACACCGATGATGAGATGACGCGCCGAGGCATTAGTGCGTCGGATGTCGCATTTGTGCAGAAGCCGTTTACGCCGGAGGATTTTGCGCGGCAGGTCCGACACGTGTTGGATTCGTAGCGGCCGAGGCGTACTGCGCGTGCACCGTACGGCTCACGTATTCGCGACGCTTGCGACGTCTCCGTTGCTCGCGTGCGGATCGACCAGCAACGCTCCGACCTCGCTGACTCGGCGGCGACGACGTTGACACGGAGCGAACGTTACATCGATGCGAACAGCGGCCACGCCTCGTTGGACGCCCAGAGTCGCGCGGTCATGGCTGATTTTCTGTCTCGGGTGGCTCCCGACTAGTCCCCAGCCCGACCATCTCGAGCAGCTTGAGCGCGTTCCTCGACGTCGCGATGCCGGGCCGCAGTCGATAGTCGAACCACATGACTGGACCGTTCTCCGTCTCCTTGAACCGCTCGACGAGATGAACAGCTCGGGCGCTTTGAGTGAGCTCCGGCTCGGTTGCGAGCTCGAGATCGTGCGTGGCGATCGCACCGATGGCTCCAGCGTGTAGCAGATGTCGAAGCACGGCGGCGACCGCGGGCCGGCGCTCCTGCATGTTCGTGCCGCGAAGCATCTCGTCCGCGACGTACAGCAGCGGCGGATCATCGCCCTCGCGGGCTGCGTCGACAATCGCCTTGAGCCGAAGCAGCTCGACCATGAACAGCGACAGGCCGTCTTCGAGCGCGTCGTGAACGTGAATGCTGGTGCGCAGCCGCACGCGCGGAAGTTGAAACGAGTCGGCACACACGGGCGCGCCGGCTTGCGCGAGCACGACGTTCAACGCGATCGACCGGAGCAGCGTGCTTTTGCCGGCCATGTTCGAGCCGGTGACGAGGAGAAACGTTCCGGTCGGGCCAACCACGACGTCGTTGGCGACTCTTGTAGTTGGCGACAGGAGCGGGTGCGCGAGGTTCGACGTTTCGACGCTGTGCACGTCGTCGCGAAACACAGGGAAGGTCCACGTGGGATTTTCATAGGCGAGCGTAGCTACCGCGGCATGTGCTTCCAATTCGCCGAGGGCGCGGAGTCGATCGCGCATGAGCCGGCCGTGCTGCGTTTGCCAACGCTCGAGCGCGTCGACGACGTGCATGTCCCAGAGCGTCAGTGTATTGAGGGCGAGATGTCCCATCGGCGACAGGCGTACATCGGCGCACGACGCGATTTGCGCGAGCTTGTCGAATGCCGGCGCAGCCACGCTTCCGCCCATCCGTTCCTGCAACGCCCGAAGATGGTCCGATCGAAACGTCTCGCCCGCCGCGTGATCGAACATGGCGCTGTACGCGCGTCCGTTGAACCCGCGTCCCGACGCATGTTGGAGCGTCTCGCTCGCTCGGCGGCGCGCGCTTGCCATCAAGGACAGGTTGGCGACGACGAGCGCGATCGCCGCTGCGGCGGGGATGATCTGCCCAATCGCGGCAAAAATCGCGATCGGTGTGGCGACGCCGAGCACGCGGGCGCCCCAACGTGTAGCCGTTTGTCCTCGGAGCCAACCGTCACTTTCCGCCCACGTCATGAATTGCTCGATCGACTTGCTCGTTCCGACACCGGCAGAATGTACGCCGAGTCGCTCGCGCCAGGTCGTGAGCGATTGCAACTCGGCGATTGCCTCCTGACGTCCATGCAACGCGTCGATCGGCGGCGGTGATTCGGCGAGCAGCCACTCAGAGAGTGCGTCGTGCCCAACGCCTGCACTCGCGGGACCGAGCAGTTGAGCGAGCGAGGTTTCCCCGGAGAGGTGGAGGTCGGCGGCGAAGGGATGGGTTCGCGGATAACTCACCGACAACGCCGGCGGGAGCGCCACCCACTCTCGGCGAATGCGACTGATGCCGGTCTCGCACGCGCGGCGCAGCGCGTCGTGTAGTCGAACGAGGTGCTTGAGCCGCCGGTGCCGTCGCACGAGCTCGGCGAAGGCAACACCTCCGACAGTACCGGCCAAAGAGCCGACGACCGGCGACGTGATGCCTCGGGCGGTGCTGGCGACTATGGTTGCGGCGGCGACAAACACCACGAGTCGCGCCCATCCAGTCCGCCTCGCGAGGCCGGCGGCGTCGTCGCGCGCGCGGGCGTGCTGCGCCCCGCGCACAACGTAGTCGTCGATAATGTGATCGTGTGGTTCGGCGAGAGGAACGGTCGAGTCGATTGCAGGCATTTCCGCGGGGCGGCCGGTGGAGATCCGTGTAGCAAATACTATCGCGCCGGTCGCCTGCGGCACACTGGACAGGAGAAGTCTAGCGACGCATGGTTTGCGCGGTCGTCTCGATCCAATTTCTTCTTTGCCACATCGCGGCAGTCGCCGAGATTCCCGAGAGATCCCGTATGAAGCGCGTTGCATTCTTTGTTCTGTGTCTCGTCGCTCGGTTGGCGGCCGCTCAAGAGCATGACGTCCTCGTCACCGGTGGCTGGTTGTTCACCGCGACGAGCAACGATCGCATTCACAATCCGGGAATTCTCATTCGTTCGGGGAAGTTTCTGCGTGTTGGCGGAGATCTGTCCGTCGCCGCGGCGAACGCTGAGCGAATTCAGCTCGCGGATACCGAGACGGTGATCCCCGGGCTATTCGATCTTCACGCGCACTATGCGATTGAGCTGTTCGGCGCTGGGCGAAAGGACGAGACGGCGGCGTATCCGTCGCTCTTTCTCGCCAACGGTGTGACCGCGACGTTCCCCGCGGGCGAGATGGACCCGAACGTCATGCGCGCGCTGCGCATCAAGATCGAGAACGGCGAGCAACCCGGACCTCGGCTGCTCAATTCGGGGCCATACTTCGGCTCGGCGCGTCCAGGGTGGAACCGCGCGATCACTTCACAGGAGATCTACGCCGAAGTCGATCATTGGGTGGAGCTCGGCGCCAAGGGCTTCAAGGCGAAAGGCGTGACGCCCGATGAGCTACGGGCACTCATCGAACGCGCGCATTTTCATGGCCTCACCGTGACGGGCCATCTCGACTCCGGCAACCGCAACAGCGTGAATCCGCGCGACGCGATCATGATGGGCATCGATCGCATCGAGCATTGCATGGGCGGCGACGCGTTCACGGCCGATCGATCAGCGTATGCGTCGTACGAGCACATGTCGTTCGACACGCCGGAGTTCAAGAAGATCGTCGCGCTGTACAAGCAGGAGCACACGTACTTCGACGCGACGATCAGTGCGTATGGCTACTACGGCAAGAAGGATCCGGAGGTCTTCACGTATTTCTCCGACGAACAGGTTTACCTCACGCCGTACATGCGTTCTCTCCGCGCCGCGCGACCGCCGCGAACGGTGAACCAGCAATTCGAGAACATCTATTGGAATAAGCGAAAGGAGGTCAAAGGCTTCTTCGACGCCGGCGGTGGCGATCTCATCACGCTGGGGACGGACCATCCGAGCTGGGGCGAGTTTTTTACGCCGTTCTCGGTGCATCGCGAGCTGCTGTCGTTCGCCCTGTCAGGAATCCCCAACGCGGCGGTGCTCAAGTTTGCGACGATCAACGCTGCGCGAGCGATGGGGCTCGGCGACCGGCTCGGCTCGATCGAAACGGGGAAGTGGGCGGATCTCGTGGTAGTTCGCGGCAATCCGCTGCAGGACATTCGTCGAACGCGCTTGCCGCGCATCGTGATCAAAGCGGGACGCGTCTACGATCCGGCGGCGTTGATGAAGTCGGTCGAGGGGAAAATTGGCCCGGCGAGCGCGGCTGATACGGCAGCGTGGGCGCCGACGCCGAGAGGAGCGCGCGGCGGCTGATCTCCGTCGGGGATCGTCACTGATTGGGTGTCATTGACCATGCGCCTGACGAAACAACCACCCACCGGCTCTCGCCCACTCACCGGCTTTGTAAGTGATGTTGTGGGCGGGGTGACGTTTGCCCTCCGCTCGCTTCGAAAGAGTCCCGGATTTACCGTAACGATCGCGCTCACGCTGGCCATCAGCATCGGTGCGACGACGGCGATGTTCAGTATCGTGAACGGAGTGCTGTTCGCGCCGCTTCCGTTCGCGAACGCCGACCGTCTCGTATGGACGGTGAATCGCGGAACGCGCCCCTACGACGCGATGTCGCCGCCCGATCTCGCCGATTGGGGAAAGCTCAACGACGCGTTCGAAGAAGTCGGTGGATGGATGCCAAGCCAAGTTGGCCTCGTCGGCGGCGGCGAGCCAATCCACGTCACAGCGGCCGAGGTGACGGGAAATTGGTTCACCATGCTCGGAACGCGGATGTCGGCGGGCCGCGGACTCTCGAGCGACGACGCGGAGCCGGGACGGCCAAAGGTCACAGTGCTGAGTTACGCACTCTGGCAGCGCCAGTTCGGCGGCGATCCGGGCATTGTCGGGCGTGGAGTGCTGATCGACGGAACCCGATACGTGGTGGTCGGAATCGCAGCGCGCAACTTCACGTTTCCGAGCGATGCCGACATCTGGCGGCCGGCGATGTGGGACAGTCGCTGGATCAACGCTCGAGGGAACCGTTTCTTTCGCGGCCCGATCGCGTTGATCAAACGCGGCGTGTCGTTCGACCAGGCGCGGCGGAAGGCGCGACTCGCGGCGGCACAGCTTCGCTCGGCGTATCCGGAGGCGGAATCCGGGTTGGACTTCGACATCCAACCGCTGCACGAGCATCAGGTGGGTGGTTCGCGTCGGTTGGTCGTCGTGCTGTTCGGCGCCGTCGGAGCGCTGCTGCTGATTGCGTGCGCGAATGTCGGAACGCTCATGCTCGTTCGCGCGTCGCACCGCACGACGGAAATTGGGGTGCGTCTGGCGTTGGGCGCTGGTGCTGTCCGGGTTGCCACGCAGCTGCTCGTCGAGAGTTTGCTGCTCGCAGGGCTCGGGGCCGGGCTGGGGCTCGCGTTGGCCGAGTCTGCCGTACGGACGATCGTCGCTCAACAGATTGCGGCGGTTCCGCTGCTCAGCAACGTCAGCGTGGATTTTCGAGTGCTGGTGTTCGCCGTCGTCACTACATTGGCAGCCGGCATCGCGTTCGGTCTCGCGCCGGCGCTGCAGTCGTCGCGCACGGACATCGTTCAGGCGCTCAAGTCGGGCGGCCGCGCGTCCAGCGCGCGCAAGAGTTCGGCGCGCGCCAGACATGCGCTCGTCGCGCTCGAGTTGACGCTCGTCGTGCCGTTGCTGGTCGGTGCGGTTTTGCTGGCGAGGAGCTTCAATCGGCTGGTGCACGTCGATCCCGGATTTCGGCCTGACCACGTGGTGGCGTTCGACCTTGCGCTTCCGAAATGCGGAACGGCGTGGATGCCGGACACGACGTGCGTGGGCGTCGTAGGGCCGCGCTACATGGAGCCAGCCGAAACGAAGGTGTTCGCCGATGAGCTCTTGCGACGGTTGCGCGTGCTGCCAGGCACGCGGAGCGCTGCGATCGGGTTCGGCGTGCCATTTACACCATGGGCGGTCAATCAGGGAACGCTCATCATCGAAGGACGGGCGCCGCCGCCGGCCGACCGGCCCAACGTCGTCGAATGGAAGGAAGCGTCCCCGGGCTATTTCGCGCTGCTGGGGATTCCGGTGTTGCGTGGTCGCGAGTTCACCGACGCCGATCGCTGCGCGCCCAAGCCGTCGCAGATTTGGTGCGATCCCAGCAAGGACGGCGACGGGCATTTTGTAACGGTCATCAGCGCGGGCGCGGCAAAGGCCTACTTCGCCGGCGAGAACCCGATCGGCAAGCGACTCAAGAACATGGGTGAAATCGTCGGCGTCGTCGGCGACACGAAGACCCAAGGCCTCGCCGGTGATCCCGAGCCGGCGGTGTATGTCGCGTTCCAGCAAAATCCGGTCTACTACATGACCGTGCTGATCAAGTCCGACGCAAGCGCCGCGTCCGTGATGACCGAGGCGCGCGCCCAGGTCGCGGCGATCGACAAGGCGTTAGCGATCTTCAATCTCCGCCAAATGCGGGACGCTGTCGACGCATCGGCGGCGCCGGCGAGACTCGCGGCGAGTATGGTGAGCGCATTCGCGACGTGCGCACTGCTCCTCGCGATGATCGGCATCTATGGCGTGGTCGCGTACGCCGTTCACGGGCGTCAGCGGGAGCTCGGAATTCGCATCGCACTCGGTGCGCAACGCGGGCAGGTTGTGCGGCTGGTCGTTCACGACGGGCTTGTGCTGGTGGCGATCGGCACCGGCGTTGGAGTCGTCGCGTCGATACTCGGAAGTCGCGTGGTCGCGGGACTATTGTACGACATCGCCCCGACGGACGTGATGACTTACGTCGTCGCGGTTGTCGCGCTGAGCATCGTGGCGGTGGCGGCGGCCTGGATTCCGGCGCGACGTGCCGCGCGCATCGATCCACTCATCGCGATGCGTCCAGAGTAGTCAGCGCAGCCAGACGTACGTAGTCACGCATTGTTTCATCCTGTTCTGAATCGCTGCTTCTCTCGTGTTGGTCAGGGGAACGAGCGGCATGGATCCGTGGGACGCCTGCTTCACGATGCCGCCGCGGATCACGCCGCGCGAATTGCCAGGATCCTGCGGCCCGACGTAAACCTCCATCGTCTCGATCTGATCAACGGTCAGCTTGCCGATTTCCGTTGTTCCCGGCCCCCCGTTCACGATGGCGACGCAATCCTTGTCCACGATGCAGCTTCGTCCGCGACAGAGTGCTCCGTAGGCAATGTTCACCGCGTCGCTGGCCCATTCGACGTTCATTCGCTTGAAGTCATCCCGGGTGTAGACGCGCGAATGCGTGTCGGTGCGCCAATCCAAACGCTTGTCGAAGTCCTCGAGGTTGTGCGCCTCGCGAACCGTGGGGACATGGGACAGCGGCGGCAGAAACACCGTGATCCGCCGCCCGCTGTCAGACGGCACCGTCACGCTCACGACTCGAAAATCGAATCCGGGCTGCCGCACTGAGACGTTGTATTTCCCAGGTCGGATGGGAATGTAGAACCCGCCGAGCGAGTCGGTTTTCGCAGTTTCCGCATGTCCCAGCACTCGAACGTCGGCACCTGCGAGCGGGTTGAACGCGGTGTCGCCAACGATGCCACTCAACCCGCCGCGCGACACGCTCACGATCACGGGCGGAAGTGCTCGCGGCAGCGGCAATAGAGCAAACGCGCCGGAACCTCCTGCGCTATCGACCAGAATCGAACGTATTTGCGGCGCGTACCCCAGCTTCCGTGCGCGCACCGGATAGAGGCCGTTGGGAATGTTCTCGAAGCGGAACGATCCGTCGAGCTGACTCAAGATGCGCCGCTGCAATGCGGGGATCGTTATTTCGACTTCGCTGATCGGAATGCCGCCCGTGTCGCGCACAACGCCGGCGATCTTTCGCGGCCCCGGCGGATCAGGCGCCGCGTTGACGACCACGGCGGGCAACCGCGCCGGTGGGTTCTGGGCCATCGCTACCTGCGCCGCACCAAACAAAACGACCAACGCCGCGGCGAATGTTCTGCCGCGACCTCGGCCCGCATTCCCAATTCGGTGATTCGTCAGAGCGGTCGTCCGCATACGAGTTCTCGAATGGTCGTCGACGCCGAACGAGCGTCTCGTCGTTCAACGGCCTACCAGATGCGCGCTCTCACATTGTCGGCGCGCACCATTGGGTCGCCCTCCTTGCATCCCCAAGCGGCTTTGAACTCCGGCATATTAGCCAACGGGCCGTCGACGCGCCATTTCCCCGGCGAATGCGGATCGGTTTTTAAGTTCCTCAACTGCGACTCCGGCCGCGACAAGCCACGCCACACCTGCGCCCAGCCGAGGAAGAATCGTTGCTCCGGCGTGAACCCGTCGATCTTGGTGCGCGGCTTGTTGCCGAGCGCCTTTTCCATGGCGAAGTAGGCGACCGTGAGGCCGCCGAGGTCCGCGATGTTCTCGCCGAGGGTGAGGCGTCCGTTCACGTGCGACACACTGTCCACGACGGTGAAGCCGTTGAATTGGTCGACGACGCGCTGCGCCGCCGCCTTGTACTTGGCCGCGTCTTCCGGTGTCCACCAATCGCGCAGATTTCCGGTTGCGTCGAACTGCCGGCCCGAGTCGTCGAAGCCGTGCGTCATCTCGTGGCCGATCACAGCGCCGATCGCACCGTAGTTCACCGCGTCATCGGCGTTGGCGTCAAAGAATGGCGGTTGCAGAATGCCGGCGGGGAATTGAATCTGGTTGAGCGACGAGCTGTACGACGCGTTGACCGTGGGCGGCGTCATGCCCCACTCGGTGCGATCGGGCGCTTTGCCCACGCGCGACCAGCTGCGTTCGGAATTCCACTCACCAACCACGCGCTGGTTCTCATAATACGAACCAGGCTTGATGGCGAGCGTGGAGTAATCGCGCCATTTGTCCGGGTACGCGACTTTGCGCAAGAACGCGTTCAGCTTCGCGACGGCCTGCACTTTGGTCTCGGCGCTCATCCAGTCGAGGCCATTGATGCGATCGCGAAGTGCCGATACGAGGTTGTCCACCATCTTGGTCGCGCGCGCTTTTGCTTCGGGCGAGAAGTTGCGCTTGACCCAATCCTGGCCGACTGCTTCCCCGAGCGCGCCGTTTGTTGCGGCCGAGCATTGCTTGAGACGCGCTTGCTGCTCGCGCACGCCGGTGGAAATCTGTTGCCAACGGAACGCTTCTTTACGGAAGGCCGAGCTGAGCGAACCCATCGCGCCGCTCGTGACATGCCAACGCAGATATGCTTTCCAGTCCTCGACAGGCGTTGCGGCAATCACCGAATCGAGCGCCGTGAAGTACGCCGGCGCGCGAACGTTGACGTCGGCCAACGTCTTGGCGCCCTGCTGTTGGAGATAGCGCGTCCAATTGACATGCGGCGTCATCTTACCGAACTCGGCGAGCGTCATCTTGTGGTAGGTGCCGACGGGATCGCGCATGTCGGCTTGCGGGATGGTGATCTTCGCCAGCGACGTTTCGAGTTTGAGAATGGTGTTGGCATCGGCCGATGCTTGCGTGTCGCTCTCGCCGATGAGCATCAGCGAGCGTCTCACGTGATCGGTGTAATCAGTGCGAGTTTTTTGCGCACGATCGTCGCTGCCGATGTAGTCCTCACGGTTGAGCGTGAGTCCTCCCTGATTGGCCGAGAGGATCACGAGCTTGCTGTTGCGCGGATCGGTCTGCGGACCCACGGAGAAAGGAGCGAGCCCGCCACCGCCACCACGACCGCCGCCACCACCACCGCGTCCGGCGCGGTTGCCGAACGTCCTCACGATGTCGTCGGTCGTCTTGGCGGCGGCAATTGCATCGAGCACCGGCTTGAGCGGTTTGAAGCCGGCTGTTTCCATCGTCGCGGTGTCCATGCACGACAGATAGAACGTTCCGATCTTCCAATCGTTCGAACCAGCCTTCGCTTCGCCGTCGCTCACCAGATGCGCATCGTCGACGACGATCTTCTGCACGACTTCCTGATTCTTGTCGCCGAGCATTCCGAAGCTGCCCAGATTGGTCTTGTCGGGCGGAATTTTGTTGCGCTTGAGCCACGCGCCGTTGGCGAATTGATAGAAATCAGTACAGGCCGCGCAGGTTGTATCGAGATTGGCGCGGTCGAGCGGTTTGGTCTTTTGCGCGGCGAGGGCGGAGGTCGTCGAAACGCAGACCGCCGCGAGGGCCGCCGTCCGGAGCGCGAAATACTTGAGCATATGCGGACTCGAGTTGTTTGTGGGCGCGAACGTCGTCGCCAATAAATACGCCAGGATGGTAGGATGATAGGTCGGAGGATGATAGAAGCTGCGAGCTACAAACTGGTGGCTTCTACCATCCTGAGACCAATTGTCCTGAGACCTTTACGGTCGTCCCCGGCGAGGCGTTGCCCGATCGCCCGCCTTACTGCCCTGCCTGACGGGGCAGGCGCGCAGCCCTGCGCTCGAGAATCGTGCGACGCTCGGAAAGACCCGTTTGGGACGCGCTCAATACTCCGAGACGAACTTCGTCGGGAGCGGTATGTGGTGAACCACTCTGAAACGGCGGAGCCGGATTGTACTCGATCGCCAGTTGAATCGATTGCGCCTTGGCTTCACCAAACAACTCGGCGGCAATGACCAGGGCGAGATCGATGCCGGCGGTGACCCCGCCGCCCGTGATGCGGTCGCGGTCCACCACGACACGCTCGTGCACGGGAACGGCGCCGACGAGCGGCAGCATGTCGAGCGACATCCAATGCGTCGTTGCGCGATAGCCGTCGAGCAGACCGGCGGCGCCGAGGATAAGGGCGCCGCTGCACACCGACGTCATGTAGCGTGCTCGCGCCGACTGCGCTTGGAGGAACTCGATGAGCACGGCGTTCTCGAACTGCGCATTCACGCCCCAGCCGCCGGGAACACAGACGATGTCGAGCAGGGGCGCCTGATCGAACCGAAAGTGTGGGGCAATGGTCAAGCCGAATTCGGTGCGCACCGGTTCGGTCGTGGCGGCCAGCAGGTGGACT
>Ga0193753_10000876_pt1 | contig 27841 bp, 18 predicted proteins | sample H1c2metaG_FD_144925 | JGI IMG/M metagenome (GOLD analysis project Ga0193753, IMG submission 144925) | Soil microbial communities from a riparian zone of the East river system, Colorado, United States - H1c2 | ecosystem: Environmental > Terrestrial > Soil > Riparian zone | place: USA: East... | reverse complement strand
GGGCGACACGGTGCTGCTCTCGCCCGGCTACAGCAGCCACGACCAGTTCACCAACTACGAGAAGCGCGCCGAGTGCTTCCGCCGCGAGGTGCTGGCGCGCGTCGCCGCGCGTGCATCCTCCGCGGGCTGAGCGCGCGGCCAAGCGGCCTGCGAGCCGCACCGAGGCGCCCACGCGCTGGCGCCGGGCCGGCGCAGCCGACCCCTGTCGCCCGTCCCCGGCGAGTGCTAGCCTGCACGCAACCTCGACCCGGCGCACCCTCGCGACGAACGTCGTGAGCAATGCAGGCTAGTACGGCCGTCGATTCCTGCGAGGCACGTCATGTTCCGGAGCTGCGACCGCTGCGAGAAGCCGGCCACCGTGCACCTCACGGAGATCAAGGGCGGCGCCAAGACGGAGCGCCACCTGTGCGAGGACTGCGCGCGCTCGCTGCACGCGCCGCAGCCCAGCCAGGAGCTGCTGAAGCTCATGAAGTCCTTCGAGCCGGCGCAGTCGCTCGCGACCTCCGGCGCGACGGAGCTGGCCCGCGCCTGCCCCGAGTGCGGCATGACCTACGCGGAGTTCCGGCAGCAGGGCCGCTTCGGCTGCGCGAAGGACTACGAGGTCTTCGGCGAGGACATCGAGAAGCTGCTGAAGAAGATCCACGGCAGCGCGCGCTACACGGGCAAGTCGCCCAAGGGCGGCACGGTGGAGGGCGGACTGCGCCTGGATGCGCTGGCCCGAGCGCGCAAGCGCCTCGTCGATGCGATCGAGGCGGAGAATTACGAGGAGGCGGCGCGCCTGCGCGACGAGATCCGCCGCCTCGGCGAGACGCCGCTCGTGAGCCCGTCGTCGCCGCTCACCGGCCCGCCCACGCCGCCCGGCGGCGGCGCGCGCGGCGCGTCGGGCTCCTGACGTGACGGACGCCGGCCACGAGCTGAACCGCCTGCCGGACCTCTGGCTGCTGAAGGCCGGCCGCGAGCAGGACGTCGTCGTGTCCTCGCGCATGCGGCTCGCGCGCAACGTGGACGGCTTCCGCTTCAAGTCGCGCTTCCGGGCCGGCGAGGGCGAGCGGCTCGAGGCGCACCTGCGCGGGGTGCTGCAGGCGGCCGACCCGTCGCTGCAGTACGCCTCCATGAACGACCTGACGCCGACGCTGCGCGAGCTGCTCTTCGAGCGCCACCTCGTGAGCGCGGAGCACGTCAACGACAAACACCCGCGCGGCGTGGCCTACAGCAGCGACGGCACGACATCGGTGCTGGTGAACGAGGAGGACCACCTGCGCATCCAGGTGTTCGCGCCGGGGCTCGAGCTCTCGGAGCTGGACCGCCGCGTCAACGCGCTGGACGACGCGCTCGCGCGCTTCGTCGCCTTCAGCTTCAGCGAGCGCTACGGCTACCTCACGTCGTGCCCCACGAACACCGGCACCGGCCTGCGCGTGAGCGTGATGCTGCACCTGCCCGCGCTGTCCTTCCGCGGCGAGCCGCGGGCCGGCCAGCCGGTGGAGCAGGGCATCGTGAAGGTGCACAAGGCGGCGCAGAAGCTCGGGCTCACCGTGCGTGGCACGCACGGCGAGAGCAGCCGCGCGGAGGGCGATTTCTACCAGATCAGCAACCAGGTGACGCTCGGCAGCGCGCCGGAGAAGTCCATCGCGGACCTCGCCTCGGTGCTCGCGCACGTCATCGAGTACGAGCGCAACTCGCGCAGCATCCTGCTGAAGGACGACCGCACGCGGCTGGAGGACATCGTCTGGCGCGCCTGGGCCATCCTGGGGCACGCGCGGCGCATCTCGTCGCGCGAGGCGCTGGCGCACCTGTCCGCGCTGCGGCTCGGGAGCTGCCTGGGGCTGATCGACGGCATCCCGCTGCCGACGCTGCACGCGCTCATGGTCACCATGCGCTCCGGGCACCTGCAGCACCGGGCCGGCCGCGAGCTGCAGCCCCGCGAGCGCGACGCGCTGCGCGCCCAGCTCCTGCGCGAGACGCTGGCGCGCACGCCGCGGGTCTGACGGCCGCGGGCCAGCGGGGCTCGCCCGTGCGGACCCGCACCTCGCGGGCCCGGGAGCGCGACGCAAGGGGCTGACGGTTTATCCGCGCCGCGGCGGCTGCGATGCCGCCTTCGCTTCCGCGATGGATTCCTCTGACCCTCGACCACGAGCGGTTGCGTCTCACACAAGGCAGCCGCGGACGTCCTGAAGGTTCCAACGGGCCGCCTCGCACAGCGCGGCTGTCGTCGGAATCGTTTCCCGGAGTCCTTCGCTTGTCGCAGCTCGATGCAGTTTCCGTGCGTGCGCCGACACCCGCGGGAGCGTGTCCGCTATCCGGGGGCCGACACCACCCTCTGCCGCATGAGCGGTTGAAGGCGCGCCATCACGATGTTCCGGAGCTGCTCATGCCCTCCCGTGCCGCAGGTTGCCCCAGCGTTCCCGTCTGCCGGCGCAGCGGCGTGGCTCGTTGAGCGTGGCGACCAGTGATGCAGGCGAGGTGAGCATCGAGCTGTCGCGCGGCATCGCGCGGCTGGGGCGGATCTCGCTCGACATCGAGCGTCTCGACGACGGCACGCTGCGCCTCGGCGGGTCCACCGGTCCGCGCGTGCGGCGCCTGCTCTTCGCGGAGCGCAGCGAGATCGTGGCTGCGGCGCGCCGTAGCGGCCGGCCGGCCGAGACGCTGCCCGCGCTGCTCGTGGAGCGCTGCACGCTCGAGCGCGGCCGGGAGCCCGTCGAGCCGCGCCTGCTGGCGGGTGTCTGCCTGCACCTGTGCGGCGCGGACCTGCCGGCGCCCGCCTTCGAGCGCACGCAGCAGCTCGTCGCGCACCTCACCGGCTGGACAGCGGCGCAGATCGGCCGCCAGCCCGCGGTGGAGATCGACGGCATGGCGGTGCAGTTCACGGCCATGCTCGGCCACGGGGAGGAGCCCGCACCGCGGACGGAATCCGGGCAGGACAGGAGCGTGGGCAGTCTCATCGAGAACCTGATGCGCCGGGGGCCGGGGGACGCCGCCGGGCCGCTGGCGGCGGACGAGCTCGCCCTGCTCGAGCGGCTCGGGAAGCAGGCATCGCCCGGGCGTCACGTCATCGCCAACGGCCGCGGGGATGCGTCGGCCCGGTCTTCCTCCGCGTGGGCGCTTCCGGAGTCCAGCCAGTCCTAGTGCGGCCGTCCGCACTCTCGTGCCGCGCCCTCGTGCCACTGGAGTCCATTCGCCATACTGCGTGGCGAGGCGGCGGCCGGGCATGCGGTTGCGCGCTTCGCGGCAAGGCCCGGCGGCCCGAATGCCGATGCTATAGGCCGCCGACACCGCTCGGGTCCGACTCCGACCGGACGCCTCCCTCCCGAGGGCACCACCATGTTCGACCGTTTCACCGACCGCGCGCGCAAGGTCATGAACCTCGCCAAGAGCGAGGCGCAGCGCCTGAACCACGAGTACATCGGCACCGAGCACATCCTGCTCGGCCTGGTGCAGGAAGGCAGCGGCGTGGCCGCGAACGTCCTCCGGAACATGGGCATCGACCTCAAGCGCATCCGTGCGGAGATCGAGAAGCTGGTCAAGGGCAGCTCCACCGTGGTCCCGATGGGCAACCTGCCCTTCACCCCGCGCGCCAAGAAGGTGCTGGAGCTCTCCCTTGAGGAGGCCAGTCAGCTCGGCCACAACTACATCGGCACGGAGCACCTGCTGCTCGGCCTGATCAAGGAGAGCGAGGGCATCGCCGCGCGCGTGCTCACCAACCTCGGGGTCAAGCTCGAGGACGTGCGCGAGGAGGTGCTGGAGTTCCTGGGCGCCCCGCAGGGCGGCGAGGAGGCCGAGGAGGGCGGCGAGCGCGCCAGCGGCGGCGGCAGCGGTGCAGCTCCCGAGGAGAGCGAGCCCGGCGAGGGCGGCGCCCGCGCGGCCGGCAAGGGCAAGACTCCGGCGCTCAACGCCTTCGGCCGCGACCTGACCAAGCTGGCGCGCGAGAACCACCTCGACCCCGTCATCGGCCGCAGCGACGAGATCGAGCGCGTGATCCAGATCCTCTCGCGCCGCACCAAGAACAATCCGGTGCTGCTCGGCGAGGCCGGCGTGGGCAAGACCGCCATCGTGGAAGGGCTCGCGCAGAACATCGTCGCGGCCGAGGTGCCCGAGATCCTCAAGAACAAGCGGCTCGTGGTGCTCGACCTCGCGATGATGGTCGCCGGCACCAAGTACCGCGGGCAGTTCGAGGAGCGCATCAAGTCCGTGATGAACGAGGTGCGCCGCGCCAAGAACATCATCCTGTTCATCGACGAGCTGCACACGCTCGTCGGGGCGGGCGGCGCCGAGGGCGCGATCGACGCGAGCAACGTGCTCAAGCCCGCGCTGTCGCGCGGCGAGATCCAGTGCATCGGCGCGACGACGCTCACCGAGTACCGCAAGTACATCGAGAAGGACGCGGCCCTCGAGCGGCGCTTCCAGAGCGTGATGGTCGAGCCGCCGTCGCCGCCGCAGACGCTGGAGATCCTGAAGGGGCTGCGCGAGCGCTACGAGAAGCACCACAACGTGCAGATCACGGACGGCGCGCTGGAGCTCGCCGTGGAGCTCTCCACGCGTTACATCACCAACCGCTTCCACCCGGACAAGGCCATCGACGTGATGGACGAGGCCGGAGCCCGCGTGCGCCTCAAGGCCATGACCGCGCCGCCGGACCTCAAGGAGCTGGAGGTCGAGATCCTCAAGCTCGACAAGGAGAAGGAGGAGTGCGTCGCGGAGCAGGACTTCGAGCGCGCCGCCTACCTGCGCGACTACGCCGACAAGCTGCGCAAGAAGCGCGACCAGATCGAGCACGACTGGAAGACCAACACCACCGAGGTGGACGGCACGGTCGACGAGGACGTCATCGCGGAAACGGTCAGCAAGATGACCGGCGTGCCGCTGACCCGCCTCGACAAGGGCGAGGCCCAGCGCCTGCTCAAGATGGAGGACGAGCTGCACCGCACGGTGGTCAGCCAGCACGAGGCGATCACGGCCATCTCCAAGGCCGTGCGCCGCAGCCGCTCGGGACTGAAGGATCCGCGCCGCCCGATGGGCAGCTTCCTGTTCCTCGGGCCGACGGGCGTCGGCAAGACGCACCTGGCCAAGCAGCTCGCCAAGTTCCTCTTCGGCAGCGAGGAGGCGCTCGTGCAGATCGACATGTCCGAGTACATGGAGAAGCACAACGCCAGCCGGCTCGTCGGCGCGCCCCCGGGCTACGTCGGCTTCGAGGAGGGCGGCCAGCTCACCGAGAAGATCCGCCGCCGCCCGTACGCCGTCGTGCTGCTCGACGAGATCGAGAAGGCGCACGCGGACATCTACAACATGCTGCTGCAGATCATGGAGGAGGGCCGGCTCACGGACTCCTTCGGGCGGCAGGTGGACTTCCGCAACGTGCTGCTGATCATGACCAGCAACATCGGCGCGAGCATCATCAAGAACCAGGCGGGCCTCGGCTTCGCGTCGCGCGATCAGGACAAGTCCTACGAGAAGATGCGCTCCAACCTCATGAACGAGGTGAACCGGCACTTCCGCCCGGAATTCCTGAACCGGCTCGACGACGTGATCGTGTTCAAGCCCCTGCAGAGCGAGGACCTCACGCGCATCCTCGACATCGAGCTGCGCGGCATCCGCGAACGGCTGCTGCAGCGCGGTCTCAAGCTGGAGCTGTCGCAGGCGGCCACGGACCTGGTCATCAAGAGCGGCACCAACCTCGACATGGGCGCGCGGCCGCTGCGCCGCGCGGTCGAGCGCCTGCTCGAGGACGCCCTGTCCGAGGAGCTGCTCAAGGGCGAGTTCGAGGGCAGCAAGCGCATCCTCGCGGACGCGGCCTCACCGGAGGCCGAGCACCTGACCTTCACCGGCGTGGGTGCGGCCGCGGAGGTGCCCACGGCGGCACCGACCTGAGCTCAGCGCGGCGTGAGCGCTCCGGGCACCCGCCCGGCGTGCTCCGCGAGCCATGCGGCCACGCCTTCCGCGAGGAAGGCGTGGCCGTCCGCGTTGGAGTGGCCGTCGAGCGGCTCGAGCGAGGACCAGAAGGCGCGCAGGTCCTTCCAGCCGTGCCGCTCCCTCTCGGCCTGGCAGCGCGGGAACAGGTCGGCCACGCCGAAGCCCATCGCCTGCAGCTGCGGCACGAGCGGCCGGTGCATCGCCTCGACGTGCTGGCGGCCCGTGTCGCCGCCGCGCACGAAGGCGCGGGCGTTCTTCACGATCGGGAGGCGGCCTGCTGCTCCCGGGCGCCCTGCGTGCGCCGGCCTTCCGCCGTCACGGAATGTGCGCGCTCAGCCCGCTGCTGCTCGCGAAGCCCTGGCTCGCGCCGGACTGCGGCATCCAGAACTGCAGGTAGACGGTGGCGCCGCTCGCGCCGGGCGGCCAGGTGCCCGCGAGCTGCACGCCGCCCGTCGCATCGAGCGGCAGCGGCGCCGAGGTCACCATCGGCAACGGAACCATCACGCCGCCCTTGAAGGGCGCGTCGAGCTGCGACAGGCCGAAGAACAGCGCGGCGACGCCGCCGGGCGTGCCGTTCGCGAGCCGGAAGGAGTACGGCGTCCCTGCGAGCAGGCTGCCGTCCGCGAGGAGGATCGGCACGCCGTGGGCGAAGCTGCCCGCGAGCGCGAAGCCGAGATCCAGGAAGGGCGAGCCCGCGCCGTAGGTGTGGTTGGCCAGCAGCGCCAGCGTGTTGCCGCTTCCGGAGCCGCCCGAGCCGGCCGCGGCGAGATCGAGGCGGCCATCGCCATCCGCATCGGCGACGGCGAAGCCGACGCTCTGCGGGACATGGCTCACGACGAGGCCCGGAGCCTGGAAGCTGCCGTCGCCGAGGCCGCGCAGGAAGACGACGTCGGCGTTCGGCGAGCGGCCGAGGACCGCATCGACGTGACCGTCGCCGTCGAAGTCGCCCGCAGCGACGTTCTGCGTGCTGCCGGCGGCGAAGGACTGCCCGGCCACGAACGAGCCGTCCGCCGTGGCCAGCACGCACTCGCGGGGCGTGATCGCGTCGTCGCGGCCGTCGCCGTTCACGTCGGCCAGCACGAACCTGCTCCCGCCGTTCTGCTCCCACTCACCGACGGTGATCACGGCGGTGAAGAGGCCCGGCCCCCTGCGGCCGAGCATCACGAGGTACCCGGCCTCCAGGCGCAGCACGAGGTCCGACAGTCCGTCGCCGTTGACGTCGCCGGCGTGCACCGACGGCACGTAGTTGAAGATGTCGTCGCTGAAGATCGTGACCGGCGCGTCGAAGCTGCCGTTCCCGTGCCCGAAGGCGACGCTGAACACGCTGAGGAATGCCGGCACCGTGGTGTGCATGGCGATGTCGTCGTCGCCATCGCCGTTGAAGTCGCCCAGGTCCACGACGTCCACGGAGAGCGCGCCGTTCACGGCGAGCGGCGGGCCGAAGGCGCCATGACCGTCGCCGAGCAGCACCGCGGCGCCCCCGGGCGGCAGCGTGGCGAGCAGGTCCAGGTGTCCGTCGCCATTGACGTCCCGCAGCGCCGACACCCTGGCGCCGGGCGCGAGGTTCGCGAGCGCCGGCCAGAGTTCGAAGCTGCCGTCACCGTGCCCGAAGCACGGCGCGGGCGCTTGCTGCTGCGCGCTGCCCGTGAGGTAGCTGACGAGGGCATCGGGCTTGCCGTCCTCGTTGATGTCGCCGATGCGCACGAGGCCTGCGTCCACGCCCGCGGCGGACACCAGCGGCGGCTCGAAGACGAGCTGCGCCGCGGCGGACACGCCGGACAACGAGCAGCCGAGGACGAAGGCGCGGACGAGGCGGGCGTGCATGCGGGTGCTCCGGGGAGGCCAGACGCGGTCGCGCGCCGCACGCTCTCCGCACGCGGTGGCGCGGGGCAGGATATCGGACCTTCTGCAGATGTGCCGGTGGCCGCCAAGGACATGGCCCCCGCGTATCCTGCGATGCGCGGGGGCCATGGGCATGCTGCGGCCTGCCGAGAGTGCCGCCGCGATCGGCGGATCATCACGCGCGCGTCGCACGACCCTTTCTAGTGGATCGTGGCGCCTTCGAGCGCATTGGAAGCCGCCCAGCCGGAGGGTCCGCCGGCATCCGGAACCCAGAACTGGAAGTAGAGCGGGTCGGCATTTTCGGGCCAGAGGAAGGGCAGGGTGAATTCGAAGCTGCCCGTGCCGGTGGCCTGGGGCAGGGAGATGTCGGGATACGGCACCTGCGTCCCGCCCACGGACCTGTGGTACCAGGCAGTCATGCCGATGACCAGGACCGCCGTTGCAGGATGCGCCGCGTTGGAGAGCTTCAACGTGACCTCGCCATCCTGGACGATGGGAGTGCCGCCGACGAGCACGGGCGCACCGGAGGTGCCCGCCATGGAGTTGCCCAGGCTGGACCAGTAATGATCGTAGTAACCGTTCAACTGGAACTCCGAATTCTTCCCCAGCATGGCGGGAGTCGTGGAATTCGTCAGGTAGTAGAGCCAGTAGTCCAGGACGGCGGCATTGTCGTTGAGCGTGCCGTTCCGCCAGCAGGCGCCCCCTCCTTCGCCCGTGTCCCAGTTGTGTGAGACGTAGTCGAGGGCCTTGATGACCGGGTGATCCTCGACGAACTCGATGAAGGGCGCAAACCATTGCGAAATGGCAGCACTCGCCCCCGGCGAGCCATCGACGATGCCGTCCGGGTAGACATCGACGGACGATGTCTCGACGAACACCGGGAAACCCAGGTCATCCGCGAGATCCAGGAAGTCGCTGACGGCGTCATAATGATTCGTCAGGAAACTGTCGCAGATATGCGTGATGATCGACCATGGAGTCACGACCGGGATGAATTCGTTCTGCAGGTAGATGTCCAGACCGAACCAGTCGATGTACTCGCCGCCCGGGTACCACAGGGCCTGTCCCGCATGATCGCCCGTGCCGATCGCCATGTAATCGGGCGGTGCTCCCGCGTACCAGCACCAGATGAAGGCGCAGTGCGCTCCGGCGTCCACAAGGATGTCGTGCGTCTGGCGGAAGCACTCGGGGAAGTCGTAAGCGTGATAGGCATGGTCATGGTCTTCGGCGAAGAACTGGTTGTTGAATTCGCCCCCGATGCGGCAATAGGCGGGCTTCCCGAAGATCGCGAGCGCCTCGCCGATGTGGCGGATCTGCGTGTGCATCGGATCATTTTCACCTTCCAATACGAAGAGGTGATCCGTGGACGGGGGGTGATCGGGATCCGCGTTGGTGTCGTAGAACGAGATGCAGATCTGCGGGATGCAGCCGAGACGGTCGATGGTGACCAACAGATTGAGAACACCCTGGACGGTGAGGGGCTGGGCGTGAATGGTCAGCGGGGGCGAGTCGGAAACTGTCGGGTTCAGGAAGACCTGTGCGTGTCCGGGCCGGACGTGATCCGCCAGGCCCTCGACAGACTCGAGGTAAGGACCGTTGTCATCTGTCCAATTTCCGATGCCCTGGATCACGTAACCCGTCGGCGGCTCCAGATACTTTCCATAGGTGTATTGGGCTGATGCGGACGGCCACATGAGGCAGACGGCAAGGCCTGCAGCCAGCGCACGGAACGGAATCGACGCGGACAACTTCATCGGAAACCCCTCGCGACAATGATGACGACATGACGCCCTGTGCGCCCCGAAGGCGGCGGAGTGTAGGAGGCACTTCGATCCCTTGCAAGGACGTCGTCGCCATTCACCGCAAATGCCCGAACTCACCGACGACTTACGTGGGGCGAGAGCGACGACACGGCGATGAAGATGAATTGGTCGCGTTCTTCCGTGTCGCTCACACTCACAATTGACGGGAAGCATCCCGTCGGCGAGGCACCCGCCGGAGCCGGCTTCATTGTCTTCGCGCGCCTGCTGCGGCCCCGTCGAACCGGAGGCGGACGAATCCTGCCGGCGCGGAGATCGGCGACAGCGCGGGAGTGTCCGTGCAGCGCCCGGTGTGCGGGCTGCCGCGCGGTGGACGAGAGACACGGACCTCGAAGGGAAGGCGTTGCGGAGGAACTCGCATCCGGCCCGGACTCGAGGCATCGGCTCCTGCGGTCCGGCGCAGCGCGAGGGTGCCCGCGGTGGCTGGCCCGGTGTCGGGTGCAGCGTGCAGTCCGCTGCCTGCGGCGGTGATACTGGAGTCCCCCGGAAGCCGCCGTCCGGTCTTACTCAGCGGGCGCGCGGCCCGCCTCGCAAGGAATCCGATGCCGCTCCGACAGATGACGTCTTTCACGAGGGTGGTGGCCGCGTGTGCCACGACGCTCCGTGCTCCATGCGGGCAGCTTGCACGACGCGCACTGCTCGCCGCCTTCGCGGGCATTCTCGTCCTGATCCCCGTGCCGCTTGCGGATGCGCAGGACGCACCTGTGGCGCCCGCCTCGGCCCCGCCCGCGCCGCATCATCACGGTTCGGCGCCGTCGTCGCAGCCGGGACCGCCGCCGCAGCCGTTCGTCGCGCCGCCCGCGACCCCGAAGGACGGCCCCGCCGTGGAGTGGCTGGATGGCGGCCCTCCGCCCACGCCCATCGACCTCGCGCGCAACACGGCCTCGTACGAGACGCTGCTCACGGACAACGGGCTCTCGCTCGACATGGCCGGCGGCACCGTCGCGGTGCGCGGCGCGGCGCTGCACGACAGCATCTCGCTCGGCTACCCCGTGGAGTACCTCGTCGTCACGGACCGGGGGCGCACGCACGAGGCGCTGTTCGTGATCAAGGCGCGGCCGTCGCTGCTGGACGCGTGCCTGCGCGCCCTGGACCTCACGCCCGGCGCCTCGATGCACTACCGGCTCAAGGAGAACCAGCCGCCGGCGGAGGACATCGCCTCGGGCAAGGCCTCGCCGTGGGACGCGGTGCCGGCAACCGGCCCGCTCGTGGCCATCGACGTGGCCTGGACGGATGACGCGGGTCTGCCTCAGAGGCGCAGCATGGAGTCGCTGCTCGTGGACACGCGCAACGGCACCGCGCTGCCCGAGAATGACTGGGTCTACACCGGCAGCCGCTTCGGCACGCTGCGCCAGGGCAGGCAGGACGTGCAGGCCTTCGTGGCCGACATGCAGGGCGACGTCGTCGCCATCTACCTGACGGGGCAGGGCGCGGCGCTGTTCGAGCGCAACTCGCTCGAGGGCGTGGACGACACGCTGTACTCGCTCAACTCCGCGACGATGCCGAAGCGCGGCACGCCGGTCACGCTGCTCTTCTCGCGCACGGGCCGCGCGACGCCGCCGCCGCCGTCGCGCGCATCGGCGCCCGTGGTCGCCGGCGAGATGGGAGCGGCGATGGACGCCTTCCTGGAGCGCCTGGTGCCCTGGGGCTTCTCCGGAGTCGTCGCCGTGCAGCGCGGGCAGCAGCTGCTGCTCCACAAGGGCTACGGCCTCGCGAACCGTAGGACCGGGCTCGCCATGGACACGGCCGCCGTCTTCCCGCTCTCGTCGCTGGGCAAGCAGTTCACCGCGGCGCTCATCCTGCGCCTGCAGGCGGACGGCAAGCTCGGGCTGGAAGATCCGCTCTCGAAATTCCTGCCGCGCGCGCCGGCGGACAAGGCGGGCATCACGCTGCGCCAGCTCCTGCAGCACACCTCGGGCCTGCCGCAGGAGGCCATGCCGCCGATCGGCGCGACCGACCGCGACGCCGCGCTCGCGGGGACGCTCGCCACGCCGCTCGTCGCGAAGCCCGGCGAGGAATTCCACTACAGCAACATCGGCTACACGCTGCTGGCGGCCGTCGCCGAGGAGGCCGCTGAGTCCGGCTTCCCCGTGCTGCTGTCGGAGGCGGCGTTCGGGCCGGCCGCGATGATCGACTGCGGCCTGTCCGGCGAGTCCGCGTGGGACGACAGCCAGCTCGTGCACGGCTACCAGGACGGCGCCGACGAGGTCGCGGCGGCGCTGCAGAACGAGGGCCCGCGCGGCCTCCTGCTCGGACGCGACGTCGGCAACCCGGCGAAGAGCGCCTTTCCGTGGAACCAGCTCGGCGCGGGCGCGGTCGCGTGCACGGTGCGCGACCTGCTGCGCTGGGAGAACGCGCTGCGCGACGGGAAGATCCTGCCGCCCGCGCAGCTCGCGACGATGCTCGCGCCGGGCCTCGACGACTATGGCTGCGCGTGGTGGATCCAGTCCAGCGCGCACGGCGCGCTCGCGTGGCACGACGGCATCGTGCCGGGCTTCCGCCTCGAGGTGCGCCGCTACCTCGACGAGGACGTGACCGTCATCGTCGCCGCCAACGCGGAGATCAACGGCGTGGCGAGCCCCGTGTCCGCGCTCGCCTTCGGCGAGGAGCTGCCGCTGCCGCCGGAGGTGGTGCCCACGCTCTCGACGGCGAAGCTCTCGCCGCCCGAGGGCACGCCTTCCGAGGGCACGCTGCCCGATCCCGCGCGCGATGCCGCGCGCGAAGCGCGGGCCCTCGACGGCGCGTGGAGCGCGGCCGCCGGCGGTCCGCCGCTCTTCCGGCTGCGCGCGCTCGAAGGCGACCTGTACCTCGGCGCGCTGTCGGACGAGGTGTACGCCACGCTGGGCCCCGCGCTCGGCTTCTCCGGCGCCACGCTGAAGGACCGCATGAGCCGCCGCGGCGGCCTGCGCTTCCGGCCCGTGCGCGGCCAGCTCGCGGACGGCTCGCCCGCGCCCGCCTGGGCGGCTTTCGAGAGCTTCTCCTGCGGCACCATCCTGCTCCAGCCCGGCCCCGTGTCGGGCGGCGCGTGCGAGACCGGTCTGACCCTCCGCGCCGGCAACGCGGCGCCGGAGCTGCCGCCACTGCTCTCCGCCTGCCGCCCGAAGTGACGCGCGACGGTGGTTGCGGTGCAGGCGCAAGCCAGCGCTCGAGACGAGGTGAGGCGCCGAGACTCGAACCGGGCCGAGCATGCGCGGATTCCTCGGGGGCATCGACACGTCCGTACCGCGCCACAGGGATCGCGAGTGAATGCTCCTCCGATTCATCGCGCACCATGCCGGATTCTGGCAGGATGCCGCGCATGACCGCGCGTCGCTTCGCTCTCCGTCCTGCGCTCCTCGCGCTCGCCGCCTCGCTGCTCGCCACGGCCTGCGTGACGCACGCCTGGCGCATCCACGGGGAGAACGAGTTCTCGGGCGCATCGCTCACGGTGGGCGAACTGCTCGCGGATGCGGAGGCCCACGACGGGCAGACTGTCGTCGTGCGCGGAGACGTGGCCGAAGTCTGCCTGAAGAAGGGCTGCTGGCTGCTGCTGAAGGACGGCGTGCAGGAGGTGCGCGTCACCTTCAAGGACCATGCCTTCTTCGTGCCGACGGACTGCGCCGGCGCGCCGGTCGAGGTCAAGGGCGTGTTCGTCGTGGAGCAGGTCCCGGCGGACGTCGCCGCGCACTTCCTGCGCGACGGCGGCCACGAGGCGGAGGCCGCCGCGATCACCGGCCCGGTCCCGGGCTTCACGCTCGTGGCGACGGGCGCGCGCTTCCCGCTGCGCCCGGAGTGAGCGCCGCGAGCGCCGAGCGCGCGGACCTCGCGATGCGAGCCGCCGCTCGCTCGCTGCCGGCGAGTGTGCCGCGCTCGTGGGATGGAGCGGCCTGGGCTACGGCGGCGTGTACGCCTTCCTTGCCGCGGCACTCCTGCTGACGCTGATCGACACGGTGGCCGTGCTCTGCGCCGCCGGCATGAGAACTCGCATGCGGGCCTTGCGCGGCTGAGCGCGGGCAACGTGCCCGCGGCGGGCTCCGTCGCTGGGAGTGGCCGCGTGGCGCGCCACTGCCTCGCCGTGAAGCGGGGGCTCGCGCCTCGCGCGGACCGGGCAGTAGGCTCTCGCCCTTCCTCCGGGGGCTCCGGCCATGCAGCGTTCCACTCGCGGTCTCTCGTTGGCATCGACGTCCCTGCTCGGGGCGCTCGCGCTGGCTTCGGCCGCCGCCGCCGCGCCCGCGCTTGTCGCGGCGGATCCTTTGTCCGACGCGGACGCTGATGTGGCCGCGGCCGCCGACACCACGCCGGATGCCGGCATGCTGCGCTACCCGGACATCAGCGCGACGCACATCGCCTTCGTGTACGCGGACGACCTGTGGATGGTGCCGCGCGAGGGCGGGCAGGCCGTGCCGCTCGCCAGCCCGCCGGGCGCGGAGCTGCTGCCGCGCTTCTCGCCCGACGGGAAGACGCTCGCCTTCGTCGGCAACTACGACGGCAACCGCGACCTCTACACGCTGGGCGTCGCGGGCGGCCTGGCCACGCGCATCACGCACCATCCGCTGCCCGAGCAGCTCTGCGACTGGACCCCGGACGGCGGCTCGTTGCTCTTCGCGAGCGGGCATGCCGCGCCGCTCACCGGCCGCCAGGCGCAGCTCTTCACCGTGAGCGCCGCGGGCGGCCTGCCGGCGCGGCTCCCCGTGCCCTACGGCGGCAACGGCGCGCTCTCCGCCGACGGCCGCTGGCTCGCGTACGTGCCGGTGCCCTTCGACTTCCGCACGTGGAAGCGCTACGAGGGCGGCACGGCGATGGACATCTGGCTCTTCGACCTGAAGGACCACGCGTCCCGCCGCATGACCGACTGGGCCGGCACCGACACGCTCCCGATGTGGCTCGGCAGCGTCGTGTACTACCTCTCGGACGCGAGCCCGAACCACGTCCTCAACCTGTGGTCCTTCGACACGGTGAGCGGCGCGCGCCAGCAGGTCACGGACCTCGGCGACTACGACGTGCGCTGGCCGTCCATCGGCCCGGGGCCCGACGGCGGCGGCGAGATCGTGTTCCAGCACGGCAGCTCGCTGAAGGTGCTGGACTGCCGGACGCGCGCGGTGCGCAGCGTGAACGTCACCATCCCGGGCGACAGGCCGCGGCTGCGCGAGCGCACCGTGGACGTCGCCGGCGCGGCGCGGCACTGGAGCCTGTCGCCGTCGGGCAAGCGCGCGCTGTGCGAGGCGCGCTGCGACATCTGGACGCTGGGCGCGGAGAACGGCAGCCCGCGCAACCTCACCGCGACGGCGGGCACCTCCGAGCGCGACCCGGCGTGGAGCCCCGACGGCCAGTGGGTCTGCTACAGCAGCGACGCGGACGGCGAGTACGAGCTGTGGATGCGGCCGTCCGACGGCACGGGCGAGCCGCGGCAGCTCACGGACGGGCACGCGGCCTTTTTCTTCGACCCGCGCTGGTCGCCGGACAGCGCGCGCATCGCCTTCGCCGACCAGCTCGGCACGCTGTACGTGCACGACGTGAAGGCCGGCAAGACCGTGACCGTCGACAAGGACCCGTGGGCCGGGCTGCCGGACATGAGCTGGTCGCACGACGGGAGCTGGCTCGCCTACGGCAAGGGCGGGGACAACCAGCTCACCTCGCTCTGGCTCTACGACGTGCAGGCGGGCAGCACCGCGCAGCTCACGAGCGGCGTGTTCCGCGACAGCTGGCCGTGCTTCGACCGCGAGGGCAAGTACCTGTTCTTCGCCAGCTCGCGCGACCTGTCCGAGCCGATCTACGAGGACCTCGGCACCACGTTCGTGTATGCCGGCACGCAGCGCCTGCTCGTGGTGCCGCTGCGCGCGGACGTGCCCTCGCCGTGGCTGCCCGAGAGCGACGAGGAGCCGTATGGCGCCGCGAAGGAGAAGCTGGAGAAGAAGCAGGCCGAGAAGGAGGAGCAGGAAGCGGGCAAGGCCGGCGAGACCCCGAACGGCGCCGGCAGCGCCGGCAAGTCCGGCGACGGGCAGGGCGCCAGCGGCGCCGGCAAGCCCGGCGATGGCCAGGGCGCGGGCGGCAGTGCAGGAAAGCCGGGCGATTCGCAGGCTGCCGGCGGCGCCGCGGGCAAGCCTGCCGATGCACAGGACGCCGACGGCAAGCCCGTCGACAAGACGCCCGCCGGCGACGGCAAGCCGGACAGCACCGCGCCGAAGGAGCGCCTCGCGATCGATGTCGCGGGCTTCGAGCGGCGCGCGGTGCTGCTGCCGGTCGAGCGCGGCGCGTTCGGCCGCCTCGCGGTCACGCACGACGGCAAGCTGATCTACTTCCGCGGCGCGGCGCCGGGCGTGGACGACCCGCCCTCGGTGCGCCTCTTCGACCCGGCCGCGAAGGACGAGGAGGGGCAGAAGGAGAAGGTGCTCGCCGAGAAGGTGCAGGACTTCGCGCTGTCGGCGGACGGCCGCAGGCTGCTCGTCGTCGCCGAGGATGGCGTCAGCATCCGCGACGCCGCGCCCGACGCGAAGGCGAAGCCGGTCAGCAAGGACGGCATGTCCGTCACGGTGGACCCGCGCGCCGAGTGGAAGGAGATCTACGTCGATGCGTGGCGCCGCTTCCGCGACTGGTTCTACGACCCGAGCATGCACGGCGTGGACTGGGGCCGGATGCGCGCGCGCTACGAGGCGCTGCTCGCCGACTGCGTCTCGCGCGAGGACGTCTCGTACGTGATCCGCGAGCTCATCAGCGAGCTGAACGTCGGGCACGCCTACTACAACGCGGGCGAGACGGACCCGGAGCCGAAGGCGTCGGTCGGCCTGCTCGGCGCGGACTTCACGCTGGAGCAGGGCGCCTACCGCATCGCGGCCATCGCCGAGGGCGGCCCGTGGGACGCCGACGCGCGCGGCCCGCTCTCGCAGCCCGGCGTGAACGTGAAGGTGGGCGACTGGCTGCTCGCCGTGGACGGCGTGCCGCTCGACGTGCACCGCGACCCGTGGGCCGCCTTCCAGAACAAGGCCGACCGCGTGGTCACCCTGACCGTGAGCGACAAGCCGACGCTGGTGCCGCGCGCTCCGGACGGCGCGGCCGCGGGCCGCTCCGGCGCCGCGGATGCCGGCGACGCCGCCCGGGACGCCGGAGCGCACGACGGCGGAGCGAGCGGCACTTCCGCGCCGGCAGGCGCCGGTGCCGACGCGCACGGCGCGATGTCCGCCACCGGCCAGCGCGACCTCCTCGTCAAGCCGATCGGCAGCGAGAGCGATCTGCGCTACCGCGCGTGGATCGAGCACAACCGCAGCTACGTGGAGCGCAGGAGCGGCGGGCGCGTCGGCTACCTGCACGTGCCGGACACGGGCGTGAACGGACAGAACAACCTCTTCCGCCAGTTCTACGGGCAGATCGCGATGCCCGCGCTCATCGTCGACGAGCGCTGGAACGGCGGCGGCCAGGTCCCCACGCGTTTCATCGAGCTGCTGCACCGCCCGGCCACGAACATGTGGGCCGCGCGCGGCAGCAAGCCGATCACGTGGCCGCCCGACAGCCACCAGGGCCCGCTGTGCATGCTCATCAACCAGCGCGCGGGCTCGGGCGGCGATGCCTTCCCGTACTACTTCCGCGAGGCGGGCCTCGGGCCGCTCATCGGCGTGCGCACGTGGGGCGGCCTCGTCGGCATCGGCGACCTGCCGCGCATGCTCGATGGCGCCTCGGTCTCGGTGCCCAACTTCGCCTTCTACGAGAACGACGGCACGTGGGGCATCGAGGGCCACGGCGTGGATCCCGACATCGAAGTGGTGGACGATCCCGCGCTCATGGTCGACGGCGGCGACCCGCAGCTCGACAAGGCCATCGAGGTGATGCTGGCCGCGCTGCGCGACAAGCCCTGGGTCGCGCCCCAGCCCCCGGCCTTCCCGGACCGCAGCGGGATGGGCATCACCCCGGCGGATCGCTGACGAGGGCCGCGCGAGGAACGCTGCGTGGCGCTCCGGGGCGTCGGGGGCGCTGCCCGCCTCCGACGTCGGACGACGGTGAGTCGGGCTGAGATCGCAGTGCGCCGTCGAGGGGGCTCTGCCGCTGTTCGGACAGAGCTGCGCTCGAGGTGCACGCGCCAAAGCACGGGGCTCTCACGAGAGTCAGGGCGTTGCCCGAGCGCGCGTGAAGCAGGGGCGCCGTCTGGTTGCGGAGGATGCGTTCCAGACAATGAGGCGCTTGGTGCCCGGCCGAAAGCGGAGCAGCGCCCCCAGTCGTCTACTTCCCCGCCGCCGCCTCGTGCAACCGCTGCCGCTCCGCCGCGATGACCGCGTCCTCGATCTTGGCGAAGAGGATGCCGGGCGTGCCGAGCACGTGGCCCGCCTCGAGCACCGGCGCCTCCCAGCGCGTGGACTCCGGCAGCGCCAGCATCGCGCGCAGGCGGACGGCGGCGGCGGGCGTGAAGGGCGCGAGCAGCACGGAGAGCGCGGCGACGACCTGGATGTGCTCGTGGATCTGCCGGCCGCACAGCGCAACGTCCGACTTGCGCGTCTTCCACGGGGCGTGCTCGTCGAAGAGCTTGTTGGCCCAGCGGCCGAAGTCCATCAGCGCGGCGGCCGCGCGACGGAACTCGCAGGCGGCGAGCGCGGCGCCGACGTCGCGCAGGACGAGGTCGCAGCGCGCGTGCGTCGTGCGCAGGCTCTCGGCGGTTCCGCCGGAGAGGCCCGCGGCGCCGTGGTCGCTGCGCGTGGGGGCGAGCGGGACGGCGCCGCCGAGGTGCGTCCCCGCGAACTTCAGCACGCGCGCGCAGTAGTTGCCGAGCGTGTCGCAGAGGTCCGCGTTCACGGCGGCCTGCAGCGCGTTGAAGGTGAACTGGCTGTCGCCGATCTCGGGCATGGAGACGCAGAGGTACCAGCGCAGCGCGTCCGCGCCGAAGAGCTCGAACATGCGCGCGTTGTCGAGCGTCCAGCGGTCGCTCGTGGAGAACTTGCGGCCCTCGAGGTTGTAGAACTCGTTGGCCGGCACGTTCTCGGGCAGCACCCAGGCCTCGCCGCTGCGCGGGCCGTAGAGCGGGCGGCCGGGCGCGAGGCTGCCCGCCGGCAGCGTCTCGTCCGCGCGCGCCTCGCCCTGCCCCGCGAGCATGGCGGGGAACACGATGCCGTGGAACGGGATGTTGTCCTTGCCGATGAAGTGCACCAGCCGCGGGCAGACCGCGGCGTGGCCGGCCCCGGTCGCCCCTGCATCGCCGGCGCCGGCACGCGGAACGATCCAGTAGCGGCGCCAGTCGTCCGGCTGCGCGGCGCCGCCGCCGGCAGCTGCGCTGCGCGTCCCGCCGCGCTTCGCGCGCTCCTCGGCCCACTCGATCGTGGCGGAGATGTAGCCGATGGGCGCATCGAACCAGACGTAGAGCACCTTGCCCGAGACGTCGCCGAGCGGCTTGCCGTCCAGGCCGTTGGCCGGCAGCGGGACGCCCCACGGCAGGTCGCGCGAGATCGGGCGGCCGTGCAGCTTCTCGCCGTCGATGAGCTTGTCGAACATCATCGCGCGCACGTTGGGCTTGAGGCGCTCGCGCATCGCGGCCAGGTAGCGCACGAAGCCCTCGCCGTACGCGGCGGCCTGTGCGGCCGCGTCGCCGGAGATGGGCGCGAGGTCCAGCTCGAACTGCCACGCGGGCTTCAGCGTCAGCGCGTCCGTCGGGTCCTGCGCGGACACCGGCGCGATGAGCTTGGTGGCCTCCAGCCACGAGCCGCACTTGGGGCACTCGTCGCCGCGCGCGGGCTCGTGGCCGCAGACGTAGCAGCGGCCGCGCACGTAGCGATCCGCGAGGAAGCGGCCGGTCTTCTGCGACCACAGCTGCTGCACGTCGCGGCGCACGAGCAGGCCCGCGCGCAGCAGCCGCAGGAAGAACTCCTGGCTCAGCGGGTAGTGCGGCTCGCGGTGCGTGGTGCGGGAGAAGACGTCGAAGCGGATGTCGAAGCGCTCGAAGAGCGCCTTGATCTCGCCGTGCCAGTGATCGACGTACTCCTGGTAGCTGCGGCCTTCCTTCTCCGCGTTGAGCGTGATGGCCACGCCGTGCTCGTCGGTGCCGCAGACATAGACCACATCGCTGCCGGCGAGGCGGTGGTAGCGCACGTAGATGTCCGCGGGCAGGTAGGCGCCGGCGATGTGACCGAAGTGGAGCGGACCATTGGCGTACGGCAGCGCCGAGGTGACGAGCAAAGGGCGTGGATCGGGGGCGTTCATCGACTCCGGTGTAGCAAAACGGGCGACATCAGCGGGACCCGATGGCCGGAGCCGCCGCTCATTGCAGACGCTCGCGTGCGGCCGCCGGGTGGTCCAGGCCGTTGAGGCCGTCGCGCATGGCGTCGGTCGCGGCGAGCGAGGCGTGCAGCACCCGCCGTCCGAGGCCTGTGAGCGCAAAGGGCCGGCGCGGATTCGGTCCGCGCGGCGCTCCGTGCGCGAGCGTCTCGCCCACGACGTAGCCCTTTTCTTCGAGGCGCTTGAGCGACTTGTAGACAGAGGGATAGATGATCCGCCGGCCGGTGCGCACCTGGATCTCGCGGCAGAGAAACGTGCCGTAGCTCCGCTCCACCAGGCGGATGACCGCCAGCAGCGAGAGCTGCTCCAGGCCGCACAAGAGCATCGGCTGGTCGTCTTCGTAGTACGCAGGATCCGGAGGAAGCAGGAGTCTTCGCATGCAGGGACCGACGGGACGATGCGTCGGCGATCACATCGCTGCTTCCATGCGCAGGCGCCACGCTGACGAGTTGGCGAGCTCGCCATGCGCGGAGCGGGCAGGCCCATGGGAACCTGGTCAGGGGACTCTCGCGCGAGGTGGGTCGCGTCTCCATGGGCCAGTAGAGACACGGCCTCTACTGGCCCATGGATCGGTCAAAGACCCTTCGCACTCTCGCTTGCCGGCCCCTCAGGCAAGATCGAAGAGCAGGATCTCCGCCAGCGGTTCGGCGCCGGGCGCGGCCCCGCCCTCGATGCGGAGCTGCGGCTCGCTCTCCACCGCGGCGCCGTCCCCGGCGTGCAGGACGAGCGACTTGCCGTCGCGACCGGACAAGCTCACCGCACCGCGCGCGACGTGCAGCCATGCGCCGCGACCCGGCCGCAGTTCGTGCGACACGGCCTCGCCCGGCGCGAGCAGCGCCGTGAGCAGCGCGGCGTCCTGGTGAATGGTGACCGGCGACGGCGCCCCGGCGCTCGTCGCGCTCGCGAGCGCCACGGGCTCGGCGGCCGCCGCGCGCGCGGCCAGCGTGCAGAGCCGGCCGCGGCGCAGGGCGGCGGGGAAGTCGCGCTGCTCGTATCCGGGCGCGATGCCGCGGCGTTCCGGGAGCAGCCAGATCTGGAGCAGGTGCACGGCCTTGTCGCGCGAGGGGTTCATCTCGCTGTGCAGCACGCCCGTGCCGGCGGACATGCGCTGGATCTCGCCGGGGCGGATGACGGAGCCGGTGCCCATCGAGTCCTGGTGCGCCAGCTCGCCCTCCAGCACCCAGGTCAGGATCTCCATGTCGCGGTGCGGGTGCGTGCCGAACCCTTGGCTGGGCTGCACGACGTCGTCATTGATGACGCGCAGCGCGCGGAAGCCCATGAAGCGCGGATCGTGGTAGTCCGCGAAGGAGAAGGTGTGGTGGGAGAGCAGCCAGCCGTGATCGGCGTGGCCGCGGTCGGCGGCGCGGCGGAGCGTGATCATGGCGGGCCGTTCTAGCTCGCGGCCTCGCGGTCTGCACGCGAGACGGAGGCCTCCTCCGCGGCGATGCGCACGCAGAGCAGCGTGGCGCCGACGACGCCGAAGGGCGCCAGCGGCGGGAGCAGGCTGACCGGCGCGCCGAGGCCGGTGAGCAGGCCCGCGCGGCGGCGCGCCCAGCGGCGCCGGGCCGGCGCATCGAGCCGCCAGCGCGCGAGGGTCACGTCCGCCAGGCCGAAGCCCGTGAACAGGAAGCCCGCGGCGGCGAACAGCGGCGCACCCACGGCGGTGAAGCTCAGCAGGAACAGCGGAGCGAGAAGGGCTGCCTGCAGCAGCGCGAGCGAGAGTGCGGCCCGCAGCGCCGCCCACGCGTCGGGCAGCAGCGCGGACCACGGGCGGCCGTCCTCCGCGCGCCCTTCGACCAGCCGCTGCACGCGCTCGGAGAGGATGTCGTGGAATGGCGCGTTGACGACGCCCGAGAGCAGCAGCGTCGCGAGGAAGGCGGCGAGCACGGACACCAGGAGCAGTGCCACGCCGATCACCGGCGCGAGAAAGGCGCGCAGCGCGTCGAACCAGCCCCATGACGCCGTGGCGAGGTCAGCCTGCAGCGCGTGCGCGGCCTGCCAGCCCAGTGCCGCCAGCCCGAGGAAGATCGCCGCGTTGGTGGCGACCGGCAGCGCGATCCAGGTCCACAGGCGCGGATGGGCTGCCACGAAGCGGATGCCGTCGAGCACGCCGCGCAGGCCAGCGAGGAATCCGGGCGTGCGCGTGACCATCGGACGCCGATCATCGGCTTTGAACGGCCGGCGCGCACCGATACATTCCGCGCGTGACGAGCCCGCCCGAGGCTCGTCACGCGCCGCCCACGGCGTTGCCGCAGGTGCCGCTCGAGTCGCCGGCCGCGCTGCCCGCCGTCGTCATCCTGGCGACGGGCGGGACGATCGCGGGGCTCGCGGCATCGCCCAGCGCGAGCAGCAGCTACACCTCCGGCGCGCTGCCGGTGGAGTGGCTGCTGGCTGCCGTGCCGCAGCTCGCGGAGCTGGCGCGCGTCTCGGCCGAGCAGATCGTGTCCATCGGCAGCCAGGACATGAACGACACGATCTGGATCGCGCTCGCGCGCCGCATCCGCGCGCTGCTCGCGCGGCCCGACGTGGACGGCATCGTCGTGACGCACGGCACGGACACGCTCGAGGAGACGGCGTACTTCCTGCACCTGGTGCTGCCGGCGGACAAGCCCGTCGTGCTGACCTGCGCGATCCGGCCGGCCAATGCGCTCTCGGCGGACGGGCCGCTCAACCTGTTCAACGCGGTGGCGGTCGCGGCCAGCGCGGCCGCGCGCGGGCGCGGCGTGCTCGTCGTGAGCAACGACGTGATCCACGGCGCGCGCGAGGTCACCAAGACGCAGACGCTCTCGGTGCAGGCCTTCGAGTCGATGGGCCGCGGCCCCGTCGGTGCGCTGCACTACGGCCGCATGACCTTCTTCCGCGAGCCGCCGCACCGCAGCGGCCCGCGCCGGGCCGACGCGCCGCACGCCGCGGGCCGGGCCGACGCGTCGCACGCCGCGCGCCACGCCGATGCCTCGGGTGCCGTGGCCGGCGTCGACCCGTCGAGCGCCGCGCGCGGCGAGGACGACCTCGCGGCGTGGCAGCTCGACGAGCTGCCGGCCGAGCTGCCGTGCGTGGAGATCATCCACGCGCACGCCAACATGACGGGCACGCTCATCGAGCTCGCGGTGACCTCGGGCGCGAAGGGCCTCGTGCTCGCGGGCGTCGGCGACGGCAATGCGAGCCAGGCCGCGATCGCCGCGCTGGCGCGCGCCGTCGCCGTCGGCGTGCCGGTGGTGCGCAGCACCCGCGCGGACGGCGGCGCGGTGCTGCGCAACGCGGAGGTGGACGACGACGAGCTGGGCTTCGTCGCCGCGGGCCTGCTCAACCCGCAGAAGTCGCGCATCCTGCTCGCGCTGGCCGTCTTGCGCACGACGGATCCCGCGCGCATCCAGGCGCTCTTCGATGCGTGGTGACGTGCGCGGCCCGTGGATCGCGGTGCTGCTCGTGCTGGGCGCCCCCGACCTCGACCAAGGGGTGTACGACCTGACCGACTGCGACACCGAGGGCCGCTTCGAGACGACGCTCCATCTCGTGCCGGAGCAGAACGCGCTGCTGCGTGTCCAGCAGGAGGGGAAGGTCACGTTCCAGGCGAAGCTGACCGACATCGCCAAGCCGCTGCCCGGCAACCGCTGGGACGTGGAGCTGCGCCTGCGCGCGCAGTGAGTGCTCTTCCGGCGATTGGCCCGAAGGGACAGGTCAGGGCGCACAGGGCGTGGCTGGACCAGGCACTCCGCGATGCTCGGCGCGCAGGCCTCCGGTGCTAGACTCCGCCCCTTCGCCGTCATCCCGCAGAATCAGGATCCGCACACCATGAGCGCGTACCGCGGACTCGACTACATGAACGTCGACGAGCTCCTCACCGAGGAGGAGCTCATGGTGCGCAACACGACGCGCGACTTCGTGTCCGAGAACGTCATGCCGATCATCGGCGACGCGTACGACAAGGCGGAGTTCCCGCGGCACCTCGTCGCGATGGTGGGCGAGCTGGGGCTGCTCGGGCCCACGCTGCCCGAGGAGTACGGCTGCGCGGGCATGGGCTCGGTGGCGTACGGCCTCATCTGCCAGGAGCTGGAGCGCGGCGATTCCGGGCTGCGCTCGTTCGTGTCGGTGCAGGGCTCGCTCGTGATGTACCCGATCTTCACCTACGGCACGGAGGAGCAGAAGCGCCGCTGGCTGCCCGAGATGGCCAAGGGCCGCAAGATCGGCTGCTTCGGCCTGACGGAGCCGGACCACGGCAGCGACCCGGGCGGCATGGTGACGCGCGCGGTGAAGGACGGCGGCGACTGGGTCATCAACGGCGCCAAGATGTGGATCACCAACGGCACGGTCGCGGACGTCGCGCTGGTGTGGGCCAAGACCGATGACGGCATCCAGGGCTTCCTCGTCGAGAAGGGCCTGGCGGGCTTCTCCGCGCCGGAGCAGAAGCGCAAGTTCAGCCTGCGCGCGAGCGTGACCTCCGAGCTGGTGCTCGACCACGTGCGCGTGCCGGACAGCGCGCGGCTCCCCGGCGTGAAGGGCCTCAAGGGGCCGCTGTCGTGCCTGACGCAGGCGCGCTACGGCATCGCGTGGGGCGCGATCGGCGCGGCGCAGGCCTGCTACGACGAGGCGCTGCACTACACGAAGGGCCGGCAGCAGTTCGGCCGTCCGCTCGCGGGCTTCCAGCTCGTGCAGGCCAAGCTCGCGCACATGGTCACGCAGATCACGGCGGCGCAGCTCATCGCGTGGCGGCTCGGGCGGCTGAAGGAGGCCGGCAGGATGCGGCCGCAGCACGTGAGCCTCGCCAAGCGCAACAACGTCGCGCGCGCGCTCGAGATCGCGCGCATGGCGCGCGACATGCTCGGCGCCAACGGCATCACGGCCGAGTACCAGTGCATGCGGCACATGTGCAACCTGGAGTCGGTCTACACGTACGAGGGCACCAACGACATCCACACGCTCGTCCTCGGCGAGGACGTGACCGGCCTGCCGGCGTACGCGGGTTGAGCGCCGTGACGCACGGAGGCCAGGGCGCGAGCGGCGGATCGGGACGGGGCGGCCTGTGGGTCGCGGTGCTCGTCGTGCTGGGCGTGCTCGGCATCGCGGCGTGGTTCACGCTGGGCGGCGCGGGAGCGTACGAGGCGCCGGCGCACGACCATTCCCTCACCTCGCGCGACGGGACGCCGGACGTGCCGCCGACGATCGGCGTGCCCGACGCGCCCGCGCCGGAGCCGCTCTCGTCCGCGCCCGTGGCGGGCGGCGCGCGCACGCCCTCGCTCGCGTCCACGCCGGGCGTCAAGCCGCCCGAGAACAGCGGCAACATCGTCGCGAAGGGGCACGTGCGCTGGGCCGGCGGCACCGTGCCCTTCGAGAGCGACCTCAAGCTCTACGACGTGGAGGGCTCCGAGCTGGAGTCCGCGATGACGGACCAGGACGGCAGCTTCGAGATCCACTGCGACGAGACGCTCGAGGCGGGCTGGAGCTTCGGCACGGACGCGATCGACGTGCCGTGGAAGGGCGTGCTCGTCGAGCTGCTTCCGGCGCTCGTCGCGGACCTGCCGGAGCACCGGCCGGGACAGCCGCCCGTCGAGCGCGACCTCGTCATCGGCTACGGGCCGGCGCTCGCCGGCCGCGTCGTGGACAAGGTCACGCACCAGCCGATCGAGGGCGCGGTCGTGCACGTCGGCTCCACGCTGCGCCCGTACGCCTACGAGGAGCTCGACGCCGACACGGATGCCGACGGCCGCTTCCACCTTCCGCTGATGGACATGCCGCTCACCGGGCTCATCACGTGGTGCGTCGCGGACGATCACCAGACCGTGCTGGTCGGCCCGCTCGACCTGCGGGCGGCCGCCGCGCCGGAGCAGCCGGCCACGCAGGACTTCGCGTTGCCCGCGCCCATCCTGGTGAAGGGCCGCATCACGGACGCCCGCACGCGCGAGCCGATCGACGGCGCGGTCGTCACCGTCGGCAGCCGCTACCCGGCCTTCAGCCTCGCGAGCAACTTCGAGCTCACGGACGCAGCGGGCGGCTTCGAGCTGGACGCCACGGAAGTCCCCACCGAGGGCGGCTGGCTGATCGTCACCTCAGCGGAGTGCGCCCCGCAGGTGCTGCCGCTCGAGAAGGGCGAGCAGTTCGTGGAGCTTGCGCTGGGCGCGCCGTCCATCGTCGCGGGCACGGTCGTGGACGAGGCGGGCCACGGCGTGCCCGAGGCGAGCGTGCAGATCGTGTTCGAGGATGACACGCCCGACTTCGACCAGATGTCCTTCGACCGGGCCGACTGCGATGCCGAGGGCCGCTTCGACACGGTGCTCGAGCTCGTGCCCGACGAGGGCGCGCTGCTGCGCGTGGAGCAGGTCGGCAAGGTCACGTTCCAGGCGAAGCTGACGGAGATCGCCAAGCCGCTGCCCGGCAACCGCTGGGACGTCGAGATCCGCCTGCGCGCGAAGTAGCGCGGCCCCGCGCGATCACGCCGCGGCGGGAGGCCCTCGCGGCGCGAGCTGCGACTCACTTCACCTTGAGCTTCAGCGTGTAGCGGCCGGCGGTCGCGCCGGTGTTCGCGACGGTCAGCACGCAGGTGCCGGACTGGTTCACCGTGATCTGGCTCTGGCTCGCGCTCGCGCCGGTGACGGCGCTCTTCTTGGGCTTCGGGAAGCCGAGGGCGCCGGGCGCGCCCTGCAGGGCGAAGTCCACCTGCGTGCCGTCCGCCTTGAGGCCGGTGACCGCGACGCTGAGCTGCTGCCCCGCGGCGAGCTCCAGCGCGAAGCGGTGGCTGCCCAGCACGCCGCGGAACGCGGACGCGACGTCGAGCGACAGGCCGCCCTCGGCGAGCGGGAACGTGAAGAGCACGGAGTCGTCGCCGGTGCCCGTGAGGCCGTGCTCGAGGAAGGCGCCGAGCAGCTTGCCCGCATTCCTGGCGCCGGCCGGTCCGGACGCGAGCAGATCCTCCATCATGGAGTCGAAGCACGCGAAGGCGAACGCGGTGTAGGCGTCCTGCGCGTTGTCGGCATCCACGACGGGGAAGCCGGCCTCCGCGTTGCTCTGCGGCCAGCCCGCGAGGCCGTTGAGCACGAGATCGTCCGCGACCTTGGCCTTGAGCGCCGCGCGCGCGCTCCACAGCGCGGCGCCGAAGATGCGGCCCGCCTCGTGCTCCTCCGGCATGTCGGTGGAGCTGCCCAGCGTGTCGAACAGGTCGTCGGCCAGCGTGAGCGGGGCGGACAGGTCGCGCAGCGCGTCGCCGGGGATCCCGAGGTCGTCGCCGGAGTGCGCCACGAACACGTGGCCGATGCGCGCGTCGCCCAGGAAGCTCGCCGCCGCATAGTCCGCGATGGCCTCGTTGATCGCGCGCGACGGCGTGTCCAGCTCGCCGTCGCCGAAGGTGAAGCCGGCCTTGTCCACCATGGCGTGCGTGTACTCGTGGCACACGACGGAAGGGTCGCGCGCGAAGTCGTCCGCGGGATCGCCGGTGACGGCGTCGAAGTCCCCGAAGACGAAGTACCCGGCCGACCAGCCGGCGCCCTCGCCATCGCCGTCCAGGTCCTGCGGGGAGTAGAAGGCATTGATGAAGCCCTCGCCGCCCTGGTCGTAGTTCACGTAGACGGGGAGGCACGTGTCGGACGAGAGTCCGCCCTGCAGCTTGCCGAGCCAGCCCGCCATGCGCGTGATCCAGTAGTACGCGTTGACGTGATCGAAGGCCTCGTACTGCGCGATGGGGCCCACGGCCGCGGAGCTGCTGTCCGAGAACGGGAAGCTGCGCTCCGGCGAGTAGAGCACGGCGTGCGTGTCCGCGACGGAGGCGTAGCGCCCGGTGAGCGTGCCCGTGAGCGAGAGCGAGTCCTGGTTCACGTCCTGCAGCGTCAGTTCCGTGAGCGCCACGCCGCTTTCCTTGCCGGCGGCTGCGTTGGTCACGGAGCCGTACACGTTGCCCTTGCCCTTGCCCGTCGCGAAGGGCAGCGCCACGCCGTTCCACAGCAGGTTGCCCGCGCCGGAGCAGCGGTTGTCGCGCACGCCGACGACCTCGCCGCTGTGCGCGTCCACGTCCACGGCCAGCGGCCGCAGGCCGGCGCGCACGACCAGCTCCACGCGGCGCA
>Ga0193753_10000875_pt1 | contig 27878 bp, 36 predicted proteins | sample H1c2metaG_FD_144925 | JGI IMG/M metagenome (GOLD analysis project Ga0193753, IMG submission 144925) | Soil microbial communities from a riparian zone of the East river system, Colorado, United States - H1c2 | ecosystem: Environmental > Terrestrial > Soil > Riparian zone | place: USA: East... | reverse complement strand
CTGCGCCGACCTCCTCGACTGCCTCTTCAACGGCGGCACCGCCATCGTCGACCCCAACACCCGCAAGCTGGGCCTCATCCCCGGGACCGCGTTCGCACACCTCGTCGAGCGTGACCAGTCATGAGCTGCGTGACGTGTGAGATCACGCCGCCCGCTGAACACTCGCTTGCCAACCTCACCCCCGAGCAAGCCGCCACACCCGGCTACATCGCCCAACGCCTCCACCCCGGGCACATCGGCTGCCGGCTCGGTGACACGTTCACCCTCGGCCTCGCCGTCCTCTACCGCGGCCGCGACGTCACCCTCCAATGTGTCGAAGCCCACGCCGGCAACGACGATTCGGGGTGGGTTGAGATGCGGATCGTGAACAGCGACGGCACCCCCACCTTCCACCGGCCCGGACCGCCCATCTGCGCCGACTGCGGCACCGACTGGCCCGCCGAAGACAACGACGAGCCACCCATCCCCGGCTGCCCGAAATGCTCATCCATCACACCACCCGCCCCCAAGTGGCCGGCACATGTCGTCACCGTCATCCGACCCGGACCCACCACCATCATCCGAGGCGTCGACCTCCACACCGGAGACGACCAGTGACCGGCCGCACCGACACCCACGGCTGGGAAGCCCACATCATCTACGACCCCAGCCTGTTCGGCATCGACCAGGTCCGACTGCTCCTACGTCGCCCCGCAGGCCCGGACCACTACGAAACCATCACCAGCGTGGACGGCCGCAACACGGTGCTCCTGCGCTACGAGGTCGGCACCACCGCCGTGGCCCCCAACGAACCGTACGGGTTGGTCCTCCCCCGAGGCGTGGCCGAAGCCATCGCCGACGCCGTCCGCCCAGGCCCATCCGAAGAAGCGATGATCGTCCTGCGTCAACAGCTCGAGGTCGAACGTGGACGAGTCGACCGGATCCTCGACGACCGAGTCCGCACCCGCCACGCCAACGAGACGGTGTGACCGTGCCGAACATCGCGAAGGAAGTCGACCAGATCCGGCGCCGCGCCGAAGCGATCAGGCTCCGCATCGAAGGCAAACCGTGGCAAGAGATCGCCGACCTCTGCGGCCACTCCGACAAAGCCGCCGCCTACAAAGACGTCCAACGCGCCCTCGACGAACGCCGCACCCAACTCGGCCTCGACACCGACCAACTCCTCGAACTCGAACTAGCGAAACTCGACGCCATGGAAGCGGCGGCGTGGAAGGTGCTCCGCACGAAGCACCTCACCGTCTCCCACGGCCGGGTGATCACGATCACCAAGAACGACCCGGCTGGCGGTGAGGCGGAGACGGTTGAGCTCGAGGACGACGGCCCGGTGTTGGCTGCGATCGGCACGTTGCTGCGGGTGGGGGAGCGCCGTTCGAAGTTGTTGGGGTTGGATTCGCCGACGAAGATCGACGCCGGTGTGACGGTGCGTTACGAGATCGCCGGCGTCGACATGGACGCTCTCCGGTGACCGGGGTCGCGGTGCTCGATCACGTCTATTCGCCGCGTGGTGCGTGCGCCCAGGCGTTCGAGTGCCGCGACCCCGAACTCGTCCTCTCCGGGCCCGCTGGTACCGGCAAGTCTCGGGCTTGTCTGGAGAAGGTCCACATGATGGCGCTCCTCAACCCCGGCATGCGCGCCCTCGTGGTCCGCAAGACGCTCGTATCGCTCGCCTCGTCGGCGGTGCAGACCTACGAGAAGTTCGTCGCTGTCGAGCACCTCGCGGCGGGTGCCGTGAAGTTCTTCGGTGGCTCGCAGCGTGAGGCCGCCCAGTACCGGTACAGCAACGGGTCCTCGATCACGCTCGGGGGTATGGATCGTCCGTCAAAAGTGATGAGCACGGAATACGACGCCGTGTACGTCCAGGAAGCGATCGAGCTGACGGTCGAGGACTGGGAAGCGCTCACGACCCGGCTCCGGAACTACCGGATGTCGTTCCAGCAGCTGATCGCTGACACGAACCCGTCGACGCCGACGCACTGGTTGAAGGAACGGGCCAACGCCGGTCAGGCCACGATGCTCGAGTCCCGCCACGAGGACAACCCGACCCTGTACGCCGACGACGGGCAGATCACTGAGCGGGGCCGGGACTACATCGACGGGAAGCTCGACAAGCTGACGGGCCCCCGCAAGTCCCGCCTCCGGTACGGCCAATGGGTGGCGGCGGAGGGCGTGATCTACGACACGTGGGACGAAGCCGTCCATCTCGTGGACCGGTTCTGGGTGCCGAAGGAGTGGGACCGGTGGTGGGTCGTCGACTTCGGGTATGCGCACCCGTTCGTGTTGCAACGGTGGGCGGAGGACCCTGATGGGCGCCTGTACTTGTATGCGGAGCAGTACCGGACGAAGCGGCTGGTGGAGGACCACGCCCGGGATGTGATGGTGGCGGTGACTGAGCGGTCGAAGGGCGAGCCGCGCCGGGAGGAGGACACGGCGACGGCGGCTGGGGTGCTCGCTGCTGTGGCTGCGGGCCGGCGGCATTGGTCGGAGCCGGAGCCGCGTGGCGTGATCTGTGACCACGACGCCGAGGACCGGGCGACGTTGGAGCGGCATCTGGGGCGGTCGACGTCAGCGGCCCGGAAGTCGGTGTCGGACGGCCTGCAGGCGGTGCAGTCCCGGTTGAAGGTGGCGGGCGATGGGCGGCCTCGGTTGATGATCATGCGGGACACGTTGCGTGTACGGGATCAGGGGCAGTTGGAGGCGAAGTTGCCGACGTCGACGGCGGAGGAGATCCCGGGTTACGTGTGGTCGAACTCGAAGACGAAGGAGGCTCCGTTGAAGGAGAACGACGACGGAAGCGACTGCGTGCGCTACATGGTCGCTGAGCGGGATCTTGGGGCGGGGCAACCGAACGTACGGTGGCTGACGTGAGCGTGGACGACATCCTCGATGTGATCGACGCCGGGCTGCAGTCGTCGGCTGAGGGGGGCATGGATGTGGGTGACCCTGAGCTGTGCGTCCGCTGCCAGGCCACGGCGCCGGTGGTGGACGGGGATCTGTGCGTGGGGTGCCGGGCGTTCCTGCTCGACGACTCCGATGTTGACCCGGCTCGGCGCGACAGGTGGGCGCTCGATGAGCAGGCCGCCTTCACCGAGGGAGAGTTCGCGCAGCTCCTGTACGACCGGATATCGGACGTCTACGCGGAACAGAGCCAGCGCAATGCCGCGCCCGATGCGCAAGCGTGGATGACCGCCACCGACGACCAGTGGCGCACCCCCGAGATACCCGACAGGTTCAGCCTCGGCACGGCATGGGCGAACGAGGGCGACACGGTCACCATCGGCGGCACCTACTACACCGTCACCGAGGTCCACCAAGGGGCCACTGGCATCACCATGACCGTCGCCCCGATCGACCGGCTCTCGCACGGCTGGACGGTCTCGTCAGCCGACTGCCCTGCTTGTTCTGCCGATCCGATGGCCGGCCGCTGCCTCATCTGCGGGGAGGCCCAGCACGACGGCGTCGCCTGCACCCGGACCGACATGGCCGAGCCCCTCGGGTTCGTGCCACGCCGCCCCCGCCCGTTCGTCACCGAGGCACGCCGCCACGAACTCGACCTCCTCGACCGGGCCCGTCGGACGCAACGGCGCACCAACCGGTGGGGACGGCCGTGATCGACGACTCCGACTGCCCGAACGCCGCTGAGTGCTGGGAAGCAGCAGAGGAAGCCGACCACGTCGCCGAGCGTCTCGCCCGCGTCGAGGAGCACTTGGCCGCCGCGCGGCGGCGGATCGAGTCGTTGGTCGCCGACATGCGTGACGCCTCGAACCAGCTCGAAGCCCTCGACGGCGATGCCCGTGACGTGGGCCGGTGGCTGCGGGGCCGCGTGCAGAGCGCCGTGGTCGACTCTCCTCGGTGACCTGACCGCGCGCCACAGGGGCGGCATCGTGCCGGTCGTGAGCATGATCACGATGCCGGCGTTGTCGGTCCGTCAGGGCAGTGTCCTCGCCCGCCTCTACGCCGTCGTCGCCGTGGTCGTACCCAGGATCGGGTCGGGGCTGCGCAGTCTGGCCAGCAGGGCGCGGCAGCCGGTCCTGTACCTGGGCGCTGGCGGGTCGGTTTGCTATGCGGGGTGGCAAGTTGCCCAACCACTCGGCTGGCTCCTGATCGGCGGATGTCTGCTGCTGCTCGAAGGCCTCACCTCCGCCAAGCCCACCGACCCTGACGGCCAGCGATGAACGCAGCCGACGCCGCCCTGGCACAGGAGCTGGGACAGCAGTTCCGCCACCTCATCGACCTGGCCAAGACGGACGACGACCCCGGCGCTGTGCTGCTCGGCGAAGAGATCCAGGCCCTCAGCCACGACGACGCCCACGCGCTCCTCATGGTCGCGGTGCTCCTGGCTGTCCACCTGGAGTCCTCGTGACCCGGTTCCGGGCCGCTGCGGTGGCGGAGGAACTCGACGAGGTCCAAGACGACTGGGAGTCCGCCGTCGAGGACCTGCTCGCCGAGTGGGAGGACGTGGCTGCCGATCAGGTCGACGAGTTGGTGGCGCAGGTCGAAGACGCCGTCGCCGCTGGTGATCTCCTGGTGTTGGCTGCGCTCACGGTCGGCACCGGCGCCGCGGTGACCGCTCTCACCGCCGCGATGACCGCGCTGGCGGTCCTGGCCGCGAAAGGCATGGCCGACGCTGCTGGTGCACAGGGCGTCGACGTCGAACCGGGTGAGGTCGACCAGGTGTGGGTCGACGACACCGCCGAAGTCGTCGCCGAACTACTCGGCGACGGGCTCGCCACCTCCGCCGGCCAAGAAGCCGTCCGCCTCGCCACCCCCGGCACCGACGCCGCCGTCGTCGCCGACGGGGTCAGCGCCCACCTGACGTCGCTCACCGACACGCATCTCCGCGTCCACATGGGCGGCGCCCTGTCCGCTGCCCAGAACCGTGGCCGGTTCGCCACGTTGGCGATCGCACCCGTCGCCACGTATGAGGCCACCGAGGTCAACGACCCCAACCGGTGCGGCCCGTGTGGCGTCGAGGACGGCTACACGTTCGCGACGCTCGACGAGGCGCTGGCTGTGTACGGCAACGGCGGGTTCCCTGGCTGCGAAGGCCGGTGGCGCTGCCGCGGCACGGTCGTGGCTACGTGGGATGTCGAGGACGCGGCATGAAGCCGGTCGAGCAGCTCGTGCTCCACAACCCCGTCGCTGGCCACCGAGGCGACTGCATTCGGGCCTGCCTGGCCTCCCTGCTGGAGATCGAGCCCGAGGCCATGCCGAACTTCGTCGACAACCACGGCCCCATGGGCTGGTGGGACGAGATCCGCCGGTGGCTCCGCGACGACCTGGCCCGCCTCGGCCTTCACGGCCCGCTGGACCTCGGAGCGGTCGAGCACCTCGACGACGTCATCCAGTGGGGTGCCGACCAGTACGCCTACGCAATCGCCACGGTGCAGTCGCCCCGCGGCTCGTTCGGTCACTGCGTCGTCGTCGACCGCCACGGCGACATCGCCCACGACCCCTCACCCACCGGGAAGCTGACTGGCCGGGCCGAACCGCTGGGCGACTACTGGGTTCTCACCGTTCCGTACGACCCGTACCCCACGCAGATCGCAGACATCGACCGCGCTGAGTCCGAGGCCGCCTGATGCGCTCTCTGCTCGGCCCCCTGTTGAACCGGTCGCCGGTGCCGCTTGCCCCCTCGTCGGGTCGGATCGGTGGAATGACCGGTGGTACCCCGAACAACATGGCCGGCCAGATGGCCGCCATGGGCCAGGTCGGCACCCTGTTCGGGATCGTCAACCGGACCAGCAACGGGACCGCCAAAGTCGACTGGAAGCTGTACCGCAACAAGGAGACACGCCGAGGTGCCCGCCCGGAGGCTGCCGGCGAAGACCGCGAAGAGGTCACAGCGCACGCCGCGTTGGATCTGTGGAACCAGCCGAACCCGTTCATGGCCCGCCAAGAACTGGTCGAGGCCACGCAGCAGCACATCGACCTGACCGGTGAGGGCTGGTGGGTGATCGGCCGCGACCCCCGCGCCAACATCCCGTTGGAGATGTGGCCTGTCCGCCCCGACCGCATGGCCCCCGTCCCCGACCCCTACGAGTTCATGTCCGGGTACGTGTACTTCGGGCCCGAGGGCCAGCTGATCCCCCTCGGCCTGGACGAGGTCATCCAGATCAAGATGCCCAACCCCTTGGACCCGTACCGGGGGATGGGCCCGGTGCAAGCGATCCTCGCCGTCGCTGACTCGCGGCGTTACAGCATCGAGTGGAACCGGAACTTCTTCATCAACTCGGCTGAGCCCGGCGGGTTCGTCAAGTTCGAGAAGGCCCTGTCGGACACCGAGTTCAAGCAGTGGCAGGAACGCTGGCGGGAATCCCACCGTGGTGTCGCCGCCGCCCACCGGGTCGGTGTGTTGGAGAACGCCGAGTGGGTGGAACGGAAGTTCACGCAACGCGACATGCAGTTCGCTGAGCTGACAGCGGTGACCGGCGACATGATGCGTGAGGCGTTCGGCATCCACAAAGCCAGCCTCGGTCTCTCCGACGACGTGAACCGGGCCAACTCCGAAGCCGCCCGCTGGCTGTTCGCCGAAGAGCTGTTGGTGCCCCGCCTCGACCGGATCCGGGGGAAGCTCAACAACCAGTTCCTCCGCCTGTTCGACGCCGACCCCGCGCTCGAGTTCGACTACGAGGATCCGCGTCCGAGCTCAGCTGAGCAGGAGAACGCTGACCGGGACTCGAGGGTCACCGCTGCCATGGCGGTCGTGGAGAAGGGCGGCGACTGGGACGCCACCCTCGCAGCGTTCGGGCTACCACCGATCGAACGGGCCGCGCAGCCGGAGCAGCCGGGTGCGGTGCCGGGAGTCAGCACTCTGGCCGAGGACGCACAAGGCGATCTCGACTGGGGACTTTTCGGCGGAGGGTGATGACCCTCGCCGCCGCCCGCAGGCGTGGGCGGCCAGTCGTCCGTCGTCGCCGGTCGATCTACGCATGGAACCCTGCCGATCACCCGAGAGACCGGCGGGGCCGATTCACGAAGTCCCGCACCAAGGACCTCACCGACGCCGAACGGGAACGCGGCCGGGCCGTCGTCGGGTCGTTCAAGCCCAAGTCGTTCTCGTCTGACCAGGAAGCTCTCACCTATCTGGAGAAGAGTCGCCCAGCCCTGACGGCAGATCAGGCGAACGCCGTCTCGTACTACACGGGCGACGCCTTCCTGGAGATCAACCAGGGTCTGCGCTCAACGGGGGACACGAACAACCCGGAGACCGTCGCGGCGCTGCGCTCGGCGATGTCGCCCACCGAGGACGACCTGATCCTGACTCGGACGGTGGGGATGGAGGCGTTCGGGTCGGTGCCTGTCGAGGAGTTGGCCGGCAGGAAGGTCGTGGACGCGGCGTTCTCGTCGACGGCCCTCGGGGTCGCCTACGGGTCGAAGCTCGGCAAGGTCACGATGAAGATCGCCGTGCCTAAGGGCACGCCTGCGGTGTTCGTGGCCCCGTACACCCGGAACCCGATGGAGCGCGAGATCGTCCTTGCTGATGGCATGGAGTTCGCGGTGGCTTCGGTCACTCCGAATGACGACTTTGGGTACGACATGACCCTGGTTGTCTTGCCGCCTCCAGGCGGTTGGCCGCAGGAGCGAGAACGAGCGCAGAAAGGCGCGCGCCAGTAGGGCATGACACTTCCTCCTGTGCGAGGAACAGCCCATGCCCGGTGAGACCCCGGAGGAACGACGGCGCCGGATCTCCGAGGCCCGGTCACAAGCCGGAGCACGGGGCGCCGCCGCGCGCTGGTCGAACGGTGCCGCCAACCCCAAAGGCCCGGTCAACGGGCCCCCCGCGGGTGACGACGACGGCATGGTGTTCGGCAACGCCGAACAGCTCCGCCGCATGGCCGAAGCCCTCGAAGGCAACGACACCCGCACCCTCACCACAGCGGTCGCAGCGTCCACCGCCCGCATCGGTGCCTGGTCCGCCAAGCACCCGAGAGCCAAAGTGATCGACGTCGCCGGCCGACCCTGGTGCGAAACACTCGCCGCCCCCCGGGTCCGGAACCAGGCGCCCCGCATCCGGGTCCTGAACCGGGCCGACGACACCGCCGAACTGTGGATCGACGGCGAGATCTCCTGGTGGGGGATCCTCGCCCAGGACGTCCAAGCCCAACTCGCAGGCATCGACGCTGCCCGGATCCTCGTGCACCTCAACTCGCCCGGCGGCGACGTCTACGAAGGCATCGCCATCCGCCGCGCCCTGCTCGACCACCCCGCCGACGTGTACGTGTCGATCGACGGGATGGCCGCCTCCATCGCTTCGATCATCGCGATGGGCGGCGAAACGATCGGCATCGACCCGCTCGGCATGATGATGATCCACGACGCCTCCGGGTTCTGTCTCGGCAACGCCGGCGACATGGCCGCGATGGCCGACCTCCTCGACCAGGTCTCGGAGTCCCTGGCCGGCGCCTACGCGGCGCACGTCCCCGGCACCAAGGCCAAGTACTGGCGGGACCTGATGCTCGCCGAGTCCTACTACTTCGGTAAGGGCGCAGTGGACATCGGTCTCGCCGACGAACTCCTCGCCGCCAAGGGCACCAGCCCCGTCGAGGACGCCGTCACCCGGACCGAGCGCCCCGCCGCAGCAGTGGCCGCAACGGCCGCCCCCAACGTCCTCACCGGCCTCGCCGCGTCCTTCGGCCCGGCGCCCAAGCCTCGACCGGTCAACCCGACCATCGACTTCCTGCGGTCCTTCAAGGAGACCTACGCATGACCGACGTCCTGATCCCGACGCCCAAGACCGTCGCCGAGTTCGAAGAGATGCTCAACGACGAGACGGTCATGGCCAAGGTCAACGAGGACCCTGGCCGGCGGTCGAAGTGGCTCGCCGGCTACTCGAAGGCCCAACGCGACGAGGACCCCGAGTTCCAGGCCCGCGTCGACGCCGCCGTGAACGAGGGCGTCGCCAAGGTCCTCGACGGTGAGCGCCCGAAGCTCGAGGCCCAGGCCCGCGAGGAACTGGACCGGCAGCTCGCCTGGCGCCTCAAGAACGACACCGCCGGCAAGGACAAGGGCGTCAAGCGCATCGACCTGCGCGACTCCCGCAACCAGGCCGCCGGCGCGCTCGGCAAGCCCGGCTGGGGCGCCCGCAACGCCCTCTTCAACGAGAAGGCCCCCGGCGCCAAGATCGACGACGCCGACCTCTTCACCGACGTCGCCGACTTCCTCCAGACCATCTGGCACCGCGCCGACAAGCTCGGCGGCGACAAGGGCGCCCGCCAAGCCAAGCTCGACGCCCTCTACAAGATCCAGAACGACTACGGCTCGACGATCCCCGCCGACGGCGGGTTCCTCATCCCGGAGACGCTGCGCTCCGACGTGATGATGATCGCCCTCGAGAACTCGGTCACCCGCCCCCTGGCGACGGTGATCCCGATGGAGTCGCTGTCGGTCCTGATCCCCGCCGTCGACTCCACCTCGAACGTCTCCAGCGTGTTCGGTGGCATCGTCTGCTACTGGACCGAGGAAGGCGCCTCGCTCGTCGAGTCGCAAGGCAAGTTCCGGCGCCTCAAGCTCGAGGCGAAGAAGCTCACCGCCTACAGCGAGGTCCCGAACGAGCTCGTCGCCGACGCCACCGCGTTCGGTGCGTTCTTCAACCAGAGTTACCCGCGGGCCATGGCGTTCTACGAGGACGACGGGTTCATGAACGGCACCGGTGTCGGTGAGCCGCTCGGCTGGCTCAACAGCTCGGCCGCTGTGTCCGTCACCAAGGAAGGCAGCCAGGCCGCCGACACGATCCTGTGGGAGAACATCGCCAAGATGTACGCCCGCATGCTGCCCAGCTCCCTGGGTTCCGCCGTGTGGGTCGCCTCCATCGACACGTTCCCCGAGCTCGCCACCATGGCCCTCAGCGTGGGTACCGGTGGCTCGGCCATCTGGCTGAACAACGGCGTCGTCGGCCCCCCGGTCACGATCCTCGGCCGCCCCGTCATCTTCACCGAGAAGTCCCCGGTCCTCGGCGACGCCGGCGACATCAACTTCGTCGACCTCTCCTACTACCTGATCGGCGACCGCCAAGTCATGCAGGCCGAGTCCTCGACCGACTACCGGTTCAAGGACGACGTCACCGCCTACCGGTTCATCCAGCGTGTCGACGGCCGCCCCGCCCTCGAGACCGCGATCACCCCGAAGAACAACGGCCCGGCCCTCTCGCCGTTCGTGAAGCTCGAAGCCCGCTGATGTGGGTCCAGTTGATCAGCACGGGCGGCACCCTCAACTTCCGTCGCCTCGACACCTTCACCAAGGTCCAGGTGACGCAGGCGGGCGGCAGCGACCCGTGGTACGTGAGCGGCATCGACGGCACGACCGTCGTCAACTTGCATACCCCCTACGACTCCCAGTCCGAAGCCGAGGCCGCGTTGCTCAAGCTCATGCGCCAGCTCGGCGCCGTCGAAGAGATCTGACACCCGCCCGCCCAGCGCAGTGATGCCCGCTGGGCGGGTCAACCTGAACGGCATTCAAACCCCGTAAGGAGGGGACATGGCAATCGAAGCTCTCGGTGCTGCGTTCAACGCTCAGCCAGCGATGAAGAACGTGTACGTCAACCTGCGTGACGCAGGAGCGGTGGCGTTCCTCGGCTACCTGGGCACTGCTGCAGGTGAGACCTACACGTTGACCGAAGCGAAGACCGCCGGTGGCGGTTCGGCGCAGGTGCTGGCGACGATCACCCGGTTCCACACCAACACCGGCACTGGTGCCGACGCCTGGACGGAACGCACGCAGGCCGCCGGGTCGACGATGGTCACCGCCGCGGCGGCGACCCAGAACTGTGCGCTGCTCGAGGTGCGGGCTGAGGAGCTGTCGGACGGCTACAAGTTCGTGAAGCTCAACGCGGCTGCCGGCGCCACCACGGTGGCGGCGCTCCCGCACAGCCTGCGGGTGCAGCGTGCCCCGGCGAACCTGCCTGCGATGGGGGTCTGATCGTGTCGGTTCTGATCAACGGCGAAGGGCTGCGGCTGATCAACTTCGGGCAGCGGGTCGCGAAGTCGACCGGCACCCTCGCCGCCACTACCGTCCCGCTGTTCACGGTCGCTGGCGGCAACGTCGGCATCGTCAGCATCTACGGGCAGGTCACCACCGCGATCACGGTCGCGAACTCGTACAAGCTGGTGTCGAACCCGACGACGGGCACCACGCAGGATCTGTGCACCGCCACCGACCTCGGCACCAACGACACCCCTGCGGGTGCGGTCCTGTCGATGTCGTCGCCGGCTGCGGCGATCACCGGCGGGTCGACGACCACGGTCGCGGCGTCGCCGTTGACCGGGTCGTTGATCATCCCGATCGGGCAGATCGAGTCGGTGTCGGCGGGCACTGATGGTGTCATCAACTGGGTCGTGTACTGGGTGCCGCTCGACAACGGCGCCACCCTCGCTGCCGCCTGATGCCTGCGCCTCGTTGGCAGTGCGGCTCCTGCAACAGCACCTACGCGGTGTACCTGTCGCGGTGCCCGCGTTGTCACGGCCCCGAACTGGAAGAGGTCAAGAACATGCCGAAGATCAGCAAGGCCGGTGGGGTGTCGGTCGAAGATGTGCCTGCGGAGGCGCAGCGGGAGGGAGGGGTGTCGCAGCCTGTCGTGGGGTCTGCGACACCCGCTCCCGAAGACGAGGGAGGCCGCCATGCGGTTCCAGGGGATCCCGCCGCAGCATCCGGGGATGCCGAAGGTGCGGACACTGACCCCGAGGTGGGGCCGGTACGGCCGAAGCAGATCGCCCCGAAAGGCGACCATGCCGCCTACGCCGCCGCCGTCTACGGACGCACAGCCGACGACTGGGACGACGAGTACTCCAAGAAGGCCCTGATCGAGGTTCTCGACCAGCTCGAAGCCGGCGAGAAGATCGTGTCCCCAGCGGACCGCAGCGTCGTGGACGCCCCGGACCCGCACGAGGGCGAGCGTGAGTTCGAGGGTGACGGCATCGAGAAGGAAGGCATCGAGCTGGCTGTCGGTGAGACCGGCGAACTGACCGGCGACGGCACCGGCACGGCGCTCCCTGAGGCCGACGAGAACGACCCCGACGGCACCCCACTCGACGACGGCACGGACCGACCGCTGCCCGACGTCGACAACCGCACCGACTGACCTGGGGCCACACCGGTGCCGAAGGTCTCGAAGGACGGCGGGTCATCCCAGACCGGGGTGACCCGCCGCACCGACACCGTCACCCTCCCAGGCACCGACGTCCACCTCACCGGCGCCGACTCCGACCTCACCATCGACGGCGGCCTCGCTGTCGCCGGCGACCTCAGTGTCGCTGGCGTGTCGCTCTCGGCACCGCTCGCGACGTCGACGCCGGTGATCCGGGACACGTACATGCCGATGCTGCGCGGCGGCCCCGATGCCGGGCGGTGGACCCGGTACCTGATCGGCGTCGACTCGGACGCTCCCGACTCGGCGCTGTCGTTCGAGCACGGCAAGGCAGTGATCCGGGTGGTGGGCGGCGACGGCCTCACCTCGGAACGTCACGAGCTGTGGACCGCCCCCGACGTCCCGGCCAGCAGGTACGGGCGGGTGAAGTCGCGGTGGGCGTCGCACCCTGCTGCGGACGGGATCATCCAGCACGTGCACGTGCACCGGCTGCAGCAGGCCGGCGGCAAGAACCGTGCGGTCGTGCTGTGGGACGGGATCTTCGGGTCGCCGTCCGGCGGGGTGTGGGAGAGCAACGTCGACGGGACCTCGTTCGTGTCCGCTGGTGCCGCGGTCGTCGACTCTGAGGCCGTGTCAGCGAGCTCGCGCGACGGCGCCGGTCTCGTGACCGCCACCGTCCCCACCGGGGCCACCTCGAGGTGGAAGGTCGGCGACGCCGTCCGCGTCGACCTCGCGGACAACACCTACGACGGGTCGTTCGTCCTCTCCGCCGTCACGAACACCACCCTGCAGTGGACCCAGACCAATGGCGGGGTCGACGCCTCCGGCGGCACCGGCAGCCTGCACCTGCTCGGCAACCACTTCACCAACTTCTCCACGATGACCAACGTGGTGTTCTCGTTCACCGACGCTGTGCGCACCAACGGGGTCGTCGTGTCGACCGGGATCGCCGCTGGGCACCCGCTGCAGATCGGCGACCGGATCGTGGTCGACGCCGCGGACAACACCTACGACGGCCGCTTCGTGGTGTCGAACGTCAACCAGTCCACGAACCAGGTGTCGTGGATCCAGAACGCCGCGGACGACGCTGCCGCCGGGGCCGGCACGGTGACGAAGAACAACCCGCTGTGGTGTGAGTCGCAGCTCCTACCGGGGAACATCCTGCAGGCCCGGTTCTGGCCGGACAAGGGCGTCGACCTCAACGGCGGCACCCCGGGCCCGACGCTGGGTGGGGCCCCGTCGTGGGAGCAGTTCGGGTGGACGCTCACGTTCGACATCGACACGGTCACCGGTGTCACGATCCCGTCGGGGGCGGGGGCGTTCGGGATCGGTGCGGCGCATCACTCGTCGAACAGCCCGGTGCAGTACGACAACATCGAGATCGCCCCCCTCCACGTGGCGGCCGGCGTCTAGTGGCGTGGGAGTCGTTCCTGTCGATCGTCCGTGAGGCGGCGCAGACCGCGGCGGAGGAACGGGCCCGGCCACCGTCGGCGTGCCCGACCGACGGGGAGCCGCTCGAGTCCGCCCGCGGTGTCCTGCACTGCCCGTTCTGTGGCCACGTAGCTGACGGCACCACGGCGGGCTGACGCGCGCCAGCGGCTTCGTACTGTCCGGCCATGGCTCTTGGTCTGTCCTCGGCGATCGCGAACGACATCCTCGACGCGGTCGGCAACAACAGTGCGCTGACCACCATCCCGGTGGCCGCCGGGTGCTTCGCCAAGCTCCACGTCGGTGACCCCGGGGGTGCTGGCACGGCGAACGCAGCGACGGAGACCACCCGTCAGGCAGTGTCGTTCGGCACCCCGTCGGGTGGGGTGATGGCCAACGACGTGGCGGTCACGTGGACGGCGATCGCCGGGTCGCAGGATGCCACCCACTTCTCGCTGTGGGACAACGCCACCGCCGGCACCTTCCTGCTGTCCGGGACCATCACCGCGAACGGCTACACGGCCGGCGACACCTACACCGCCGCCATCGGTGCGATGACGGTGACGCTCAACACCGCAGCCTGACCGGGGGTCCTACATGGCCCTCGCGCTCGACGGCTTCAACAGGGCCGATTCGACCAGCCTCGGCGCCGACTGGACTGAGGTCGTCGGCCAGTGGGAGATCGTCTCTAACCGGTTGCAGTGCGGCACCGATGCTGGGGCGACCGGCTACTACCTGCGCCACAGCACCGATGTCGGGTCGGCCGACATGTACGCGCAGGCGGTCGTCACGTCGACGCAGGTCAACGCCTCGTCGAACACCGGGATCGCTGCCCGGATGCGGGCGGCGGCGAACACCAGCTACCAGCTGACGACCCGTCACGCCGGTGACACGTGCTCGTTCTGGCGGGTCGTTGCCGGCGCTGAGACGCAGATCACTTCGACCACCGGGGCCGCTGCGGTCACGGCGGTGATCGCGTCGGGGGACACGATCCGGATCGAGACCGTCGGCACGGTCCTGCGCGGCAAGGTCAACAGCACCCTCGTCGCCCTCGCCACCGACGGCAACATCACCGACGGCCAACGCGGCGGCGTCAACGGGTACAACAACGTCAACACCGACGTCGTCGAGGTCGACCTGTTCGAAGCCGGCGCCCTCACCGACTCACCCCCGGGCGGCCCGTACATCTCGGGATGGACGGCCCAAGCGCAGGGCACCGGCACCACCCTCACCCCAACGCTCCCCGCGAACCTCGCCGCCGGTGACCTCGTCTGCGCCTGGTCGACGACACGCAACGCCGCCGACACGCTCGGCCCGCCCGCCGGTGAGGGCTGGTCCACAATCCAAGCCCCGTCGCAGACCGGGCTCAAGTCGGCACTGACGGCGAAGGTGTGGGGCCTCGGCGGCCAAACCGACGACACGACCCCGACGTTCACGAACTCGGCCGGCACCAACGGCTGGGGCGTCACCGTCTTCGTCATCCGCAACCCGGCGCACGGCACAACCCCGTGGACGTCGGTCGCTACGGCGATCGTCGCGTCCGGATCCCAGTCCAACGTGGCCGCCGCCACCGCACAGTCCCCGTCCGTGTCGGCCACCGGCACCCACCAGACCGTGGTGCGCTGCTACGACTCCGCCGACGACAACGCCCTCAACGTCACCTCCGCCGGGGTCATGGTGTTCGGTGGCGCCGCCTACGACCAGACGACCGGCGACGACTACGCCCAGGCCTGCACCATCCTCGAGGACACGACACTGGGCGGGTCGACGGGGACGGCGACGGTCAACGAGACCGCGGTCGGTAACGACGTCTCGAACGGCGTCACGCTCGTCGTCTCGATGCCGTCAGCGGCCACGGTCAACGCCACCATGGCAGCCGAGCTCGGGGCCGCAGCCGCAGCGACGGTGACCGTTGAACATCCGGCCACCATGACCGCTGGTCTCGGGCCCACGGGCACGGTGACTGCGACCCGCACAACGTTCACTGCCCCGCTCAGCGACCTCGGTGGCACCGCCACTATGGCAGCGGCCCGGGTTGTCGCGGTGACCGCAGCAGCAAGCCTCGGGGCCCTGGCAGTAACCGCGGCGACCCCGGACCACCCGGCCACGGTGGCCGCCGACCTGGGCGCGGCGGCTGCGGTCACGGCGACCGTGACCCACCCCGTCACCTCGGCCGCCGCTCTGGGCGGGGCAGCCGCGACTGCGGCAGTCAGGGACACGGCCCTGATCGCCGCAGGAGCTCTCGGCGCCCTCTCCGCCCTCTCCGCCACTCCAATCCACTTCGTGGCAGCGAGCGCCGCCCTGGGTGCCGCAGCGGCAGCAACTGCAGTTGTCGCGCACCCCGCCGTCGCAGACGCTCCGCTCGGGTGCACTGCCACCGCAACAGCCACAGTCCCCGGCGGACCAGTGTCCGCCGTGATCGACGCCCAGCTCGGCGGCACCGCTGCAGCCGCTGTCACGGTCACCCGGCCCGTCGCGCTCACCTCCAGCCTTGGCGGGACGGCCATAGCCACCGCCACGCCGCACCACCCTGTGATCGCAGCCGCCGATCTCGGTGCGGCAGCCGCCACGACCGCAGTTGTCATGCACCCGACCACCTTGGCGGCGTTGCTCGGCGCTGACGTTCAGGCCGCCGTGGTGGTTGGCCATCATGCGGTCGTCGTCGCCGATCTCGGGTTCACCGCGACCGCGGTCGCGGCTGTCCCGCTCCTGGTCCGTGGGGTGATCAGGTCGGCGGGGCCACCGTGGCCTGCCGGAACGATCGACGACCCCGACGCTGTGACGGCTGCCGGTGCTGTCGGGGGTCAGGGCACGGGGCCGGCTGGTGCGCTCGACGGGCCGCCGCTGCCGTCAGCGGTCGGGCAGATCACCACACGCTGAGCCGCGCGCCACCGGCCTCGCATGATGCCGTCGACCTGATCCCGTGGCCCGAGGGCCACTGACACCCACGAAAGCCGAGGTGTGAGGGAGCGTGGCCTGGCTGTGTGACGTCGATGACGTCAAGCGTGCTATCGACGCGAAGAGTTCAGCGCGGATGGATCCGCAGATCGAACGCGCCATCGACGCTGCGTCCGATGCGATCCCCGGCGCACTCCACCGCCACTTCGCCCCCGTCACCGCCACGAGATTCTTCGACTGGCCAGGCACCCAGTACGCCCCGTCGTGGCGGCTCTGGCTCGAAGCCAACGACATGATCAGCGTCACCTCGGTCGTGTCCGGTGGCGTCACCCTCACCCCCGGCGACTACTTCCTCCGTCGCAGCGACGACGTCGACGAGCCACCGTACGACCAGCTGCAGATCGACCTCGGCGGCGACGGCTCCTTCGCAGCAGGCGACAGCCACCAACGGTCGATCGCGGTCACCGGCATCTACGGGTACCGCAACGACGAAACCCTCGTGGGGGCGCTCACCGGGGCGATGGGTACCACCGGCTCGGCCGGCATCACCCTCTCCCCAACCGTCGGCGTCGGCGCCACCCTCCGCATCGACAACGAACGCCTGACGGTCACCGCGAAGACGATGGTCGACTCCGGCCAAAACCTGGGCGGCCCCGGCCTCACCGCCTCCGCCGCCGACGTCACGCTCCCCGTCACCGACGGCACCGCCTACGAGGTCGACGAGATGCTCCTCCTCGACGCCGAACGCATGTTGATCGTCGACATCGCCGCCAACAACCTGATCGTGAAACGGGCGTGGGACGGCTCGGTTCTCGCCACGCATGCGACCGGCGCCGACATCTACGCGTACGCCGGGTTCACCGTCGAACGCGGCCAGCTCGGTACCACCCCGGCCACCCACCTGAGCGCCGCACCCATCTACCGGTGGCAGCCCCCCGGCCTCATCCGCACCCTCGCCATCGCCGAGTCCATCACCACTCTGCAACAAGAACTCGCCGCCTACGGACGCACCGTCGGCGCCGGCGAAAACGAACGCGAAGCCGCCGGCCGCGGACTCGTCCACATCCGCAACGACGCCCAAACCACCTACGGACGCCAAGCCCGCCTCGGGGCCATCTGATGTTCACGCTCACCACCAACACCACCACCTCCGGGCCCCTCTTCAACGGCACCGCCGAACGCGCCCTCCACGCGTTCGTCACCGAAGTCGCCGACGAAGTCGCCCGAGAAGGCGTCGACATCGTCCGCAACGAACTCGACCGGGTCCTCAAGAACCCATCCACACCCGGCCGCTACCGGGCCCGCATCACCACACGCAACGTCACCTACGACCGCTCCGACGTCCACGACAACAACTGCGTCTACGGCCCCTGGCTCGCCGGCACCGGCTCCCGCAACAAATCCACCCGCTTCAAGGGCTACAAGCACTGGCGGATCGCCACCCTCAAACTCCAGGGCGCCGCACCCGGCATCGCTGAGAACGTCCTCCACCGGTACATGGCGAGGCTCAACTGATGGGCGTCGACCTGCGTCCCATCCTCGACGCCGTCGGCTCCCACGCCGCCGCCTCCGGCCGCTTCGAAGGCGTCTACGGGCACGAACCCAAGAACGCCCCCGGCAAAGGACTCACCGCCGCCGCCTGGGTCGACCACATACGCCCCGCCGGCTCCGGGTTGAAGTCCACCAGCGCCCTGATCGTCCTCAACGTCCGGCTCTACAGCTCGATGATCCAAGAACCCCAGGACGCCATCGACCCGGAGCTCACCGACGCCCTCTCCGACCTGATCACCGCGTACTCGGGGGACTTCACGCTCGGCGGCCTGCTCCGCAACGTCGACCTGCTCGGCATGTCCGGCATCCCCCTGTCGGCGCGGGCCGCGTACATGGAGCAGGACCACAAGGTGTTCCGGATCTACGACATCACCGTCCCGTGCATCGTCAACGACGCCTTCGAGCAGGCCCCATGACCCATCCCGAGGAGGCCTGATCATGGCCAAGATCGCAAACTCGCCCCCGCTCCAGGCCCGGATGTGCGCCCTCGTGCGTGCTGCCGGCCTTGACCCCAACAACGTCTCCACGGTGTCGCTCGACTACCGGGCGCCCGGCGCGGCAGCGACGGGACCTCACACGGTCGTGCGGGTCGAGTTGTTCATGACCGACGCCATGCTCGACGCCCTCACCAGCAACGACGGCGAGGACTGACCGTGGCCAAGACCTCCGGGCTCGGCGACAACCTGTACGTCGGCGGCTACGACCTCTCCAACGACGTCGGCAGCCTCGGCACCATCGGCGGCGGCGTCGCCCCCCTCGAAGTCACCGGCATCGACAAGTCCGCGTTCGAACGCATCGGCGGACTCCGCGACGGCCGCATCGAATACAACGCCTTCCTCAACACGGCCGCCGACAAAGCCCACGACCGGCTCGGCAACCTCCCCACCACCGACACCATCCTCACCTACTGCCGGGGCACCACCCTCGGCAACCCCGCCGCCATGCTCGTCGGCAAGCAGCTCAGCTACGACGGCACCCGCGCCGCAGACGGCGGCATCGCCTTCGACGTCTCGGAGCCGGGCAACGGGTTCGGGCTCGAGTGGGGCCGCCAACTGACCCCGGGCCAGCAGCTGTTGGGCGCCGCAGGGGCAGGGACCGGTGTCGACTTCACGGCCGCCACGGCGTTCGGTGCGCAGGCGTACGTGCATGTGATGCTGTTCACCGGGACGTCGTGCACGTTCACGTTGCAGGACTTCACCGCCGACACCCCGGCGAGCTACGCCAACATCACCGGCGGCGCCTCCGTCGCGATGACCGCGATCGGCTCCCAACGGTGGGCCACCGCGAACACGCAGACCATCCGCCGCTGGGTCCGGGTCAACGTCACCGGCACCTTCTCGGCCCTCCTCTTCGCCGTCTCCGTCGTCAAGAACGACGTCGCCGGCCAGTTGTTCTGATGCAGCAGCCGTTCCGTGTCACCCCGGCGCTCCCCCCGGAGCACATGCAGACCTACCGGATCGTGTCGCCCCCCGACACGCTCCTGGTGACGGCGTGCAAGGCGGCGGGCTGCACGCACTGGCGGGACGGCTGGACGACCCTGATCGACGAGTCGACTGACCTCGGCAAGGAGCAGGCCCGGTACATCCGGTTCCGGTCGGCCCGCACGTTCCGGGAGTCACGCACCGCGGCGGGGTGGACGGCGTTCCGGTTCGAATCGGGCCAACGCTGCTTCACGGAGCACCGCACCCGCCCCGAGATCTACGCCGTCACCGGCGGCGACTTCCGGGGGAACCCGCGCGGCGTCGCTCCCCGCCGCCACACCCGACCAACCGACTGGGTCGAGGACATGCAACACCAGCTCGACGGGATCAGAACCGCCCAGGAGCGCGGATGAGTGGCATGACGGGGAAGACCCACACGGCGGAGACTCGCGCCAAGATCTCAGCGAAGGTCGCTGGCCGCTACGGGGAAGTAGCGCCGCACTACGTGCACGGCATGTCCTGCACCCCGACCTGGTACTCGTGGTCGAACATGATCAACCGCTGCACCCGGCCGAACAACCCGGCCTACCCGCGGTACGGCGGCCGCGGCATCACGATCTGCGACAGATGGCTAGGCCGCAACGGCTTCGTCAACTTCCTCGCGGACATGGGTGTGCGTCCCGATGACCGGTCACTCGACCGGATCGACAACGACGGGCCGTACGCCCCCGAGAACTGCCGGTGGGCGACGCCCAAGCAGCAGGCCAACAACCGTCGGCCAGCGACCCCCCGTCGGGCTTCGTCCCGTCAAGACATGAAAGGATAGGAAACGTGCCGAAGGAGAATGGCCTGGGCTGGACTGCCCTCATGGTCGATGACGCCACAGGAGATCCGGACGACATCCGTGAGGATGTCACCAACCTGTCGTTCGCGACGCCGCGTGGTGTGCAGGACGTGACCGGCATCGACAAGTCGGCGATGGAGCGACTGCTCCTCCTCGCCGACATGTCGGTCGACCTCAACGGCGTGTTCGACGACGCCACCGACAAGGCACACGAGGTGCTCCGCACCGTCACCTCGACCAGCGTCGCTCGCACCACGACGATCACCGTCTCGGGCCAGACGCTGGCGGCCGAGCTGCTGTACACCGACTACTCCCTGACACGCGCCGCTGACGGCGCCCTCACGTGGCAGTCGCCTGGTGTGCTGGCCAACGGCACCGTGCCGACGTGGTCGCCGTGACCGCGGCCCGCGCCGCCAAGAAGCCGCCGACCACGAAGCGGGGACAGGAACGGGCCGCGGCGAACCGGTTCGTCCGGTCCCGGAAGGTGTACGTCCTCACCTTCGACGACCCCGACCTCGAAGGCCTCGAAGTCCGGGCCCGGTCCCTGCCGCTCGGCCGGTTCCTGCAGATGCTCGCTATGTACACGGCGCTGGAGCAGTCGGTCGACGAGTTCTCCGCGGATGAGCTCACGGCGATCCAGGGTCTGTTCGAGGGGTTCGCGTCGGCGCTTGTGTCGTGGAACCTCGATGAGCGGACTGATGACGAGATCGTTGCGGTGCCGGCGACGCTCGCCGGGGTCATGGATCAGGACACTGATTTCATGCTGCAGCTGATCTCGGCGTGGATGGAAGCGATGGGGGCGGTGGACGTCCCTTTAGGGCCCGGATCGAGCGGTGGCGACAGTGCCCTGGAGGCCTCGCTCCCGATGGCAGCGCCGTTGCTAAACCCGGCGAGCTGATCCACGCGGAGATGGTGCTGGGCCTGCTCCACAGGTTCCCGGCTTACACGTACACGTCGCTGCTCGATGAGGACCCTGAGTTGTTCCGGCTGATCGAGATCGAGGCGTTCGGCCGCCCTGACGCGCCGGAAGGAGGTGAGTACTAGATGGCGAACGACGTCGAAATCCATATCCGGGTCAAGGACGATTCGGCGGCCGGCGCGCGGTCGGCGAAGAAGTCGGGGGAGAAGGCCGGGAAGGACTACGGCGACGGGGTCGCTGACGGGATCGGCAAGTCGTCGGGCAAGCAGCGCGACGCCATGGGCCGGTTCTCGAAGGGCGCTGAGGACGAGGCCGGGAAGGGCGGCGACCGGGCGGGGAAGAACTGGTCGTCCCGGTTCAGCGCGTGGATGAAGAAGGGCGACCACGACGACGCCAAGGGTTTGGCGCAGAAGATCCTGGGGTCGTTGAAGTCGACGTTGGGGGCGGGCCAACCGTTGGCGATGACGTTGGGGACGGCGTTCTCGACGCAGTTCCTTGGGTCCGTCGTGTCGGGTTTGGCGTCGGGGGCCGGGAAGGTGGCGCACGGTCTCGGCGCCTCACTGGCCCTGCTGCCGGCGATCCTGGCCACCGCCGGGCTGGGGATGGCCACGTTTAAGGTCGCCTTGTCGGGGGTCGGGGACGCGTTGAAGGCCGGGTTGACCGGCGACGCGGAAGAGTTCCGGGAGTCGTTGAAGGGCTTGGCCCCGGAGGCCCGCACGTTCGCTCGTGGGGTGCGCTCGTTGAAGGGCGAGATCAAGGACCTCAAGCAGCATGTGCAAGGCCAGTTCTTCGCGCCGTTCGCGAAGAGCATCCGGCCGCTGGGCGAGACCTACCTGCCGATCTTGAAGCAGGCGATGGGCGGGGTGGCGTCGTCGTTCGGTCAGGTGGGCAAGCAGTTCGCCGGCTGGGCGCAGCAGCCGGTCACCGTCGTGAAGATTGCCGGCGCGCTCGGACACATGCGCACCTCGTTGGGTGACGTCGCGTCCGGGGTGATGGGCCTGGTGCGGGCGTTCCTGCCGCTGATCACGGTCGGGTCCACGTTCCTACCCGGGTTGACCGGCGGGTTCAAGGGCGCCACCGAGAACCTTGCCCGGTTCATGGAGGAGGCCGAGAAGACCGGCAAGTTGAAGAAGTGGATCTCCGACGGCCTGTCGAAGATCGGCGACCTGGTCGACACCGGTCAGCAGCTGTGGCGGATCTTCAAGAACATCGGCGACGTCGGCAAAGAGGTGTTCCAGGGTCTCGGATTCAAGTCGGGTGGCTTGCTCGACAAGCTCGAGGCGCTGACCCAGAAGGCCCGGGACTTCTTCCAGACGGCTGAGGGCGGCGAGGTCGCGGCAACGATCTTTGAGACGTTGCGAGCGGTCCTGTCGTCGTTGACGGGGACCCTGTCAGCGTTGGCGGTCGGGTTCGCGAAAATGTTCGGCCCGTTGCTCCCGATGATCGCCCAGTTCCTGGAGGCGTTCGCGACGTTCAAGGTCTCGCTGATCGCGGCGCTGATGCCGGTGGCGGCGATCATCACGGCGACGATCCTGCCGCCGCTGACGAAGCTGCTGGAGTTCATCAACGGGAACCGGGCTGCGCTTGTGGCGGTCACCGGGGTCGTGGTGGCGTTGTTCGCTGCTTGGGCTGCGGGCTCCGCGATTTCGACTGCGAAGACGGTCGCCAACCTGGTCACGTTGAACGGGAACCTGGGGTCGACAGTTAAGAAGATCAAGGACATGGGCACCGCGGCGCAGGTTGCCTCCGGGGCCGCTGCCATCGGCGCTTTGGTGTACGGGATCTACCAGATGAACGAGGCGATCCACGCTGCCCGCATCCGCGAGCTCACCGCTGACTTCTTGGCGACTGGGAAGGCGGGCGCCGAGTTCAAGAAGGCGCTTGATGTCAAGCCCTACATCGAAGACCTGAACAACTTGACGAAGGTGGTGGAGGGTGGAGCGCACCAGTTCTCCGACTTCCATGATGTGGTCAAGGAACTGGCGGCGACGAACCTGACTGCAGCGCGCGGGTATATCGACCTGGCGGAGGCTGAGGGTATTGCCTCCGAGGAGATCGACAAGGCCCGCTCCACTGTCAAGGACATGGCCGCAGACCAGTCCCGGATGGAGGCGGCAACCCATAACGCCAAGTCGGCGATGGAGAAGGAGACTGAGGCGATCTCGGCGTTCACGTCTGAGGTCGACAAGCTTCTGGGTAAGGCGTTGGCGGTCCCGGAGGCGCAGGCGGCTTTCACTGAGGCGATCGCGGCGTCGACGGAGGAGTTGATCGGGCAACGCCAAGAGTTCGGCGCGAACGCGGCGTCGATGGACGTCAACACGGTGGCCGGCGCCCGGAACATCGAGATGATCGGCGGGCTGATCCGTAAGGGCGCCGACGTGATCTCCGCGATGCGGGAGCAGGGCGCCACCGGCGCCGAGTTGCGGGCGGAGCAGCAACGACAGATCGAACAGATCAACGGGGTCGCCCAGTCGTTGGGTCTGGAGCAGGGCGCCGTGAACCGGTTGACCGCGGCGCTCACAGCGATCCCCGCGCAGGTGACGTCGCACATCGGTGTCGCCGGCAAAGAGCAGTCGATCGGCGACATCGGCCGCATCCAAGAAGCGATCAACAACCTGCGGGGCCGCGACGTCAACATCCGGATCGTCGGCCGGTCGGTGGGTGTCGCGATCCCCGGCGGCGGCATGTACGCGCACGGCGGTGTGCGTGGCTCGGCGGCGGGTGGCGGACCGCGCGGCCGTCAGACACTGGTAGGGGAGCAGGGCCCGGAGATCGTGGACCTGGCCCCCGGTTCGACGGTGCACTCGAACCCGGACTCGCAGCGCATGATGGCCAACTCGGGTGGTGGCGGCGGCGAGCTGGAGATCACGATCGGCCACACCGGCGACGCCCTGATCGACGCCATCCTCGACAGCCTCCGGTTCCGGATCAAGAACCGGTTCGGCGGCGACAGCGGCCGGGCCCTGTCGTGGTCCCGGTGACATGACCGTTCCCGGGGTGTTCGAGATGGCACCCGGCGCCGACCCGACAGCGGACCCCGACACGTACACGTGGACCGGGCTCACCGCCCTCACCGCCCAGAACGAGATCACGATCGGCCGCGGCCGACGTGCCCGGGGCGTGGCGGTGTCGGATGCTGCGACATCGCAGATGCTCCTGGGCAACAACGGCGACCTCACCCCCTACAAGCCCACGTCCCAATACTCCCCGCACATCCGCAAAGGCCTACGGGTCCGGCACTACATCAACGTCGGCGACCGCTACCTGTCCGTCAACGGCGCCGTCGGGGCACGGGCGTCGACACCCGACGCCGCGTCGCTAGACATCGTCGGCGACCTGTTCCTCGCCGTCGAGATCCGCTCACCCACCCGGATCCCGACCGTCGCACAGGTCCGCCACGAACTCGTCGGCAAATGGAACCCCACCGGCAACCAGCGGGCCTACTACCTGGCCATCACCTCCGACGGGCGTCTCGTGCTCTTCTGGTCGACGACCGGCGCCGACGCGCCCTCGGCGATCAGCACCCTCCCGATCCGTTGCCCCGACCAGGGCCCCGTCACGTACGCCGTGCACCTCGACGCCGACAACGGCGACGGCGGCCACACCGCCCGGTTCTGGTGCATCACCGGCACCCTCGCGCAACTGCTCGCCCAGCTCGCCGCCGACGAAACCCGCATCCGGCTCGGCGACCCGTTCGTCGGCGTCGGCGTCACCAGCATCTTCGCAAGCACCGCAACGCTAGAGATCGGCAACGTGTCACCCATTGGTGACGCTGCCTATCGGGGCGGGTTCAACAAGATGCAGCTCCGGGCCGGGGACTGGACCGGCACGGTGGCGGCGAACCCCGACTTCACGATCCAGACCGCTGGCGCTACCTCGTTCGCCGACACTGCCGCGGTCCCCAAGACGTGGACCATCAACTCGCCCGCCACGATCAGCAATCGCAAGGTGCGGCTCATGGGCGAGCTCATCAGCAACGGGGTGCTGCTCCCCGGCCTCGGCGTGACCGGCACCGCTCAGGTGCGGTGGGACATCGCTGGGGTCCTGCACCGGCTCGACCTCGGCGAACGGGCCCTCGAGTCGGCGCTGTTCCAGCGGATCACGTCCCCGGAGTTGGCCGCCTCGGTCGACGCCTATTGGCCGATGGAGGACGGCCGCGACGCCACCCAGTTCGCCACCCCGATCGCCGGGCAGCGGCCCATCACGATCGTCAACGGCATGTCGCTGTCCAGCGACAGCACGCTGCCGGCGTCGAAGCCGTTGCCGTCGGTGTCCGCCAACGATCCGTGGTCGTTCGACGTCAAGGTCGAGAACAGCACAGCCGACCTGTGGGAAGTGACGTGGCTCGTCAAGATCCCCACCCCGTCGACCCCGACCGCCGACCGGATCCTGACTGTCTACGCCTCCGGTTCGGCGCGGTCGTGGATCATCCAGCAGGACGCCACGAACGGCGTCACCCTCTCCGCCCTCGACCAGGACGACGGCGGCCTGCTGCTCGACGTCCTCCCCTGGAACGTCGACTTCCAGTACTGGTCGATCGTCCAGCTGGCCATCGACCAGAACGGCGGCAACATCGACTACATCCTCCGGTGGATCCCGATCCAGGGCCCGGGGGCCGGTGGCGTGTCGTCGATGTCGGGGTCGTTCGCCGCGACCGCGGGGCGGGTCACCCGGGTAGCGAAGACCGCCACCGGCAACGCACCGCCCGACGGGATCTCCATGGGTCACGTCGCCGTCACGTCGGGGATGGGGGAGAGCTGGCTGGCTGGCGCCGACTCCGGCTACAACGGCGAACCAGCAGCACGGAGGGTGTGGCGCATCTGCCGGGAACAGAACATCCCGGTCCTGATCGACGGCGCCTACGGGGCGACCACTACCGCCAACCTCGCCGCCGGCGAACAGGCCATGGGCCCCCAGCCCATCACCTCCGTGCTCGGCGCCCTCGAGGAATGCGCCAAGGTCTCCAACGGCTATCTGGGTGAGGCCACCGAACTGTTCGGGCTCACGTTCCGGAGCGGCTGGACCTTGCGGAACCCGGTCGCCCGGCTCACCTCGACCGTGACAGTGCCCCCGTTCGAACCGTCCGACGACACCAGCCACGTCGTCAACGACGCCACCGTCACCCGCCCCAATGGGTCCTCGGCCCGCCACGTCGACACGGCGCACCAGGCGCTCGAAGGCGCGTTCAAGGACTCCCGGGACCGGAACGTCCAAGCCGACTGGCAGCTCCCCCATCACGCCTCATGGTGGGTGCACGAGTCCACCGCCCAGGAGATCGCGATCCCCGGGTTCACGATGGAGCTCGCGAAGAACCCGGCGCTGGTGAACACCTGGTTGGGTGTGTCGCTCGGTGACGCGGTAACGCTCAGCAACCTCCCTCCGGTGATGCCGGCGTCGACGGCGACGCAGCTCGTCGAAGGGTTCGAGGAGACGATCTCGCCGCACCTGCACACGGTGAAGGTGAACGGCCGGCCGGCGTCGCCGTGGAACGTGACGGTGGTGGGTGATGCGGTGTCGGCGCGGTTGGGGTCGGGGGGCTCGCAGTTGAACTCGTCGTTTGTCGCCGGGACGGCCACGAGCATGGCGGTGTTGGTGACGTTGGGGTCGGGGTGGGAGACGGCGGCGGGGTCGTACCCGCAGGACGTGAACGTGGGCGGCGCGCGGGTGACGGTCTCTGCGGTGGGCGCACCGGCGGCGGGGGTGCAGACGTTCACGGTGTCCGCCACGATCAGCAACGGCGTCAACTACACGGTCCCTGCTGGGACTGCAGTGTTCCCGTGGCGGCCCGCCGTCGTCTCTATCTGAAAGGCACCCCATGACCGACACGTTCGCGGGCATCACCCTGACCGACCTGCACTTCACGCCGACCGAGTCCGACACCGAGACCGGCTCGTACACGACCACGTTGTCCGCCAACTTCGGGGTGACGACCTCCGGCGGTACGTACGCCGATTGCGGGGTCGCGTTCATCGGCCCAGCCACCGGCCGGGTGTTCATCTGGTGGGTGGCGCAGCTCGACAACGGCACCGCAGCATCGAAGACGATCATCTGCCCGCACGTCCGCAACGGGTCGACCGTCGGATCAGGGACCGACGTCCTCGCCGCCGCCGACGCCAACAGCCTCTTCAACCAGGGCACCGACGAACGCCGCTCCGGGGCACCCCTGCTCGTGACCGGCCTCACCCCGGGCGCCGCCTACAACGTGAGGCTCGAGCACAAGGTGACCGCGGCCACCACCGGGACGATCGTCAACCGCCACATCGCTATCGGCATCGCCGCCTAAGGAGTACCCCCCATGCCCGTGATCACCACCACCGTGGACGCCTGCGCCCACTCCCTCACCCCCGACGAGACCGCCGCTGCCACCAAGGGCCTGTCCGAGGACCAGCACCCCGAGGCGCTTGAGGTGGCGATGCGCGAGAAGGTGCATGTGCGGGTCGACGCCCCCGAGGGGCACATGATCGTGTCGGTGTACGGGCTCGACCCGTTGAACCTGTTGCCGACGCCGTGGCCAGTGCCGTGGCTGTTGTGCGACGAGGACGGCTACCCGAACGGGGCGCTGTTCCTGCGGCGTACTCCGATGGGGGAGATCGACCGGTCCTACTCGGTGTCGATCGTGTGCATCCCCCGGCCCTGATCAGGTGGGCGGGTCGGGCTGCGGGGGCAGTGTGGTCGGGGTCGTCGGTGGCGTCGGCGGCGTACCAGGCGGCCGTGAGGTGGAGGTGGTCGCGGTCGGTG
>Ga0193753_10000874_pt1 | contig 27883 bp, 27 predicted proteins | sample H1c2metaG_FD_144925 | JGI IMG/M metagenome (GOLD analysis project Ga0193753, IMG submission 144925) | Soil microbial communities from a riparian zone of the East river system, Colorado, United States - H1c2 | ecosystem: Environmental > Terrestrial > Soil > Riparian zone | place: USA: East... | reverse complement strand
GGAATGCCGCCGCCGGGTTGGGCGTATCCTTTTTGCGATTGAAGCGCGCCGGTGGCATCGATGCCGACGAGTGATGTGTTTCCATTTCCTTCCTTCATTAACAGCAACTGGTTTCCGGTAACCGGATCCGCATACGCATCCACGACCTCGGCGCTGCCATTGACGGGATAGTAAGACGTTGTCTTCGTAACATATCCGTTCGCGGTGGTGATGATATTGACAGCTTTCATTGTCAATGGCGGTTGCAAATCTGACGACACGGCTAAAGAAGTAAGGAGTGAGAGGCTTGCATCCGGCATCTCTGCCAGGTGTACTATTCCAGCCACATCGCCGGCAGGACATTCATAGCTGCTCTCCCACTTTCGCGCACCCGTGTTCTGGTCCAGTGAATACAAGTGGAAGTGTTGTTCGGAAATCGTTTGAACATTGTCGACGACATTGCGCGAATAGACCACATCTGCCACCACTATATTTCCTTCATGAGTCTGCAACATTGCCCGCCTCGCATCCGGGTTCACGTCATACTTACGTCCGATATCTATAAAGTTTTCCCATTTTACACTGCCATCTTTTGTAAAGCATACAATTTTAGCTACGTTTCTTTCATCCTTGTTTGCCAGATAGGCGACATAGTTATCATTTTTTAACCTTATCACGTTGGAGAAGGAGAGGTCAGGTCCATCATTACCGATACTATATGCACTGATGAACATCCGGCTCCAGATGGTATTTCCATAACGATCTACGTTCATGACCACTCCGCAAGTGACCTGTGGTGGCACTGAACGGCGATCAATGAATTCGCCGTCGCGGCTTATTGATCCAACGATTATAAAAGTGGAATCCGGCGCAGCAACGATATCGTTCATTCGCAGGTTGCTAAAGTATTTTTCTCCGTTGGCATAATATCCTGCAGTGTACTCATTTGACCAGAGCACTGTGCCCTGTGCAGATAATTTGGTGATCCAACCACGCGGCGCCAGGAGATTCCCTATTATCAATGTCTCATTTCTGGAGGTTGATATAGCTTTTCGAAATGTGTTGTAGTACTTTCCTTCATAGCCCAGGGAGAAATAATTGCTGTCGCAATCCTGGGCCAAGGCGCCGAGGGCAAGCGCAGAGACTAAGAATAAGAACGATATTTTTTGTAAACCGGTTCGCAATCTTACAGAGTTTGCATCCTAAAAGAGGCGCTCCTGTAAGATAAATATTAATGCTCAATCCACGCAGTAAAATGCCTGCCCGGACCGGGCAGGCAAAGATTTTAAAGGAAAATAAGGCAAAAAAGTGCAAATTACCGGAGGTCAACTTCATCCACCCCCGGATACTTGCTCTTGTCGAATATGAAAGTATTATCAGCCACCGCCGCATTGGTCTTCATTGAACTGACGGTATAGACATAGGAGTTGCCGCCTTTCTCCAATACACGTGTGCTATAGATGGTCTTTGTTACCTTATCCACCAGCAGGTACACTTTGTGGAAGGCCTTGCTCTTGTCGGTAGGTGTCATCTCGATCTCCTGGTATGTCTTCGCTCCCACCTTCTTTTCACCATTCAACTTGTAAAGGAAATCCTGGTCGTAGAAGTTAGTGAATAGCTTCTGTGGCGTAAGCGTGCTACCCGATGGATCGAGATTATTGATCGTGACTTCTTTTGCAGATTTATCATAACTCCAAACGGTCTTACCGTCGGAGAATATTTGCTGTGATCCGAAATCGACCTTGTACTTCGTACCCTTCATGGTGATGTTGCCCGTCTTCGTGGAAAGAACGCCCCCATTTGCCTTCAACACCTGGTAGGTGAATTTTGCCTGTACGGAAGAGAATGATTTGAATTTTGTACTAACTGCATCGAGTACCTTCTTGGCATCTGCATCGTTACCTTGTGCCATTGCCATTATTCCAGTGCTTACCAGTGTCAGAGCGAGGTATAATTTCCGAATCATAGTTAATTTTTTATTAATAAATATACCCTTGTTTTTTATAGGGTGGGTAAAAATAGGTATTTAAAGAGATAGACTGGCAAGGACTGTACCGGGTTGCAATGGGGAAAAGTTTCTTAACACGAAGCTAACCGAGCGCACTCAGATGCTGTTGCAGCTCCATTTCGGTCTTGATCAATACATCCCTCGCTTTGCTTCCCTGGTTGGGTCCCACAATGCCCGCCGCCTCCAGTTGATCCATCAGTCGTCCCGCACGATTATAGCCCAGCTTCATCCTGCGTTGCAATAAGGAGGTGGAACCGACCTGGTTCTGAACAATAAGGCGCGCCGCATCTTCAAACATGGAGTCCCTGTCCGACAGGTCGAAGTCTTTCCCCTCCAATTCTTTTTCATCGATGTATTCCGGTAAAAGAAATGCCTGCGGGTATCCGCGTTGTTCACTGACGAAGTCGACGATCTTCTCCACTTCCGGTGTATCCACGAAGGCGCATTGCAGCCGCGTTACTTCGCCATTGTGCGAGATCAGCATATCGCCTTTACCTATCAATTGCTCCGCGCCACCGGTATCGAGAATGGTGCGCGAGTCGATCTTTGAAGACACCTTGAATGCAATACGGGCGGGGAAGTTCGCCTTGATGGTCCCCGTGATGATATTCACGGAAGGACGCTGTGTCGCAATAATGAGATGTATGCCGATGGCACGGGCAAGCTGCGCGAGTCGCGCTATCGGCATCTCCACTTCTTTACCGGCCGTCATGATGAGATCGGCAAACTCATCTATCACCAGCACGATGAACGGCAGGAACTGGTGACCCTTCTGTGGGTTGAGCCGGCGCCGAATGAACTTGTCGTTGTATTCCTTGATATTCCTTGCACCCGCTTCCTTCAAAAGATCGTAGCGGTTATCCATTTCGATGCACAGCGCATTCAGTGTATGCACGACCTTCTTGGTATCCGTTATGATCGCATCCTCTTCTCCTGGTAGCTTGGCGAGGAAATGTTTCTCGATATGGCGGTACACGCTCAGCTCGACCTTCTTCGGATCGATGAGCACGAATTTCATCTGCGAAGGGTGTTTCTTGTAGAGCAGTGAGACCAGGATAGCATTCAATCCAACCGACTTACCCTGGCCCGTGGCGCCCGCCATAAGCAGGTGAGGCATGCTGGTAAGGTCTACGATGTAGTTATCGTTATCGATCTTCTTGCCGATGGCGATAGGAAGACTGAATGTATTATGTTGAAATTTCTCGGAGGCGAGCAGGGTCTTCATGCTGACGACCGTCTTCTTCACGTTCGGGACCTCGATACCGATCGTTCCTTTGCCGGGTATCGGGGCGATGATGCGTATACCGAGCGCGGCAAGGCTCAGGGCTATATCATCCTCCAGGTTCTTGATCCTGGAAATACGCACACCTGCAGCAGGCACGATCTCGTATAGAGTAACGGTTGGCCCTACGGTAGCGCTGATCTTCTGGATCTCGATGGAATAGTTGCGCAGTGTGGCGATGATCTGGTTCTTATTGTTCTCGAGCTCGTTCGGGTCCTGTATGATCTTCTCGCTGCCATGCGTCTCCAGTAGATTCAATGTCGGGTACTTGTAGTCGCGGAGGTCGAGCGTCGGCTCGTAGGGAGGCAGATTCGCCAGTTCCTTATCTTCTATCTCGTCTTCTACCGGTTCCTTGTAGGGGATCGATTTTATCTCGAGTTCGAGCCCGTCGTCTACCGGCTCCTTCTTCAGCGGAACGTATGGCTTTTCTTCCTTGATATTACTTATGCTGAGATCTTCGTGTGTGTGCATAAGCTCATTCACGATCTCCCGTTCCGTGATGGGCTGTTGATTCATCGTATCCGAATCGAATGGCGGATCTTTCTCGATGATGGACAATTCATGCAGGGGCTTGTCATTGGTGATAATAGGCAGCAACCCGTCATTTCCCTTCAGGGCGTTCTTCTTATTCTTCGCAGCCGGTATATCGACCGTATTGTCGGAGACGACCGGGAGAATAGCTTCTTCGCCAGGGACAGGGACTATGCCCTTTTTCTTTGCTGGCAGGTTGAAGGCAGGATTGAATTGCCAGATGATGTATCCCAGCGCCATCACCAATAGCAATGCCGCGGTGCCGATGGTACCGAAGATGCCTGTAAGCCACTTGTTGATCATAGCGCCAACGCCGCCGCCGAATGGAAAATCTGCGTGGCTGAGCACGAACGCCAGCGATGCGGAGAGTACGAGCAGACCGATGGTGACGTATTTAAGATTCCTCCAGATGGAAAATACCTTGCGGTTGAAAAGCAGGTTGACGCCTACCACGAAGAAGAATGTACAGATGAGTAAGGATGCGATGCCAAATCCTTTGTAGATGAAGAAATGGGACACCAGAGCTCCCAGGCGGCCCAGGAGATTGGATACATGCACATCCTCATCCATCAGTATGGATGAGCCGCTGCGAAAGACCTTGTCCTGGTCTTCCTTCCACGTAAAGAAATACGAGAAAAAGGCAATGCACAGGAAGATCGCTATCAGCAGGAATACGGCCCCGGTGATCTTTTTTGTCCGTTCGTCACGGGCTAATTTCTTCCAGTCTATTTTCTCATCCTTTTCCTGCTTCCATATTTTGCCCTCTGCTTTCTTCGATCCGGTCTTAGCATTTTTGGAAGCGGTCTTTTTCACCTTATTGGCCATAGGGGCAAAGATAATACAGTTTGAAGTTTTAGGCCATTCGCGCAAAATGCAAATAAACCTTCCCGGCACGGGGCCTTTTACGAATTACCGGAAAGTAGTATCACTTTAACGGAAAAGACAGGCTGGCAAGTATTACATTTGATCAGCATCTTTAAACCAACACCCGTTATGCTCCGGCGTAAGGCCCTACTGCTTTTGTTTTTTTCCTGTATTTGCCTCGAGTACATCTGCGGGCAGGATACTTCCCGCCAGGAGTACACGGATATCGGCGCCATCAGCATGGCCAGGAACATCAACAAGCGCGCCCTGCTGAGCTATCTTGACCAGGGGGCATCGCTACCCAGGCAATACAGTTCCCTCGTGTTTTCGAAGAAGAATCTCGACAAGAAAAACGTAGCGGACAGGTATGTCACGCAAAAGGCGATCGTCCGGTTCAACCTCATCAATACAGCCGATACCGCCCGTTCCATCTGGTTCTTCCCCGGCCTGTATTTCTCGAGTATCAATCTCTACCGGCTAAAAGATTCCTCATTATCCTTGATACCGGTGGTTCGTCCCGCCGGGTCGAGCGAGAGGAGCTATCGCCTGCTTACGCTTGCCCCGCACGATTCGCTCACGGTGGTGGCCGAGCTATCGCTGGTTCACACACATCTCAACCGGATCCTGATCGATCTCATCCAACCGGAATATCTCTCGTCTTACTTTACCGTGGCGGATGGAAAGTTCGCCGACTCGAAGACGATCACCTTTGTCTTCTGTGGCCTGCTGCTGATGATGATCCTGTTCTCCCTGGCCACCTTTTTCCAGGAGGGTACACTTGAGTTCCTGTACTATGCTGGCTATGCCTTTTTCCTGGGGCTCATGCTCTTCATCAAGGCGCTATATACCTTTCACACCAGCCGTTTCGGTTTCTTCCAGGAGGGATACCTGGATTTCATCATGCAGAGCACAGGGATACTCTTCTACATGCTGTTCATGAAAAAATACCTCGCCACCCGGCTGTATCATCCGATCCTCCATAAATTATATAACTGGGGCATCGGAATGCTGGGCCTTGCGATGTTCGCCTTCACCTATGTCCATTACTTCACTTACAATTTCGTGCTCGAGGATAAGATAGAGAATGCGACGAAGATCCTTTTGATCGGAATGACGTTCGTGTTCCTTGTCTACAGTATCCGCCATTGGCACGACAAACTCCTTCGCTATCTCTTCTGGGGTAATCTCTGGCTGCTCGTCTTCTCGATGCTGTCGTTGCTGCTGCTGAACGGCAACTTTCTACCGGCGAGCCTGCCCCAGGTCTTCAGGTCATCTATCTTCTATTACGAGATCGGCATCCTCATAGAGCTCATCTTCTTCCTGATGGGTCTTAACTATAAGAACAGGCGGCGACTCATTTCGCAGGCCAGGGAGAGGGAGCGACTGAAAGCGGAGAACCAGATGAATGAATACGAGAAGGAGATAGCGGTGTATAAGGGACAGCAGCAGGAACGGGAGCGCATATCGGCCGATATGCACGATGAACTGGGTTCGGGAATGACGGCGATACGCCTGATGAGCGAAATAGCCAGGAACAAGATGAAGGAGAATACACCGGTGGAGATCGAGAAGATATCACAGTCTGCGGACGAGGTATTGAATAAGATGAATGCCATCATCTGGAGTATGAACAGTGGGAACGATACGGTGGACAACCTCGTATCCTATATCCGGGTATATGCCACCGAATACTTCGAATACACGCCGATAGATTGCAGGATCTATACACCGGATGAGATCGAACCGATGGAACTCACGGGGGAAAAGAGGAGAAACCTCTTCCTGTGTGTGAAGGAATCGCTCAACAATGCCCTGAAACATTCGAAGGCATCGGAATTGAAGATCTACTTCCGCATCGACGATATACTTACCATCAAGATAGTCGATAATGGTGTCGGGATCGATATGGGAAAGATCCGGCAATTTGGCAATGGGCTAAAGAATCTCGCCAAGAGAATGGAGAACATCGGAGGGACTTACAGTATTGAGAATGATAAGGGGACGGTGACGACGATTAGGTTGAAACTGGGAGAATAATTTGATAATGTGCCAATTCGTGAATTAGCAAATGTGCCAATTGGCAGTCTGATTTCTGAACATGCTTTCTGCCTCTGAGTTTTAGAGTCTTTTTTTTAATTTTGAATTTTGAATTTACTACCACAAGGGCTTTTCAATAATCGGAGTCCCTTTTTACTTTTGACTTTTGAATTTTGAATTTCTAACTCCCAGTCCCAGGCATACCCAACCCGCAATAAAAAACAGCCCTCCGAACGGAGTAACTATCCCCACCCCCTCGAGGCCGGTCTTGTCCGTTGCTTTCAATGCAGTAAGCATATAGAGCGATCCGGAGAAAAGAATGATGCCGATGATGAATGCCCATCCCGCCCATTTGATCCATTTATTGGGAAAACGTTCAAAGAGTATGGCTGCAATGAAAAGTGCGAGGGTATGATAGACCTGGTAGCGCACGCCCGTGTCGAAGGTATTGACCGTTTCCGGTGAGACGATCTGCTTCAATGAATGAGCCCCGAAGGCGCCGAGTGCAACCGCGATCGCGCCGAGGACTGCCCCTGTCATGAGAAAATTCTTATGCATGAAATATCTTTTCTATTAGTTCGTCGATCGTGATCTCATCTTCCTCGATGATGATGTCCGCCTGCTCATAGTATATCTTGCGGTCGGCGAATTTCCGGTGAATGAAATTCTTCAGCTGCTCATCGGTCAGGCTCTTCACCAATGGACGCTGGTCCTTTTCCTGTATCAGCCTTGCAAAGAGCACGGCCGCCGGAGTATTGAGCCAGACGGTAGCGCCAGACTGGTTCATGTAATCGATATTATTGAAATAGCAGGGTGCACCGCCCCCACATGCCATCACGAATGTGGCGTGGCTTTCGGTTATGATGTGCAGCACTTCTTTTTCCTTGATCCGGAAATATTCTTCACCTTCCTTTTCGAAGATCTCGTTGATCGATCTCTCCTCCGCATTTACTATCTGGCTGTCCAGGTCGAAGAACGGCATACCCAGCTTCAGGGAGAGCAACTTGCCCCAGTGCGTTTTTCCGGAACCCATAAAGCCGATGAGGAATATTTTCATTTATGGAGGGTGAATGTATATTTATAAAAAACGTTGTCGACTTTCATTGGGAGAAAATTTGGCGGGAGCGATCCTTTCTCCAGCCGTTCAAATCCATTTTTCTCGTAGAAACGATGGGCGGCCTTCATGATGTCTATTGTGCCGAGGTAGATGGCCGATATTTTCTTCTCACGACACCATTTCAATACCTCGTTCATCAACGCCTGCGCTACTCCCTTTTCCTTGCCCCGGTGGCTGGCGGCAACAAACATCTTCCGGAGGCCAACTTCGTTGTTGCCGATGTCGATCAGCGCGATGGTCCCGACTAACTGTTCATTCTCTTCCACCAGCCAGAAGTTTCCATGATCCTTCTGGTAGTTGGCGGAAATATCTTTCAGATCGGGCTGATCGTCCTCCGTGATCTTCACTCCCAGTTCGTCCCGCTGAATGGAAAGAATGAGGTCTATCACTCTCCGTTTGTAATCATTTGTGAAGACCGAAACGACCATATTGCCCTCCTGTCATTTGAATGCATTCAAACCCGTGACATCCATACCCGTGATCAATAGATGTATATCGTGCGTGCCTTCATAGGTGATCACGCTCTCCAGGTTCATCATATGCCGCATCACGGAATATTCCCCGGTGATGCCCATGCCTCCCAGCATCTGGCGTGCATCGCGGCAGATATTAGTAGCCACTTCGCAGGCATTACGCTTTGCCATGCTCACTTGTTGCGGTGTGGCCTTGCCTTCATTCATGAGAACGCCGAGGCGCCAGTTCAGTAACTGCGCCTTGGTGATCTCGGTGATCATCTCCGCGAGTTTCTTCTGTTGCAACTGGAAGCCGCCGATAGGTTTGCCGAATTGTTCTCTTTCCTTCGAATACCGCAGGGCGGTATCATAGCAGTCCATCGCCGCGCCGATAGCACCCCAGGCAATTCCATACCGGGCCTTGGTGAGGCAACCCAGCGGGCCCTTCAGTCCTTTGATATCGGGGAATATATTTTCTTTCGGAATTTTTACATTGTCGAATACCAGTTCGCCTGTCGCCGAGGCGCGCAGGCTCCACTTACCATGGGTTGTCGGTGTGGAAAATCCATTCATTCCTCTCTCCACTATCACACCCCTGATATCGCCTTTCTCATCCTTGGCCCATACTACTGCTACCTGGGAAAAGGGCGCATTGCTGATCCACATCTTCGCACCATTGAGGATGAAGTGATCGCCGCCATCCTTGATATTCGTGAGCATGCTCGAAGGATCGCTGCCATGATTGGGTTCGGTCAGGCCGAAGCAACCGAGCCATTCGCCGCTGGCGAGTTTTGGCAAGAATTTCTTTTTCTGTGCTTCACTGCCATAGGCGAAGATGGGAAACATGACCAGCGAGCCCTGCACAGAGGCGGTCGATCGTACGCCGCTATCTCCGCGTTCCAGTTCCTGCATCATGAGACCATAAGAGATATAGTCGAGGCCGCCGCCGCCGTATTCAACCGGCACGGTAGGACCGAAGCAACCGAGGTCGCCCAATTGTTTTACGATCTGTTCGGGAAATTCTGCGCGCTGCGCATAGTCTTCGATGATGGGTGATATTTCCTTCTTTACGTAGTTACGGACCGACTCACGGACAAGCTTCTGTTCATCGGTCAGCAATTCATCTACATTGAAGTAATCGGGGCTTATGAATTGATCGGTGCGGGCCGCCATAATGCAATCATTTTTTGTCTGGTAAAGGTAGGCGAGAACAATTTGATAATTTGACAATTAGATAATTTGGCAATTTGATAATTAGCCAATGTGCCAATTGGGCGTGCTCCGATGCGAGACGTCATTACTGGTTAGGATCATTGGCACATTTGCACATTGGCTAATTTGCACATTACAAATTATCTAATTGGATTTCCATTTCTTTTTGATACTCCATCGCTACCGCCCTCGCCTTCTCCGCAAAATCCATATCGCCGGATGCATAGATAATGGCGCGGCTGGCATTTACCAACAGGCCGATATCCTTATTCATGGCCTTCTCCGAAACTTCCTTCAGGCTTCCGCCCTGGGCGCCGACGCCGGGTACGAGGTAGAAATGATCCGGGGTGAGCTTTCTTATGGCAACGAACTCGTCGGCCTGTGTTGCACCAACAACGAACATAAGGTTGCCGGGAGTGCCCCAGCCGGAAACGGTCTGCAAGACCTTCTGATATAATAATTGTCCGCCCGCCTGCTGTAGCTCGAAGTCGTTCGCACCAGTATTGGATGTAAGACCGAGAACGATGGCCCATTTCCCCGGGTATTGCAAAAATGGCTTCACACTATCCTCTCCCATATAGGGAGCAACGGTGATGGAGTCGAAAGGCAATGTGTTGAAGAATGCCCTGGCGTACTGGTCGGAGGTATTGCCGATGTCCCCCCTCTTTGCATCCGCTATGGTGAAATGCTGGTCGCCGATATAGCGAACGGTCTTTTCCATCGCCTGCCATCCCTGCACTCCCTCTGCCTCGTAAAAGGCGGTGTTGATCTTGTAGGCTACGCAAAGATCGCGCGTGGCATCGATGATGGCCTTGTTGAATGTAAAGATGCGATCGGGACCGGCGGCTAAATGAGCGGGGATCTTTGTGAGATCGGTATCGAGGCCGACGCAGAGATAAGATCTCCTGGTCCTGATATGGTGGATGAGTTGCTCTCGGGTCATTGGCGCAAAGATAGTGAAGGCGGAAATGCAATTTACGTTGTGGCAGGATCTCGCAATGATAGCAGGTAAAGTGTGAATTCTTTTCAAATCAAATCCCTGAGTGCACTTCCGAATTTCCACACCTCTTCGAACGTATTATACAATGGCACCGGCGCCAGGCGTATCACATTGGGTTCACGCCAGTCCACCATGAATCCGCGGCTCATCAGTCCTTCATATATCTTTCTCCCGTTTTCCAGCATCAGCATCGACACCTGGCATCCCCTCTCCTTTTCGGATCGCGGGGTAATGAATTCGATCTGCTTTTTCCCCAATGATGCATTCAGTTCTTCCAGCACGAACCAACAATAATTGTTCAATAGCTTTTGCTTCGTTTGTATGGATGACCAACCCGCCTTTTCCACGATCTCCAACGAGGCACGATGCATGGCGTAAAGCAAAAGAGCGGGTGTGCTGATCTGCCATCCTTCGGCTCCCGGCATGGGAACAAAGCCTTTCTGCATCTTGAACCGCGTGGACTTGTCGTATCCCCACCATCCCGCCAACCTGGGCAACCCTTTCTCGTGATTCCGCTCATGGATGAATACACCACCCACGGCACCGGGACCTGCGTTCAGGTATTTATAGCTGCACCAGCAGGCGAAGTCCACGTCCCAATCATGCAACTGCAGCGGCACATTTCCCGCGGCATGCGCCAGGTCGAACCCCACCATTGCGCCTGCCTTATGCGCAGCCTTTGCGGTGGCCTGCATATCCAATAGCTGGCCTGTGTAGTAGTTGATTCCTCCGAAGAGCACGAGCGCCGTGTCGTCCCTATGCTCTTCTATTATCGCCAGGATGTCTTCGGTCCGCAGCGTATATTCATTTGCGCGGGGCGCCACTTCAATGATCACTTCCGCCGGGTCCAACCCACGCTCCCTGACATGCGTCTCCAATGCATACTGGTCGCTGGGAAAGGCCTTCGCCTCGCAGATGATCCTGTTCCTCTTTTCCGAGGGACGATAGAAGCTGGCGAGCATAAGATGAAGATTCACCGTCAGCTGGTTCATTACGACCACTTCGTTCGGTTGCGCGCCGACTATCGACGATAACGTTCCAACCAGGCGATCATGGTAGTCCATCCAGGGCTCCTTTGCATGGAAGAATGATTCCACACCGAGTGTGGCCCAGTCGTGGAGAATGGATTGGATATATCCTGCTGCCGACTTCGGTTGAAGACCCAATGAGTTGCCGAGGAAGTACACTTGTCTCTCTCCGTTCGCCTCGGGGAGAATGAATTCATTCCTGAATTCCTTCAATGGATCAGAGGTGTCGAGGGCTACAGCGAAGGATTGCGTATTTACAAATTGCATATCGTGGTGTTAGTATCCTTTCAAATGATTCTTAGAATGCACCGGTGCTTCCTCCATCTACGGGAAGGTTCACTCCATTCACATAGGAAGCGGCCGGTGAGGCGAGAAATGCTGCGACGGCGGCGATCTCACTGGCTTCGCCGAAACGGCGCGCCGGTATCTGCAGTTTCATGCGTTGCGACAGTTCGTCTTTCGTTACACCCGCCTTCGACGCATTGTTGATCACCAAACTCTCCAGCCGTTGCGTCATAGTATATCCGGGTAAAATATTATTGACGGTGATACCGAACTGTGCTACTTCGAGAGAAAGCGTCTTTGCCCAGGCAGCCGTTGCCGCGCGGATGGTATTGGATATGCCGAGGTTGGCAATGGGTATCTTCACGGAGGTGGAAACAATATTCACGATTCGTCCGAAGGATGCGCGCTTCATGCCGGGCAGGACAGCCTGCGTGAGCACCTGGTAGTTGAGGATATGTTGCCGGAAGGCGGCTTCCAGCTCGCCCGGTGTGGCCTCCGTCATCGGCCCGGGAGGGGGCCCGCCTGTATTGTTGATTAGTATCCCGATGGATTGCGCGGCGATCAGTTTTTCAATTGCCTTGCTTACAGAATCATTGCTGGCAAAGTCGGCCACTACAAAAGAATGCTGCTGACCACCGGCCCTGTCGAGACCCGCTATTGCCTTCTTTAAAGAATCCTCGTTCCTCGCCATGAGGATGCAGGTGGCGCCTAGTAGCGCCAATTCGGTGGCGATGGCGAGGCCTATGCCCTGGGTGCTTCCGCAAACGAGTGCGGTTTTGCCAGTGAGGGAAATATTCATGTGCAGGAATTTGCACAAATGTACCGTCAATTAAATAAATCGGGATAGTCGGTGATGATCCCATCCACCTTCATGCCGATAAGCGCCTGCATTCTTTCCTTATCATCAACGGTCCAGGGGATGATCTTGATCCCGAGTTGATGACAGCGTCCGACAAGTGACGGGGAGACCAGCTCATGGGCAGGACTATAGATGGTGGGCGTGAAGCCGAGCGCCTGCACCTGTTCTTCCATCGTCCGCTTGTCATTGGCTTCAATCAGCATTGCCGTGCGCATGGAAGGATAGTGCAAGTGCAGGTATTGCAGGGTGCGGAAATCGAACGACTGGATGATGACATGCTCCATTATGTTCTTTTCTTTGATGACGCCCAAAAGCAATTCGACGAACTCTGCGGGGCCGGGATGAAATATTCCATCGGTACCGGGTAATGATTTCGTCTCTATATTGAAATCGGGTAACGATCTATTCTTCCTGGATACGTAATTCTTCACACTATCGATCAGGTCCGCAAGCAGTGGCTTGATGGCCTTCACCTTCTCCTGCCTGGGAAATCGAGGGTGTGGTTTCAGTCCTACGTCGAACGTCTTCACCTCCGCGTAGTCCATGCGAAAAATATTATAGGATTTTTCGTCCTTGCTATCGATGAAGGTCCCGTCCGGGCGGGTGGTGATATCATGATTGAAAAATGGGTCATGGGAAACGACGACCTTGTTGTCCCTTGTTATCACTGCGTCCATCTCCAGGGTGGTAACGTTGAGATCGATGGCCTTCTGCATGGCGGGAATGGTGTTCTCGGGCATTAATCCGCGGCAACCGCGATGGCCTTCCTTATCGAATGTTGATTGCATAGTAGTTTGCTGGGCCATCTTACCTGGGTGACAGGCGACAAAAATACAGGCGATGATGAATCCGTGATAAAAAAAGGAATGTTTTTTCATACTGCAATAATAACATGGAGTATCCGAACGGGATCTTAGTCTGGTTTAAATAATTGTGACATTCGCTTTTTCATTTCGCCGGCGATCACTCGTCCATCTGCATCCTGGGCTTCCAGTTTGTCCATGATGTTATGAAAACTTTTCTCATCGCGATTCTGGCTGAGCTTGAAAACATGATCGAGGGAGGTGACTTCTATCTCGAAGGCGACGATGGCATTCACCAGTTTCTCTACATACCCCACAGGAATGTCTTTGAAATTGGCGCCCGAGTTCGGGTCGTTCTCGAAATAATCGGTTGTGCGTTGGAGAATATGAAGGAGCGCATCCTTATCGCCGAAGTGGAGCGTGCCCCTGGCATGCACACTCATGTAATTCCAGGTGCTAGCCTGTAGTTTATCTTCATACCAACTGGCGCTGATATAGCTGTGGGCGCCGGTGAATACCGCCAGCACATTAGGGTTCTGCAAGAGGGCCTTGTGATGGTCCGTATGTTTCATGATGTGCCCCGACAGGTAGAGTTTCCCTTCGCGCTCATCGATGAACACGGGCACCTGTGTGGCAACGGGCTTATTCTGCGCATCGCAACCCGTCAGGAAGGCGAATGGATGTGATCTTACGAACTGCAAAACGACTTCGGGGTCGCTCTCTTTGTAATAGGGAAGATTGTACATGGTGCAAATGTACAATTCAGCAATTTGATAATTTGGTAATTTGGCAATTTGATAATGGGCGTGCTACGATGACAGAAAGCATTTCGAATGAGGATCATTGTCAAATTGCCAAATTATCAAATTGCCAAATTGGCTATTATTCCCGAAAATCCTTGGTTAGGCGACTAATGGCTCCGCTTCCCTCACCGCCTGCAAACACACGGACTTGATGCATTCGAACATTTGCTGAATGATCCCGATGGACTGTTGTGCATTGGCCATGTCCTCGATCTTCTGGAGCGACTGCCCGATGAGTCCGGACAGGCCCAGGAAATGGACGGTTGTCTTCATCTCGTGCGCGATACCACGGATGGAAGTGAAATTATTGGTAGCGATAGCTTTCTCCAGTGTATTGATCTTTGCGGGCACCTGGTTGACGAACTCCCGGATGATGTCTTTCTTGAATGATGCGTCGCCTCCGGCGATCTCATCCACGTATTGAAGGTTGATCACCTTGGCCGGGCCGGCAGGTGCATGTTGATCGTGATACTGATGTTGATTTACGTTCGTAGCCTGGAAATTCATAGTGGTTGAATATTGGGTGATTAATTGGTACAATTTCTTTTCATCAATAGGTTTGGAGATATAATCATGCATGCCGGAAGCGATACACTTCTCTCTTTCGCCCGACATGGCATGCGCCGTCATAGCGATAATAGGTATCTGTGAGCCCAGGTCGTTGCGAATGAAACGGGTGGCGGCATGGCCATCCATCTCCGGCATCTGGATATCCATCAACACCATGTTGTATGATTTCTGCCTGACGGCCTCTACGGCCAGCACGCCATTTCCAACAATATCGAATTCGAATCCCCAGCTCTTCAGCAGATGTTTCATCAGGTGCTGATTCAGGGTATTGTCTTCCGCAACGAGTATGCTGACCTTCTTATTAGCTACAGGGATGATCTCCTGTGATTTGCTTACATGCACCGACGGGGCTTGCTCATTGGTCAGTTTATAGGGCAGTACCACCAGGAAGCTGGTACCATATCCCTGTTCGCTGCTAAGGGTGATGGTCCCGTTTTGCAGATCGATGAGATGCTTCACGATCGACAGGCCGAGGCCGGTACCGCCGAACCGGCGTGTTGTCGCTGCTTCCGCCTGTTCGAATCTCTCGAAAATATGCAGCTGCTTTTCCTTGGGAATACCGATCCCGGTATCGCGAACGAGGAACTCGAGGGATATTGTTTCGCCATCGCGTTTATAGGGTGTCACTCTTACGTACACGCCACCTTCCTCGGTAAACTTAATAGCGTTTGAAATGAGGTTGATCAATACCTGGGTGAGCCGGACGGCATCGCCACTCAGCGTATCCGGTATCTCGCTGTCGACATTTACAATTAGCCTCAGCTTCTTTTCATCTGCTTTCTGGCTCAGCATTTCCTCCACGTTGGCCATCACTTCGACCGGCCGGAAGGGGGCCTGTTCGATGCGCATCATACCTGCCTCGATCTTCGAGAGATCGAGAATCTCATTTACGATAGACAGGAGATTATTTCCCGAGCTATGAATGACCTGGATATGTTTCTGCTGTTCTGCATCGAGATTTGATTTCTGGAGTATATGGGTGAAGCCGAGAATAGCATTGAGTGGAGTGCGGATCTCGTGGCTCATATTGGCAAGGAAATTCTCCTTGACCGATGCCGCGGCCTTGACACGCTTCTCGGAATTTTCGCTTTGTTTTTTCTTGGCTAAAAGGAAATAACATACGAGCAGACAAACGATGAATGCCGTGATGACGAGAATGATGCTGCGGAAATGTATCTCTCTCCCACTCTCGCGGATGGATGCGGTGATCACTGACGAGGCGAGTTTATGATCCTGGTTGAAGAGCAATGCCACTGTGCCGATGCTATCTTTCAGCATCCTGTTACTGGGAGAGCTCAGGAGTTTCTCGGCCTCTGCTTTCGCGGCCCGGTTGTTTGCCTGGGCTATTTGCTTCTGAAAATTCGTCTTGGCTATGAAAAGCTGGATCAAATCGTTGGCCAGACTGGATTCGGATCCGGAAGAATACACATTGAGCGTATCCAGCGCGGCTCCTATGGTACCGATCTGCTGAAGGATATCATCGTCGATCCTGGTTTCTTTGGAGGCAACGAGCAGTCGCAGTTCATTGTCTACTCTCTTGCTTTCCACTTCAATGCCATGCAGTTTATTGTGCAGGTCGAGTTCGGCCAGCAGGTGAATATTCTTTTCGACCAGCTTATCAATGCTGCGGTTCTCTATCAGTTTAAGGAATACCAGTGTGAAGAGCCCTAGTATGAATATGGGCAGTAGTAACCTGTTGACCGGTATCCTGGATTTCCTTTTCATATGGATTGAAGTTTGGGAGAGTCAAAAATAGACCCGAAGTGAACGGGGTCTTCATCGTTAGGGCACCCTTTTGCATTTTTACTTTTTAATTTTGACTTAAAAAAGCAAAGAACCCGACTTGTAGAGTGGTTAACGTTTAGGGGATGCAGGCACATGCCGGCATACGCCGAGTGAGGAGTGTTCTTTTTCATTGGTACAGATTTTCTAAAGTGCCGGTCAGACCGGCTCGTTTATAATAAGTAGATTCGGTTAGTAAAATCCACACGAGTCCTACGTATTATACCGTAAACATAATACGCTTTTTTGGATTGTGCAATAGTCTCCCGGGGCCTTTGTTCAAATAAATGAGAGGGACATTTAGTGCCTGTAAGGCTCAAGGCATTAGGCTACCGGCTGATGATGAGGAAAGGAAAATGGAAGGGGTTAGTAAGTTTACGCGGGAGCAGGGAACGTGAATCGTCAATCGTGAATCGTGAATAGCGACAGTCTTAAAATTGCATAAATCAGTTGGTGTCTTCCAAATGTCGTCGAAATCTGTTGGGAAAATACTGGAATCGGAGACTATTTACGATTGACGTTTCACGATTCACGTTATTCACGTTCTCATCAGACTTTGTTTATCATCGGCGAAACGCCTCTCTCTCTGGGTCCCCACCCCCACCACCACCACCGCCATTTTTCCGGGTTATTTACCATGCAATAAAATAGTCGCCCCTGTCCGAAGTATCCATTGGACACTTTGAACAAAACAAACCTGCACCTAACAATCCCCCGGGACCGTTCAGCTATCTCAACCCATATCCGTCTACGTAAAACGAGATACTTAAAGTGATTAATCAACCATAGGACAAATATCGATCACCAGCTTAGCGAAACAATGAGGAAATCACCAGAAAAAAGAGTGAAAAACTGGACGCCTAATAGAATATGATCAGCCGCGATCGGATTAATCATTTTCGGCGCAACACCGTTGATGGCTTACCCGGAATAGAAGAATCTGAATATTTTTTTATCGGAACAGAAAGGATACAAGTGCGGCCCGTGTGTATCGTGGCTCCGAATCAGCAGCCTTGCTCCGCAGGAGCAATTGGAATGATTGTGAGGCGTTCCTACGGAACGCAGCGGCATACTACTAACTCGGGCTACAAACGAAATGTCCCTCCGGGACAAGACTCCAATCATTCGATCAGGAAGAACGTGAGCCGTCAACCGTGAACGTGAATCGTGAGTCGTCAATCGTGAATACAACACGCTATGATGAGAATATTCGAATCGAGCAAGATCTTGATCTAATCGATTCGAATATCCTGATAGCGGAGTGTGGTATTCACGATTGACGACTCACGATTCACGTTCACGATTGACGACTCACGATTCACGTTCCCTCAAGCCACTACTTCCGCAACCGTCTCGCTATCGATATTGGCATTACGCATCGATATGCTTCGTACCACATGCCCCGCAAAGTCTTCGAAGGCCTTCTTGGTAACGGCATCATCACTGAGCATGATCGGCATTCCAATGTCTCCTCCCTCGCGGATACTCTGCACCAATGGTATCTGTCCAAGGAAGGGAAGATCATATTCGTCGGCAAGACGCTTACCGCCTTCCTTTCCAAAGATGTAATATTTACTATTGGGCAGTTCTGCCGGCGTGAAGTAACTCATATTCTCCACGAGGCCGATAATGGGAACATTGAGCTGGGCCTGCCCGAACATCGCTATTCCTTTTTTCGCATCGGCGAGCGCCACGTCCTGTGGCGTTGTCACGATCACCGCTCCGGTAACGGGAACCGTCTGCATGAGCGTGAGATGAATATCACCCGTGCCCGGCGGCATGTCCACCACGAGATAGTCCAATTCGCCCCAATAAACATCCGTTACGAATTGCTTGATGGCGCTGCTGGCCATCGGCCCGCGCCATACTACCGCATTCTTCTCATCCACCAACAGACCTATGCTGATCAACTTTATTCCATGATTCTCGAGCGGAACAATCATTCCCTTACCCTCGATCTCCACCATCATCGGTCGCTGCCCGCGAACACCGAGCATGATGGGCACACTGGGTCCATAGATATCGGCATCCATTAATCCCACCTTCGCCCCACCCTGCGCCAGCGCCAGGGCAAGATTAGCCGCAACCGTTGATTTACCAACGCCGCCCTTACCACTTACCACGGCAATGATATTCCTCACCTTCGGCAATACTGCGCCGCTATCCACCCGCTTGCTCGTTGTATTTGAAGTAAAATTTACTGTCACCACAGCCTCTTTGTCTACAACCAACTTCACGGCATTCACACATGCATTTTTTATCATGTCCTTCAGCGGACAGGCCGGTGTGGTCAGCACGACGGTGAAAGAAACCTGTTTGCCCTCGATCACGATATCTTTGACCATATCGAGCGTGACAATATCCTTCCCAAGATCGGGTTCCTGCACATTACTCAAGGCTTCCAGCACCTTTTCCTTCGTCATATTAAAAGTTTCTGTTAAAAAAGATTCGGACTGCAAAGGTAAACACCAAGGAGCCTAATTTGTTGGCAGATTTAAACAAGTTGTACTTATTTTTGAAGCCGTGAAGAAAATTTTACAATACCTCCTGCTCGCTGCTTTTCTCGTACCCGCCACTGCCAAGGCGCAGTTTGAAACAGCCCGCGATTCCGTCGTCCAATTATATGGTGTCATCATGACCGCGGACAGCCTTGTCGGCATCCCCGCCGTGAGTATCATGATCAAGGGTCAGAACAGGGGAACCATCACGAATGGCGATGGCGTCTTCTCCATTGTGGTCCTCAAAGGCGATGAAATCGAATTCACCCACGTCAGTTATAAACCGAAGACGATCCAGATACCACGCAATCTCGAAGGCAATCAATACAGCGTCATCCAATTGATGGTAGCCGATACGATTTATCTACCGGCGACGATCATAAAACCGCGACCGACGCCCGACCAGTTCGAGCGGGATTTCGTGAATACGAAGGTGCCCGACGACAATATCGAAATAGCGCGACAGAATACGAGCGCTGCCAAGCGACGCATCCTCCTGCAGACCACGCCAGGCGATGGAGGCGAGGCCACGAAACTCCAGTTCAACAAGATCGCCAATAAGGCCGTGTACCAGGGGCAGGTACCCCCAATGAATATCTTCAACCCCGCGGCATGGGCCGATTTCATACAGGCATGGAAACGGGGCGATTTCAAAAACAAGAATTAAATTCCCACTTAAATGGCGGGCAGGCGTATCGCCTATCCAAAAATTCCCTTCCTGGCACAGGTGGAGAATATCTCATTATCTTGCGCGGATAAATCATTCATCATGATCAATAAAGTCTCCGTTATCGGCGCCGGCACCATGGGCAATGGGATCGCACATGTTTTTGCGCAGCATGGCTTCCCGGTCAACCTGGTCGATGTTTCGAAGCCGCAACTGGACAAGGCGATCGCGACCATCACCCGGAATCTCGAACGGCAGTTGACGAAGGCGGCCATCACCGAGGAATTGAAAGTAAAGACCCTGGAGAATATTACGGTCTGGACGAGTTTCGCCGGACTGAAAGATGCAGACCTCGTGATAGAGGCGGCAACCGAGAATACGGAGCTGAAGCTATCGATCTTCAAACAAATGGATGAGGCCGCACCGGAGGGCTGTATCCTCGCGACAAACACCTCTTCCATTTCAATAACCAGGATAGCCGCGGCAACAAAGCGGCCGGAGAAAGTGATTGGTATGCATTTCATGAATCCCGTACCCGTCATGAAGCTGGTAGAGATCATCAATGGATATGCTACGGCTAAGGAGGTCACGGACACGATCGTCGCTCTTAGCCAACGATTGACGAAGGTGCCATGCGTGGTAAACGACTATCCCGGCTTCATTGCAAACCGCATCCTGATGCCGATGATCAATGAGGCGATATATAGCCTGTATGAAGGAGTGGCGGGAGTGGCCGAGATCGATACCGTGATGAAACTCGGGATGGCTCACCCGATGGGACCTCTGCAACTGGCCGATTTCATAGGGCTGGATGTATGTCACTCCATTCTTAAAGTGCTACACGACGGATTCGGAAATCCAAAATATGCACCCTGTCCTTTATTGGTAAATATGGTAATGGCCGGAAAACTCGGTATCAAGAGCGGGGAAGGATTCTACTCCTACCAGGGAACGAAGGGATTGGTAGTGAGCAAGCGATTTGATCTGGATTTAGGGGATTGAGATTATAATTGGAATAATACGATCCATTGTCAAATACAGGAACTGGATTTGGGGGGATTAATGGATTTTTCGAATAACAGGTACAATTGGCACATTTTCAAATTGACTAATTATCTATTTTTTTTACAAACCGCGCCGGATTCCCCACCCATAATTCTCCTTTTGGAATATTTTTCGTTACAACGCTTCCCGCGCCTATCATTGAATTTTCCCCGATAGTCACACCACCGAGGATAGTTGCATTGGCGCCGAGCGAAGCGCCTTTTTCAATGATGATTTGCTGAAAGGTATCGGGATATTCCTTAGACCGTGGATATTTATCATTGGTAAATGTGACATTGGGCCCGATGAATACATTGTCGCCCACCCGCAAACCATCCCACAGGTACACGCCGCATTTTACCGTAACATTATCGCCTACGACCACATCGTTTTCGATGAATGTATGACTATTGATATTACAATTATTGCCGATCGTGGCATTTGCCAGTATGATCGCGAACTGCCAGATCTTCGTATCGGTTCCGATCTGTTTGCTTTGCACATCGGCCAGAGGATGGATGAAATAGGGGGCTTCCGGCATAAGTGTTTATTAGTAGTTAGATGAATGTTGTGCTAAGATAATAAAGCCTGTGGTAAGTTGATAGGGTGATAAGTTGATAGGTTTCGTGACAGGCGGAGAGCCTGTTTTCACTGATTGCTCTTCGATTATTATGATCTACTTACGACATTCTTCGAATGAAAAATACGGGGACGTATCCCCGGAATAACGTAACTTAATAGACTAAAGCTCTTTTTATGGTACAGCATATCATTTCCCGACTAGCTATCTGGCTATTGGCAATTGTGATGATTATTTTCGGTATTCAACACTTCAGGCACCCGGAAAATATGTTAGTATACGTTCCCAACTTCCTTCCGGGAGGCCGTGATTTCTGGGTCTATCTCGTTGGCGCCGCATTCATCCTCGTGGCAATTGCTTTTATCATCAATCGTTTTGTTTCGTTTGCTGGTTATATCCTGGCCGCCATACTACTTCTCTTTGTGGTATTGATCCATTGGCCTAACTACCGCCAGGCAGGCGATGTTGAAATGCGTCAACTGGCCTTCGTGAATTTGCTAAAGGATACGGCGATCGCTGCCTTCGCGCTGTATATTGCCAGCAACACGAATCACCAGCGCCTGAATATCTTCGAGAAGAATTGACTACTTCCCATCGTTCATCATTAATTCGGAGACTAGCATCTCCGAAAGGGAAATTCTACGTCTATAATTTGTCGTTAGATAAAAGAAATGCAATCCCCTAAATCCATCAATCCCCCCAAATCCAGGTCCTGCATTTGACAATGGGCGTGTTATTCCCCTAGATCCATCAATCCCCCCAAATCCAGGTCCTGTATTTGACATTGGACCTATTATTCCAGTTGGAATTCCAATCCGAAAAATCCATCAATCCCCCCAAATCCAGGTCCTGCATTTGACAATGGACCTGTTATTCCCCCTAATCCATCAATCCCCTAAATCCACGTGAGTGCCCGCTACCTCTCCCAATTTAAACAACACTTCCTCCAACCTGTTCTTCGGTATCCCGATCTCGAAGAGACAGAATAACTGTGTCTCCTGTTTATTTATTACACAATCGAAATGACGAATGATCTTCAGTATCGCATTCATCTGCGTATAGTCGAATTGCACACGGTAATTCAGCAGCACGGGTCTTTGAACGATCGGCGTGACCTGCAAAGCCAATGTGGCCGCAGTCTTATAGGCATTGATGAGTCCGGGCACGCCCAACAACGTTCCCCCGAAGTATCTCACCACCACCACCAGTACATTCGTCACCTGTTTGCTGTCTATCTGCCCAAGTATTGGCCGGCCTGCAGAGCCCGAGGGTTCGCCATCGTCACTCACGCGGAATAGCAGACCTTCCAACCCGAGCCGGTACGCAAAGCAGTGATGCGTGGCCTTCGGGTGTTCCTTCTTCACCCCCGCAAGTTTTTCCTTGAATTCATTCACGTTGGCGATGGGAAATGCAAGGGCAGTGAATTTACTTCCCCTGTCTTTGAATTCCGCCGTCGATGGCTTCTCTATTGTATTGTAGTAGTCGGGTATCATGAAGTGGTGGAGAGTATTAATGCGGCCGCCTGTACACCTGGAGCAGGTCGCCGTTCAATGAGGCTTCGTTTTTGAGAACCGCCTGCGTTAACCCGGGCGCATCCAACCCTTCGCCCAGCGATAATTGTTTATTGGTAATGATCCTCGCTTCATCCCAGGCATGCTGTTCGATGAAAGAACCGAGGAGCGCAGCGCCGCCTTCAACGAGTATGCTCAGTATCTGCAAGTGGTAACCCGCCTTCAATAGATCAGCCACAACATTTTCCCTGGTTGTCTTCCAATGCCTGAGATTGGTTTGCTCCGATTCCTTAACGGAATTGAAAACAATCGTCGGAACGGAGCCATCGAATAGTTTCAGTGTCGATGGCAGGCGCAGGTCGATGTCGATAACGAGCCGGGTGGGTGAATTTCCAGGCCAGAGACGGGCCGTAAGCGAAGGATCGTCGGCCAGGGCCGTGTTAGTACCCACAAGGATCGCCGCTTCCTCTGTTCGCCACCGGTGCACCAGCCTGTTGGAATACTCATTGCTGATGAGTACGCGCTCGCTCCTCTCTACTCCATTCTTTTCCGGCAGGCCTCCTATCTTTCCATCGCTGCTCTGCGCCCATTTGAGAATGACATACGGCCGGTGACGGGTATGAAAAGTCAGGAACCGACGGTTAAGCTCCTCGCATTCCTCCTTCATCACATCAAGCACCACCTCGACGCCGGCAGCTTCCAGTTTCTCTATCCCCTTCCCATCTACTTCGATGAAAGGATCGCGGCAGCCAACCACCACCCGCGGGATCTTGTGCAGGATAATAAGATCAGCGCAAGGAGGAGTCTTCCCGAAGTGCGCACAGGGTTCGAGCGAGACATATAATGTGGAATTGCCGAATTTTTCCGAATGGCCGTTTTTGATGGCCTGGGTTATGCAGTTTACCTCCGCATGGGCCTTTCCATACAACTCATGATAGCCCTCGCCGATGATGGTACCCTCGTGGACGAGCACCGCTCCCACCATGGGGTTCGGCGCCACTTTTCCCGCGCCCATCGTAGCCAGTTCGATGCACCGCTGCATATAGGCTGCGTGGATATTTGCTTTGTCGTATCCGGAGACAGATCGGGAATGAGATGTCATCTGTTGCAAAAGTAAATGAATTAAGTTTGTTGCCATGACGATAGCGGAAGGCACACAATATACCAGGGAGCAGCTGCACGGGATCTACCGTGGCCAGGAGTCGATAGCCATGACCGATTGGCTGATGGAACACCTGACAGGAATAAGAAATGCAGTCCGTTCAAGCCAGTCGAAGAAGGCGCTGTCGCCCGATCAGCTAGGGCTGCTTCATCAATATATTGGCCGCCTGTTGAAACACGAGCCGTTGCAGTATGTATTAAATGAGTCGTGGTTCTGCGGGTTCAGGTTCTATGTCGATGAGAATGTACTCATCCCCCGGCCCGAGACCGAGGAGTTGGTGGAATGGATCATCACCGATTGCCGCTTTCCCATCGCGGAATTAAGTATTCTCGATATCGGGAGTGGCAGCGGCTGCATTCCCATTTCATTAAAGAGGCGGTTGGGAAAGGCGAATGTGACGGGCTGCGACAAAAGTCCGGCGGCCCTGGGCGTGGCCCGGCGCAATGCAGAAAGCCTGGGCGTGCAGGTGGGCTTCAGTGAGCTGGATTTCCTTTCACCCCAGGATCGCGCGGTGCTTCCCTCCTGCGATATTATCGTCAGCAACCCGCCGTACATACCCGAGAAAGACCGGGAGAACATGCCGGTCAATGTGAAGGATCATGAGCCCGCGATGGCGCTCTTCGTACCATCTGGAGATCCGTTGGTATTCTATAAGGCGATATCCGCATTCGGAAAAGAACATTTGCAGAAGAACGGAAAGATCTATGTCGAGATCAATGAGTCGTTGGGCAAAGAGGTGATAGCGCTATTTGAATTGCTGGGTTACAAGACACAATTGAAACAGGATATGCAGGGAAAGGACAGGATGGTAAAGGCATGGCTTGACGACGATGAATGAGTGCCGTGATGCAGCATCATTTTACATTTGCCACCACCTTGGCTCCTGATTTCTTCGAGAGTCGCATGATGCGGAATACCTCGCCATAGAAGGAGGCCGTATCTGCATTGATCACCACTGTGGGTGTATCGACTGTAGCCTTGAATTTATTGATCTCCCTCACCAATGCCGTATCGATCATGCTGACATCGATCTTTGTGGACCCGAGATAGAACTGCTGCTTGTTATCGATTGAGATCATGATGTTCTGTTTCGCCTTCGTATCCTTTGTGCCTCTCGGTACACCTACACGAATCACATTGGGGTTGGCAAGTGTGGCAACGATGAGGAAGAACATGAGCAGAATGAACAGGATATCATTCAATGAATCCGTAAATACTTCCGATTCCTGTTTATGCTTTTTTCTGAATTTCATCCGGCTTTTTATTGATGATTGGTGTCGGACGTTAAATTAACGTGTCGGTTCCTGCAGTACATCGAGGAAATCCGATGAGGCCGCTTCCATCTTATTCGCCGTCTTCTCGATCTGTGTATTCAAATAACTATAGGCGAGATACGCGCCCAGGCCGATGACGAGCCCGGAGATGGAAGTGATCAGTTTGGTATAGATACCACCGGCGATGGTACCTACTTCGAATTCATTGGAATTATTGATACCGGAGAATAATTGCATTAGTCCAACCAGCGTACCCACGAAGCCGAAGATGGGAGCCGCCTTGGAGACCACCGATAATATACCCAGGTTCTTCTCGAGTTTGTACATCTCGAGCTGGCCCACGTTGTCCATGCTCTTTTCAATGAGATCGATCGGCTTGCCGATGCGTTGGATGCCCTTGTCGATAATGTGGGCAACGGGATTATTTGTATTCTTCGCGAAACTTCGTGCAGCGGAGATATTCCCGCTCACGATATGATCCCGGATGATATTCATGAAATTGGTGTCGATCCTTGCCGCATTCCGGATAGCGATGGTCCTCTCGGCAAATACATATACCGCGAAAAGCAGCATGATGCCCAGCGGGATCATGATCCAGCCACCCATCATCAGCAGTTCCAGGAAGCTGAGCTTCCCATCGTGGTTGGTATCGCCTGTCGCGAATTTGGTAACGGTTTGTAGTGAATCGACGATCTGTAAAAGGTCTAACATAGATAATCCTCTTTAAGTGCGTAAATGTAAGGCAGTATGAAGAAATTGCTTTTCTATTATTATCAACAGCCCTTGATAAACTCCGGCCACTCCCACTCTTGCTCAAACCCGGCTGCCTTCGATAAGCGCTTTGTTTTCAGAACTCATGAACGAAAAAAACGATGCCACGTTGTACGTGGCATGTAAGTTTTGGAGTTCTTTAACAACAAAAGACAATTTGGTAATTTGATAATTTGGCAATGACCACAGCAGTAGAGTCCTACTGATCATAGCACGCATAATTGTCAAATTGCCGAATTATCAAATTACCAAATTGACTTATTCGCTCTTTCCCGCCTGTTTCACCATCAGCGCCTGAATCTGCTTCATCGTCTTTTCCATGCCATCGGCGCTACCGTCGAGGAAGATGACATTGCCCTTTCCATACTCCGCAAAATTCTTTACCGCCTCGGTCCACATGCTGAAGAGGATGACATTCGTATCCAGGTTGGCCTGCTTCATTTGCTCTGCAGCCTCGGTCATACCTTTGGCCACTTCCTGCCGGAACAGGGCAACACCCTGGCCGCGCAATTGCGCCGCCGTCCTTTCCGCTTCGGCGGAGATCTTGATCGAATTACCCTCTGCCTCGGCTGCCTTCGTCTTCGTGATCAGCAATGCCTGGCCTTCATTCTCCGCGGCTGCCTTCAGGTTGTTCGAAGCAACCACCTTGCTCATCGAATCGAGGATCACCTTGTCGAACGTAATATCATTGATCTGGAGATCCAGCAGGTGATAGCCCCACTCCTCCAATGTATGATCGATCTCTACTTTCACATATTCCACGATCTCCCGTCGCAGTCCCAGCACTTCCGCCTGTTTCTTCGTCGCCACGAAAGAACGGATATTTCCTTCTATCGTCCTGATCAGTGCCTGCATGAGATCCTTATCGCTGATGAATTTGAAAGCCACTTTCTTTATCGTTTCCTCCATGGCATTCTGTACGGCAAACAACATCATCACCTTGAAGTACACATTGGCCTGGTCATGCGTCACCGCCTGGAATTCGAGTTCCACCGACCTGTTTTGAATGGACAGCTTCTTATAGATCTGCTCGATCACGGGGATCTTGAAACGTAAGCCCGGGCCTGCGATACGGCGGTACTTACCGAACATCGTTACAACTGCAATCGTTCCCTGGTTCACGGTGTAAAGACCGCTGAAGAAAATGAATACAAGAACAATGATCCACCAGTTAGCAGCTAGAAATTTTACAATATCCATATGGAATCAATTTTTAAGGTGAGTAAAGATAGGAGAAAGCGCATCAATCGCCGTTATTCACGTAGATACAGGAAGACTACCACCCTCCTGTTGCGCTGGCGACCGCCGGGAGTCTGGTTGCCTGCTACCGGCCTGGTGCTGCCCCAGCCGCGCTGAATGAACGGCACATTTGAGAAATTCGAGTAATGCCGCAGGTAATTCGCCACCGCCGACGCCCGGCCGGTCGAGAGGCTTTCATTGAATTCCTTCTTCCCGGTGCTGTCTGCATGTCCTTCGATCACCAGTGAATCGATCTCCTTTGCCGCCACGGACCGGTAGAAGCTATCCAGGAGGGCAAAACTCTCGGGGCGGAGGTCCGTCTTTGCGGTAGCAAAAAGCACATCGGGCAGCAACAGGGTGTCAACACGAATCATCCTGGCGGGGTGCAATGGAAGGTTGAGCGGGGCATTCGTCCTGCGATAGCTGATCAGTTTATCCAGCATATGATGCCGCGCATCCAGGTCGTAGATATTTTGTTTCGATTCCTGCCAATCCGCACAGAGATGCTCCTGTGGATCGGTTGGC
>Ga0193753_10000873_pt1 | contig 27897 bp, 20 predicted proteins | sample H1c2metaG_FD_144925 | JGI IMG/M metagenome (GOLD analysis project Ga0193753, IMG submission 144925) | Soil microbial communities from a riparian zone of the East river system, Colorado, United States - H1c2 | ecosystem: Environmental > Terrestrial > Soil > Riparian zone | place: USA: East... | reverse complement strand
CGATATACAGATGGTATTTTTTTGCAAGCTGACCGAGATAGGCTGTACTCGGTCCGGGGATCGCTTCACTTGCATCTACGTAGTTCATTCCTGTTCCCACCAAGGTCATTTCCTCCGGAAGACAAACGATATCGGCTTTTTCAGCAGCCGCTTCCGCTATGTATTTCGAAAATTTTTCCAGATTCTCCATAGACGTTTTACTGTTGACGGGCCTGAATTTTATGGTGGACAATTTGACGATTCTGGGTTCCGGGGCAACGGTTTCAACTAAAGAAGCGTCAGCAAAATGAACGATCCCATCCGAATCCCAACGATAGTGCAATTCAAGTTTTGCCTTCTCTGCACCTTTGGGCACTTTATAAACCTGCTCAAAAATACTCCAGACCTCTTTTGTCTTTTCCCGCAGCATCCTGGGATATTCAGGCGTACCGATTACTTCGCCCGACTTAGTCAGCCAGTAAATTCTTGTAATCACCGTGCGCCCGGGTTGTTCAACCTGATCGGTGAGAAAAAAGGTTTGAAATTTGAAATATTTCTCTGGTACTACCGGCACTTCTTTATACCAGAGTCCATTGGCACCCGGATTGCCCCCGCCTTTTAATGTAAGGGTTGGTTTGCCCTGGTACACCAAATGACTATCCAAAAAATACACGGGCGATACAGCGGCCCGCTGACTTTGAAATTTCCAGCCCTCCGTCACAATAGATTGCCCGGATACAATGCAATAAAATATTACCTGGCAGACCAGGCACAGAAAATATTTCTGAGCGGTACCGTATGTAAAGTATTGTATTGGAACCAACAATTTCTTTCTCAACCATTTCATTTTATGTCTTTTTAATTTGGTCACTTTCCCGGTTCCACACGGCCGTTGTTACTACCATCCCGGATTCTGCGTGAGTTGCGGATTTAAAACAATCTCGTTCAAAGGCAACGGATCAAGATAATCACGATTTGGATTAAATCCATACCCACCGGGAATGGTCGTTTGAAAAGGATCTAAAAATCCATTTGCATCCACCGGGAAATAAGTGGAAGCAATTTGCGATCCCTTAAATCCTTTGGGTCTTTTGCCGATGATCAGTTCATCCGCCGCAGCCCACCGCGCAATATCCGGCCAGCGAAATCCCTCTGTGGCCAGCTCTACTTTTCTTTCACGTCTTATTTCATTGATTATTGGAGACAATGCCGGGAATTCCCAGTTCGCATCTGTTGTTATATTATTCATCTGAAGTTCGGGCATACCTGCTCTGGCGCGAAGCAATCCGATGGAATTGTCAATGTCGGCCTGCGTGATCGTTCCCAGTTCGGCTTTGGCCTCAGCAAAGTTAAGCAGCGCTTCCGCATACCGGAAATGAATAGCGGGCGTTTCTTCATAGTTGAGACTATGGTATACCATCCGCGGATCGTACGTTTTATGAAGAACATAACCGGTAGGCGCATAAAATTCTGTGGAAGTATTCAAATTAACATACGCATCAACCCACAATTCAGTATCTGTATCGATCTTCCATGCCTCGTCCGGTGTGAAAATGGTTTGATAGTACCGGGGATCACGGTTCTTCTTTTCAACTGAAATGGTATTATATCCCTGGAACAGCGGACTAACTGAAATCGGAAGGCCGTCTGTACACAAATAAGAATCCGCCAGGCTTTTGGTAAGTGATTTTCCGTAGGGATATTCCAGCAAATAAAGTTTATCGTCGGTAATTCCGAGCGCAACGGAAAACTGCTTCCAAAAAATCACTTCTGTAGAAGCGGCATAGTCACGCATTCTGAACAGATCAAAATAATCTGTTGACGGATTGCCCGTATTATATATGGCCAGCTGTCCCGAACCCATCATTTGAGTAGCCGCATCCACCACCTTATTGAAATATTTTTCCGGATTGGCATCTTTGACGGCGAATACGTCAGTTGCATGATATTTTTCCCAGGTTCCTTCGTAGAGTGCAACACGCGTCTGAAGCTGAAGCGCCACCCATTTATTAACGCGTGTGCCATTGGCTACGGATGCAGACGGAAGGTACATTGCCGCAGAGTCCAGGTCAAGCAGAATGCTGTCTGCCACCAGATTCCGGGCAGTTCTCGGTCCATACAATTCAGGGGAATTCGTGCCCAGTGTTTTTGAGTGATAGGGCACGTCGCCGAATTCCTTCAACAGTAAAAAATAAATATAGGCCCTGAAAAAATGCGCCTCGCCAACCCATTCGGAATACGTGCTGAAATCATCCACACATTTTCTGTAGTTGTCAAAGAAATAATTGATATTCCTTACATCTCCAAAATACCATCCGAGCCCCGGGCCGGTGATGCCCGTTGTGGCCGTTCTGGTCCCCTGCAGTCTGGGATCAAGGCCATTGCTCGATACTTCGTTGTCGCTGTTAAAATCATCTGCACCACCGTTGTATGGATTATTAAGTATCTGCCCCCATTGCACGGGAATAATTCTGTCATCGTAAAATTGATTCATATAAATTTGCATGTCATTGCTATGCAGAAAAAATACATCGGAAGAAACCTGATCCTCCGGTAATTTGTCCAATAAATCTTTTTGACAGCCCTGCAAAATAAAAAACAGCAGAAGAAGAATGACGCACCTGTTGATAAGATTCATATGAAGTTCTTTTTAAAAAGTAATATTAATTCCAAAGGATACTGATCTTGACAGTGGATAAATGAGACTGGTAGCCTCGATTCCACCCAGGGCGGCATCTGACACAAAAACAGTTTCGGGATCAAGCACTTTGGGAAGACTGGTAATCGTAATCAGGTTTTCTCCGGAAGCATAAATTTTTATGCTTTTAATAAATACTTTACTGGAATATTTTGTAGGAATCGTGTACCCGATCTGAACATTCTTGAGCCGTAAATAAGCCGCATTCAACACATACCGTGACTGGTCCTGATGATTTTTCATGAACTCATCATAGTCAAAATATGGCTTGGGGAAGTACGCATTCGTGTTCGGTCCGAGAAAATTTGTCTCATCCGCCGGTCTCCAGTAATTCAGTGCAGGACTTCCTTTATCGATCGAGGATTCCGAGCCTGGCGAACCTCCGGGAATCACCCCCCAGAATACGTTCGCATTACGGTCAGGCAGATAATTCTGTTTGGCAACACCCTGCCAAAACATATTGAATGAAAAGTCTTTCCAGTTAAATCCTGCATTTAACCCAAAATTATAACGGGGTGTAATATTACCGATCACTTTCAGATCGCCATGATCGCTGAGGGTTCTGGAACCATCAGTGATTTTACCATCACCATTCAGATCCTTGTACTTCATATCTCCCGGTCCCCATGTCGGATAAAACTTGCTTTGATCAGGCATTTGTTCTCCCTGTGTCTGAATCAGTCCGTCTGTCTGGTAGCCCCAAATCTCTCCATATCTTTTCCCGTCGTACCAGGTGTCTATTACTCTGGACGTATTCTGATATTTTACAATTGTCGACGTATTGTCTCCGACGGTCAGTTTCACATGATAGTTGAAATGCTGACTGGTGGCATCGGCCCAGGTGAGCGATACTTCAAATCCTTTGGTTCTCATTTCTGCATTATTTTCATAAGGAACTGAAGTGCCGAGCACCGCCGGCAGATCCTGTGCAGGACCAAACATATTACTCGTTGTACGCTGATAAATATCAAAAGAAAGACCCAGGCGATTTTTAAGGAAAGTGGCATCCAGTCCAAGATTCACCGTAGTAACCGTTTCCCAGGTCAGGTTGCTGGGCAGAATAGCCGGAATGTTCGCATAGTTCGGCCGCTGGCCATCCAGCACATAATTCAGATTACTGAAAACCGGCACGGTTGGCACATATAAATAATTCGGCACATTTTGATTTCCCAGCGAACCATAGGATCCGCGTATTTTTAACGAATTCACAGTGCGCGCAATGGGATCCCAGAAATTTTCTTTTGAAATATTGTATCCGGCGGAAGCAGAAGGAAAAAATCCCCATCTTGAATCCGATGCGAAACGCGAAGAACCGTTGTAGCGTCCGCTGAATTCAAATAAATATTTTTCTGCAAAATTGTAATTGAATCTGCCAAATACGGCTTGTGTGGACCAATGTCCCTTTGTATCACCCAGTGTGGTGGTACCGGTTGCTGTACTGATAGAAGGAACTTCCGTTGTAATGAGATCCATTTTAGAGCCATAGAGTGACTGGTAGTCGTACAATTCTTCTTCGTACCCCACCATTAATTTCAGGAAATGCTGGCCCAGATTCTTTTCATAGGATGATATCGCATTTAAGATATAGTAGTTTGTTGAGCCCTGATTTTCAACTACACCCGAAGTTGAACTTCCGATATTTCCAATGGTCCCGTTTGGAATATTAACGGGTACGGGTATCGGATTTTGAAAATCCCCGGTGTTACCCAGATTATAATTATAAGTGAGACCGGTTTTCCATCCCTTGATGGGTTCAATTTCTCCGCCGAGTTTCAACCAGAGATCATTGGATGATGTTTTCTCGCGGCCGCTGTTCAGAAAAGACACCATAATGGGATTGGCCAGCGTGCCATCTACATTGTACATCGGTGTTGTGGGGCCAAACGAAAAGATGGACCTCAGATTATACTGTCTGACCTGTCCGACAATTCCAAGGGGGTAATCTCCTGATGTTTGGGAATAGCGGACCCCGACATCAAACTTGAGCCAGTCCGTAACTTTCGACGATAGATTTGCCATGAGATTATTTCTCTTGTAAGAATCATTCCCCCAGTTGTATAAACCACCCTGATAAAAATGTCCGGCAGAAACGAAATATTGTGTTTTATCATCGCCGCCTTCCAGGTTTACATTTAATTTGTTTGACGGGGAGTTTGATTTGAAAAACAGCGAGGGCCAGTCATAATTGGCATTGCCTTCCCATCTTCCGTTCCAGATAATTTGTGGCGGATTGGCCGTATCATATTCCGGTTTATACGTTCCTGCCTGATATCCCTTAATTCTTGCCACCTGAGCATCGGGATATACCGGTGTTAAACCTGCATTTGCCTGCGCTTCATTATAAACCGTAGCCCAGGTATATGAATCGGTGAAATGAGGCAACCGGATGGGCGTGGCCCAGGCAAAATTACTATTGAAAGAAATCTTCACGCCTTTGTTCCGCGTACCTTTCTTCGTTGTAATCAGCACTACACCAAAGGGAGCCCTCGATCCGTAGATTGCCGAAGCGGATGCATCTTTAAGAACCGAAACAGATTGGATAGTTTCCGGATCAATATCATCCACATTACTTTCCACCCCGTCAACCAATATCAACGGGCTTGAACTTCCGTTTATAGAACCAAGTCCGCGGATGTTCCAGTTTCTTGTAGCACCCGGTTCACCACCTACCGTAGACAGGGAGATATTTAAATTAGCGGATTCACCCTGCAGAAGTTGCGCAACATTTGCAGCGGGCCGGTTTTGTAAAACCTCTCCCGACACAACATCTACGGCGCCTGTCAGATTAATTTTTTTCTGCGTACCATATCCAACCACCACTACACTGTCCAGCGCTACATCCTCCTGCGTTAATTCAACAGCAACCGGATGATTGTCGATCACCTTAAAGGAAGCCGTTTTGTATCCAACATGAGAAATCAGCAATACGCCGCCGTCAACCGGAACCTGAATACTAAAATTTCCGTTATTGTCCGTTTGGGTTCCGGCTCTCTTACCGTCTACCGTCACGGTGGCTTCAGCCAATGGTCTTCCGTTTGAATACGTAATCCTGCCCGAAATTGTTTGCATGGTCTTCACCTGTTGTGAAAATCCGGAAAAAATGAAACCCCAAACAAAAACGCCGGTTAACGCAATCGATTTAAACATCCGGGCAGTTCTGTTGCATTTGCCAAAATGGTTTGTTTTAAAAATTGACAATTTCATTGCGTTAAATTTTTGATTAGTTGATTATTCACTTTGACTTCCTACTAAACCAGACTCTAAATAGTTTTAAAACGATCGCTTGCGGGCTGTTATGAATTTCATTTCAATTTTTTTTCTGAAAAAACTGGTTCTGATTTTCAAACGTTAAGTTATCGTTATATTAATCACTGTGGTGTTTAATAACACGATAAATTACCGAGAACGTTGTCGAGAGCGGTCTCACGTATTTATTTATGAAAACGTTCTCGGCGTTTTATCCCTCATCTGCCATTACATAACAGATTGTTCTGAGTAGATTCGTCTTTTCTTACAAATATTTATTGACTGAATCAATTTTATGAATGAATAAAAAACATCATTCGATTTTATTTTGGGGTTTTCTGCTCCTTTCATTTTACTCATGTCATTCCGGTTCATCTGAAACAAATTCGGCGATTGCCGATTCCACCGTTTTGAAATCCGGCGAAAATCTCTTCGCCCGGCATTGCAGCGCCTGTCACAACTTAAGACAGGATGGGATCGGTCCGGCATTGGGGGATGCTGGCAATCGCCTGACCGCTTTATGGACAAATCGATTTATTCATAATCCAAAAAACATCATCGCATCTGGTGACCGGCATTCAAATGAACTACTTGCAAAATACAAAGTGATGATGCCATCATTTGAAAACCTGCCCGATTCTGTAATCAATGATATCGTAGCCTATCTGCAGGCTCAAAAAAAATCAAATAAGAAGGGCGGCGCCCGGAAAGATCAGGCGCTGAACAATCCGGTTCCACAGCAGATACCATTGAGCGAATTGAAAATAAATCTCCGCCTGATCACTCAGTTTCCGGCAACGACAAATGACAACAATTTGCCATTGGCAAGGATAACCAAGATGGGTTTGTCCCCAGGTTCAAATGATCTTTTTATTCTTGATCTCAGAGGAAAGCTCTATCGGCTGAAACATAACAAAACGCCCATATTATATATGGATCTGGGTAATCTGAGATCCAGATTCATTCAGGAACCGGGTTTAGCAACTGGTTTCGGCAGTTTTGCTTTTCATCCCGGATTCAATACCAACGGATTAATATATACCACCCATTCGGAAGTGGCGGGCTCTGCCAAAGCTGATTTCAGATTACCGGATTCCCTTAAATCAACATTGCAATGGGTGCTGACCGAATGGAAAATAGATGATGTGCATGCGGCCAACTTCAGTGGTCGCGGAAGGGAATTACTAAGAATAGATATGGAAGAAGGAAGTCACCACGGTGTTCAGGAAATCATATTTAATCCGCAAAGTAAAAAAGGCGATAAAGATTATGGGCTACTTTATATTGGTATCGGAGACGGCGGGTCGGCAGAAGATGGTTTTTCATTTCTGCTGGATCATAAAAAAACAGTTTTAGGCACCCTTCTACGCATCGATCCACTCGGAACGAATAGCGCGAATGGCAAATACAGCATACCAGCCGACAATCCTTTCTTTAGAGATTCCAGTCGGGATTTGTGTAAGGAAATCTACGCCTATGGATTCAGGAATCCGCATCGGATAACCTGGACGAAGTCCGGACTAATGCTTGTTTGCAATATCGGGCAGGGCAATATCGAATCGATCGACATGGTTAAACCCGGAAATGATTTTGGCTGGCCCGCACGTGAAGGCAATTTTTCGCTGGACACTCATGGTGATCTGAATAATGTTTACGCACTTCCATCGAACGACAGCATGTATCACTTCACTTATCCCATTGCCGAATATGATCATGATGAGGGCAAGGCGATTTGTGGCGGTTATGAATACCAGGGAAGCGATATACCCGCCCTCAGAGGGAAATTTTTATTCGGAGATATTCCCTCGGGAAGATTGTTTTGTTTCGATATAAAGGATATCAAAACGGGCAAACGGGCACCCGTTTCAGAATGGAAAATATTAATGAATGGTGAGCCCGAAACATTGAAACAGCTTTGCGGACGGGATCGTGTGGACCTGAGATTCGGGAGAGATTCGAACGGAGAAATGTATATTCTTACAAAGGCCGATGGGAAATTATATAAGCTCATTAACCGGGACTGACCCCAAATAAATAAATCATGAATCAAAAAAATGCCAAAACCGTTACACAGGAGTTGTTGCGTATTCCCGTACTGGTTGCGGCCCTGGGATACTTCGTGGATATGTATGATCTGATCATATTCAGTATCGTGCGCGTACCGAGCCTCAAGTCGCTGGGGGTCGCAGGCGGAAAACTATTAGAAGATGGTTTGATGATGCTGAATCTGCAAATGGCGGGCATGCTGATCGGCGGTATTTTCTGGGGCATCCTGGGCGATAAGAAAGGCAGGCTCTCTGTTTTGTTCGGATCGATTTTAATTTATTCTTTTGCTAATATCGCAAACGGATTTGTAACATCTATTGGCGCGTATGCTGCATTCCGCTTCATTGCCGGATTTGGGCTTGCCGGTGAACTCGGCGCGGGCATCACACTGGTGACTGAAGTTCTGCCCAATAAAATAAGGGGATACGGATCTACGCTGGTCGCTACGCTCGGCGTATTCGGTGCACTGCTCGCTTACACCGTGTCGCTGGCATTCTCCTGGCGTGCCTCTTATTTTATCGGCGGCATTCTCGGACTGATCCTGATGTTTTTGAGAATAAGGGTTTTTGAATCCGGCATTTTCCTGAGCCTGAAAGAAAAAAATATCAAACGCGGAGATATCCGGATGCTCTTTACGAAACACAGGTTAATTAAATATCTGAGCAGCATTGTTGTGGGCATGCCCATCTGGTTCGTATTTGGAATTCTGATCACCTTTTCTCCTGAATATGGCAAAGCGCTTGGACTTGATCTTCCGGTTGACGCCGGCAAAGCAGTGCTATTTACATTTACGGGGCAGGTAGCCGGTAACATCATCACCGGTTTTCTGAGCCAGTATTTCCAAAAAAGGAAACTGGTGATTTTACTTTTTATATCCGGGTCTTTTATTTTCGTGTTGATCTATTTGCTTGTTCCGATGCAGCACACCGCATTATTTTATATACTGTGTGCCTGTCTCGGTTTTTGCAGTGGCTACTGGACCTTATTTATTACGGTAGCGGCAGAACTTTTCGGTTCCAATCTGAGGGCCACGGTGGCGACCACCGTACCCAATTTTGTACGGGGAACGGTAATACCGCTCACCATACTGTTTGTATTTCTTAAAAGCAGAATGGGAATTATCTATGGCGCTTTATCAGTAGGTTTGTTAACATACGGATTGGCGATAGGCGCCCTTTATTTCCTGGAAGAAACATTTCAGAAAGACATCAACTATACTGAAGAAAATTAAAAAGCATTCAGATTTCCCGGTACCGGGTCATTCGTTACCCAGATTTCTGTAAGCCAGCCAGGACATTAAACCACAACCCGTAACCAATGCATTTTCGTCGACATCAAAATCCGGCGTATGTAGCGACGGACCCGGTACCTGTCCCTTTTTTGCAACGCCCAGTAAATAAAAACAAGCGGGCGATAACTGTGAATAGTACGCAAAATCTTCTGCTGCCATCCAGATTTCGTTTTCAATGACATTCTTTTTCCCAAGATACGTTTCAGCAAATCCGGCAAGATCGCTGGTTAATTGTTCATTGTTTATCAAAGCCGGATAACCCTTTCTGATTTGCAAATCACACTTTCCGCCCATGCCTTCAGCAATGGATGAGGCGACTTTCTTTATATGGCGATGTGCATTCATCCGCCACTGATCATCATAAGTTCTGAAGGTTCCCTCCAGGTAAACATGGTCAGGAATGATATTGATTGCGCCATTGGCCAGCAGTTTGCCAAACGAAAGAACCGTTGGTATACCGGGATTGGCCATGCGGCTCACGATCTGTTGCAGAGAAACTAAAATCTGTGCGGTGATCATCACCGGGTCAATATTCTGGTGTGGCTGCGCCCCATGACCACCCCTGCCATAAACATAACCCGTAATCTCATCCATCGATGCCATAAAAATGCCCTTTCTCATTCCAATCTTTCCTGCTTCGAGCAAAGGAGTAACATGCTGACCAATGACGGCATCCGGTACCGGATCTTTCAAAACACCTTCGCGGATCATTATACTTGCACCACCCGGAAGTTTTTCTTCACCGGGCTGAAAAATCAACTTTACGGTTCCTCCAAACTGATCCTGCATGGCCCGAAGAATCTGCGCCGCACCCAGCAAAGATGCCGTATGCACGTCGTGGCCGCAGGCGTGCATAACCCCATTGTTTTTCGAACAATAAGAAGCCTCATTATGCTCGCTAATGGGGAGTGCATCCATGTCCGCACGTAAAGCCACCACACGGCCGGATTTCATTTTTCCTTTTATCAATGCCACAACGCCTGTTCCGGCCATTGACTTCCATTTTATTCCCAGCTCGTCCAAACGGTTCTTGATAAAAACGGAAGTCTGGTATTCTTCAAATGAAAGTTCAGGATGCGCATGCAGGTGCCGCCGGTTATCTATAATCGTTTTGGCTATCTTTTTTGCATATAACCGGAAATCCGCTGCGTCTGGCATAACAAATTAATTTCAGAAGATAATCAATTTCCAAAGATATGCAGTGAACGCGACGCGTCTTTCTCCAGAAACGATTTTACAAATACATCATCTATATTATGCGGATACATCTGGTTTACGCGGTCGATCTCTTCCGCCTGTCCGAAAGAAAGTTTTTCGCCGGGATCCAGGCACCACCTTCCCTCCAGCAAACCCTGCCGCCGCAGCACTTCGAGAATGCCGGGAATACATCCATGAAAGGAATGCGCCGGATCAAAAATGGCCGCATTCATGTCTGTGATTTCGATGCCCTTTGATAAATTTTCTGAATAAGCGGCCCCTTCCTGACCGGCACATTTGATTTCCTCCAAAAGTTCCACCGCTTTTTTTGTCCACACGGCCCAATGTCCCAGCAAACCACCAACAAATCTTTTCTCCACCTGCTCTGTACCCATTTGAAACCGGTAAGGAGTGATCAGATCTGCTACGATGTTATCATCGTTTCCCGTATACAGCGCCAGCTCGTTTCGCCTGGACGATGCACAGACCGCCCGCACCACATCCAGCGTCTGGTAGCGGTTAAACGCTGCAATTTTTATGGCCTGCACATTAGCGATTTCAACAAAGTCCTGCCAAAATGAATGACTCAATATCCGGCCGCCCACCGCGGGCTGAAGATAAAATCCAAAAACCGGAATATGTTTTGCAATTTCCTGCGCATGTATGATCAATTGATTTTCAGAAAATTCACTGAGTCCTCCAAAACTCAGTAAGCCGATATCATAACCATATTTCAACGCCAGCTCCACATCCTGCAGCGCGTCTTTTGTATTTCCTACGATCCCCGCTACTTTAATAAACGGTCGATTCAGCGCGGCTTCCCTGATTTCCTCCGCAGCCAGCTTGAAAACCGTTCCGAGCAAATTTATTTTCGGATTTCTGATTTCAAATTCAGTCGTATGCACCCCCACCGCCACGCCTCCTGCGCCGCTGGCCATATAGTACCGGGTAAGACGGCGCTGTCTTTCCTCATCCAGCTTCCGGTGAATGTTTAAGACCAGCGGATGCGCGGGAATAACGGTTCCTGCCTGTAATAATTTTTTTATTTCCGGATCCATGTATTTGAATAGCTGGTTTTAATATTGACCTTTCCGCTCCTGAAAATGCGTCGGCTTATTTTTAATCTCTCCGCCTGATTTTATCCATGCTGCTAATAATTCACACATGTTTTTAAGCGGAAATTTCGGATAACCAAACAGACGAAATGACTCTGCTGCATTGCTGAGCAGCGCCGTATCTTTTTCTTCATTGATAAATACAGGTGACCGTCCAAAAAAGGATCCGAATAACTGTGCGAGCCAGCGTACCGATACGGTTTCGGGTCCGGCGATATTTAATATTTTAGCCGGCGCCGTACAATGCTGAAAGGATCTCAATGCCATTTCATTTGCATCGCCCTGCCATATTACATTTACATGTCCCATGCTTAAATCAATGGGTTCACCTTTTTCAACGGACCGGGCAATCTCCAGTACAACACCGTAACTGACATCATTTGCGTAGTTGAGACGGTAAATAAGTATCGGAGTATTGTGCTGTGCCGACCAGTATTGAAATATCCGTTCTCTTCCGAGACAGGACTGTGCGTATTCTCCGGTCGGTTGCGGAATTACCTGTTCGTCTGCTCCACCCTGGAAAACCGGCGTAAGCGGATATACATTGCCGGTAGAGAAAACGACAATCCGTGCGTTTTTATACTTGTGAGCTACCCGACCCGGTAAATACGTGTTCATTGCCCATGTGTAAGATTCATTGCCGGATGTACCGAATTTAGTGCCGGCGAGGTACAGCACATTTCCCACCTCCGGCAGCGCCTGCAGATGTTCGTCGTTCAGCAGGTCCGCCTGGAGTGTAATGATACCCTGACTGTCCAGCTCTTTGCGAAGTCCCGGTTCGGTAAATCTTGCAGCGCCGATTATTTTTTTATCGACGTCTGCTTTATCTGAAGCCCTTCGGGCGAGACGGGCAAGATCCGGTCCCATTTTTCCACTGATTCCGAGAATCAGAATATCTCCCTTCAATGCGGCGATATCGGCGACCAGATCGGCTGACGGTTGTAAAATTTGATTATACGTTTCACTTATATGATTCATCCGGCTGATTAAAATTGTAAAAAAAAAGCATGCACTTCTTTCTTTAAGAGCTATTCTGTCGGTTTATATATGCGCTCCGCCATTTCCGGTTTCAGTTTTAAAAATTCCGCCAGTACCAGTTCGGCAATCTTTCGCGCACCCAGCTCGTTGAAATGGGTATCATCTGAATTACCCTGCGGGAAATGCGGATTTTCACCCGGCGCCAGATAATTAAAATAAAACTTTGATCCGGTGAGCCCCCAGGACTGATATAAGGCCTGTGACTTTTTGTTCAGATCTATGCAGGGCACCCGATATTCTGCGGTTATGGCAAGTATCAGGGCCGCATATTCGCCGTGTGTTTCCTTTATTCTGCCGGAATCGTCAAATCGCCTCCTGCCAACCGGCGTAAGCAATATGGGATTCGCTCCTTTTGCCCTTGTTTCATTGATAAAGCGTACGAGGTTCGCTTTGAAGTTGCCTGGCGGTGTATAACTTTTCTTTGTTGGCTCTTCGTCGTTGTGCGCGAAATGGATGAATACATAATCTCCCGGATTCAGATCGCGTTCAATGGGCTGCCATAAACCTTCTTCGATGAATGTTCTGGTACTCGCCCCGCTCTTCGCCCTGTTTACGACCGTAACCGTGGAATCAAAGTACATAGAAAAAGGCATGCCCCAGCCCGTTAACGGAGACGCGTCGCCACTATAAGCGGCCATCGTTGAACCGCCGATCAGATAAATGTTGACATTCTTCTTTTGTAAAAATGTAAATGAAAAAAAAATCAGTGATATCGTGGCGATGATGAATACACTCAAACTCCGAAATATTATTTTCATTTTATTCCGCCGGTTTATAAATGCGGTCCGCCAGTTCCAGTTTCTGATTGATTATTTCCGCCAATGCGATTTCAGCAACACGGCGCGCACCGAGTTCATTGAAATGAGTGTCATCGATATTACCGCCCGGATAATGCGGATTCTCGCCGGGTGCCAGATAATTGAAACATAACTTGGAGGTTTCGGGTCCCAGTGACTGAAAGAATATTTGCGATTTCCTGTCCATATCGATCAGGGGAACTTTGTATTCTGCTGCCACTTTACGAACAAGGGCCGCATATTCACCATGCGTTTCTACTATTCTGCCGGAATCATTAAAGATTCTTCTGGCAACCGGTGTAAACAAAACCGGATACGCATTTTTGGCTCTTGTTTCGCTGATATACCGGATGAGGTTCGCCTGAAAATCCTTCGGTGTGGTGGAGCTTTTCTTTGATGGCACTTCGTCGTTGTGTCCGAACTGGATCAGTACATAATCACCCGGCTTCAGATTGTCGGAGATGGGTTGCCAGAATTTTTCTTCGATGAATGTTCTGGTACTTCTTCCGCTTTGCGCTTCGTTCAGGACCGTAACCGATGAATCAAAGAAAAACGAAAACGGCATGCCCCATCCTGACAGGGGCGCCGTTTCAGTTGTATAAGATGCCATGGTCGAATCGCCGATCATATATACATGAATATGCGATTTCACCAAAAAAGTAAACGACAACAAAAATGGAGTTAACCCCAGTATCCATTTACTAACATGCAGGTTTATATATTTCATTATATGATTTTCGGCAGAAATGATTTCGTTCGCAAGTTTCGGCAAATAAAACCGGTGCATAACACCCCTGTTAAAATTAATGCATTTGATCAACCCGCCTCCTTCAATATATGGGAACGTTGCCGATAACGTTCTCGTTGTTTTCTCCTCCGGTGCTCGCTCACTTTCAAAAATGAACGTATCTTGTTTTTCATACGCATCACCTGAATAAATTTTCAATTCATTTTATAAAAAATGACCGAATCAGCAACACCTTCTTTATCCGGCACAAGTGACCGGTTGTTATCCCTGGATCTTTTACGGGGGCTGATCATGGTGATCCTGGTTTTGGGGGAAACAAATATTTTCTATCACCTGTTTCTCGCTTTTCCGAATTCCTTCACTCAATTTATTTCCGACGAGTTCCAGCACTCCAAATGGCGGGGTCTGCATTTCTGGGACCTGCTCCTGCCGGCATTTATGCTGATCGCCGGAACTTCCATGGCCCTTTCGTATGCCAAACAACAACAACGCCATGCCAGCTGGAGCAAATCGTTTTGGAAAACACTGAAAAGAAGTTTCTGGTTATTGTTCTTTGGCATTCTGATTTATTCCGTGCTGGATAATAAGCTGAACCTGCAATTCTCCAATGTGCTGACGGAATTATCCTTTGCCACCCTGATTGCCTTTCTGGTAATCCGTCTGAAACCGGGCTGGCAGTTAGCAGTCAGTATTCTACTGCTTTTACTAACCGCCATCTTATACCGGTTTACCCATGTGCCGGGATTTGATCAGCCTTTTACGGACGAACACAATTTTGGAAATTATCTGGATGTACAGTTGATCGGCAAAGTCAATATCAATTATGGAACAACGCTGAATATGTTACCGGCAGCTGCCACCACGATCTGGGGACTGATGGCCGGACAGTGTATTCTGAGTGACAGGTCCGATAAACGCAAAATAGAAATCATTCTCGCTGCCGGGCTCCTGACGGTTTTAACCGGCTTTGCACTCGACATCACCGGTGTGGATCCCATGCTGAAATGGATCTCCAGCGGTTCATTTGTTTGCGCCACCGGTGGTATTGCGCTGATATCACTTGCCTTTTTTTATTACCGGATCGATCTCCGCAAACATCAACGTTATTTATTTTTCTTCCTCGTGGTTGGAATGAATTCCATATTCATATATCTCTTTTTCAATTTCTTTGGTGGCCGCTGGATGAATGGTTTTATTACGACGATCGTATCCGGATTATTATCCTTCATAGGAGTCCAATCCGAAACCGGCGCCGTTTTCAGTTGCCTGGTCATCTTCTTCATGGAATGGTGGCTATGTTATTTCCTGTATAAAAAGAAAATATTTTTTCGGTTATAATTTAATATGCAGCTATCCAGGAAAATACTAGGGGATATTCATCCGGTAAAAATGGACATTCCCCATGCTGATATCTTTGATCTGCCCGAAAAGGTACTCCAGTTCGGCACCGGTGTGCTGTTGCGCGGCCTGCCCGATTTTTTTATTGATAAAGCCAACACACGAAAGATTTTCAACGGACGAATCGTTGTCGTGAAATCCACAGACAGCAGCGGCCCGGATCTGTTTCGAAAGCAGGACGGGCTCTATACACATATATCGAAAGGTTACGAAGCGGGCTCGTATACGGAAGAGCGCAGTATCAACACGTCGTTCAGCCGGGTGATCGTTGCAAAGGAAAACTGGGATCAGGTATTGGCATGTGCCGAAAATCCCGAAATGCAAATTGTCATTTCCAACACAACGGAAGAAGGGTTGGTGCTGGTGAAAGAAAATATCTTTACCTCGCCGCCCCTCTCCTTCCCGGCTAAACTGCTTTCCTTTTTATATACCCGGTATACCTTTTTTGATCATGATCCAACCAGGGGCATGGTAATTATTCCAACCGAACTGATTCCGGACAATGCAGGAAAATTAAAAGACATTCTGATTGATCTTTCGATATTTAATAACCTGGAAGAATCTTTTTTAGCGTGGCTGGTGAACGCGAACTATTTCTGCTCTTCACTGGTTGACCGGATCGTGCCCGGCGGACTGAAGGAAAATAATAAAAAAGAAATAGCGGAAGAGCTCGGTTATTCGGATGACCTGCTGATCATGTCAGAATCATACCGGTTCTGGGCCATAGAATCAGACAATGAAAAAGTGCGCAACATCATTTCTTTCTCTACAGCAGATGAAGGCGTCGTTGTTGTACCCGACATCCGTTCCTACAGCCGGTTAAAACTCCATCTGCTGAATGGCTCCCATACATTTTGCTGTGGTCTCGCATATATGGCCGGTCTCCGGACCGTACACGAATTCATGGAAGAACCGGCTTTTTCCGGCTTTGTACAAAATCTTCTTTTCCAGGAAATCATTCCGTCCCTTGTAAGCGACGAAATATCTGTTGAACAGGCAGAAGCATTTGCCCTGAAAACACTGGACCGTTTTCGCAATCCATTTATTGTACATCACTGGTTGAGCATCTGCTCAAATTACAGTACGAAAATGAAACTGAGAAATGTTCAAACCATGCTCTCCCACATGCGGCGGTTTCACACGCCACCACCATTGATGGCGCTTGGATTTGCGGGATACCTGTTGTTCATGAGGCCGGTGGAGACAGACGGCACCAACTATTATGGAAGAGAAATCGGCAGAAAATATCCCATCAACGATATGAGCAGCTCCTATTTCCACGAGCTCTGGCAAACTTGTGATATCGACAACCTGCTATTAAAAGTATTAAAAAACGAAACGTTATGGGGCACGGACCTGAGCTCGCCGCATGGATTTGCAGACGAAGTAAAAAAAAGTCTGTATATGCTTTTGAAAAAAGGCGTAACCAAAACGATTGACACGATCAACATAAAAAATACAAATCAATTATATGAAAATTGTTACCAGGGGAAATCCGTCTGAATTGGGAAAGGATGCCGGGCGCATGGCCGCACGAAGCATCAGGGAGGTTATTGAAAGAAAAGGGCAGGCCAATATTATTCTGGCAACGGGAACCAGCCAGTTTGAAACATTGAATCAACTGATTCAGGAAGATGTCGATTGGGGTAAAGTAACCATGTTTCATCTCGATGAATACATTGGTTTACCGGAATCTTCCCCGGCGGCATTCAGAAAATACCTCAAAGAAAGATTTATTCAGAAAGTAATTCCGCTGCATGCCGTGTATCTGGTGAATGGCGAGGTTGATCCGGTCGGGGAATGTAAACGCCTCAGTGAAATCATTCAAAGAAATCCCATCGATGTGGCGCTGGTTGGAATAGGAGAAAACGGACACCTTGGTTTTAATGATCCACCCGCCGACTTTGATACAGAAGAACCATTTATTGTAGTGGACCTCGAAGAACAATGCCGTTACCAGCAATTTGGAGAAGGCTGGTTCAAAACGATTGAGGACGTTCCCAAAAGGGCCATCACCATGTCCATCCGGCAAATCATGAAATCCGCACAGATCATCTGTTCTGTTCCGGATCGCAGAAAAGCAAAAGCGGTGAAGGAATGTATTGAAAATCCCGTGTCTAATATTTTTCCTGCAAGTATTCTGCAGACGCATCCGGACTGTATTTGTTTTCTGGATAAATCGTCATCGGCTTTGCTGGGCAACCTGAAAGCTGAAGTGAATTGACGATCTTTGCGACAAAAAATTTAAATCAAAATTGCGGAGATTGAAAATTCGGCGGCCATCAGTGAAATTGGTAAGTGTTGGCTCGATGCCCAAACGTCAGCTATACATTTCAATTGGTATCATTGGTGGCATTTTTTTTATCATTGGTTTGATTTCATGGGTCAACTCGATTTTGATTCCCTATTTTAAAATCGCCTTTGACCTTTCCAATTTTCAATCCTATTTCGTTACGTTTTCATTCTATATCTCATACCTGGTCATGTCCGTGCCCGCCTCCTACCTGCTCAGGCGTGCAGGATTCAAAAAAGGGATCATGTTTGGTTTCTGGTTTGTGGCCCTTGGTGCTTTTCTTTTTGTTCCGGCTGCCATGAGTGGCACCTACGGAATATTTCTCGTGGGATTATTTTCGCTCGGCGCCGGGTTGGCAGTGTTACAAACGGCGGCCAATCCCCTGATCACCATTTTGGGTCCAAAGGAAAAAGCCGGACAACGTATCAGCATCATGGGCGTTTGTAATAAAGGTGCGGGTATTCTTGCGCCCATCCTTTTTGCCACGGTGATTCTGAAGGCGAGTGATACCCAGTTATTCAAACTTTTGCCTGGCATGCCGCTGCCGCAAAAAACAGAAGTACTGCATGAACTGTTAAGAAGAGTGATTATCCCTTATTCCTTTGTGGGATTCTTTTTATTTTGCCTGGGTCTTTTCATTCGCTATTCTCCGTTACCCGAAATTGATACCGAACATGAAACGGCCGATGTTGCCGCAGCGAATACCGGCAAACAACATGTTTTTCAGTTTCCACATCTGATCCTGGCTGCGCTTGCCATTTTTTTACATGTCGGCACCCAGGTAATTGCCATTGACACGGTTATCAATTATGCCACGTCGATGCATATCACTTTGCTGGAAGCCAAAGTATTTCCGTCGTATACTTTATTCGCCACGATATGTGGTTATATCCTGGGCATATTTCTGATACCTAAATGGATCAGTCAGCTGCAGGCTCTCCGGTTCTGTACGTTATTGGGATTGGTTTGTTCCATTCTGATTATTGCCGTGAACCGACAGGTGGTGTTTCTGGGGCACCAGGCCAGCCTCTCCATCTGGTTTGTGGTTTCACTGGGACTGGCCAATTCACTGATCTGGGCAGGCATCTGGCCATTGGCGCTCGAGGGACTGGGAAGATTTACAAAGGTTGGAAGTTCTGTTCTGATCATGGGACTGTGCGGTAATGCCATACTGCCTCTTTTGTACGGACATTTCGCCGATCAATATGGTCTTCAAAATGCGTATGCCATTCTGATTCCCTGTTATCTTTACCTGATATTTTTTGCATTTTACGGTTTCAAAATTAAGACCTGGAACATCATTCGTATTTCCAGGCCTGAATAAAATGGCTTCTGATGTCAGTAAATAAATCATTCATTAAAATATTCAATGGCCAGCTGATAACACCGGATGGCATCCTGCCGAACGGGACATTGATTGTGAAAGACGGTAAAATCGCTGACATATCCGCGACCGGTTGGGATGTGCCGGATGCTTTTCCAATAGATGCGGGCGGGTTGTATGTTTCTCCCGGATTCATCGACATCCATGTACATGGCGGAGGCGGTCATGACTTTATGGATAATTCGGTAGAAGCTTTTCTCGAAATTGCAAAAACGCATGCACGGTTCGGAACAACAGCGATGTTCCCCACAACGCTGACCGGCCCTGCGGAAGATATTATAAAAACGCTTGAGGTATATGAGGCCGCTGCGCCGCTGAATAAATCCGGCGCAGAATTTATGGGGCTGCATCTGGAAGGACCTTACTTCGCGATGGCACAGCGCGGCGCGCAGGATCCGAAATGGATCAGGGATCCGGACCCGCGTGAATATGAATACATCGTCTCCAAATCCCGGTCCATCAAACGCTGGAGTGCAGCTCCTGAACTGAAAGGGGCCATCGAATTTGCAAAATTCCTGAAGTCCAAAAATATTCTGCCCGCACTCGCGCATACGGACGCGATTTATGAAGAAGTGATCGTTGGTTTCGAAAACGGGTATACACTGGCCACGCATTTGTATTCGGGCATGTCCGGCGTAACACGCAGAAACGCGTTTCGGTACGCCGGCGTAATAGAAAGTGCGTTTCTGATTGACGGTATGGATGTGGAAATTATTGCAGACGGTGTACATCTGCCCGCGCCATTATTAAAACTCATTTATAAAATAAAAGGGCCTGGCAGAATCGCACTCATCACAGATGCGATGCGCGCGGCGGGTGAGCCCCCCGGTGAAAGTATTATCGGGAACCGCGTGACCGGTCTCAAAGTAATCGTTGAAGATGGTGTATCGAAATTACCGGACAGAAGTTCTTTTGCTGGAAGTGTGGCAACCGCGGACCGGCTCGTAAGAACAATGATCCAGATGGCCGGCGTTTCACTGGCAGATGCGATCCGGATGATCACGCAGACACCGGCTTCCATCATGCATATTTCGGACCGCAAGGGATCCCTCGAGGTTGGAAAGGATGCGGATATTGTGCTCTTTGATGAAAACATTTCCATACACACTACGATGATACAGGGTAAAATAATTTATGAAAAATAATATAATTTCTTCTCTTCCTGCCGATAACGTTCTCGCTATTATACCGGTCCATCGTTCATGAATTTAAACGTAAGCGTGTTAACTTAGTTTGATACAATCATGAATAAAATATTAACCGTCATTTTTCCCGTCGTTTTTTCAGGAGCCTGCCACCCGAAGTTGAGTACCACTTCTTCTGACCAGCATATATCTGCATTACCAGCGCTTATAACAACTGTAAACAGATGGGGCGTGGATGCACCGGATGATTCCGATCAGGCGAAATTCGTTGCCTCCGACAGTACCTATGGCGGCAGAAATGGCACGATGGGTTATCCGGAAAAAGGATATCCATTCAAATTAAAAAATCTGTCCGACCTGCCGACCGTAACCGATGGGGGCACTATTCGGTTTGGCCCAGCCGTTGTTGATGGCATGGAGGTTATTCAGCATACTATTAAACAGGGCGATGCGCTTCGCTGGCAGGGTAACCGATCCGGATTGGTTTATAATTATGCGATCCGTCACGGGCATGATTACTGGTTCGCCTGGGCGTTCAAGCTCGGCATGGAATGGAACGTCGAAAACAGCGGGGGTCATGGGGACCGCACATTACTATTAGATACACATCAGGAACAGGCGTCTGTGAGCACACCATCGGGCATGGTTTGGCACGGTGATTCACCCGCCGGGCATGAGCTGTGGTGGTTCGTGGAGCACATGGATGGTTCGGGCGCCGCCTTTCTGTATAATGCGGCAGCTGCGCCGGGGAAATGGCAACGGGTGATTCTTCACTACCGTTCCGGCAACGTGGAACAAAAACCGGTATATGATGTCTGGTTCGCCACGGGCACCGGAGAATATGTGAAACTGCAAAAAGCAATCGATCCGGATCGAAAAGTAAAATGGGAAACAACACCGGCCTTTGGCGATTCACTTACGAACACATTGCCGCAGGTTGATTATATGAAAATGGAAATGTATAAATGGACAACTAAATATTATGGAAAAATTCCCGAACGCACAATGTGGTCGAGTGGAATTTATGGTGCAGAAGGCAAAGATCTGTATGAACAGGCGGTGGCCGCACTGAAACCATTTGTAAAATAATAAATGTTTACAAGATAAAAACACAACTTATCAACGGCTTATTCCTTTAACTATCATATGATATGAAAAATAACAGAAGAGACTTTTTGAAGCTTGCGGGCCTTGCGGGTGTTGGTGTGGCAGGAACCGGTTTCGCAACCCAAAAAAACTCCGCTACCGAAGGCAGGCCGTTTGCAATTGGCGGACCCGGTAAGCATGTGCAGTTATTTAATATGAATGGTTATGCGGCGCCCAAACTGGATACCGTGCGCATTGGATTTATTGGTCTTGGAAACCGTGGATCCGAGATCTCCTTCATGCTCACAAAAATCGAGGGCGTCAAATTCATCGGTTTGTGCGACCTGCGGCCCGAAAAGGCGCAGGCATCAAAAAAAAGATTCAATGATGCCGGGGTTTATCCTGAGATATATACCGGCCACGAGGATGAATGGAAAAAAATGTGCGACCGGAAAGACATTGATGTCATTTATATTGCCACGCCCTGGAAACTGCACACCCCGATGGCGGTATATGCCATGAACCAGGGAAAACATGTATGTGTGGAAGTACCGGCAGCCAGAACGCTGGACGAATGCTGGCAACTCGTGGAAACGTCCGAACGGACGCGGAAGCATTGCATGATGATGGAGAATTGCTGCTATGGATTTTTTGAACTGCTTATGCTCAGCATGGTGCGTCAGGGATTTTTCGGGGAACTCATTCATGCAGATGGCGCGTATATTCATGATCTGCTGGCTGGAAATTTTGCAAAAGACAAGTATTATAACCTGTGGCGGCTGCAGGAAAATATAGAAAGAAATGGCAACCTGTACCCTACCCACGGGCTCGGACCCATTTGCCAGATCATGAATATAAACCGTGGCGACAGAATGGATTATATGGTGTCGCTTTCCAGCAATGATTTTATGATGGGTGACCTGGCCAACAAACTGGCCAGTACCGACGATTTTTATAAGCCCTATGCCGGTAAGAAATTCCGGGGAAATATGAATACCTCGACCATCCGCACCATAAAAGGACGTACTATTATGCTTCAGCATGACGTAACGTCACCCCGGCAACATGTAAGCAATTATGTAGTCAGCGGAACAAAAGCGACTGCGCAAAAATATCCGGAGCCCGGATTTATTTTCGAGGCGACCAATTTCTTACCACTGACGCCGCGGATCTGGGATACATCTTCTCTGCACGAACCGGTGAGTGAAAAAGCATACAAGGAGCTGGAGGATAAATACAACCCGGCCATCGTAAAAAAAGTAGGAGAATTTGCAAAAGAAGTAGGCGGTCACGGCGGCATGGATTTTTTAATGAACTGGCGGACGCTGGATCTTCTCCGGAATGGATTGCCGCTTGATCAGAACGTTTATGATGCAGCGCTTTGGAGCGCGATTGGTCCGTTGAGTGAATGGTCGGTCGCCCACCGGCAAACCATTGATGTGCCCGACTTCACCTGCGGGTCATGGGAAACGAATACACCAGGCATCGACATAGAGCTTAAAAATGGAGGCAATACAAAAGTACTAAGCAGTCCATAACCATTTTTATATTTTCTTTTAAATCTTCCAAAGGGTCGATATACTGATGCAGCCCATTATTTTATGTTATTGTGCCCTAAGTATTTAATTTCACTTACCTGTATAACAGGCTGAATATTGGTGTAATTTTTAAAGTCACTAATAATCGCAACGCTGTTTTGTGTTCATGATTTGGAAAAAATAATTGAGGAATATTTAGGTGAAGCAGGTAAAGAAATGGTGAAACGAAATTTAGAATAACACACCATAAACTGCGTCTGTTATCAGGTTAACCGATTTTTGCCGAGAATGGTGCGACGGTGGACCATTCCCCATTCTCCCAGGGACGCAATTAATTTATGCAGGCTGACTCCGTGTTCGGTGATGGTGTATTCGACAGTAGGGGGAAAGGTATTGTGAATGGTCCGGCTGATGATCCGGTTGAGTTCAAGGGCTTTCAATTCTTTGGAGAGCATCTTATCTGTCATGCCTTGAATATCTTTGGATAACTCGCTGAATCGTTTGGCCCCCAGGGAGAGGGAAATGATAATCGGCAGTTTCCAACGGCCATACACGACTTCGAGGGCATCCCGGACAGGAATCAACAGTTTTCGGTAATATTCCTGCTCCGTTGCTTTATCCTTTTTACCGCCTCCGATTAATTTTCTTTTATATTTTACGCCCGTCTTTGCGAGTGTATCTACTATCCCGTTGACAGTAACGATCAGCATGGGTTCCGCCATACAATTCCGCATTAAACATGTTCAAAAATATTTTTACCGTCCAATCCCTTCGATCATCATGTCGACCATGAAGTCAGTCATTTCCTGCTGATCCGATGGATGGATTATACATGCCGGCAATTCCATGCCTTTAAAGAGCGTAACGAACAGGTTAGAGAACCTTTCGGTTTCCAGTGCCGTCATTTTTTTAAATTCCCGTTCGCGCACGCCAAATTCAAAGATGGACCTGACAAGGTCAATATGCCGGGTTTCGTGTTTTCTTTTGATTTCCAGAATGATGGCCATACTTTCGATCATGTCGTTTCGCAGGGCATGGGAAAGGTTGCACATCTTTTCGATCTTCTTCATCCGCACCCTGCAATATGCCTTAAGTTTCTCCCGCGCCGAAGAGGCTTTGTCAATCGCTTTCTCGATGTCGGCAAAAAAATGAGCCATTTCCGCGTCGACCACCTGTTCAAAAATGTCTTCTTTAGAAGTAAAATAATAATAGAGCGTACTCTTTCCCTTTCCCATCGACCGGGCAATATCTTCCATCGTGGTTTTTTTAAAACCATACAACTGGAAGACTTCTTTTGCTTTTATCAGAATTTCTTCAACGGCAGGCTCGTCTTTAATTGCTACTTTGACTATCATATTCCTGGCTAAAGGGCTTTTTGATTGCTGGACTGTTGGACCGAATTCGTATTCTGGTCCAAAGATAGGAAAAAAGGAATTCGTTTTTGTATTTGTGCAAAAACAATGATACCAGTTATACCGCAACCGATCCCCGCCAGCACATCGAGTACATAGTGATGGCTGTTGTAGATTGCGGAAAACCAGATACCCTCCATGATGAGGGCCGAAAAATAGCTCAGGCTGACCAGATGATTACGGATGGCAAAATAAAGCACCACCAACGGATAGGCCGAATGTAACGAAGGCATCGCGGCAAATACATTGGAACTCTGGGCGTAAATGGATTTGAAGATATCTGTATGTAAAAGCCGGTCGAAGCGTTCCAGTCCCGCGGTACTTCCGGCGGTATGGGCGTGGAAGGTAAATCCATATTCTGTTACATACCAGGGGGGCGCGGCGGGGAAGAAATAGTAGACTACAAACCCGATGAGGTTTATGGTCAGGAAACTGAGGGCGAACCGGTAGTATTCGGAGCGTTTCCAATAAAACAGAAACAACGCAAACAGCAAGGGCAGCGGAATCCAGGTCAGGTATAGAAATCCGGTCAGCTTATCCAGAAAAGGGGTTCCATGGCGGGCCCAATATTCATTGGGTGTTAGCAGAATACCCCCTTCGCGAATGCCGAAGAGTTTTTTTTCGGTGGTATAAATATCGCGGATGTGAACGCTTAGATAATGATAATTCGGAAAGGCTTTCATGAAATCAAAAATGATCCAGTACACAATAAAGACGGAAAACCCCAGAATGAAGCGGCGGGTGGGTAGCGATAGAAAATAAAAGGTGTTAAAGAAGAGTACAAGCCAGAGTTGTTCTGTTTTGAAGCCCACGAGAATACGGGCCAGACAAAGGTAAACGACTGAAATGCTGAGTACTGCAAAGCTGTTTTTTAATGGAGACCGGAATATTGAAAACATTCCCCCAGACAGATTTTCCATAAATTAAACTTTTAAACGCTGACTAACTTCACGGCCATCAATAGGATCTGTTCCTTTAAGTTCTATATATTCGATATTCGGAGACCAGAAGGAGCCTCCATTGATCTTAATGAATATGCGTTTCAGAATGATTTCACGGTTCGTGACCATTGCATAGACATGAAAGTTTTTGTCACGCTCTGACCGCCGAAGCAAAAGTGGAAATTTTTTGTACGACACAAACCGGAGTTCATAACGCCCCGGACTTAATTGTTTGCTATTGATACCATAGGCAAGCACCCGCTGGATCCAGGATAGTTCGCGGCGTTCGCTATGGTCGGCATACCGCATCCAGAAAACATGAACCGGATTTCCGGGATCGGGCAACCCGTCTTTTTGGAGATTTAATTCACAAATGATGGTATTGATATTGTGGGTTCGTTGTAGATAAAACAGTTGATGTGAAATGCCTGAGGGCACGGGGAAGCTATCAACGGAATTTTGGGCAGAGGCCGTCGCTGATAGCAAAAAAATTAAAAACAAGGTAACGGGACTGCGCACGATTTTCATGGCCTCTTTTTTCTTAAGGGCCTTACCGGCATCGAGCAGGCGCCGTATGGCGGTGGCATTGGTCAGGATGGCTAATAGCGTAAGTGGCCAGATAAACACAGCCATGGGTTCGAAGACATGAAAAGATATGCCCTTTACATATAATTTGTAGTCACCTCCAAGGATACGGGCTGTGATACCGCAGGCTATGGCTGCCACCGATATGGTGATGATGCGTTCGGGTCTCTGCATCAGTCCACCTTTGCTTTCGATGCCCAGTCCTTCGGCGCGGGCGCGGGTGTAGCTCACCATCATGGATCCGATCATCCCGACAAAAGCAATGAGCGAGCCAATGAAATAGTGATGGGCGACGAGATAATAACAGATGCCAAGGAATAAAAAGAGTTCGCTATAACGATCGAGTACGGAGTCGAATAGGGCGCCATACGCAGAGGCCATATTTCCAAGACGCGCTACCTGTCCATCGAGCATATCAAACAGTCCCGCAAATAAAGTCAGCGCGCCAGCCCAGCCCACATAAGAAAAGTCGCCGCGGTTTCCCTCTTCTGCCCCGATGATAAATATCACGGCGACGCCGATATTTAAAACAAGTCCGGTCACCGTTACAATATTGGGTGAAAGGCCGATTCTGATCAGACCGCGGACAAGCGGGTTGATGATTTTGTAGATACTTTGTTGGAGTACGTTTCGGCTGAGTATTTTTTCCATTAGAAATCGAATTTAAACCGGCCAAGTATGCCCCAGCTTTCAGCGCCGGGATGATCCATATAAGTAAACCTTTTCACGAAGTCAATGCGAAAAAGTTTGAAGATATTTCCGATACCGATACTTCCTTCTACGTAGGGTCCATGGCTAAGTGCATTGGTAACCGGGGTACCGTCTGTATTAACTGGAAACTGGTAGAGATTATTGGCTTGCGAAGGCATGTTCTCTCTGCGTACACCGCCGTAAAGACATTTCAACGCGATGATTTCACGGAGTTTGAGTTTTTTTAACAGTGGCACCCGGTTGAACAGAAAACCATTAAAATGGTGATCGAGGTTTACGCCAGCATAGTGATCACTGACGAACTCCAGAAAATTCATCATGTTATAAGAATTCAGCTGGTAAGAATATGTTTGGTTTGCACGATGGATATAGAGCAATGGAAAGGGTAGCTGACCGAACACATTGCCCCCTTCAAAAACGACATCCGTATAACCAAGTTGTGAAAGATATACGCGTTTCTCCACACGCAGGACCAGACTCGTATAGTTGTATTGACCACCCATCAGGTCTTTGACGCCTTCCGTGATTCGGAATGTATAAATGGGATACCGGTTGACGATCGGTATACGATACAGTTTTCCCTGGTAGAATTGTTCATGCGGTGCCCAGCGAAATTCCATGGAGAGTTCGGTCGTCGTCAGGGCTGAAATATTTTGCAAACCCTCCTTTGTTACCTGTTGGTACAAAAGGGATCCGGCGGGTTCCTGTTTCCAGTATTTGAATCCAAATGTATTTGAAAAGTGATTGGAATATTCATGAACGTATTCAAAACGGTAGAAATCGTTGTAGAGCCATTTGTCATTGTTGCCACGTTTAAAAGAAAGCAGGAAATTATCTTCCTGAACAAACTGAAGCTCCTGACCGGGAATTTTCGTATCGCGCTGGGCGCTGACCCGGATATAGTCCAGCGGGTAATCGTAGACGGATTTGTCGTTGAGAGAATATGTGACACCTAAATAACCTTTCCACTTCTGGTCTTTGAAGCCGTAAGCGGCATAGGTTTCAAAATAATATCGTTTGCTTAGTTGCGTCGTCGTGCGACCGCCGAGACGCAAACGAAAACCTTCGACCGGATTGAAACTGTAAAACGTATTAACCGGTCCAACTTCAAATTTTCCAAATGATTTATAGCCTGCCAAAAATAAAGTGGCGATGTCCATGAAATGTTTATAAGAAGGCATTCCCTGCAGGCTGTCGATGTTCTTATAAACTTTCGCTTCTGCCGTTGTGAGCGTATCGTGGCGGTGGC
>Ga0193753_10000872_pt1 | contig 27916 bp, 24 predicted proteins | sample H1c2metaG_FD_144925 | JGI IMG/M metagenome (GOLD analysis project Ga0193753, IMG submission 144925) | Soil microbial communities from a riparian zone of the East river system, Colorado, United States - H1c2 | ecosystem: Environmental > Terrestrial > Soil > Riparian zone | place: USA: East... | reverse complement strand
CGCTGTGCTGGAGACGGTTTTTACGAAGGCATTTGTGGATGCCCTTGACAATGGCTCCGCCAGTTATGCCAATACAGGCACATTCGCTTTCACCTCCGGCGATGGTAAGTTCACCGCGACAATCGTCGGGGATGGCACAACGACGATCGCGAATCTGGTCGACGCGGCCAATTCGCTGTATGCCGTTTACTCCATCACCCCTGCCATGGTCAACGAAGTGCCAATCAATTTCAGCAAGTATTTTCCTGCTGAGCAATTGCCGGTATTCGGCTATCTGTCGGATGCGCAGGATTTTTATCAAAAAGGACCTGGTATCGCGGAGGCCGCGCCAATCACCTATAAGATGAGCCAGGCTTTGCTGGACGATTTCTTCCGCGAAGGCGACGCGATCGCCGCGGGCAATCTGGCCCACGCTGCCAAGCTGCGCTTCACGCATGCCGAGATCATCATTCCGTTTGCCGAGCGGCTGGGTCTGCCGAATGCCTCGCTTGCCGTTCCCGCCGCGGATAACTATACGTATGCCAACAACCCATGGCGCGGCGAGCAGATTGCGCCGCTCGCTTCGAACGTGCAATGGGATATGTATGCCAACGCCGGCACGCTGCTGGTCAAGATGTACTACAACGAAAAAGAAACTGACTTTCCTCCTGTCTGCGAGGCGGCTCGTTATCTCGCCGGTACGCAGAGTCACTTCTACACCTACAGCGGTTTGAAAGTCTGCTACGGATATAAATGATCATTCAAAGATACGCGTCCATGAAACGCACTTGTTTGTTGCTCTTCGCGGCCCTGGCAATCTCCGGATTGGCCGAGGCCAGTCCTACAAATCTTGCCACTAACGGCAGCTTTGAACAGGGCGCGGGAGGCATCGGCAGCTTCAGCGGCTGGCAGACCGTGCTTGGCGATCCCGCCACCTTCGTCGATAGCAGTGGCCAGACCGGAACACACTTCGGTCAGGCGAGCGATGGTCTGTGGTCGGCCTATTTTGGATCGACGGCTTCGAGTGGCGGTTCGTCGATCGCCGAGACCTTGGCAACGGCTGTGGGACAAAGCTATTTGTTGACATTCGATCTGGCCAACGACAATGGCGGCCAGCCGGCAAACAACGCTTTTCTCGCTTCGCTCGGCGGCGTAAGTTTCTCAGTTACTAATCTCCCCGCGCAAGACTATGTCCACGAGCGGGTTCTGTTTGTTGCTACGGGCGCTGCCACTCTGCTGAAATTTTCGGCCAGTAACGATCAAGGCTATCTTGAGCTGGACAATGTATCGGTATCGGCAACGCCGGAACCTGCAAGCTGTGCGCTGTTGCTGGTTGGATCGCTGGCGATGGCCTTTGTCGCAACTCGTCGGCGAATGCCCTTCTAAAGCAGAATATCTACACCTGGACCTTGAACATCCGCCGCCCGTTCTGCCACGTGATCTGGCGGAAGATCTCCTGCGAGGTAAGCCCTTTTAGCAACCCCAACGTAGCCCGCGCCACGCACTTTCCTGCCAGTCTACTGGCTTCTGGATTGTTGCCCTGGGAAACGCCTGCTCCATTTCCATCGCTGCAACTGCAATCGCTGCCGAAAATCAACTTACTTCGGTGGCGCACAATGAAGTCCCGCGAAAAAGCCGGATCACGAGAGAGCGCGTTGTTGCCGGAATTCGCGGACATGTCCGCGTACAAGTTAGGGAAGTCGGAAAGGAACTTGTCAGTTAGTCCCCCCGGCTGAATTGGCCCCGCCGGATAGCCTCGATCCGCTGGCACATTCGCGCTGATGTGCGCCCAGAATAAATCGCCATGCCCAATGAAATTCGTATGCGGATAGCGTTTCAGAACTTTGTCGAACTGCGGATAACCGGTGTTGTAGGGAAGCTCTCCTGCAAAGTGCGGAAAATTCTGAATGTGCATCATGACGGGAACTCGCATCTCGGCGCAGACTTCGTAGACCCGGCTCATCTGCGGTGAGTCGAGTGCAACGTGATACTTCAGTTCGCCAACGCTGACGGCTCCCTCTTGAATGGCTTTCCGAATCACTTCTGCGGCATCAGGCTGAGCCGGATCGGCCCCCACCGATCGAACAAAAACACGCGGGCGTTTCCGCATCTCGTCCTTGGCTTTATCTTCATCGCTCACTCGCGTCAGCAAGACGGCATTGCTGACGCCACAGCCTTGCATGTGTGTAAAGCATGCATCCGGATCGCGACGTAGGTGAAGGTGCGTATCAAGCACCGGTCCACCCCACTCAGGAACCGATTCGGCAAAGGCGTTTCGCGCCGCCGTAACGGCTAGCGCGGTTTGTAAGAACGTTCTTCGTTGCATGTGCCCACTTGCATAGACTATCGGACTGGGGTTCGCCGCGCTGACGGCGAACCCAGTCTTCTAGCATTTAGTGCGGTCCCACAATGTTGCCGTCCGAATTGCTGAACTGTTGAAGCGGGCCTCGATTGCATGTTTGCAACGTAAGGCTTCTGGAATCCTGGAAGATTCCGGCGCCGGCTGCTGGCACAACGGTGGCGCACAATGTAGTGTTTCCCGCCGCCAGCGTATATTCAGCGTTAGGTGCCACGACCTTGTTCCACACCTGGCTGGCGCTGCCGTTGCACGGCCACAACACGACCGACGCGGCCGGTACGGCGGCGCTATTTTTGACGTCGAGGCACAGCGTATTCCCGTTATTTCTGATAGTCATGAAGCCTCCGCCGCCGCCAACCGCTTTGGGATTCGTATTGGCCACCGTCCAGCCGGTTTTCTGCGACAGTTGCACGCCAAACGAGCACCCGCCGATCACAACCCTACATTTCGGGATAGCCGGAAGCGCGCCCGGAGCAGCGGCGCTAGAGGACAGCAGCGGGCCTCCCAGCGGCACCGAGAATATCTGTGTCTGGATAAAATTCGGGAACTGTCCGACGAACGGATCTCCCAGCGAACCCGTTGTGGCCAGCCGCGCGAGAGCGCCTGCCAGCTCCGCCATCAATTCCTGTCCATAGGCGTTGCGCAGCTCATCTTCCCCCTTCAGCCCCACCGACTGGCCTGGGTTGCTGGTGCACAATGTGCCGGCTTTGGGCGGCTGTACCGTGATCGTCTGCCGATCGGTCTCGACCCTTTTCTCGGCCATCGTGTCAATGCAGACCGACGCAAAAACGCAGCCACCCGCCGCGTTCGAAAACTTATTCACCGCTTCCAGTCGGCAGAAAGCTGCCGCGTGCAAATTTTCAGGAAGGGTCACGGGTTTGTCCAGAATCTCTGGAAGTCCGGCGCGGGTTTCGAGAAACGCCTGATGGTCTCGCAAAAACGCGCCCGATTGGGCTACTACACGCTGCGGCTGCGTTCCCGAGTTCAATTCGAGTGTGTAGAGCTCAAAGGTTGGATAGACGAAGAAGCGCGTACGCACGGGTTGCGCTGCAACAATCACGTCGCTCAATTTCCAGACATCCAGGTCGGGATCGTTCTTGATCAGGTCGGCCTGCTGACGAGCGCGAAACTCTAGGATGGCGCGCGCGCCTGGGTCCGCCGGTCTCTGCCGCAGTTCGGTATTGATCTCCGCCAGTTCGCTGCTGATCCGCTCCAAAGTACGCAATCGATTTATGTTCGAGACCTTAACGACCTCATTCTCGAGCGCCAGCAGCCGCTGTTCCACCAGCTTCAGCCGCGGTTCCATGTCGCGCAACAGAGCCTCAACCGCGCTCAATCGTGCATCCAATGCCTCGGGAGACTGCGGGGTGTGTTCGCCCGTTCTGACAAGCGCGAGCATGGTGCTTGCGAATGGCACCCCCGTTGTTTTATCGAAGGTGTCGGCAAGAAAGTCCTCGGCTGTCGGGGGCGCCGCATGGGCGGACGACGCGGCAAGTGCCACCATCAATATCCCGCCGACAACTACGCGGTGGATCGCGCGTGCTCGCGTGCGCCTGGTTCCTTTGGCGCCTTGCATCTGAAATACGTTTGACATAGTGCTGTGCTGTCTCCCTTGTGAGAAGCGTTAAACGCCTCTGGATCAGCAAGCGTGTTATGTCGATAAAGTCCGCCAAATCAATTGGCCGGTCTTTGAAAGCTTCATGGTGCAAGTCTCAACAGGCCGGATAGAGTAAAGTCGGCATGTCGGAGAGAGCGAACCAATTTAGCATTCCTAGACGGCTATTTCGGTAAGATCGCTTTCTGAGCGGTGAGCCGTTCCCCTTCGACAACATTGCACAATGAGCAAATCAGTAGGCGGAAAACAGGCAAGCGTCTCCTTTCAATCGGCAACAACGTACTTGCCGAAACTTGATGGGCTAAGGGCGGTTTCGATTGCTCTTGTTCTCGCGGAACATTTTGTTTTGGACGGTTATGGTCTTGGGGGCACCGGGGTAACTATCTTTTTCGTTATCAGTGGCTATCTCATAACGTCGATTCTGATTTCTTATGCAGACACCCTTCCAGTCAAACAAGCTGCGATAACTTTCTACTGGCGGCGGTCTCTTCGGCTGTTTCCAGTCTACTATCTGTGCATTGGGATTGCAGCTGCCCTGGGTATTGGCGGGATGCGGCAGACATGGTGGATTAATGGGCTGTACCTGACAAACTTCAAAGTGGCAATCGACAACGCTTGGAACGGCTCCAGTCATTTCTGGAGCCTATGTATTGAGGAGCAATTCTACTTACTCTGGTTCTTGGTTGTAGTGGTTATGCCCCGCAAGGTTTTATTGCCCGCCATAATCGCATGCATCTTTATTGCCCCGTTTTATCGCGGCCTAATGCATGTAATTGGAATGACGCCCTTCGTTGATTTTCTTTTGCCGGGAGTTATGGACAGTTTAGCGACCGGCGCTTTGCTTAGTTACCTTTCGATATTTTATCGAGAAAAACTACATTGGCAGATTTTCGTGAAGTTTCGATTCGTAGGGCTCATGTTGTCGCTAGGTGCAGTCTCGGCTTTGTATGTTCTAGGCAGTGATCTTCTTTCGAGGATTAGCCTTCATTGCTTTGTGAACGTATTTTCTGCGTGCCTTGTGGCGCTTTGTGTCGAGACGACAAATGACCAGAAATCCGATTGGCTCAGAGGGAAGCTCATTCGGCATTTAGGCAAGATCAGCTATGGAATATACGTCTATCACTATTTTGTGCCTGAACTCATCGACGCACATATGCATTTTAATTGGCTACACAGTTACACTGGCGGGCGGATACTGCGCGTTGTTTGTCACATCGCGGCATCGGTCGGCATTGCGGAAGTTTCGTGGTACGCCATGGAAAAACCCATTCTGAAGCTTAAGGACAGATTTTCCTTTGAGACGCACCAGGGCCAATCAGCGCCTCTGGCGCCGCGTGCTGTAGCTAAAGACTAGCGTCCGTCGCTGCAAAAATGCGGCCATCCTGGCCTTCGGCACCAAGGACAGCTATCTGCCATCCGGCACAACGTCGTGCGGCAAAACTCGATGCCCGACGAAACCAGAATGTATCAACTCAGGGTCATATACTCGTCAATTGCACCAAGGCACATACTTCATCCTCATCACCGCCGCCTCCATCGGCCTTCTCCTGGTCCTAATCCTCTTCGCCCGCCTGCACGCATTCCTGGCTCTCTTCATCGTCAGCATGGCCCTCGGCCTCGCCGCCGGCATGCCCCCGGCCAAAGTCCTCACCTCGATGCAATCCGGCGTCGGCGACGCATTAGGCTTCATCGCCGTAGTAGTCGGCCTGGGCTCGATGATCGGCCGCTTTCTCCAATACTCAGGTGGCGGCCGCGTCCTGGCCGACTGGCTGCTCGCCAAAGCCGGCCCGCGTCACGCGCAATGGGCCGTCCTCATCACCGCATTCCTGGTCGGCCTACCGGTCTTTTTCGAAGTCGGCTTCGTCATCCTCGCCCCGCTCGCCTGGAATCTCGCCCGCGAATCCAAACGCTCGCTACTCCTCTTCGGCCTGCCGATCGCTGCCGCGCTCACCGCCATCCACGCGCTCGTACCGCCGCATCCCGCACCCGCCGTTGCCGCGCAATTGATGGGAGCCGACATGGGCCGCATCATTCTTTGGGGAGCCATCCTCTCCCTTCCTCTCTCGATCGTCGCCGGCATTTTCTATGGCGGTTGGATCGCCAAACGCATCTCCCCGCCCATCCCCGAAATGGCCGGCGCGCACGATAACAAAACCGAAAGCGGAGCCGCGCCTCCCTCGCTCGGCCTGACGATCTTTCTGCTCGTCCTTCCCGTGCTGCTGATCGTCGCCGCGACCCTCGCTGACCTTTTCCATCTGCCTGCTCTCAGTGCCTACAAATTTCTAGGGCACCCGTTCACCGCGCTGTTGTTGACGACGCTCGCCTGCTTCTACTTCCTGGGCCGCCGCCGTGGTCTGAACGCCGAAGGCGTCACCAAAATCGCCACCCTCGCTCTCGCGCCTTTAGCCAGTTTGCTGCTCGTCATCGGCGGCGGCGGCGCGCTGAAACAAGTCATCGTCGATTCCGGTATCGGCTCCTACCTCGGCAACCTTCTCGCGGAAAGCTCTCTGTCGCCGCTCCTCGTCTGCTTTTTGACTTCAGTCGGTCTGCGCGCTGCGCAAGGTTCCGCCACCGTCGCCATCGTCACCGCCGCCGGCATTTTGGCCCCGCTCATGAAGCAGGTGCACGGCTACACGCCGGAAATGTTGGTGCTCGCCATCTGCTGCGGCGGCAGCTCCATCTCGCATGTCAACGACGCGGGCTTCTGGATCGTGAAAGAGTACATGGGCATGACCGTCGCCGAAACCTTCCGCTCATGGACCGCCATGAAGGTCATAATCGGAGTACTCGGAATCGTCATCCTGCTCCTCTGCCAAGCCATCTTCTTCCGCGGCTAATCGCCGCAATCTAAAAATATCCGTAAGCCAGCCAGCCGCCGTCCACATACAGCGAGTGCCCGGTGATAAAACTAGCCTTCTCGCCCAACAGAAACGACACCGCGTCCGCCACATCCGCCGGTTGCGCCAGCCGCCCCAACGGGATCCGCGCCTTGATCTGTTCTTCGTTCACATTGCCGGCCGCGATATTGCGCAGCGTCATCTCCGTCGCCACATACGCCGGACCCACGGCATTCACCCGGATGCCATTCACCGCCCACTCGATCGCCAACACCTTCGTGAGCATCGCCACGCCGGCCTTCGCGCAGCAATAAGCGGCGCGCCGCGGAAACGCCGCCTCCGCGTTGGTGCTCGTGATAAACACCATCGCGCCGCCACCTTCCATCATTCGTTTCGCGCACGCCTGCGCCAAATAGAAAGCGCCGTTCAACTGCACGTCCACCATGCGCGCCCAATCTGCCGGCGGCAAACTGATGCTGTCGTGTGGTTTGCTGATGCCCGCGCAGTTGACCATCCCGTCCAATCGGCCAAACTTCCGAACCGCCGCCTGCGCGACTGCCTCGCACTGCTCGGGGCTCGTGATATCGCAAGCAAAGCCGAATGCGCCGCCCCCCGCCGTGCCGATGCTCGCCGCCCGCGCCTCAGCCTGCGAGCCATTCAGATCGGTAATCACCACCCGCGCGCCTTCCGCTGCCAGCCGCGCGCTAATCTCTGCGCCAATTCCGCTGGCGCCGCCGGAGACTACGATTACTTTCTCTTTCATAGGTCGAAAATCGAGCCTATCATCCGTTCGAAAGCTCAGTCATGAAATCCTAAAGCTGTGCCCACCGTACCTAATGCTGGTGAGGAGTACGGTATCATCAGACTGTCATGGGGAGAGCGCGTAAGATCACTATCGAAATTCCACCCGAGTTGCTCGACAAAGCTCAACGAGCAAGCGGTGTCGGCATTACCCAAACCGTTCGCGCGGGTTTGCAACTCGTTGCCGCCTCTCAGACATATGAGAAGCTGCGAGGACTTCGTGGCAAGGTTCGCTTCACTCGTACGTCGGCCGATCTTAAAGTCGACCGATGATCGCAGCCGACACAAGTACCTGGATCGCGTTTTTTCAAGGTGATGCCGGCGTGGACGTTGACCTGCTCGAACGAGCGCTAAAGGACCGGCGAGTTCTCATGGCTCCTCCGGTTCTGACCGAGTTGCTGAGCGATCCAGGTATCGGTTCCGAGATTTCCAAGACTCTCTCCGAACTGCCACTTGTTGAGGTTCAGCCTGGATTTTGGGAGCGAGCCGGTCTCCTTCGCGCGAAGGTCCTGGCAAAAGGCCGCAAGGCCCGATTGGGTGATGCGCTAATCTCCCAAAGTTGCCTCGATGCAGGAATTCCGTTGTTGACGCGGGACCGAGACTTTCGCGCATTCACGAAAGCCGCCGGGTTAAGCCTGTTGACAAAAGTTTGAAATTTTTCTTCTCACTGATTCCATTGCACCTAAGCCCAATTCCGTCGCACCCATAGTTCGTTTTCGCGGTTTCACATGCTACGCTCCGGCAGGCTCGCCACAGGCTCCTCCTGTCGCGGGCCATTTTCTTTATCCGGAGACAAAACGCCCATGTCCGACCGCCTAACCGCCAATCGCGCCAACTCTCTTCTGAGCACTGGCCCGCGCACCGAAGAAGGTAAGCGCACATCTTCCCTAAATGCCGTTAAAACCGCGCTCACCGGCGTCACCGTCCTGCTTTCGACCGACGACGCTGCCGATTACCAGCGCCATATCGCCGCGTACCAAACCGAATTGCAACCGGCGGGCCTCGAAGAGTCCGAGCTCGTCCAATCCCTCGCCGATATCTCTTGGCGTTTACGCCGCATCCCCGGCCTCGAAATGGCTATTTACGCTCGGGGCAGCATCGAATTTGCCGATCAATTCGAAGACCAGGACAACCCGGATGTCCGCTGCAGCCTCATCGAGCTTCACACCCATCTCGCGTACGAAAAGCAGCTCCGCAACCTGCAGCTTCAAGAATCTCGCTTGGTCCGCCGCCGCGAAAAGGAAACCGCCGACCTCCGCCGCCTGCAAAAGGACCGCAAACAACGCGAACAGGAAGGAATTGGCTTCGAATTTTCTAATCGCCCAAAAACTGCGCCACCACCTGCCGCCGATGCGGATGCGCCCGGTGCTCGAACACATACAAACCCTGCCACGTACCCAGCGCCATCCGCCCATCGATCACCGGAATCGACAGGCTCGTTTGCGTAAGCGCCGATCGTATATGCGAAGTCATATCATCGGGACCTTCCGCTGTATGCCGGTAGTGTTTTCCGCTCTCCGGCACCAGTCTCTCGAAAAAATCGCCCAGGTCGAGCGTCACATCCGGATCGGCATTTTCCTGAATGATCAGCGAACAGGAGGTGTGTTGGATAAATAAGGTGAGCAGTCCGCTCGAAACCCGCTGCTCGCGAAGCCATTTCTCCACGCCGCCGCTGAATGAGTACAGGCCTTTGCCCCGCGTTGGGACGATAAGAGTGGTGTGAACCGTCACACCTCTAATAGTTATATACTGTAGTTGGCCGCTCAGTTTGCGGCCGGCGAATTCTCCCTGTTGAGTTGCCCATGCGCCTCGTCTTCGCAGTCGGCTTTGTTTTGTTCACGGCTGTCCGTGCCTACCCGGACACCACCGATCTCGGCCAAAGTGTAACCGTCCTGGTCGATTTCGAAAAGCCCTACTCCGACACATCTGTCGCCGCCCTTCGTAGCGAACTGCAAAGCCTCTTCGCTCCCTCCGGCCTGAAGATCGATCTACGCTTGAAAAATGAACTACCGCCCGGCGCGGAATTCAATCAGCTCGTCGTCTTCAAAATGAAGGGCGCCTGCTCCATGGTCGCGATGCCCATCGGCGCTTTATCTGATGAACGCGGACCCCTGGCGATGACCTACGCGAGCGACGGCGAGCTCTTGCACTTCGGCGAAGTCGAGTGCGATCGTGTACGCCAATCCCTGCAGCGTGTGTTGGGAAAGGGATACCCCGAGAAACGCCAAACCGCTCTCGGCATGGCGTTGGGTATGGTGATGGCCCACGAAATGTATCACATGATGGCGAACGCCAAAGGTCATACCGCCGACGGAATTACCAAGCACAGTCTCTCGGCCGAAGAGATGCTGGCCGGTCGTCTTCCGATCCCCGACGCGGCCCGAAAGGCGGTGCAGCACGGCGCCGGCTTCCCTCGTTAACCTAGCCCCGGCGCTATAGAATCTTTTTATAACGGCCCGCTTGGTGTCCCCGCGCTCGTGGTGTTACACTTCGTTAATAGCTGTCGCCCTCCGCGTGCGTTTGCGGCCCAAAACCGCAAACCAAGTAACGCTCACCGAGGACCCGTCCTTGTGGACCAGCGCTCTCCGTCGCAGCAATTTCGGCGTAATTTTGCGCATGTCTTTAGTAGACGCGCCAATAGGTCGGGAACCCATTAACCTCAGGAGATACGATGCCAGCTATTCTGAAAGACATTCAACAAGCGGATTTAATCCGCCGGGGCTTTTCGCGCCGTAATTTCGGGCGAATCGCCACAGTATTAACCGCGGGTGCGACGCTTCCGTTTTACAACGAGCCGGCACTCGCTCAGCTCTCGATGGTAAAAAACATGCCCGCCGACGCGGTGAAGATCAACGCCAACGAGAATCCCCTGGGCCCGTGTCCCGAGGCCGCCGACGCGATCTACAACGTGATCAAAAAGGGCGGCCGTTATATGTACGAGGACACCTACGATCTCGCCGAGACGTTGGCCACGCAGGAAGGCGTGAAATTCGGCTACAAGCCGAACGATAGCTACGTCGAAATTTTTGCCGGTTCGAGCGCCCCGCTTCACCAGGCCGTTCTCGCGTTCTGTTCGAAAGACCGCGCGTTCGTCAAGGGCGATCCCGGTTATGAAGCGGGTGAGCGCGCCGCGAAGTTTATCGGCGCATCGACCGTGAACGTGCCGCTGAAAAAAGGCACTTGGGATCACGACGTGAAAGCGATGTTGGCCGCGGCGCCCAACGGCGGCCTCTACTACATCTGCAATCCGAACAATCCGACTGGCACCTTGACCAGCAAAGCGGATATCGAATGGCTCGTCGCGAACAAGCCGGCCGGCTCCGTTGTGCTCGTCGATGAAGCGTACATTCATATTTCGCCTTCTGCCGTAAGGTGCTCCGACCTGGTCGCGCAGGATAAAGACGTCGTCATTCTGCGAACCTTCTCGAAGCTCTATGGAATGGCCGGCTTGCGCGCGGGCGCGGCTCTGGCGCGTCCCGATCTTCTCGAGAAAATGCGGCCGTTCAGCGCCGGCGCCATGCCGATCACCGGTATGGTCGGTGCAAACGCCAGCCTCAAGGTCAAGAATTTGGTGTCCGAGCGGCGCAAGATCATGGGCGACGTTCGTGAGGATACGTTTAGCTGGCTCACGAAGAAGAACGTCGAGTTCATTCCGTCGGAAAGCAATTGCTTCATGATCAACACGAAGCGTTCCGGCAAAGATTTCTACGCCGCCATGGCTTCGCAGAAAGTCTTCATCGGCCGCGTCTGGCCTGTCTGGCCGGAATGGGTGCGCGTCACGATCGGCACCAAGGACGAGATGACCAAGTTCAAGGAAGCTTTCACCAAAGTTTACAACGCCTGATTTCCAGGTACGACTTTTGCGACTGCTCCGGTTTCGTTATAGCTGGAAGTTCTTCGCTGGCGACCTGGGTGGGGGAGCGATTGCAGCGCTAATTGCTCTCCCGTACGGTCTCGCCATGGCGAGCATGATGGGATTACCTCCTGTCCTGGGGCTGGTGACTTCCATCGCGACCGCGCCGATTACTGCCTTACTCGGGCGCAACCCGGTTCTCATCGGCGGAACCGCTAGCGCCACAGTTCCCTTCATCTCGCAAGCGGTTCACTCCCAAGGCGTGGGCGGAGCGGCCAAAGTATGCATGGCCGCCTCCGTCTTCATGCTGATATTTTGCGTGTTGCGCTTGGGGCGGCACATTCATCGCGTGCCGCAGCCCGTCGTGATCGGTTTTTCGTGCGGCATTGGCGCCATGATGTTTCTGTCGCAGCTAGGCGTCATGCTCGGCGTGAAAGCCGTCGTCGATCGCAGCTCGAATAACATTCTTTATCAAACCTGGCAAGTCTTATCGCGCGCTTCAGAAACTCAATTGAGCGCGCTGATCATCAGCGGCGTCGTCATTATCGCGGCTCTTTTGTCCACGCGCTTCATACCGCGCGCACCCGCTCCTCTCGTCGGCATCATCGCTTCCGTGGTGATTGCCGGAGTATTCGGATTGCATCAAAAAGAAGTTGGCAGGTTGCCGCTTGAGATCCCGCCCTTTGCAGGATTTTCTTGGAAGCCGACCGACGTGTTGAGCGTCATCCCAGCCGCCTTCGGCTTGGCCTTCGTTTCGAGCGTGAACATCCTGATCACCTCACGCGTGGTCGAGCACTTTCGCGGACGCCACAAGCAACTCAAGCTTGCAGATGCCGACACCGAATTAGGAGCCTACGGTATCGCCAACATGGTCGCGGGCGTGTTCGCCGCTCCAATGAGCGTCGGGATTCCGGCGCGCAGTTTGGCAAACGTGCGTTGTGGCGGCGTCACCCGCATGTCCAACCTCTTCCACGCCGTATTCATTCTGGCCTTCATCGTTCTCGGCGCCGACTACATCTCGCACATCCCCATCCCCGCGCTGGCCGGAGTAACTGCTTATGTCGGTATCTGTTTATTAGAGTGGAGCACTTGGCGCCGGCTGGCCCGTATGCGAAAAGTGGATTCGCTCGCTTTCCTGGCCACCGCCACCGCAGTGCTGCTGGTGAACGCCGTCCTGGCCGTCGCTATCGGCTGCTCGTTCTATCTCCTGAACTATCTCTATCAGCGTTTGAAAAAGCCTTTCCCGCTAGAAACCGAATCTTCGGTCTCCAGCGCAAGCCCGTTGCGCGGCTAATATTCTTGATATGCTTCAAGCTTGACGGTAAGAGCTTTCCTGCTCATTGCAAGCGCCCTCCTGGCTAGCTGCTGCCTAAGCGCGGCGCCGGTAAATTTCCAACGGCAGGTCCGGCCGATTCTTTCGAATAACTGCTTCCTGTGCCACGGACCGGATAAAGGGACGCGGATGGCCGATGTGCGGCTCGACATCCGGGAAGGTGCGTTCGCAACGCGCAAGAACGGAACGATCATCGTCCCTGGAAAGCCCGACGAGAGCCTCCTGATTAAACGCGTCTTCTCCGACAATGCGAGCTACCGTATGCCGCCCGCCTTTGCGCATAAGACTCTCACTCCGGAGCAGAAGGACATCTTAAAGCGCTGGGTGGCGGAAGGCGCTGCCTGGAAAGATCACTGGGCGTTCATCGCGCCGGTGCGCCCGCCGCTGCCTGGCGTGAACGATGCCGGCTGGGTAAGGAACCCGATCGACAATTTCATTCTCGCGAAACTGGAGGCCAATCGCCTGCAACCGACCGCGGAAGCCGACCGCCGCACATTAATCCGGCGCGTCGCGCTTGATCTGACGGGTTTGCCGCCAACGCCCGCGGAAGTAGAAGCCTTCGTAAAGGATCGATCCACAAATGCGTTCGAGAAAGTGGTCGATCGTTTGCTCGCGTCGCCGCATTATGGCGAGCACCTGGCCCACTACTGGTTGGACGCCGCGCGCTACGCCGATACGCAGGGCCTGCACATCGACAACTACCGCGAGATGTGGCCTTATCGCGATTGGGTGATTAACGCGTTCAATCGCGATATGCCGTTCGACAAGTTTACGATCGAGCAGCTCGCCGGCGATCTTCTTCCAAAGGCCACGCTGGATCAAAAAATTGCTTCAGGCTTTCAACGCTGCAACGTCACCACGAATGAAGGCGGGTCCATCCCGGCGGAAGTCGAGGCGATGTATGCGAGGGACCGGGCCGACACCACCGGCACTGTCTGGATGGGGTTGACGGTGGGTTGCGCAACTTGTCATGACCATAAGTTCGACCCGATTGCGCAAAAGGAAATGTATTCGCTGACGGCGTTCTTCCGCAATACGACCCAATATCCTCTGGACGGCAACGTGCCCGATACGCCGCCCATCGTGACAGTGCCGCCAGCCGAAGACCGCGAGCGATGGGACGAATTAGAGGCACGGCGCGCGAATCTCAAGAGCGCGCTAACCGGCCTGCAAAGCGATTCGAACGCCGCATTTGAGAGTTGGCTGCGCTCGCCGGCACGCGGTCAGATCGCGCCGCCATTTGCTTCCTCGCGCCTTCTGGATCTCGATCTCAACAACCAATCGTTGCCGGCATCCGTAACGTTAGGGGATGGACCACCCGGCGTGGGGAAGGCGCTCCACTTTGCCGCGGAAGGCGCCGTCAAGCTTCCTAACGTGCCGGAGATCGATACCGATAAGCCGTTCACCATCGCAGCCTGGATAACCATTCCCAAGGTGAACCAAAGCTACAGCCTGGCCAGCCAGCTCGAATCTAAAAAGGGCTGGAGCGTGGGAGTTACTTCTAACAACAGCGAACCGTCCACGCTCTCCATCAAGCTCGAAGGGAGCGACGAGAAGTACATCAGTGCGCAACCCGCGCCCAACTATGGCCTGAAGCCGGCTACTTGGTACCACGTAATTTTCACGTACGACGGCAACCGCAGCGAAAAGGGTCTCCGCATTTATATCAATGGCAACGCGGTTCCGAGCTACGGAACGGGCGAGGACCTTGCGCCGCTTGAGTCGTCGATCCGGACAACCGAACCGCTCTATCTAGGCAACCGCGCTAAGCAGTTCTTCGAAGGAGGCGCGATGGCCGGATTCCATGTGCTGAGCCGCCGCACCGATGAACAAGACGCCAAATTATTATTTGCCGCCGATACGATCGAAGCCGCCGCGCGGAAAGATATACCGGATTTGTCGGAATCAGACCGTCAGGCGCTTCTCGCATACTATGTGGCCGAAGTGTCGCCGGCCACAAAGGACGCCGTCGCGCAGCTTCACGAGGTAGATGCGGCGCGCTACGAGATTGTACGCCGCAGCGCCGTGACATTTGTGCAGCAGGAGCGCACCGATTCGGAGCCGACGGCGCATGTTCTCAATCGCGGATTGTATGACCAGCCGAAAGAAGAAGTTCATCCAAACGTGCCGGCGGTGCTGCCGCCGATGCCGCAATCGGCGCCGCGCAACCGGCTAGGCTTGGCGCAATGGCTGGTCGATCCGTCGAACCCGTTGATGACACGCGTCACCGTGAATCGATTCTGGCAGCAGGTCTTCGGCACCGGTCTGGTGAAAACCGCCGAGGACTTTGGCTCGCAAGGCGAACCGCCTTCGCACCCGGAACTGCTCGATTGGCTAGCGGTCGAGTTTCGCGAATCCGGCTGGGATGTGAAGAAAACGCTCCGCCTGTTGGTGACTTCCGCCACCTATCGTCAATCCGCGGAGGCGACGCCCGGCAAGATCGAGCATGACCGCGACAATCGGCTGCTCTCGCGTGGCCCGCGCTACCGCATGGACGCCGAGATGCTTCGCGACTACTCGCTGGCTGTCAGTGGACTGCTCGTTCCGAAAATAGGCGGCCCCAGTGTAAAGCCCTATCAACCACCGAAAGTCTGGGAAACGGTGGCGATGGACAATAGCAACACGCGTGTTTACAAAGCCGACACGGGCGAGGGCCTGTACCGGCGCAGCTTATATACGTTCTGGAAGCGCAGCGCGCCGCCCCCTTCGATGGATATCTTCGACGCTCCGTCGCGCGAAGAATGCGTGGTGCGCCGCGAACGAACGAATACTCCGCTCCAGGCGCTCGCGACGATGGACGGTCCGCAGTTTGTGGAGGCCGCTCGAGTGCTTGCACAAAATGCGATTCTTGCGTCGCCAAAGAATGTTGACCGCGAAATCGACTACATGGCCGGCCTTTTGCTCGCGCGCAAGTTCAATGATAAAGAGCGCGTAATCGTCTTGCGTTCCTATCGCGACTTTCTGGCTTACTACGAAGCGGACCGCGGTGACGCGGCGAAGCTTGTGAGCGTGGGAGAATCGAAGCCCGCGGCGAGTTTGCGCGTCGAGCAAGTGGCTGCGATGACCATGGTCGCCAATGAATTGATGAACCTCGATGAAGTGCTGGTGAAATAGGATGCATCCAGAAGATGAAGCGGTACTGGCGGAAACCCGCCGCCAGTTTTTTGGCACGGGCGCGCGTGGACTGGGCTCCCTCGCGCTGTTTTCGCTACTGGCCGATGGGTCCGCACAAGCCGCGGCCGAGAAGCCGGCTATCGGTGGACTCCCCGGCTTGCCGCACTATGCGCCAAAAGCCAAGCGCGCTATCTATCTGCACATGCTTGGCGCGCCGCCCCAGCTTGAAACCTTTGACTACAAACCCGGATTGCAAAAGCTGTTCGATACCGATTTGCCGGAATCGATTCGCAGCGGCCAGCGCCTAACCACCATGACATCGGGTCAGGCGCGCTTCCCGATTGCACCGTCCGTTTTTAAATTCCAACAATACGGAAAAAACGGCGCTTGGGTGTCGGACCTTCTGCCCTACACCGCCAAGATGGTCGACGATATTGCCATCATTCGCACGATGCACACCGACGCGATTAATCACGAGCCGGCGATCACATTTCTGCAAACAGGATTCATGATCGCAGGCAAACCGTGCATCGGTTCATGGCTCGCCTATGGACTTGGTAGCATGAATCAGTCGCTGCCCACCTTCGTTGTTTTGAACGCGACGCATTCGAATCCCAAAGCGAATGTGCAGGCGATCTCGGCCCGGCTGTGGAGCGCCGGTTTCCTCTCCGGACAATACTCCGGCGTAGCGCTGCGCTCGGGTGGCGATCCCGTGCTGTATATCGGTAATCCGGATGGCGTGCCGGTGAAAATACGCCGCCGCATGCTGGATGCGTTAGGTGAACTCAACCAAATGCAAAGCGCGAAGCTAGCCGATCCGGAGACACAGGTTCGGATCGCGCAATACGAGATGGCGTTTCGCATGCAAGCTTCGGTGCCGGATCTCACGGATATCTCGAAAGAACCCGAATCGACCTTCAAACTTTACGGAGACGACGCGCGCAAGGGCGGCACCTTCGCAAATTGTTGCTTGATGGCCCGGCGCATGATGGAGCGCGATGTGCGTTTTGTGCAGGTTTACCACCGCGGTTGGGATGTTCACGCCATCCTGCCGGAAGTATTGCCGAGCCAGTGCCGCGATATCGATCAAGCGGCCTGGGCTTTGGTGCAGGATCTGAAGAATCGCGGTCTTTTGGATGAGACGCTAGTGATTTGGGGCGGGGAGTTCGGCCGGACGGTCTATTCGCAAGGTAAGCTGACGGCGACCGACTATGGCCGGGATCATCATCCCCGCTGCTTTTCTCTCTGGATGGCCGGCGGCGGCATCAAAGGCGGCGTGGTGTACGGAGAGACTGACGATTTTTCCTACAACATCGTCAAGGACCCGGTGCACATCCGCGACTTCCAAGCGACGATACTGGACCGCTTCGGCCTCGACGACCAGCGCTTCACTTTCAAGTTCCAGGGTTTGGACCAGAAACTAACAGGCACGGAAAAGCGAGCGGTCGTAGTAAAAGATATCTTGGTTTGAGGCTGCGAAGCGCCAAATCATGATCTTGCCTTCGCTCGACTCGTTGAAGGCGGCGGCCGATCTCGTGTACGGCGTTATACCGCCTACAGCGCAGATTCGATGGCCGCTGCTGGCGGAGCGCTCCGGCGCCGAGGTCTGGGTCAAGCACGAAAATCACAACCCCACCGGCGCTTTCAAAGTGCGGGGCGGTGTGGTCTACGTGGAAGAGTTGAAGCGGCACGACCCGTGTGCCACCGGTGTGATCGCCGCAACGCGGGGAAATCATGGCCAGAGCGTCGCCTTCGCCGCGGCGCGCGCCGGACTCAAAAGCGTGATGGTTGTGCCGCATGGCAATGGCCGCGAGAAGAATGCCGCCATGCGCGCGTTGGGCGCCGAGTTAGTGGAACACGGCAGCGATTTTCAGGAAGCTTATGAACACGCCGTGCTGCTCGCCGAGACCAAGCGTCTGCATATGGTTCGCTCCTTCGATGCGGCGCTCTTGCGTGGTGTCGCAAGCTACGCGCTCGAGCTGTTTCAAAACGTGACCGATCTCGACGCGGTCTACGTTCCCATCGGCCTTGGCTCGGGAATTTGCGGCACTATCGCGGTGCGCGATGCGCTCGGGCTAGCGACCGAAATTGTCGGCGTGGTTGCGTCACACGCGCCAGCCTACGCTTTATCTCACGCGGCCGGTCGGCCGGTGGCGTCGAACGTGACGCCAACGATCGCGGATGGCATGGCTGTCCGGGTGCCGAATCCGGCGGCGCTCGAGATCATTCTTAGGGGTGTAGCGCGCATTGTCACAGTGCAGGAAGAAGAGATCAAAGCGTCCATGCGGCATCTGTTTTCCGACACGCACAATGCCGCCGAGGGCTCAGGCGCCGCGGGCCTCGCGGCTCTTCTCCAGGAGCGGGAGCGAATGCGCGGCCGCCGGGTGGCCTTGATCTTGAGCGGCGGCAATGTCGACCGGGAAGTTTTCGCGGAAATTCTAACTGAGAAATGACCCTACCGACTCGCTAGCAGTCCCTTGGCAAACTCCGCAGCCTCATCGAGGTCGGAATAGCTCATTTGATAAATCGGGAGCGACAGAAGCCAGTCTAGAAATGAACTGATGCTGCTTCGATCGTGGGTGACCCAAAATCCGCTATTTCTGAGCCGTACGAGCGCACTAAACGGATCAAGTTCCTCAATAATGGTCGCACCGGTTTCCCTCCATTCGCTGAATACCATGGCAGCAGGCCGGGCGAATTGATGTGCCGGCTCAGTTGGGTGGAAGAACCGAACATTCTCGCCATACCGCTCATGGATAGGCGCTTTTTGAAAGTCAGGAAAGCGGGCCGATATTGCTGGCCAGCTACCTTCGCGGATCATCATGGCGAAAGGCATTGCCGGAATTTTCAGAGACTTAGCTTGTAGGGCAACCGAATCGTCCGCATAGAAGGTCATCCCAGCGTTCATGAGGGCGGCCGCCAAAGTCGTCTTCCCCGAATGGGAAGCAGCGGGAAAGATTATACATTTGTCCTGGGCGCCACATGCCGCAGCATGCAAAATAGCCATCCATTCCTCATTGGCCTCGGCAAGACGGGCGAATTCCTGGAGAAAGAGAACACGAAGCGAAGCAGGATCCGCTTCGGTCGCGATGCAAGTGGCGCCCGAGAACAAATGATAGCCGTCGCCGGAGGCGGTGACTTGTAAGGTTGCGTCCGGAGGACAGGCTGAGGCTGTGAGGAGGGGTTCGATGCGAGGGGCTATCTCGGCGACCAAATCCGGATGAGTCAGGATTACGCGAATATTTCTTTCGCGTAGCCGGTAGTCGCGAGAAAAAGAATCAGTAGGGCGATCGGGAAGGGAGTGGGTAGCTGAGGTGGTTCGGGCGGAAGAGAGCGGCGCCAGCAGCGTGTGCTCCCAATCCGCCCATGTACGCAGTAGATCTCGAGCAGCGGTATCTCTCGAGATGTTGTGGGAGAGAGCAAATTCCTCGACCGCTGCGTCGATGGATTTTCCGGCGCGGAGCAAGCGCCAAGCCGAGGCGGCCGTTGGATTGAGGATATATAGGTTTGGTAACTCCGGCCTGGCCAGGACACATGCATCGGCAAATGGAAATTCCCAAAAACACTCCGTGCCGGTCAATCGCAAGACGCTTAGAACCGCAGCGGGCTCGTTACGGCTGTGGGCTTCGAGCCGAGCGTCTTCCGCCAACGCCGCTGCCAGTTTGCGCGGCTCGGGCATTCACCGCTAGCAAGGTGAATGGAGCAGCATACGCGGCATACTTGCCAAGTTTCTGGACGGCCTTACGCCGGCCTTCCAATTCGGGTTGCTCGGATGGATTGCTCTTCGGTTCGTTCATTTCGGTGCTCATTTATTCCCCTTTTTACTTCTTCCGATTATAATCCCGCGTGCCGCAGCATAGCTTTAACAAGCCGATTGTTGCGATACCAAGCGCCAGGAAACCAGCTTCAGCCGGTTCCGGCACTGCTGGGCTGCCAGCCGCAATATGAAAGGTGTAATTGAAATCCGCCTCGTTCGGATTGGATAAGCCAGTCAGGACGGCGCTCATGCTGAAAGATTGGGAACCCAGGGTGGTGAGCGGGCCCATCAGGCCAATTCCCTGACCACCAAAGGAAAGCTGGGACGTCACGTAGCTCCCCGGGGCTACATTCGCTTGCGACAAAGTGGCCGATTCATCGTACGTCCCGTCAGGGTTGTCGTTGTAGCTGAAAAACTGAAGAAGATCGACCGACAGGGTATCGGAGGCAGATGCCGTGCTGGTCGAGTTGCCCAGATAGGTCGCCGTCGCGCTAAAACTGATAGAGGGCGCCGCACCGGAAGCTGAGTAGGAGCCGGCAAAAAATATTTATCACTATTCGCAAAGGTGTAAATAAAGCTATAGGCGGTCGTGCCTATGCTGTCAGCCGGAGATAATGTGCCAGGCGAGGCACAGGTTCCCACTTCGCAGCTTGTACTCGATCCCGTGGCTTGAATGGCGGCCGGCAGACAAGGCCAGGAAGCCATGCAGAGCAAGGCCGAGAAAGATAGAACTCGTCTAGATCTCAGAAGAAACATTTGGGCTCCATATGTTGTGGAAGATTGATACTAACAAAAAGTGTTCAAACAGGAAAGGGCAAACTTAGGACCGGATCTACTTAGCAGCTTGATAACGCTGTCTTACAACGAAAACGACCTGGCGTGAACTGCTTCCGACTAACGTTCCCGCGAAAGATGGTGCATGTTCTCGACATCGGCGACCAAGTGGCGGTAGAAGGCGGGATGTATGAGTCTTTTAAAAATATACTTCTTGCCACCGCTCACCGGAAGCAGGTAGGGCAGGAGACGCAAACGCGGAAGCGCGCATGACCGAAAAATGTATATCGGATCGGCTCTGCGCAGTTTTGGGATTGCCCTAAGCGCCTGTCGACGATAGCGCCGAACGTGAGTCAGCCAATTTTTGCGGACGGGAAACGGTAGTTCCGCCCCGAAGATAGCTTCCACTCGCAGCGCATAGAGGGCAAAGGTTCCATATTGTTTTTGACGGCTGAATCGTTGTTCGATCTCTGCCCAGTCAATTGATTTGAACTGGCGAGTCAATAGCAAAAAATCATACATATCGCGAAGCGACGGGGCGATGCGTTCGCCATATTCCTGATGAATTTGGGAATGTGCGACATGATGAACGATCAAATGTTCCGATGAAGGGACGCGGAGACCGGATCCTGCGGCATCCCACGGCTTAGAATCGGACAAGAGCTCGCGCGCCGGGAGAAGCGCCTCGCAAGCTGCCAATCCAATGGTGCGATGAACTTCGACTCCCGGGGTAAGTCGCGCAGGCCGGTACAGCAAAGCGTGATGGTGCCCCGCCGAGGCGACGGCTCGCGAATCGGTTTCTACGTAGCCGGCATTTCGAAGAGCCTCAACCGCTACAGGCAATTGTGCCTCAGGCACCAAAATATCTATGTCGGATAAATAGCGCTCGGAGTGATCGGCGTAAACTCCCGTGAGTAAATAGGCGATTCCTTTTAGAAATACAGCTTTGATTCCGCAACCGCCGAGGAGGCTTCCTATTTCCTCGGCTTCCGCTAAGATGGCACGATTTCGTTCCAGACTTAGTTGCTGAAAGTTGGAGAAAAAATCCAAGACCTCGGAAGGAAGCTCGGATACCAGACCCAGCTTCTGCATCTGAGGGTACAAAGCCGGCAAGACACCCTCATCTGCCGCGATGGCGATGAGGGCTTCCCAGGACCAGCGAGGATGATCGATGTCCCGGGGCACGCCGGCAAGCCACGCGCAGAGGCATTTATGGTGTACATTTTCGCTCAACACGCTTGATTAGTTTCCTGTTGATGCGACGCGATAACCGACTGGTTGAAGTGTCGAAAATTCGAATTCCGGCGCGACCATAGAAGGCACGAATCCGGGGATTTTTGCTTCGAGGATCTTACGCACGGAATCAGCGAACGGCGCAACCGTGTTGTGGCGGGCGGCAGCGTTGAATTCACGAGCAAGATGAATGAAATCGATGGTGGAAAGCGGTATTTCCACGCGCCAAGTGCGGGAGCCGTCAGCCTTCTGCCGTTCTTCGCGATAAGAGCGGCCGGCGAGCCGCAAATGAATTTCGTAAAAGCCGAATTCGTGATAGATGTTTTTCAAAACCGTCCAGCATTCATCTGGCGTTTGGGCCTTCGAAAGACTTGTCTCGAGGTTGTGTAGAGAGATATGAGATCCGAGCAACTTGCGGAATGAGCCTGTCAGGAGCAATCGACGCGCGGTGTCAAATTCCACATAGCCGAGATGTTGAATGCCAAACCAAACCGCGACACAGAAAGCGATGATGACGGGAACTTTGAGCTGGCTGGTTGTCACGAGAAGCGAGAACACCGCGGAAAGAGTTCCTACACCATATAGAAGCAGCGCGGCGCGGCGAGGTGTCAACCCGCGATCGAGCAAACGGTGATGGATATGGCCGCGATCGGCTCCAAAGATCGGTTTGCCATGAAGGAAGCGCCGGACAATTGCGATCGCGGTATCGAATAGAGGAAGGGCAAGCGCCATCAGAGGCGCGGTCATACCCAAGACGGTAGTGGATTTTTGGCTCCAGAGAATGCCGTAGCAGCCGAGCAGAAAGCCAACGAACAGGCTGCCGCAATCGCCCAGGAAGATAGTGGCCGGATTGAAATTGTAACGAAGAAAAGCAAGCAGACAGGCCGCCAGAGGAACGGTCGCCATGGCCAGTTCGAAATTGTGCTGGACTACGGCGGCGAGCACCATCGTGATGGTGGCGACTAAGCCGATACCGGCGGCGAGACCATCGACTCCATCGAGAAGATTGACCGCGTTACTGCAGGCAACGAGCCAGATGACGGTCGCCGGAAAAGCTAACCACCAAGCCATATGATGTGAGCCGCCCACGGCCACGATTTGGACGCCAGCGAAATAGACCATCGTGGCGGCGGCGACCTGGCCCATGAGTTTGTGCGATGGGCGCAGCCGGCGGAGATCGTCGAGCAAGCCGATGATAAAAACCAGAACCGCGGCGGGGAAAAGCTTCCAGATGAGCGGAAACGCGCCCCAAACAATAGTTCCAGCGTTTAACTTGCTCAAAAGAAGCAATCCGAAAGCGGCCAAATAGGCCAATGCGATCGCGATTCCGCCCACGCGAGGAATGGGCCGCATATGAAACTTGCGCGTTTCGTCCGGAGAGTCTACGACTCCCAGCCGGAGGAAGATTTCGCGAACAACGGGCGTTAGAAGGAGCGAAAAGCCAAAACTAATGGCCGCAAGAAAAAAGAGCGAATACATAGATTTTGCTTTGATTCAGGCTCGGGAAACAACGGGAGTAAACGGGTTGTCGCCAGGGTCCCGGAAAGTGGACATCTCCGACATCCGTACACAAATCGGAAAAAGTATTTTTACTTCGTTTTCAGTGGTTTACGAGCCATTTTGGCGCTCGGGCGTTCGTGGCGTCTGCTGAGATTTGATCGAGGACATCGCCAGCGCGGCCGAATTCAATCGCATGGCCGGGGGCGATCACTGTTTCGGATAGCGATGGGGGCAGCTTTGGTAGCAAGCTGTTCCGTGATTGCCGTAACAGAAATAACAGAAAACGAGGAAAAGAATGAAACTGTGTGTGAAGTTAGCCGCGATTGCAGTCATGGTGGCGTCTTTGTCAAAGGCCCAGTCGGTAACCCTGTCGATTCCAGCGCTGGATCAGGCAGGTAATCCGATACCAATCGGGAAATTCTATGCAACATGGCAACCGTTCACATCGAACAGCGGGGTAACTGTTCCGGGCGGCGCGATCTCATCGAATATTACTAACGGCGCCATCAACGCAACGTTGACCGCGAGCGACAATGCGGGCTATGTCTACGACATCCTGATCATGAACGGTGCGACGCCGAATACATTCCAGTGGAAGGTGCCCGCCGCTGGCGCTACGACCATGATGGAGTTAAACAAACCAGCGACAGGCGACGACGCAGGGGCCACTGGACCGGCGGGCGGCGATCTGTTGGGCACGTATCCGAATCCGTCGATCGCGACGGGCAAACCCACGTTAAACAATATCGGTAATCCGGCAACGTCGAAAACATTCTCAATGGGTTCGAACCTCTTATCTCTTACGTTCGGGAACGCAACGTCGAGCAGCAATATGTTCACCGCTACGGACAGTGGGTCGAATACGGGAACGGGCTATGTAGCTACGATCGGTACGGCCAGTGGATCGAGTGCCAATCCGCTTCAACTGCTTTGCCAAGGCGTGTCCTGCGCAACCATGGCCGGCTTATCCAGCTTGCTGACTGTTGGTGGTCCATCCGGCTACGTTACATTGGGACGTTTTACGGCCGGCGGTTATGGAGCGATCTATTTCAATCAGCCATCTCCTGACGCCACTAACTTCGCATTTGTGGGCAATGCCTTCGATTCTTATTTCAACGCGCCTTCCGGAGGGCTTCACTTTAAAGTCGGAAACGGGCCAGATTTGATCGGGCTGTCCACTACGTCCATGTCTCTCTTTGGCGGCAAGGCGCTCATTTCATCCAATGGCACGTCGACGTTCGCTGGCCTTCAAACGGCCACCGCTATAAAGACCGCGGCCTATACCGCTACGAGCGACGACGAGTATCTAGACTGCAATACCACGACCTCTAGCTTCACGCTAACTCTAGAACCCGCACCCAAAGCCGGCGAGTGGAAGACGATCGCGAACATCGGTTCAAATACCTGCACAGTTGCTGGAAACGGATTCAATATCTGGAATCAAGGCGCCGCGGCCTCGACGTTGAGCGTTGCAACCAACAAAATTGTGTTGCTGCGATTCGATGACAAGTCCAGTACGCAAGTTTGGCGTGTCGTGAGCGCCTACTAAGTCAAACATCAAGTGGCCGTTGTGGCCATAACTTTTGTTTCGGCCGGGAGGGTCTCTGACGGAGGCTGCAAGCCAAGGATGCTGATGATGCGAGCAAGAGCGAGAGGACGGTCAAAATGTTCCAGAAAGGCTTTGCGGGCCAGCTTGGCGCGGGTATAGATTTCGTCTGGTGCGTCGGCCAAGCGTTTCAATAGACTGATCACGGCGGCGCTATCACCAGCTTGGATACACCATCCACAGCCGAAGCGTTCGATGATGTGAGCTGGCGTAGCATGACGGCTACCTATATAGAGGACGGGACGGGAGGCAGCCATAATCCCATAAGTCTTGCTTGGGACGACGGAGCCCGCAGTTGTGGGATTCTGGGTGACCAGACCGATATGCCCCTCGCCGAGAGCGCCGGACAATTGGGAGCGGTCGCAGTACGGGCGGAACTCCGTATTGGCGAGGCCATGATTTTGACAGAACGCTTCCAGGGCAGTTCTTTGCGGCCCTGCTCCAGAGAAAATGAAGCGCAGGCGCGGATCGGATCGCAGAGCGAGTATGGCGTCGCGGATGGTTTCGAAATCGTGCGCCAGACCGAAATTACCAGAATAATGGACCGCGAGTGCGCAGCTCCCGAAAGGCTGGGGAACAATTTCGTGTCCGTCCGCCCAGTTGTGAACGACGCTAATTGTGGCAGGGTCAATGCCGCGATTGAAAAGACGTTCTTTCATGTCATCGCCGAGGGCGATGATGCCATCGGCGTGACGCCGCGCATAGTCCGCGACGGCGCCGACTATTCTGGCGACGATGCCATTACGAGAGAGTACGCCCAGGTCGACAGCGATCTCCGGGTAGAGATCCATCTCCCAAATAAAGTGACGAGCGCCGCGGAGATATTTGACTAACGTTCCAATGAGCGGGAGGAGAGGCGGAGTGGTTAGGGTCAGGATCACGTCGGGCCTGGGACCGCGAAGAGTTTTCTGCACCGCCCCTATAAGGAATGTCCCGTATGATGCGACACGCATAAGCGGGGATCGATTAAATCGGAGCACCCTGGTGCGAAGGATGGTGACCGACGGAGGCACGGATTGGCAGCCGGACGCATAGCTGCTGGCACCGCATATGGCCGTGACCTGGTGTCCTTGCTCCGCGAGCTGCCGCGCGAGATCCGTAAGGAGTTGGCTGGTCGCCGCGGAGTCCGGATAAAAGAACAAGTTGAGCAGAGTAATGCGCACGTTTAAATTCGCGCCACGCGCCAGGCGCGATTGGCTTGTTCGGCCGTTTCGGAATTGAGCGGCTGGACGATCCGTTGCCGAACGCATTTGGCAGGATTTCCGGCATGGATTTCAAATGCGGGGATGCTCTTGGTGACTACGCTTCCCGCGGAAGCGACCGCGCAAACACCTAACTCGACTCCTTGGGTTATGACACTTCTTGCCCCAACCCAGGCGCCGTCTGAGATCGTGATGGATTTGACTATCAGGCCGAAGGAGGGATCCGACCAATCATGGTTTCCGGTGCACAAATAGGCGCCTTGCGAAAGGCAGGCGTCACGGCCAATAGTGACCTGTTCTAAATTGTCAATCCAACAATCCTCGCCGATCCAAGCGTGGTTGCCGATTGACAGACGCCAAGGATACTTCACCCGCACGCCAGGCCGGATTACCACGGCGGATCCTATGCTCGCGCCAAACGCGCGTAGAAGCGCTCTCCTCAGTCTCGATGACGGATTCCACGAGCATCGCAATATCGGAAGACCGAAGAAAAACCAGAGGGCAACAATCAACGTGCTGCGGCCGGCCTGGTACCGGCGATTGTCAAACGTACTCAAGTCCGGGATCATGGCTCAGTACGGGGTTCATTTCCGATCGAGGCGCCACAGTAAACACCTGATGCAGTGTTGCCGCCCAGGCTTGGGCGATATCCTTGATCGCGAACTTAGGAAGTACTAGCTCTTGATCCTTCTTGCAGAGCGCCGAACGCCAGCCTTCGTCCTGCATGCGCGTTCGCATGAATTCGATCCATGACTCATCGTGTAGCGGCAGTACCTCCGACTGAGCATGCAATTGATCGGTAAGATAAACATCGTTTGAAACCGCAACCGCGCAGCCGTGGCTAATTGCTTCAAGCACGGCGATACCGAAGTTTTCCTGTTTCGACGGCAACAGGAACCATGCCGCGCGCTGAAGGAGATAGGTTTTGTCGTCTCCGGAAACCGGACCGACAAAATGGATGTTGCAGCGTTTCGAGTGGATTAATTCTTGCAGTGACTGTTGATAGCTTTTGTCAATGGGTCCGGCGATGATCAAGTGCCACAGCGGCGGCATATCCGCCCGCAACCACGCGTCAATCAAAAAATGCACGTTCTTCTTGGGATGTACTCTTCCGAGGAAGAGAGCCGCCTTGTGTCCCGGCGGCACTTTGAGCTCCGCGCGGGAGGGCTCCACTAATTCCTTGGGCGTATCACTTACGCCAAAGGGAGTTACTACTCGTTGATGTGAATGAATCCGAAAGGTGGCGGATGCGAGCGCCCGCTCGCGCTGCGTGGTAAAGAAAATACTGTCGGCAGCGTCAAGGATCTTGCCTTCGCGGCCTCGCCAATACAATTGTTTCTTCCACCGTTTCAAATGGCCTTGGCCGTTCACGGGCCAGGGGTCGAGCATGCCGTGCGGGAAGCACGCATACTTTTGGCGCCTCTCCTTGCAGATCAGATGCGTTGCCCAGTTTGGATAAAGCCACAGTCCGTGCAGGACGACACCGTCGAACCCGCTAACTCTCTCCCGTAACCAGGGTTTCAGATGTTTGGAAAATCGATAGCTTCGCGGCTGGTCGAGCGGCAGACTATGAATCGCTTCGCATGGAAGCTTGCAGTCTGGAATATTGAGTGGTCCGATCCCCAGGATCTCGCTTCGTATGCCGAATTCCTGCCCGTACACGGCTAGCTCGAGAGCCGCACGAATGACTCCACCGTCCATCTGGTCGAGAGATGGAACGACGTGCAAAATTTTCATCAAGCCGCCACCCCCCGGTATACGTCCGCAAGCTGAGGCGTCAGAACACTGGAGGCGAACTTTCTGGCGCGCGTTAGCCCCGCTTCTCGTAGCTGTGCGGATAGTTGCTGGTCCTGAAGAACGCTGATAATCGCGTCGGCAAAGGACTGGGATGCGAGAGGGTCAGTGATGGTTATTCCAGCGTCGCCGACCACTTCGCATCCCAGTCCTTTGCCG
>Ga0193753_10000871_pt1 | contig 27931 bp, 22 predicted proteins | sample H1c2metaG_FD_144925 | JGI IMG/M metagenome (GOLD analysis project Ga0193753, IMG submission 144925) | Soil microbial communities from a riparian zone of the East river system, Colorado, United States - H1c2 | ecosystem: Environmental > Terrestrial > Soil > Riparian zone | place: USA: East... | reverse complement strand
AAGAGCCCTCTCACAGCGCCTAAGTTTTCAAACATCTCCTGGTTTGGTCCAGGCGTATATGCTAGGCTCAATGGCACGGCGCTTAACAAAGCCAACTACAACGCTAACTATCAGTTTGGCGGACATTTGAGAAGAAATTCGGCGATTCAAATTTATAACTCCATCCTGGTCGGAAGCTATAGCGAAGGTGTGCATTTTGACAAGACGAATCCTGCTGCCGTATTCAAGGGTAACTTCCTGGGACGTATTGGTGTCAATGTTGCTTTTGTAGCAAAGAAGGCAACAACGGCAAATGCGGATGGTGATATCGTTCTTACCAATTTCGACACGGACAATTTCAACACAACGACCGATTTGTCAATAGTAGACCTCTCTACATTCATCGCAGGCATGACAGCTACCAATTTGAATGTTGATCAGCCACTCAGTTTATTGGCTACCAACTCAACGCTGCTAACAGGTGCAAAGACAGTTCCTGCAGGGCTGACTCAAACTACGTATATCGGTGCCTTTGACGGAACAACGAACTGGACTAGCGCGGCATGGGTTAACTTTGATCCCAACGGCGCAACATACTAAACACCGAGAGTGAAAAGTTAAAAGTTAAAAGTGAAAAGTAGTCGTGAAAAGATTTTTCATCGATGATTTTAAGAGCCTGGAAGTATCCAGGCTTTTTTTATTTTCATAGATCCGCTTTATTTGGCAGCGGCAAAAATTGGCAGCATATATGAAGGGCATTGTGGCAATCACGTTAGTATTTGGGTTTGCGATTTTCATGACGTCCTGCAAGAATGGACACGATCCGAAGAAGCATCTCAGCGAACAGGATCAGTACAAGTTGATCCGGCAGTCGGTGTATTATTCTGCGAAGTTGCCACCCAATGGAAATCATCAAACCAAATTCAGTAAGGACTACGATTGGTACTACGATCTGGCCGCTAAGGAAACGAAACTTCTCAAGTACGCGAAGGGTGAGGACGGATCTGATTATTTTCTCATGAGCAGGAAGGCAAGGAGTATTACGCCAATGCAAGAAGGCATCGGCGGAAAGCTTCGTGTGGACCCATCGGGGAAATTGATAGCGTATGAAGAGATATTCCGCACGTGGAAGATGCCGGAAGATTCATTGAGAACAAAGGGAGCAATGCTTTTTGAAAGGATGGTCAAAGGCAAAGATCTCACGCTATACTATTCGAAGTACCAGGCCGATCGGTTCATTGAGTTCCCCGATGACCGTTTTTTCTTCGATAAGGAAACCATGAGCTGGAAAGACCGCGACAGCGTTGTTGTTAGGGACCCAACCTCATCACCTCAGTAGCACGAACGCTGCCCAAGAACCCGGACCTCATTACCTCATTTTAGGTTTGAGTGATAGAGCCAGAAGAGGACATGTGCGGGTGAGCGCATGAGGTAATGAGGTTGGGCAGGATGAGCTGACCCCTTGTTACTGAGGTGATGAGGTTCATTTCATCGGAGAAGTAAGCGCCGGGAGATGTTGCAAGAGAGAGGAGCAGCGCTTTTATCTTGTGACACCCGGCAGTTGCAGTCACATTGAGCCCTTTGTTACGTGGCGCTTCATTTTGTCAACCGAATGTTATATTGTTGTTACGCTGTCAGACCGCAACGTATGTGTGGTCAGCGCAGGTTAATCAAACGCGATTACAATAGTGAATTCGGTTCTGATAACGGGAGGTTCGGGAATGATCGGCACACAGCTGACGGATGTGCTCGTGCGACGCGGATATCAAGTGGCGCATCTGGAAAGATCCAGGCGAGAGCATGGTTCAGTTAAGGTTTATACCTGGGACATTGATAAACAATACATTGAACCGGGTGCGCTGGAAAATATAGGGGCTATTGTTCATTTGGCTGGGGCGGGAATAGCGGACAAACGATGGACAAAATCGCGCAAGAATGAAATCCTGGAGAGCAGGACCAGGTCTACTCAGCTGCTTCATCATGAACTGGGCAGACGTAAACATCAGGTAAGGACGTTTGTGTGTGCGTCTGCCATTGGCTATTATGGTATTCACTGCAAGGATGAGATCCACACCGAACAAAGCGAGCCGGGTAATGATTTCTTAGCGGACGTAACCAAAAGGTGGGAACGTGAAGCAGACGCAATCAAGCAACTAGGGATTCGCGTGGTCAAGTTAAGGACGGGAATTGTGCTCAGCGAGAAAGGGGGAGCGCTTGCGCAAATGGTGCGTCCCATTAAGTTTTATGTAGGCGCACCGTTGGGTTCCGGTGACCAATACATGAGCTGGGTTCATATTGACGATCATTGCGGCTTGTTTGTAAAAGCAATTGAGGATACTCACTGGGAGGGTGCCTACAATAGTGTTGCTCCTGCTCCTGTTCCTGTAACAAACAAGGAATTCACCGTGTCCGTCGGAGAGGTACTCAAGAAGCCGATCTTGCTCCCATGCATTCCGGCTTTTGTGCTAAAGTTGGTCCTCGGTGAAATGTCCGATATTGTCCTTCATGGTTGTTACGTGTCGGCTGAAAAAGTTTTAGGATCTGGTTATGAATTTAAATTCACAACGCTAAAGGATGCGCTTCAGAATGTTTTAATCAGAAAGTGATGACAATAAAATTACATTTGACCCTCATCATCATTGCGCTTCTTTCACCGCTGCTGCTATTCTCGAATCAGCAGTTCCATAGTAGAGGAACCACTTGCCATGGAATGGTACCATTCCTTCTACAAAGCAAACCTGGTTGATCTGTCCGGAGATCTCATAAGGTTTATCTGGTCTAAGGAAATTCTTTTCCAGTCTATCGATCAAGGTGGTTGGATCATTTTTATCGAACAGCGCCTGGCCTGCGCAATATGCGCCTGGAGCAAGCGTTGTGTCGCCACCGGTGTCAAGGTTCATTCCGTTATAGATGAGCTGAATTCCTTTTCCAGTCACCAACGCAAATGGTCCGCTTTCGACTAGTCTGCTATCGAAGTATCCTGGCCTTGGTTTCAGGACTGACCTTAATTTTCCATCCTGTTCGACCGGCTGCCAGTGAATCAGATCATCTGAATTAGCCATGAACAGATCCGTGTCGCCGAAGTACATCCAATACTTGCCATTAATTTTTGTCGCCTTAACGGTTGAGTCACTCAATTGAGCAACGATAGCACCTGACTTGCTCCAGGTATTCTTGTACTTGCCATTCAAGACAGTTCCATGTTTGATCCAATGGACAAGGTCTGTTGAAGTGGCGATGAGCAGGCGGGCGAGTTGTCCGTCATATGCCGTATACGTCATGACGTACTGACCATCTTCTGATGCAACGATCCTCGGGTCTTCTACACCACCCTCCCATTCGTATATTCGCAAGCTATCATTGTCGGGATAGAATACGGGTTCTTTCATTTTGGTGAAGTTCAATCCATCTTCGCTGATGGCCAATCCAAGTCTCGATGTTCCGGCGAATTTCCCGATTGTATCTTCTGCTCGGAAGATCATGTATACTTTTCCATCACGAATAACAGCGGCAGGGTTAAACACATCCTTTTCATCCCAGCGTACCTGCTTTTTAAGAATGGGGCAAAGGAACGTACTTTGGCCAGGTAGCAAGATGGGATTAAGTGCATCAGCTTTCAGGAAAGGGACTATTGCCCATGTTGTGTCGTGCACAACGGTAGTTTGTACGTTGATCTTTTTGGTTTCGCACGCAAGCAACAATGAGCAAATGGCAAAAAGGATAAGCGGCAGCTTGAGACCAGGGATATTTTGTTTCATTTATCTATATACGTTATTTACATTTAAGTATGATTATGAAGAACAAAAAGAAAAAGGTTGCTGAAGTTGTCGTTAGCCAGGAGGCACTTGAGGAGGAGCACCGTATCCGTCAGGCTTTTAAAGATAAGGATTGGGCTGAGATCAAGGGGTCTAACAGCTGGATGATCTTCAAAGTAATGTCAGAATTCGTTGAGGGCTTGGAGAAGCTGGCTAAGATCGGTCCCTGCGTTACGATATTTGGCTCTGCTCGTGTAAAGCCTAGTAATATTTTTTACAAAATGGCGGATGAGATCGCCTTTAAACTGGTGCAGCATGGTTACGGTGTGATAACGGGCGGCGGACCTGGTATTATGGAAGCTGGAAATCGCGGAGCGCATCGGGCGAATGGTAAGTCGGTGGGATTGAACATTTATCTTCCGCACGAACAGAAGGGTAATATTTACATTGATCCCGATAAGCTGATTACGTTCGACTATTTCTTTGTGCGAAAAGTAATGTTCATGAAATATTCGCAGGGATTCATTGTCATGCCTGGAGGGTTCGGCACGCTTGATGAATTGACGGAAGCACTCACATTAATCCAGACAAAGAAAATTGGAAGGTTTCCCATTGTGATGGTTGGAAAAAAATTCTGGGGTGGTCTTATTGACTGGTTTAAAAAAACGCTGGTCAACGATAAAATGGTCAATCCGGATGATTTATTTCTCTTCAATCTTGTGGATACGCCCGAAGATGCTGTCAAGGTGATCGATGAATTCTACGCAAAATATTTGCTCTCGCCGAATTTCTAGCCGGCAACTGGTGTTCCAAATAGGGTGTCGTTATCTGGCATAAGCCATCATGGAAAATACAGAAGAGATCACGAAGCAGTTATTTGAAGCCGCACAGCGACAAAAAATATGCAGCCTCGTTTTCTCAAATGAACCCGAGTCAAGAATTGTTCATCCATACGGTGTTTGCCAAACCGGCAAAAACAAGATCATGATCATCTGCTGGCAGGAATCTGGCTTTTGCGGGACGTCCAAAATCCCTGGCTACCGTAACCTGTCATTGCTGAAGTGTACAACTGTTGAGCTATTGGACCGCCACTTCCTCGTGCGCGGAGATTTTAATCCACTCGATAATTCGTACATCGATTGGGTGTTCCATGTAAATAAATAATAGAGGTAAACCGCTCCACCTTCGCGAGACGCTCCGGCGGACAAAGAAATTCTCTGCGCTTCCTTAGCGTCCTTGCGTCTTAGCGGTGAAAAATGAGTTTGGCTGCCTACAATCCCTCTTCGGGTAGCTTGATCTGATCGGAATAGAATTTCATTCTGGAATGCATACCATCCAACGGCACTATCTTTTCGATCTGGGAAAATTTATGATTGATGAAAACCTCGAGGTAATAATTTCCGAGCAGGTATAAATTTACCTTATAACCGTAATAGCGAATGGCCATTACAAAAGTACCCTTCTGATACAAGAGACTGATCTTATCGTTCAAAGTCAACTCCTCAAATTCCATGCATGTGATCATAAGATAAACATATAGCAAAAATAAATTGACTACAATGTTGACTCTAGCGAAGTTTTTCTATAAAGAATTGAACGGGAAAGTAGCCGCGAATTGTGCTTTTCGCCGCCAATTTTCGGGTGAGCAAAGCGCATCGCGAAGAATAATATCGTGCCAAGAGATTTGGCCTAAGGATCAGCATGTAGAAAGAAAATAAAAAAGCCCCAAAACGGGGCTTAACTTATAAAGGGGTGAATGATGGGGCTCGAACCCACGACCCTCAGAATCACAATCTGATGTTCTAACCAACTGAACTACATCCACCGTTTTAAGGATTGCAAATTTAGCCAGGCGTGATGAATTTGCAAAGAGATTGTGGTTTTCGAACAATCGGGGTTTCTCCGGCCATTCCCGGCAACATCAATTCCGGTCGAATAGCAAGCGATGACCCTTTTTTGACTCGTTAAACAGGCCTTCCTGGTACGCGGAATGGCCGGATACGAAGGTATGCGTGACACGCGATTTGAACGTAGTTCCCTCAAAGGGCGACCAACCGCAGCGGTACAGCACATTTTCCTTACCCACAGTCCAGGGATTTATTAAATCAACCAATGCTAAGTCAGCATAATAGCCTTCACGCAAGTAGCCCCTTCGGTTGATTTGAAAAAGCGTGGCTGGGTTGTGACACATTTTCTGGGCAATCGTCTCCAGCTTTATCTTCCCGCGGTGATAGAGCTCTAACATGGCAACAAGGCTATGCTGTACCAACGGTCCGCCCGATGGCGCTTTAAAATATGAATTTTGTTTTTCGGATAATAAATGCGGAGCGTGGTCGGTAGCGATCACGTCAATTCTGTCGTCCAGTACAGCCTTTAAGATTTCTTCCTGGTCAACCTCAGTTTTGATCGCAGGATTCCACTTGATCAAATTGCCCAATTTCTTATAGTCCTTTTCATTGAACCATAAATGATGAACGCATGCCTCCGCGGTGATTTTCTTTTTTTCAAGCGGAATAGAATTATCGAACAACGACGTTTCTCTTGCCGTTGAAATGTGCAGTATATGAAATCGCGTTCCATGTTTGCTGGCTAACGCAGCGGCAAAAGATGAAGATATGTAGCACGCCTCAGCGCTTCGGATTTCCGGATGACATTCAATAGGAACGTTGTCTCCATAACGATCTTTAAAGATCAATGTGTTCTTTCGAATCGTAGACTCATCTTCGCAGTGAGCTGCAATGAGCGATGGGTATCGCGAAAAGAAGCCTTCCAAAGTTTTTGGATCATCGACCAGTAGGTTTCCCGTTGACGAACCCATGAAGACCTTAAGGCCACACACTTTTTTGATGTCCGTGCGCATAACTTCATCCAGGTTGTCATTGGCAGCACCCATGTAGAAAGAGTAGTTGGCCAAAGAAGTGTCTGCAGCAATGGCGTATTTTTCCTCCAAAAGTTCCTGCGTAAATGCAGGGGGAATGGTGTTGGGCATTTCCATGAAAGACGTAATACCACCCGCCACCGCCGCTCTCGCTTCCGAATAGATATTTCCTTTGTGCGTTAAACCTGGTTCTCTGAAATGCACCTGGTCATCGATAACGCCCGGAAAGATATACTTGCCCTTCGCGTCGAGCACTTCATCAACGCTTCGTCCAGACAAGTCCCTTCCAATGGATTCAATGAATTGACCTTTAATAACCAGGTCGCCCTCCGTTACCTTGCCTTCGTTGACTATATTTGCATTCGAAATCAGCAGTGTTTTCATCCCCATAAAAATAGACCTAAAGTGCCAGCCAGTACATCTTTCGCGGATTTTAATCTCAATAAGCAGCTTCTTGATGCTGTGGCGGACGAAGGTTTCGATGAACCTACGGAAATTCAAAAGAAGTGCATCCCAGTGATCCTTGCGGGCCAGGATGTGATTGGAATCGCTCAGACGGGAACTGGGAAGACTGCTGCATATCTTTTGCCGCTGCTGATGAAAATAAAGTATGCGCAGGAGATGGAGCCCCGCGGTTTGATTTTAGCACCCACCAAGGAGTTGATCATCCAGATATCAACGCACGCAAGGGCGCTGGCGAAATATACGGACCTACGCATCGAGCCCATTTACGGTGGGATAGGCCCAAAGACTCAAATTGAAATGATACGCAAGGGCGTAGATATACTCATTGCCACGCCGGGACGATTTACTGAATTGTACCTCAGGGGGGAGATACCCACTACGTCGTTAAAATTTTTGGTGCTCGACGAAGCAGACCGCATGATGGATATGGGCTTTATGCAGCAACTGAGAAAGATTTTAGAGGTGGTCCCGAGGAAACGCCAAAATCTTTTATTCTCTGCAACATTCTCGGACAGGATCGAAGGGTTGTCAGCGGAATTCCTTGAGTTCCCGGTGAGGATCGAGGTCACGCCACAAGCTACAACGGCCAAGCAGGTAGAGCAAGAGATGTATCATCTGCCGAACATTGGAACCAAGATGAACTTTCTCGAATACCTGCTAAAGGATACTGACAACTTTAACCGGGTAATGATCTTTACAAGAACGAAGGAAGGGGCAGACGTAATTTTCAAGTTTATTGAAAAGCATAAACTCGGACCGGTTCGTGTGATCCATTCGAACAAAGGCCAGAACAGCCGGATCAATGCAGTGAATGAATTCAAAGATGGAAAGTTACGCGTATTGGTGTCGACAGATGTTACGGCCCGAGGCATAGACGTCGTAAAGGTTTCGCATGTTATCAATTTTGACGTGCCTGTGTTCCATGAAGACTACGTTCATCGTATTGGGAGAACCGGTCGAGCGTTTCAGGAAGGTAAGGCGATCACCTTTGTCACGAAGGCAGAATACTATCACGTTGAGAAGATTGAAAAATTGATAAGAGAAAAAATTCCTTTGAAACATCTTCCCGAAGACCTGAAGATTGAAAAGACCACCTACGATGAGGCGCAGGCCATGGCCCTCGATATTGACTGGCAGAAGCGGAAAGATGACCCGGAATTCAAAGGGGCGTTTCACGAAAAGAAAAAGAAGTGGTAGGCTTAGCTTGCCCACTTCGTTTGCGGATTCAAGTGAAATAGTTTCCACGATCAGCCCGATCCTGACGGCTGCGGTATGGATTCCATTCTTTGTTTACTCAGACCGGGTAAAAGGCACGTTTCGGACCCGCCTTAAAGTAATCCCTAAAGAGACATCATGTCCTTGAATTTCGCCGCTTGCCGGCGGCTAACTTCTACTTTGTCTCCGCCTTTTAATTTCACCATTAATCCACCATTGAACCAGGGCTCAATTCCTTCTACCCAGCTCAGATTGACAATGTGCTTGCGACTTGCGCGGAAGAACGCTCTTTCGTCCAGCTTTTCATCCAAAGCGTTTAGTGACTTATGGATCATTGGACGGTTGTTGTCAAAGTATACTTTGATGTAATTTCCATCAGATTCGAAAAGCCGCACATTGGTGAGACTCACAAACCAACAACGGTCACCATCTTTTACAAATACCTGATCTTGCAGTCCAAGTTTTTTCTCAGGCCCGCGAACCGCAGCATTTTTAGCGCGCTCCTTATCAGCAAGCTTGGCGACAGCCTCCGATAATCGTTCCGGTTGAATAGGTTTAAGGAGATAGTCCAGCGCATTCACCTCGAACGCTTTCAATGCGAACTCATCATAAGCCGTCGTAAAGATTACCAACGGGACAGAATCGAGTTCTTCTAACAACTGAAAGCCTGTCTTCCCAGGCATCTGAATATCGAGGAACAATAGATCCGGGTTGAGGTCATTGACAAGCTGAATGGCCTCATCAGCATTCATGGCCTCACCTACGACTTCAATGCTTGGATGATCTTCCAGCAATTTTATCAGTTCTTTGCGAGCCAAACGCTCGTCATCTACGATTAATGCTCTCATGGCTTGTGTTTTGTGGTATTACTAGTTCTGTTAGTACAAAATTATCGTTTTCATTTACAATCTTAAAAGATGCTTCGTCGCCGTAAATAAGTTTTAGTCGCTGTACCGTATTCTTCAACCCCAGGCCCGATTTTCCTCTCTTGGCGCCGTTCACCATGTGACCGCTGTTGCGAATATGGACCTTAAGCTTATCATTAGCAACATAGGTCTTAAGCTGAATAATGCCACCCGCCTTCAACTTAGAGATGCCGTGCTTGATCCCATTCTCGACGAGTGTTTGAATCATGAGGGGTGGCACAAAAAAGCGTTGTGATTCCGGGTGGATGTCAAATTCCGTCTTCAATCGTTCTTCAAAACGAATGCTTTCAAGACCCAAATAATCCCTTACAATTTTTAATTCTTCATCAAATTTAGTCAACCCTTTCTTATCAGATGCCAACGAATTGCGCAGGATGTTGGAGAGTTGATTGATCGCCTGTTTGGATTTCGTGGGATTCTCATCTACCAGCGCGCGAATGCTGTTCAGCGCGTTGAAGATAAAATGTGGGTTCAGCTGTGATTTCAAATTCGTGAGTTCGATCTCAATCATTGACGCTTCATACTTCAGCGATTTATTGTACTGGTCGAAATAATGATACGTAAAGTAAAATACCGTCCACAGGAAGAACACAATGAAATAGAACAGCGATTGTCCAAAGATCTGTTGGACATCAAAAGCTGTTCTGGGATTGAATAACCGTCCAAGCATAAGGTTGACAGGTATCCGAAGAAAGTACACGATCAACCCCATAACAAACACCGCGACGAAAATACTGGGCAGCAGCTTGTGCATGGGTAAGGACAGCCACTTCCACTTTTTTAAAAGCTTCCGAAATACGTGTGTTACGCCGAAACAGATCAATGATTCGATGAGAAGAAAAATAACTCGTCGCGGCGTGATGCTTCCCGAAGCATCATAGCTCGTCACAATCATGAGCATCGCATACACCAGCCACCCTCCGATTTGCAATGCTGCGTATATGCTGTTTTTTTTCACGTGCTACGGGCAAGTTTTAAAATTAGCCGAATTCAAATTAGTCCATTCTGCCTTTTATGTGGATGGTCACAGATATTTGAATTGCAGCAGGTAGAGAAATAGTATGCCAACGCTAATGATCAAAACCCAGGTCGTAATAACAATAGGCCTTTTGTATCTGACAAAGCGTGATTCGGAAGCTAATGAATTAAAAATAAACGCAGCTCCCGCAAGCAGGTACAAGGTCGCCTCAAGACTATCTTTTTTGACCAGCTGAAAGATCCCAATTCCCAGAAAGATGAGAGCAAATGCATATTGTCGGAACTGTGCATTCATACGTTTGTCCAGGATTGGTTTGAGAAAATATGTTGGTCATTTAAGTTCTTGTTTCAAAAAGATTCCCGTATAGCTTGCCGGGTTCTTAGAGACTTCTTCCGGCGTACCGATACCAATTATTCTGCCACCTTTATCGCCACCTTCCGGACCAAGGTCAATAACGTAATCAGCCGATTTGATCACATCCATGTTGTGTTCGATGACAAGCACTGTATTACCCTTGTTCACAAGCTTCTGCAGGACGTCAAGCAGGTGCGCGATATCCTGAAAATGCAGTCCCGTTGTAGGCTCATCCAAAATATAAAATGTTTTTCCAGTATCCCTCTTTGAAAGTTCCGTAGCTAGCTTCACCCTTTGTGCTTCACCGCCAGACAACGTCGTTGCATGTTGTCCCAGTGAAATGTACCCTAAGCCAACCTCGCTTAAGGTTTGAATCTTGCGGAGGATTTTGGGTTGATTTTCAAAAAAGTTCACGGCTTCTTCCACGGTCATATCGAGCACATCACTGATGGATTTACCCTTGAACCTGACCTCAAGTGTTTCCCTGTTATAGCGTTTTCCCTTGCATGTCTCACAAGGGATATAAACATCAGGAAGGAATTCCATTTCTATCAAACGGAGTCCGGCACCCTCACACGTTTCACATCTTCCTCCTTTGACGTTGAAAGAAAATCTTCCCGTCTTATATCCCCTGATCTTTGATTCAGGCAATTGCGCAAAAAGGTCACGGATGTCTGAAAATACACCAGTGTATGTTGCTGGATTTGAACGTGGCGTTCTCCCGATGGGTGACTGATCGACCTCAATAACCTTGTCGATGTGTTTCAGCCCATCGACTTTTTTATGAGGTAGTGGCTCGGTCCTGGAGTTATAGAAATACTGATTGAGAATGGGAAATAATGTTTCATGTATCAATGTTGATTTGCCGCTACCCGAAACGCCGGTGATGCACGTCAGTGTCCCCAACGGAATACTCAGATCAACATTCTTCAGGTTATTGCCATGGGCCTGTGTCACGACAATATTTTCACCACTTCCCTTTCTTCGATCTTTGGAAAATTTGATGCCGATCTCTCCATTCAGGTATTTCGCCGTGGTACTGTTCCCCTTCAAAAATGTTGCGGGATCCCCTTCCGCGACAACGTGTCCACCATGACGACCCGCTCCCGGACCAATGTCAATGATGTAGTCAGACGCCAGCATCATGTCCTTATCATGCTCTACGACGATCACGGAATTCCCCAGATCGCGAAGATCCTTAAGTGCCTTGATCAGTTTTACGTTATCGCGTGCATGCAGTCCTATGCTTGGTTCGTCCAGGATGTACAGTACGCCGACGAGTTGTGTTCCAATTTGCGTTGCTAATCTTATCCTTTGCGATTCACCTCCGCTCAGTGTCCTGATGGGACGATTGAGGTTAAGGTAATCCAGCCCAACGTCTAGTAAAAATCCGATCCGTTTGCGTATTTCTTTCAATACTTCAGTAGCGATGATGCGTTGCTTTGCATTCAACCTTTCTTCCAGTCCTTCGAACCACTTCTTAAGCGCTGCGATGTCCAACACAGCGAGCTCCGCTATGTTCTTGTGATCTATCTTGAAATGAAGAGATTCCTTTTTAAGTCTCATACCGTGGCAATCGGGGCAGACCTTTGTGATCGTAAAATCCTCGACCCATTTTTTCATTGCTTCCGAACCTTCTTCCCGCTGCTTTTCGAGGAAACTTATGATGCCTTCAAATTTCGTATTCCATTCGGTGCCGGGATATTTTACGGATGCTACGGCGACAGGAATTTCATCGCCATACAACATGATCTGAATGGCCTCCTTGGGAATGTCCTTCAATGGCGTTGTGAGCGTAAGCTTGTGTCGTTTGAGTATCGCTTCGATCTTTTTAAAGATCCATATATCGCGGTATTCTCCTAACGGAAGTATCCCACCCCTGCTAATGCTAAGAGACCGGTCCGGAATAACCGATGCTTCCGTGATCTCGTCGATCTGTCCCAATCCGTTGCAAACTGGACAAGCGCCATATGGAGAGTTGAATGAAAATGAATTTGGTGCTGGCTCGTCGTATGATAACCCTGTTTTTGGATCCATGAGAAATTTGGAAAAGTGATGTACTTTTCCGTTCTCCTCCATGATCATCATTATACCCTTGCCTTCCTTCAACGATTTGTTGATGGACTGTCCGATGCGCGCACGATCCTTATCATCGGCAATGATGCGGTCCATGACAATCTCGATGTCGTGTATTTTGTATCTGTCAACCTGCATTTTGGCAGTGATGTCCATGATCTCTTCGTCGACGCGGACCTTCGTATACCCTGACTTTCGGATCTGTTGAAAAAGCTCACGGTAGTGACCCTTACGACCCTTCACAACGGGGGCGAGCAGTATCAGTTTTTTAGATTTGAAATTTTGAAGCAACGTATCGAGGATCTGATCTTCAGATTGACGAACCATCTTGTCGCCCGTGAGGTACGAGAATGCCTCACCAGTCCTGGCAAACAGCAGGCGCATGAAATCGTAGATCTCGGTTACCGTGCCAACTGTAGACCGGGGATTGCGCGAAGTTGTCTTTTGCTCAATGGAAATTACCGGACTCAGTCCGTTGATCTTGTCTACGTCAGGCCTTTCCAGGTTGCCCATGAAGCTCCGGGCATATGCTGAAAAACTCTCCATATAACGTCGCTGACCTTCGGCATAAATAGTGTCAAAGGCAAGCGAGGATTTTCCACTTCCGCTGATCCCGGTAATTACGATGAGCTTGTTGCGTGGAAAAGTGACATTGATATTTTTCAGGTTGTGTTCGCGGGCGCCAACGACCTCGATGGTATCGTGATCCGGTAATACTTGTATATCTTTTTCTGCTGTGCTTTTCGCCATAGTGTAAGAGAATACAAAAATGATGGGGTTATCGTTTCATCCTACCAAAAGAAAAGGTCCTTCGCCAGGCGCTCCGCCTTCGCGAGACGCTTCGGCGGACACGGTCCACCATCCACTTAGAAACATTTATCTTCGCGAAGCGCTCCACCTCCGCGAAGCGCTTCGGCGGACACGGTTCGGCGGACGCGAAAGATAGGCATAAATGGGCCTACGGCATTTCTTTTCCTTGCACGATCTTGAGCATTTCAAACCAATCCTGAAGACCTAGTTTGATGTCCACGGATTTTGCGCATTCAGTGATCCTTTCTGGTCTGGTGGTGCCGATTACGGGGAATATCGAAGAAGGGTGTTTCAGAAGCCAAGCCAGTGACAATTGAACAGGCGACGCTGCATATTGCGGACCTTTTGCAAAAAGTTGTCCATGGCGACCTTCCACCAATTTTCCGCCACCTAACGGCGACCACGCCATTGGTGATACGCGATGCTTCATCAATACGTCGACGCTGCCATCGAACAATGGTTGGTGCTGGGTAAGCGAGATTTCAAGCTGATTGGTGACCAGAGGAAAATCCAGGTAATCCTGGAGCAGTTCAAATTGTGTTGGGGTGAAGTTCGAGACTCCAAAATGCAATACTTTTCCACTCTGGCGCAAAGCGCTGAATGCGCCCGCGACTTCGTTGGGGTTCAGCAATGGATCAGGGCGATGGATCAACAACAGGTCAATGCGATCGGAATGAAGCGTCTTTAACGAGTTATCGACAGACCATAAGATATGTTCGCGCGACGTGTCATAGTGTTTGACCCACGCTGCAGGCCTATGGGGAGATGGGAACTTGATACCACACTTCGTTATAAGTTCGATCCTATTCCTTACCGAAGTGTTACGCTTGAGAGCATTTCCGAAAGTCTCTTCATTCTGATGATCTCCATAAATATCGGCATGGTCAAATGTCGTGATACCGGCATCGAGCGATGAAAATATCAGATTTTCAACACTGCTCACGGGCAGATTCCAGCGCCACGCTCCAGTGATAATCCTGGAAAATTCCGGACCGGCTTGATGAAGTTTTTTTCGTTCCATTTTTTACCTCCAATCTGTTGTGAATGTTGCCTTATACACTATTGCTATTGGCTATCTTTCAACCAATCCGTTACAGTATCCACGAATTGCTGCGGCGCTTCGGCCTGGACCCAATGGCCCGTATCGAGTGTTTTTATTTCAGCTGCTGGAAATATTTTCAAAATTGTATCGCGATCACTATCCTTTACATAATTTGATTTCGCACCGCGAATAAACAAGGTCGGCTTATTGAATGTTGTGGTCTTCAGCAGGTCAGCACCAACATTCGAAAGCTTGCTACGGATCACTGGCAGGTTGACCTTCCATTTGAATCCTCCTTGCTGGTTGCGCGCAAGATTCTTGAGAAGGAATTGTCTTACTGATGCATCGGGAATCTGTTGAGCAAGCAAGTTGTCTGCTTCGTTCCTGGAAGTTAGGGTGTCTATTGACAAACCACACAACGCTTCGACGAGAGCATAGTGCTCGAGATTGTACGCGCGTGGGGCGATATCTACAACAATTAGTTTTTGAACTTTTTCGGGATGAATAAGGGCAAAGTTCATGGCTGTCTTTCCACCCATCGAATGACCTATGATTACTGGATTTGAAAGCTGATGTTCATCGATGAATTCGTTGAGGTCGCCCACCATAACTTCATAGTCAAATGCCGGGTCATGCGGCGATTGACCATGGTTTCGGAGATCGACGGTATATACTTTATACGCTGTGGAAAGAAATTTTGCCTGAGTCAACCAGTTATCACTTGAACCCAAGAGTCCGTGCAGTATGATTAGCGGTTGACCTTCACCATACACTCTAAAAAACAATTTCATGCATCAATGTTGATTACGATCAGGTCTGTTGAGCGAGCTTAGTTAGCCGGGCTTTAAGAACAAATGTTATGTTCAAAAATAGAATTAACTAGCCATAACTCAGAATTTACGATGTGAAAGGTATATTTGAAACTTTTAATTTTGACAATGGAACTGACAGAAGGAACATATACAATTCAGGGGCTGAACGTCACAGAAATAGCGCAGCAGTTCGGGACCCCTCTATATCTATATGACGGCGACAAAATCGCCGCCCAGATAAGGAGCCTGAAAACCGCTTACTCCGGATCTGATGTCCGCGTAAAATATGCGGCGAAGGCGCTGACCAATGTGTCAATCTTAAAGCTGATCCGTAAACACGGCGCAGGGATAGAGGTCGTGTCGTTGCAGGAAGCGCACATCGCCATGAAAGCTGGCTTTACTTCTCATGAAATCCTCTTTACGCCCAGCGGTGTAGATTTTGCTGAGATCATTGAGGGTGTTAATCGTGGCATGGCCATCAATCTGGATAATTTACCAGCGCTTCAAAAATTCGGAGAAAAGTACAGGAACACGTATCCATGCGGTATACGGCTGAATCCGCACATCATGGCTGGCGGGAATTATAAGATATCTACAGGTCACGGCAATTCGAAATTCGGGATATCGGTCTTTCAGCTACCACAAATACTTGAACTTGTTGATCGCTACAAGATAAAAATAAACGGGCTGCACATTCACACGGGGTCAGAGATCACTGAGACAGACATATTCCTTAAAATGGCCGACATCCTGTTTGGCGTTGCGGGTGATTTCCCCGACCTCAGATTCATCGATTTTGGAAGCGGGTTCAAGGTAGCCTACAAAGAGGGCGATGTAGTGACGAATATTTACGATGTGGGTCTCAAGCTTACCAAGATATTTAATGAGTTTTGCCTTCATTACGGCCGTAAACTGGAATTGTGGATTGAACCCGGCAAATACGTTGTAAGTGAATCCGGAACATTGCTTGTTCAGGCAAACGTTATAAAATCCACTCCTTCAATAACTTTTGTGAGTGTAAACTCTGGTATGAACCACCTTGTACGGCCAATGATGTATGATGCTTATCATCACATCGTTAACGTATCCAATCCCAAGGGCTCGCAAAAGATCTACACGATTGTCGGATACATCTGTGAGACGGATACCTTCGGATCAGACAGGAGAATCAACGAGGTGAGGGAAGGGGATGTTCTTGCCATCCTTAACGCCGGCGCCTATGGCTTTGCCATGTCTTCAAACTATAACTCAAGGCTCCGACCAGCGGAGGTCCTTGTTGTTAACCGTGAAGCCAAACTTATCCGTGAGCGTGAGACGGTTGAAGATCTGCTCAAGCTGCAGGTCGAAGTAGACGTTTGATCTCGCGGAAATAACCTTTCACCAGACTGTGCTAACTTTTTGAATGCACTCTGTGTTACCTTAGCGTTCAAATTCTCAGGATATTGAAAACACTTATTCCCCTAGCCCTAGCTGTTTGTACCTCATTTGCGACGCTCGGTCAGGTTCTTCAGCCCGCGAAACTGACTGCAGAGACACCCTCTCAAGCGGTTCAGGTAGGCGACGAGGTGACCCTGATTTTCAACGCGACCATCAATAAGGACTGGTATGTATATTCTGTCGGTTTCGACACCCTTTGCGGGCCAATACCGATGGCCATTACCCTGGCAAAGGATCCAAGCTTTGAGATTGTTGGTAAACTTGAAGCCATCCATGACAAGGAAAAGCACGACAAGATTTTTGATTGTGACGTCAGAATATTCATAGGGACAGGCCAATTCAAGCAGAAGATAAAAGTGCTTTCTGAGAACCTTAAGATCAAAGGTTCCTACGAAGGTCAGGTGTGTTCAGAGGTGGAGAACAAATGTGTATTATTTGATGGCGACCTGCTTTTCGGCACTATTAAAGTGACCGGGTCGCAAAAGAAGCCATCCCCACAAAAAAAAACTGAAAACGGGTCCGCCCAAGCCCCGGCGGTAGCCACGCCTGAGGAAAATGCAGTCAGGGTGGACTCTGGCAACAAGGACTCGGCTCAGCCAGAGCCAATTAGTGTCTCCAGTGAGGACGTAAAGGGTCCGATACTAGATCCTACACTTATTCATGCAGATCCCCGTCAAGCGTCATACTTGGGTTTTTTCCTATTGTCTTTTGTGGCCGGCCTGGCCGCGCTACTGACCCCTTGTGTTTTTCCCATGATTCCGATGACGGTAAGCTTTTTTACAGGTCAGGGACGGTCAAAATCACAGGCATTGTTCTATGGATTGTCCATCATAGTGATTTATACGCTTATTGGGGCGGCACTAGCGCCGCTCATGGGCCCTGAGACAGCCAATCACCTTTCAACCGAATGGCTCCCGAACCTGATCTTCTTTGCCGTCTTCATCGTATTCGGACTCTCATTTCTTGGACTTTTTGAGATCACCCTGCCTGGCACGTTTATCAATAAAGTTGATCAGCAAGCTGAAAAGGGCGGGATCGGAGGCATCTTCTTTATGGCATTTACGCTGGTCCTGGTGTCATTTTCATGTACCGGACCACTGGTGGGCAGTATTTTGGTGTCCTCGGCGGGCGGAGAATTCATAAAACCAATCCTGGGTATGTTTGGTTTCTCGCTGGCTTTTGCCATCCCTTTCACCTTGTTCGCTTTCTTTCCGGGATGGCTTAGTTCTCTACCCAAATCTGGCGGATGGCTCAACGCGGTGAAGGTTGTGTTGGGGTTTATTGAAATTGCGCTTGCCTTCAAATTCCTCAGCATTGCGGATCAGGCTTTTCATTGGGGGTTGCTGGATCGGGAGATCAACATCGCGATCTGGATTGTGATCGTAACCCTGATCGGGTTGTACCTGATGAAGGCTTTCAGATTACCTGGCGACACGGGTAAGGATGCCGACGATAAGCGGGTGAGTATAATCCGGCTCAGCCTTGCCATCATTGCTTTTACGTTTGTGGTCTATCTCGTGCCGGGGATGTATGGTGCGCCATTGAAAGCCCTCGCCGGATATTTGCCCCCACTCTATACACATGACTTCAATCTAGTTGCCCTGAATGGGAAACAAGCAGGTAATAAGATCTGTGACGATCCTGAGTACTCCGACTTCCTCCATTTACCCCATGACCTCAATGGATATTTTGACTACAAACAGGCGCTCGCTTGTGCACGTCAACAAAACAAACCTCTTTTCATCGACTTTACAGGCCATGGTTGCACCAATTGCCGTGAGATGGAAGCAGTAGTCTGGTCAGATCCCGAAGTGTTGAAACGGTTGAGAAATGATTTTGTGGTAGTGGCGTTGTATGTCGATGACAAGACGGAACTTCCTGAGTCGAAGTGGTATACTTCCAAATATGATCAAAAAGTCAAGAAGACCATTGGGAAGCAAAACGCCGATCTGCAGATAACAAACCTGAACAACAATGCCCAGCCATTCTACATTTTGCTGGGAAATGATGAACGCGTATTGGTGTCCCCTTATGGGTATGACAAGCATGTACCCGCCTTCACGAAGTTCCTCGACAGCGGAATCAAAAAATTCAAGGAATTAAGCACCCGGTGAATAAGCTGGTCATGCCGCAATAGTCGATCAATTCTTACCCCCTTTTAAGTAAGATTTCATAAGGTGGGGCCTTAGAGGCTCATTTTGAGGCTTTTGAAATTTAAAAGTATCCTTTATATTTGAATGTTGCGGGGATTCTTACATCCCCTAGGTAGAATTTTTTAAACGTATTAACTTTGGTTTCATTTTTTAAATGCCTGCGGGCTAAACTTTCGATCGAATGCAAAAACGCCTCTTTGGATTTCTAGGAATCGCTCTTTTTACTGTTTCCGTCGTGATGGTGAACAGGTATTACGTTTCAAACTTTTCAAGCCTTGCCGCAGAAGAAGTTATTGACTCTATTCAGACCCCGCTAAACCTGCTGCCGAAAGAACCAAACGTGCTGTATGGTATGGTGGTAGATAACTATACAGTGATTGAGGATAAGATAAAACGCAACGAAAGCTTGAGTGACATTCTCGAAGCGTACAATGTTCCTGCGAGGATAATCCACCAGGTATCACAAATTTCCAGGAACGTCTTCGATGTCAGGAAGATCGCTCCGAATAAAAAATATACACTGCTTTGCAATTCCGATTCGATGAAGACGGCCAAAGTTTTGGTGTATGAACCTAACCTTATCGATTACATTGTATTCAGGTTTGAAGATACCCTCTGGGTTGACGTATGCCATCGCGATGTAGTCATCTTAGAGAAGAGCATTACCGGTGAGATCCGTTCCAATCTTTCAGAGACAATTGAGGAACTTGGCATATCTCACGAATTGACCAATAAGTTCGTTGATATTTTCGGATGGCAAGTTGACTTTGCGCGCCTTCAAAAAGGTGATAAGTTCAAATTGATATATGAAGAAGCACAGGTGGAAGGCGAATCAGTGGGTATTAAGCAGATCAATGCCATTTACTTTGAACATTCTAATAATCCATACTATGCATTTCCATTTGATCAGGGCAACGGTGTAGATTATTTCGATGAAGAAGGAAAAAGCATGCGCAAAGCTTTGTTGAAATATCCGATCGAGTTCACGCGCATCAGCTCGCGGTACAACCTCAATCGCTTTCACCCCGTTCAAAAAAGATGGAAAGCCCACCTTGGAACGGATTTCGCGGCGCCTACGGGTACCCCCATCCGTGCCGTTGGTGATGGAATTGTAGTGGAGGCACAGTACAAATCCAACAACGGTAACTACGTCAAGATCAAACACAACGGCACCTACACGACGCAATACCTTCATATGTCAAAAATCGCAGAACATGTTCGCGCTGGTAACAGAGTGCGTCAGGGTCAAACAATAGGATATGTGGGTAGCACTGGCCTTGCCAACGGCCCGCACTTGTGTTACAGGTTCTGGAGAAATGGTGTCCAGGTGGATGCCTTACGCGTTGAACTTCCTCCATCAGAGCCTGTAATGAAGTCGCATCGTGACGCATTTGATAAAGTGAAAGAGGAATTGACAAAGAAACTCGATGGCATTCCATTCACTCAACCCGACGCGCCTATCGCATCTCTCTGAATCTTTTTAAATTGCACTGTGTTGATCGCATAATATTCATTATCTTCTTTAGTTAGTGAATAAGATCTTATCAGTGAATGAGGAATGCGCTTCTAATTCTTTTTCTTTCTATTCAATTTATTGCTTACGGGCAAAAGGTAGGACTTGTGCTAAGCGGTGGAGCCGCGAAAGGATTAGCCCATGTGGGAGTGTTGAAGGCTCTTGAAGAAAATGAAATTCCTGTTGACTATATCGTAGGGACTTCGATCGGTGGGATCATTGGTGGATGTTATGCGGCCGGCATGAGTCCACTGCAGATTGAGCAGATGGTGCTTTCCGATCAATTCCTTCGCTGGATAAATGGACTGCCTGAGACCGGATACAATTATTACTATCATCGCGCGGACGAAACACCTCAGTTCCTGAAGCTCAACCTCGCCCTCGACTCGACATTCAACCTACAACTCAATTCAAGCATCGCCAATGATGTTTCCCTTAACTTTGCCATCGCTGAAAAGATGGCTCAGGCTTCGGTGATATGCAACAATAATTTTGATAGCCTCTTTGTTCCACTACGGGTAGTCACCGCTGATATTTTTACGCAACGGGAAGAGGTGTTGTCCAAAGGATCACTCAGTGATGCACTGAGGGCGACCCAAACGGTACCTTTTTTTTATAATCCAATCCGGGTAGATGGAAAGTACCTTTTTGATGGAGGCGTTTACAATAACTTTCCTGTCGATGTAATTCAGCGTGATTTTAAACCAGACGTCGTGATTGGCGTAAATGTCTCCAGCAAGGTCTTCGACGAGTATCCGTTCGATTCGGATGAGAAATTGATAAGTCATTCGTTGCTTTACCTTCTGCTGGACAAATCAGATCCTTCCCGCATTCCTGATAGCGGCGTTTATATTCAACCTGACCTCAAAGGATTTACGTCATTTGATTTTGGAAGGGTAAAGAGCCTCATTGACAGTGGCTATATTCAAACGATCAGACAAATAGACGAGATCAAGCAAAAGATCGGACGCAGGGAATCGTGTGATGCCGTCGCCGGGAGGAGGAATACGTTCAATGACAGAAACGTTCCATATGCATTCGGTCCTCTGACGTTCCAGCATTTCAATTCGAAGCAACGTGGTTATATCCGGGCGATCTTTCACAGTAAACTGGCGAAAGAAAACTTCACGTATAGCCAGATAAAAAGTGGATTCTTTAAACTTGTTTCGGAAGAATACTTCAGCAACGTATACCCCAACATCCTATACGAAAGGGATAAACATCAGTTTAGTCTGAAGCTAACGCGGAGACCTCAACAAAACTTCCAGGTAGGATTCGGTGGAGTGATTGCTACACGCGATGTCAGCAATGTTTTTCTTGGGCTTAACTTTTATAACTTCGATCGCATCCTGACGCACGCATCAGTCGGTTTTCAAACCGGTAATTTTTATAAGTCTGCTTTGATGAAGGTTCGCGTTGATTTCCCCTATCAGTTTTATGTGGAACCGTACTTGTCTTTCGACGGGTGGAATTACTTAAATAATGAAGACCTGCTCAATGAGGTATCGACACCGGCAACGCCAACAATCTTGAAACGCCTCAGCCGGAGATATGGGTTGAACCTGGGACTACCAATAAAGAATTCCTTTAAAGGAATTGTGGTGTTCGAAGGATTCAATACGACAGACCGGTACATCAATGGCGATGTGTTTATCAGTACGGATAAATTGGATGAACTCAAGCTGAAAGGTTTTAAAACCGGACTTCATTTCTCCTCAAATAATCTCAACCGACGACAGTACGCCAACGCCGGGAGAATGTTTGGCCTGACGCTTGACTATTTTTCCGCTAAGGAAGAATTCTTTCCAGGGTCAACCTCTGTCACGACACAGCCGGTGACGATGCGGCATGATTGGTTAAGGGTCAGGGCAACCGCTGAACAATACTTCGGATTTGGGTGGTACCGTCCTGGCTATTTGGCTGAGGCTGTAGTTTCCAATCAACCATACTTTCAAAATTATTTTGGGACGATAATCAATGCGCCGGCTTTCATGCCGCTACAGGATAGTCGAACGTTAATGCTGCAGAACTTCCGGGCGATGGACTATGCCGCAATAGGGTTGAAGAATATCTTCACGATACGCAATCACTTCGAATTCCGTCTCGAGGGTTACATCTTCAAGCCCCTGTATGGCATTGTTGAAAATGTGGAACAGCGGGCTGTCGAGAACACGGACAAGCACTCAATTTTTTTCGCTGGGACAGCAGGATTTGTATATCATTCGGCGATTGGTCCGGTGAGTTTAAGTACGAACTATTATGACGATGATGAGAACAAATTTGGCGTGTTGCTCCATGTCGGATTCCTCTTGTTCAACAAGCATTCGTTCGAGTAAACGATTAACACGCTAGAGCATCATCTCGAAGTGTCAATCGTTGGTATAAGGTATTATTTGACCCTGTGCCTCTTCAAATCGATAATTTTTAGCTAAGTTTATTACGAATTCCAAACTTAAGCAGTGCATGAGGCGTCTTTTATTCACTCTCCTTTTGATAGCCGTCTTCTCCCACTATTCAAAAGGTCAAGTTGTTCAATGGGCATCCAAAGTCATTGAATTTTCGTCTGAGTTAACCCCAGTTCAATATTCAGCGAACCAGGTTGTGGGAAAACCAAATGTTCTACCGGCTGGTGGCCAAAGCCCAAACGCGTGGGCGCCGGATAAACCGAAACGAAAGGAATTTTTAAAGCTTGGATACGCCAACCCAATCAGTATCCGGCAAATAGCGATTGCAGAATCTTACAACCCCAGCGCGATATTCAGAGTACTGGTTTACGATGAGGCCGGCACAGAGCATCTCATAAACACCTTCAATCCCATGGCAGTACCACTGAAGGGCCGGATGTTGAATGTGTTCGTAGATCCCACACCTTACAAGGTCGCTGCTGTAAAGATCGAATTTGATGGGGGCGCGGTCCCCGACTACTATGGCATTGATGCAGTGGCCATCTCCGATTCTAACTACCCGATCATAGCGGATATTCCCACTATGCAGCTACTCGCATCCGGTATCTTGATTGAAACATTGGACAAGAATGTGAACAGTGAATTTGACGAATTGAATCCGCTGCTCTCTCCCGATGGAAAGACATTGTACTTCAGCCGGCGCAATCACCCTGAAAACATAGGCGGCGTGAATGATAAGGAAGACATTTGGTTTTCCGAATTGGATGCATCCGGCCAATGGCAACTGGCGCGTAACATGGGAACCAAGTTTAACAATTCGGGACCTAACTTTATAAACACTATTCAATCTGTAACACCCGATGGCAAGTCTGCCATCATGGTTCTGGGAAACAAATACTTGCCCAACGGCAAAATGCTCGCTGGGGTTTCCGTCAGCACACGCGTGAACGGCGAGTGGAGCTCCCCCAAGGCGCTTAACATCATAAACGACTACAACTTCAACGAAAAGGCGAATTACTTTCTCACTGACAACAGGCAGACATTGCTGATGTCCGTTGAGCGAGAAGACTCTTATGGTGATCGCGACCTTTATGTAACCTTTATCAAATCAGACAGCACTTGGACCGAACCATTGAACCTGGGTGATGTAGTCAATAGCGCTGGCGAAGAGTCGGCACCATTCCTCGCTTCTGATGACAAGACATTGTATTTTTCTTCTAACGGCTTCAGCGGTTACGGTGGTAGTGATATCTATGTTTCAAAGAGACTCGATGACACCTGGACAAAATGGTCTGAGCCTGAAAACCTCGGTCCGGAAATAAACTCTCCGCTCGAAGACCTTTTCTTCAATATTCCCGCTTCCAGCGAGAACGCGTATTATTCCAGAGGTGTAAGTGAGAAGAACATGGACATCTTCCGTATCAAATTACCAATTCTAAGAAGTCCCGAACCATGGGTTACGGTCAAGGGCAAGATCGTGGACAAGACAACAGGAAAGCCGCTGGGCGCAAAGGTTATCTATGAGCGACTGCCGGATGGCAAAGGCCTTGGTATCTCGCAGTCAAATCCGGAGACTGGTGCGTATGAGATCAGGCTCCCAGCAGGCGAGCTGTACGGATTGCGCGCGGAGGCTGATGAGAAATTATCTGAAAATCAGAACCTCGATCTGCGGGACATCAAGAATGACCAGACCATCGAGCAAAATTTCAACCTTGATCCCATCGGCGTTGCCAACGTCGCGGCAAACGCATCCATCCTGTTAAACAACCTGTTCTTTGATCTTGAAAAATCCTCACTCCGACCCGAATCCTTTCCTGAACTCGATCGCATCGCTGCGATGATGAAAGAAAAGCCAAGCATGGAGATAGAAATCTCTGGTCATACCGACGTAACCGGATCTGAAGCATACAACCTCAGTCTTTCCAAAAAGAGAGCTGCATCAGTCGCACATTATCTTGCTGGAAAGGATATCAATGAAGAGCGCATGACAGTGTTGTTCTTCGGTGAAAGTAAGCCGTTAGAATCAAATGAAACCAGAGATGGACGCAAGAAGAACCGAAGGGTTGAATTCAAGATATTGAAATTGTAACCTTAACTTATATGAGAAGAGAATTTTTTAAACTCGTTGCCTTTCTTTTCCTCATCTCCCCAGTATCGTATTGCCAGGTTGCTGACAGTCTTATCTATGCAGAAGGGGAGATCGTGAGCGCCGAAACCAAGGAGCCTATCATGGCGCGGATCACTTATCAGAGCTTGCCTTATGGTAACAAGGTTGGAATATTGAATAACAACAGTTATTCGTTCCCGATGGCGGACAAGGAAAAATATTCCATCCTGGTTGAAGCACCCGGTTATGACCTTGCCAAGTATATGCTTGATCCTGCAGAAGCCAACAGTGACAAAAAACTCATCAAGCGAATTGAACTTACGAAGGGAAGTCACGTCTCTGGCCAACGACTTTCCGTGGGAAACGTCATCCGCCTGGATAATCTGATCTTTCAGGTTGGGCGATCGCGGATCAGTTCTGAATCATACTCAGAACTGGATGTCGTGGTAAACATGATGAAGGAAAATGCCGACATGGTGATTCAATTGGAAGGCCACACCGATTATCAAGGCGACGCGAAGGAAAACTTAAAACTCTCGCAGTCTCGTGTTGATGCCGTAAAGCAATACATAGCATCAAAAGGAATTCCTAAAAACCGGCTCAAGACCAAAGCTTACGGTGGCACATTACCCTTGTCTAAAGAAAACACGCCAGAGGCTCACAGAATGAATAGAAGGGTAGAACTGCGGATCCTGGAGAATTGAGTGACGACCCTATGGATGTCGCTGGAACTAAGCTCAACGGTTCCTGGTAGCGGATAGGTTAAGCTGGCCTTTGCGAATTGATTGGATCTGCTTGATGCATTCGGCTTTGATCGGTGGCTCGAGCTTGCTTTCAAGCACGGTAAGAAGAACAATTCTCGAAAACTCGGCGATCCTGGGAGACTGGTACAAAGCAGTGGCATTAAGCAGTTGCGTGACAGCCGCTGGCAAATTGTGTTCATTATAGGCCACGACGGCAAGATTGTAGTGCATAAGGCCACGCATCTCATCGAGGCTGACCTCTTTATAAAGGTTTGCGCTGTATTGGTAGTAGCTTCTTGTGTCGTCTCCTGCCTTGATCGTCTTTAGTTTATATTGATTGATCCTGCCCTCGATCGTAGCGGCATCATCTAAAAATCCGCGTTGAGGATCGGTTGCCTCGAGAAGGACTTGCCCATCCTTGGTGTTTGCCAGTAGAAAGATGTGATAATTCGTTTCGATGATCTGGTATGGTATTTCGAAATGATCGAGCAACAGGGCGTAGAGCGCAGTTCCAGTAAGGCAGTTATACGTTCCCCGTTTCAGCGTTTGCGAAAAGGACACGTACTCTGCGTATGATTTTAGAAACCGACGATGGGTCTTTTGGAACAAGTAGCCAACGAAAGCCTTTTGGTCCGTCATTGTGGACTTTTTTGTCTCCAATTTCTCTATAAAGCCCGCTACATCACGGTTTGAAGTCCGCGAACCTCCATCGACCTCTACATATGCGTCGAGATAGTGGAAAATTTTGCCCGTCGTCTTGGGAGAAGGTGTGGTACCAAACACCAGGAGCGGAAAAAATAGGATCGCTACCAGAAGAATTCTCATGTTAAACTAATGTTAACAGTATGTTACCAAAGTTAACACATTGATAACAATAGTCAAGAGATAGTAATCCTGAGGTAATATTTGAGACGAAATTCCTGATTCGCGACCCGTGTCAATTTTTGAGCACGTTGTTTGAGGTGGTCCATGAAAATCTTAATTCCAGGTTATTTGGCTGCAACAGGCAACAAATGGTACGGAGGGGCCGCCGAACTGCCAACGCCGGTTGACCATTGGCCCCGACCAGAACGCGTTAGGGTTCTGTTTAGTAACTTTGCCGCTTAGATCGTTTTACAAAATTGATTTGATTATGAAAAAGACGCTTAAATGGACATTATTGGTGGCGGGGGGATTAATCGTCCTACTCCTGGCTGCTGCCCTCATTATACCTATCGCGTTCAAGGATGATATCAAATCGGCTATTGACAAAGAGCTGGCGAAGTCGGTTAACGCGGACGTACACTTTGATATTGAGAATTTCAGCCTTTCACTCTTCAGGAATTTCCCGAATGTAACTGTCGAGATGCGGGACCTTGGGGTTTTTAACCGCGCACCTTTTGCCGGCGACATTCTATTCGCCACCGAAAAACTTGAAGTAGAAGTGAATCTCAAAAATATCATCTTCGGAGATGAGCTAAGGCTAAAGGGAATCTCGCTGACGAGACCGGTAATTAATATCAGCGTTCTAAAAGACGGACGAGCTAACTACGATATCGCTGTGCCTTCCGCTGACACCACCACGTCAACCGAATCTGGGGAGTTCTCCTTTGGTATAGACCACTGGGAAATCGTCGATGGAACGGTGGTATACGACGATAAGTCGATCCCTTTTGTTATGCAGTTGAAAGGGTTGAATCATTCCGGAAGCGGTGATTTTACGCAAGACGTATTTGATCTCTCGACGCACACAGTCGCCGATACGCTAAATGTTGGTTACGATGGAGACATGTACATGACCGATAAGCGGCTCGAGTTAGACGCGGTTATCTCCATCAGCGAAGCGTACTCCAAATATGTCTTCAAAGAGAACATTGCAAAGATTAACGACTTTGGGATGAGCTTCGACGGTTGGTTTAAGATGAATGAAAAGGATTTTGGCATGGATATCTCCTTCAAGAGTCCAGAAAATTCATTTAAGAGCTTGCTGTCCATTATACCGGGCATGTATTCTTCAGACTTCAAGGACATCGAAACCAAGGGAGATCTTTCTTTTGCAGGATTTGTCAAGGGAACATACAGCGAAAAGAAAATGCCGGCGTTTAATCTGAATTTGCTGGTTAAGGATGCTATGTTCAAGTATCCCAAATTACCCACACCGATCAACAACATAGCCATTGACCTTCTAATAGATAACAAAGACGGTATCGTCGAAAACACTGTTATCGACCTGAAGAAACTTCATCTGGATTTCGGTACCAACCCGGTAGACGCACACGCTGTTATTACGAAGATGTATCCCA
>Ga0193753_10000870_pt1 | contig 28000 bp, 22 predicted proteins | sample H1c2metaG_FD_144925 | JGI IMG/M metagenome (GOLD analysis project Ga0193753, IMG submission 144925) | Soil microbial communities from a riparian zone of the East river system, Colorado, United States - H1c2 | ecosystem: Environmental > Terrestrial > Soil > Riparian zone | place: USA: East... | reverse complement strand
GATCGGCATCACCGTGGAAGGCGCGAACATCCTCACGCGTTCGATGATCATCTACGGACAAGGCGCGCTTCGTTGCCACCCGTTCTTGCAACACGAGATGCGCGCGATCGATGCGGGCGACCTCGTCACGTTCGACGCGGCGTTCTTCGCTCACACGAACTTCGTGTTCCGCAACGCGGCCCGCGCGTTCGTGTTGGGGCTCTGCGAAGGTCGCTTGGTGCGGATCGCGCACGCGGGGCCGTTGCGGCCGTACTTACGAAGTCTCAGCCGCGCGTCGGCGGCGCTCGCCGTGATCTCCGATGGCGCGATGCTCATGCTCGGTGCCGACCTCAAGCGCCGCGAGAAGATCAGTGGCCGACTCGCCGACGCGCTCGCGTTTTCATACCTGGGCTGCGCGACGATCAAGTTCTTCGAGGACAGTGGGCGGCCGAGCACCGCGCTTCCGTTCGCTAGATGGGCGTGTGAACACGCGCTGCGTCAGGTGCACGTGGCGTTTGCCGGCATCTTGCAAAACCTGCCGGTTCGCTGGGCCGCGCGATTACTGGGTTTGATCGTGTTCCCACTCGGTACGCATCGCGAGCCGCCGAGTGACACGCTCGGCGCCGAAGTCGCGCGTGCGTTGCTCGACGACCGCGAAGAGCGAAACGTACTCACCGGCGACATCTTCGTGCCTCCGCCGGACGAACCAGGCCTAGGTCGCCTCGAGGCCGCACTCGACAAGGCGGTCGCCGCGCTTGCAGTCGAGAGCGCCGTGCGCGACGCGGTGCGCGAGGGCCGAATCGTGCGCGCGCCCGGGCACGAGCTGCTCGACCTCGCACTTCGGGCAGGGGTCATCAACGAGTTCGAGCGGCAACGCGTGAGCGACGCCGACGAAGCGCGCGAGGAAGTCGTTCAGGTCGATGCGTTCGACGCCGCGGCGTACCGGCAGTTACGCCGCTGAAAGCGGCAAGAACGCCCGCGCCACGGAGCAGCGCGGGCACTCACACTCACGGAACGATGCCGACGCAGTCGGTCGCACAGCTGAAGACGGACTCGCCGCAGGATGCGTTGTCGATACAGTCAGAGCACTTCTCTTCCTGATCCAAGTGGTCCGGATCGTCTGCGCGGTCCTCACACTTGCTCTCGCACTTGTCCGTGTCGTAGTCGCTGTCGAAGCAATCCTTGTATTTGCCGCAGATATCGCTGCAGTCGATCGCCTCGTCGGCGTCTTCGATCGGATTGTCTTCGCTATCACAGCTTACGTTTGCGAAGCCGAGTAAGCCCACGGTCATACAAGCGAACATCCAAGATTTCATGTTTGATCACTCCTCGTTTCGGATGTTCACTACGTCAGCAACATTGATGCCATGCGCGGATACGACCGACTATGTGCGTTGCTCGCGCGACTTCTCGCCTCGCTGTGTCAAGATGGATGAGGCTTTACCGCGCAGAAATCGCGTTTTTGCCAATTCTGATTTCGCATAACCTTTGCATCGCGGAGCGCGCGTGGACCTGGCTTACGACCGATCTTCGGTGACCGAACCCATCGCGTTGAAGGGCGGACATCGTCGCGACGGGGACGAGCCGCTGCTCGTCCCGGGCGAGACGTGTTGGAAGATCGCCCCCGCGCAGCGCTTCGCCGTGCTGATCGACGCTGCGGACTACTACGCGAATCTGCGCCGCGCGATCATTGCAGCCGAGCACGCAGTCGTGATCGTCGGCTGGGACATCGATAGTCGTACGCGCCTCGTGCCTGAAAAGAAGCCGAAAGATGGCTACCCGGCGACGCTATTGCCGTTCTTGCAAGCGGTCCTGGAGAAAAAGCCCGACCTCCACATCGTGCTGCTCGCCTGGGATTTCTCGATGATCTACGCGTTCGAGCGCGAGTTTCTGCCGGGCTTCACGTTTCGTTCGAAAGCTCACCCACGGCTGCACTTCGTGCTCGATGGCGCGCACGCGCTCGGTGCCTCACATCACCAGAAGATCGCGGTGATCGACGGTTGCGTCGCCTTCACGGGCGGCATGGATCTGACGATTCGCCGCTGGGATCGCAGTGCTCATGCGGCGAAAGAGCCTGCCCGCGTCGATCCAGCAGGCGAACCGTACGCTCCAATGCACGACGTCCAAGTTGCGGTCGACGGCGATGCCGCGGGAGAGATCCACGAGCTCGTGCGCGTGCGGCTCGAGCACGCACTGCAGTATGCGGAGCAGTCGGCTGATCACGTCCCCCCGCCGAAACTCCCCGAACCGCAGCCTCAGTGTGCGGGCACGGTTTGGCCGAGCGCGCTAAAGCCGGACTTCGAAGGCGTCGAGGTCGGCATCAGTCGCACGCACGCGTCGACTTCGGGTGACGAGGCTGACGTGCGAGAGATCGCAGCGCTCACGCGGGCGGCGCTGCTCACCGCGCGCAAATACGTGTTCATCGAGAATCAGTATTTGACTGCAGCGCTCGCCGGCGATGCGCTCGCACAAAGTCTCGCGGAGGCTGAAGGTCCCGAAATCGTAGCGGTGCTGCCGAAAGCCGAGAGCGGTTGGTTGGAACAGAGCTCGATGGGTGTGCTTCGCGCGCGCATGCTCGAGCACGTCCGCCGCGCTGACAAGTACGAGCGGCTGCACATCTACTATCCGCGCGTGCCGGACCTCGGGGATCGCAGCGTCAACGTGCACTCGAAAGTGCTGATCATCGACGACAAGTTCTTGAAGATCGGCTCTTCCAACTTGAGCAATCGATCGCTCGGGCTCGATACGGAGTGCGACTTGTCGATCGAAGCCGCCGAAGGCGACGAGCGCGTCCAAAAAGCCGTCCAGCGCGTGCTGTGCCGTTTGCTCGGCGAACACCTCGAGCTCGATCCCGATGCGTGTGTACGCGCGCTCGACGAAGCAGGCTCACTCACGGCGTTGATCGAGTCGCGCCGCGGCCAGCCGCGCAGCTTGGAGCTGCTCGATTGGACTGCCGAAGACGCGCCGCTGAACCTCGAAGCGCTCGGCGAACTGGTCGTCGACCCCGAGCGGCCGATGGGCGCGGATGCGTTCGTGAAGGGTCTCTTGCCGGCCGAAGTACGATTGCCGATCGCGCGATCGCTCTTGGCCACGGTCGGCATGATCCTACCGATGGCACTCGTCTTCTGGTTTTGGAACAGCTTGCCGGACGACGTCTCCTCGACCGACCGCGTGCTGCACCTGTTGACCTCGGTGCGGAATCACCCGCTCGGTTTCCTATACGTGTGCGGCGCCTACGCGGTCCTCGGCCTCGCGTTCGTGCCGATCACTGCGCTGATCGGGGCGACTGCGCTCGTGTTCGAACCGGGGAGAGCGTTCGTATACTCGCTATCGGGCGCGCTGCTGTCCGCGACGGTCGCGTACGGCGTCGGCCGGCTCGCGGGTACACACGCGCTGCGGCAGCTCGATGGACCTCGGCTTCGCAAGCTTCGCTCGCAACTTCACGCGCAAGCGTTTCGCGCGACGGTGGTCGCTCGGCTTCTGCCGGTCGGTAACTTCACCGTGATCAACATGTTCGCCGGCGCATTGCGCGTCCCGTTGCTGTCGTTTCTCGCGGGCAACGTCGTCGGCATGTGTTTCGGCATCGGTGGCATCACGTTCCTCGCAGACCGGCTCGCTGCGGCATGGAACGCCCCGACCTTGTCCAGCGTAGTGACGCTTCTGGTCTACGTCGTCGGGTTGTTCGGCGTCTCGCTCGCTCTCTCGAAGTTGTTCGAGCGGCACAAGCGCAAGTGACAAACGCCCCATCCGCGCACGCGAATGGGGCGTTTTAGACACCCGTGGGTCGTTAGTCGACCCTCACTTCGTCGCGTCGTCGGCGGCCTCGTCGACCGCGTCGCCGGTGTCTTCAGCCGCTTCGTCGACGGCGTCTGCGGTGTCTTTTGCCCCCTCTTTGATCTCTCCGCCGGCCGACTTCTCCGATTCGGGTTCCTTCGAAGAGCAAGCGATGACTCCGAACGTGGATGTCAGGAGCGTTCCAATGATAATCCAGTGCTTCATATTTGCCTCGCTGTCAGCAGTGTCGGCGCAATACAAGCACGACGCATGCCACACAAGGCAAGAAAAGCTCAAAAGCGAACGACGACAGAGCTTCGAACGTACGGGCCCGATAACGCGAGCTCGCCGAGCTCTGCTTCGGTGATCGGGATGGCGTGGTCTGCAGCCTTGCGCGTCGGATCGACGTTGACACTCGAGCGCAGCGCATAGCCGCCTTCGATCAACAGACCGATGTTGAGCGAAGCGAATTCACCACGCCGGTTTTCGAGCAGCTGCGCGGGCGTATGTACGAGTACGCCGGCGCTGAGCGCGCCGAAGCCCGAGAGTGCGTGATCGTCGAAGCTGTTCGAGTCGTCGGACTCGAGCTCGAATGCGATGCGCGTGATACCGGTTGAAGCTCGCAGCTGCGGGTCGAGCCAGGAGAACAGCGCGTAGCGCAAGCTCGCGCCAGCCGAAAACGTCTGGCTTTCGAGCTGCGTGCGAAGCGCGCCCTGCCAGATCCCTTGCTCCTGCGCTTCAGCACCGAAGCCGAGCTCGATCGCGAGCGTCGTGCGCAGTGCGAGCTCTGCAATGTCGTAGCCGGCCCACACGCCGAGCCGCGTCGAGACGTTGTCGTCGTCGAACAAGTCGTAGCCGACGTCGGTGTAGAACACGGAATCGAGGCTCAGCGCGACCGTCCAGCGCGCGCGAGGATCGCCGTGCCGCACCGGTGGCTCGACTTCAGCCGTGTCTACGGTCTGCGGCGTGAAGCGCCGGTCTCGAAGCAGCGCCGCCCGGCCGGAGACGATGTCTGCCTGCTCGGCGGAGCTAGGCGCGTCCTTCCGCGGGTAGGCCGGGAAATGGCCGTTGGGAGCCGCAGGCGCGGCCGGCTGGGCAGCAGGTGCCGTGGTCGTAGCGGACGGCGGCGGAGGTTCAGCTGCCGGCGGATTCAAAACAGCGGGTTGATACGCAGCGGGGGCGGGTGCAGTCGGAGCGGCCGTGGGTGCCGGTTCGCTCTGCGCAGACGCGAGCCCGATGCAGGCAAACAGAGAAACCGAGAACGCAACGAGCCGCATCACTTCCCCCGATCCAAGATGCCGTCCACGAAAAATCCGCGAAGCGATCGCGCGCGATCTCGTGACGGCTCGCGCGTATCGAGCACGGTCACGTAGCCGATCCGACTCGGGTGCACGATCGCGAGCTTGCCTGCGTCGAAGAACGGGACCAGGTTCTGCACCGTCGAGTCGAGGAGCACTTCGCCCGTCTCTCCGCTCGCGAGATCGAGCGTACCGACCCACGTATCCGCTTTCGTCGCGACCCACAGCCGTTCGGTCTTGCGATCGAACAGCGCGCCTTCGAGCTGTCCGTTCGATGCGATCGGTGTGGCGGTGCGCTGCTCGAGATCGAGCAACGTGATGCCTTGCGCGTGGGTCAAGATCACCGCGTTCGGTCGATCGATCTCGATCACTGAAGTCACCGGTTGCGTGATCTGCAGCGACTCGAGCGAGCGATCCGGCCGCTCGCGCACGCTGTCGACATCGACGAACATCAAGGTCGTGCTGTCGTCGCCGTAGACGAGCGCGCGCGTCTTCACCTGCGTGTCTTTCGGCGAGGCGCCTTGGAACAACCGAATGTGATCGGCCGGTCCGGGCAGCGTCACGACCTGCGTCTTGCCGGATCGCGGATCGATCGAGCGCGCCTCCGAGCTGCGACCGACGACGAACACCTGCGGGGTGTCCGAGGCGCCGAACAGCGCCATGTCGCGCGGCGCTTGGCCGGCCCCGAGCGGATTCAACGTCGGCCGGAAGTCATTCAGCGTCGCGTCGCCCGTCCGTGCTTCGAGCCGGAACACGAACACGTCGTTCGCGTTGTCGCCGCGCACGTACATCACCGGCGCGTCCTCGCCGAACAACACCTGCGTCGGCTTCGGCATGCGGCCTTCACCTTCGCCGAGCTCGACGATCGTGCCGCGCTTTTCGATGTGGTTGAGATCGAAGAGGGTGATCTCTGCAGCCGACAGCAGCACGAGTAGGCGCCGCATCTCGCCGGCGATCGGCAGCTCGGGCGACACCAGCGCGCGTTCGAAGGCATGGGCGAGCCCTTCCGGAGTCTTGCTCGTCACCGCGTCGTCGTCACTCGGGTTCCGGTCGAGATCGACCACGACCAGCTCGTTCACGTTCTGCAGCGTCCGGCCGCCCGCTTCTTTGTCGCGATACAACACCGCGAATCGACCATCGTCCGATTGCACGAGCGTGTCGAACGGCGTCGCGCCGAGCTCGTAGTTGCGAACGTCGCCATCACTTTCGATCACGGCGAGTGTCGAGGGCTCCGCGCGTTCCTCTACGCTATCGCGGCGACCCGCGCAGATTACGAGGGCCTCGTCATGCTCGCGCCGCCGCTCCGCGCGCAGCGCGCCGTACGGCAGCTCCACGACCGTCGCTACCGCCTTTGGCTTCGAACTCACGACGTCGATCAGGTAGCCGGTGCGGGACGCGCCGGAGATCAACAGCAAGCGCTCGTCGAGTGCGACGGGCTGGCCGGTGAGCTCCACCGGTTGATCGAGCCCGTCCGATTGCCCACCGCACGCAGTTAGCAGCAGCAAGGCGCCGAGAAAGGATGTTCGCTGCGTCATGATCAGTTCCTGATCCGGCTGTTGAGCTCGAAGCCAGTCACGGTTTTGAGCGCGCTCGGATCGTTCCAGTCGATGAACGTCATGCGACCGTCCGGATGCTGCAAGTTGATGAACACCGATTGCGAGGCCGGTGCCACGCCGATCGAGATCGGCGGATTTTCGAGCTGCGTGATCGGATCGACCAAGAAGCTCGACAGCGACACGCGGTGTACTTCGCGCAGGCCGCGCGGGTCGTTGCGGAACAAGATGAACAGGTACGAGCTGTCGGGCACCATCGCGATCGGGCCGAGCGCGCTCGCCGTTTGCTGAAGCTTCACGTCGCCGCTCGCGACGCGCAGGAGGCTGTAGCCGTCCGAGCGATCGAGCTTCAAGTCGGGCGAGATGCCCGGCTGATTCGGGTCGCCATCGGCGCGCTTGTGCGTGATGAGCGCGCTCTTGTTGTCCGGCGTGAACACGACGGCTTCGACCGCCTTCCGCAGTGCGACAGTGCGCGGCGCGACGTTGCTATCGAGCGCGACGATCGTGAGCCGTTCGATGTCGATCGCGGTGGTGTACAGCAGCGCTACTTTGCCGTCGTCCGACACCGTGACGGAACCGACAACTTCCATCCCGACCGAGGTCGTGCGGATCGTCGTCGCGTCATCGAAGCCGCCCGGCAGTGGGATCCGCAAGATCGCGCGCTGATTGCGAAGCACTGCGATCGCGGCGCTGCCGTCGGGGAGCACGTCGAGATCCGTGACTGCGAACGGCAACACTTCTGGAACCCCGGCATCGTCGGCGTCTGCAGCTGGCGGCGGCGCGCTATACGCGAGCGACAAATCGATCGACTTGCGCGGTGCCGTTCCGTTCAGCTCCACCAAGTGCAACAAGCCTTGGCCTTCTGCTCGTGCGAGTGCGAACCGGCCGTCGGGTGTGATTGCGACGTCGACCGCTTTGAGATCCACGTCGCCGAACGTGACGAGCCGCGCGATGCCAGAGCCCTCGCGCTCGATTTGCGCGAAGTCGAGTACGGAGACGCCGTCTTCGGTCACGACGAACGCCTTCTGACCATCCGAAGAGAAGAAGAGGGAGCGTGGCCGAAAGCCGACCGTCATGTTGATCGCCTTGTCGCTCGCGCCATCGCTCGAGAGCACGATGACAGAGACGTCTTGAAACGAGCCGGAGCCGTTGTTCGCGCTCGCGTAAGTCGCGTTGTAGTAGACGACGGCGTGTTTCGCGTCCGGGGCGACGCCGATCGCGTTGGCACCGCTCACGACTTCGATCTCGGAGCTCGTCGAGCTCTCGGCGCGCGTGCGAATCACCGTCGCGGTTGGGGTCGAGCTTTGCTGCGACGAGCCTTGGTTCAAGACGATCGCGGCATCGGCACCGGCGAGTGTTCGCAAATACGTCGGACGACCCGAGGTCTCGACGGTGTGGATCGCTTGGGTCGCAGCATCGATCACTGCGACCGTTCCCGCTTCCGGATTCGCCGCGTAGACGTAGTTCTCGGAGGCTTGCGGCAGCTGCAGATCGACTTGGACCTCCACTTCGGGAGGCAGCGTGGTCGTGTCCGTCGAGCCCGGGTTCGCGCCGGAAGGCGGCGTACTCGGAGTCTGGCCGGTCGAGCCCGAGCCTGCCCCGCCCAAGCTTGGGCTCGGGGCCTGCGCCGGCGGCAAGTCTGCGCTGGTCCTGCCGGCTTCCGATGCGTCGTCACTGCTGCCGCTGCAGGCGGCGTACGCGAGTAACAGCGCAACGCACCCAATCCCAATTACATCACGTCGCATGATCCGCGGTCATGCACGAACTGTTCCTTCACTGCACACACGCAAATGTCATGTAGTTCCGCGATAAACTGCGTCAGGTTGTGCCGCCGTCCGCGGCACACGCCGGACTTCACTGTCAGTGTCTACCACCTGGCTGAACCACAGGATGGTGACAACCCGACGAGCGGATTGTTAGGCTGAACACCTTTCCGCTCCTGGTGAGGACTCATTTGTCTGAACACGTGCTCCTGGTGGACCCGGCGCGAGAGCAGCGATCTCTGCTGCAGACGTACCTCGAAACGGCAGGTTATCGAGTCTCGATAGCGGAGTCGGGTGAACCCGCGTTGCGCGCGTTTCGGGAAGCCCCAGCCGACGTGGTGCTGCTCGACGTCGTCGCACCCAGCTTCGAAGGTTTCGCCACCTGCAAGCAGCTGCGCGAGCTGCCCGCAGGTGCACACGCCGCGATCCTGTGTCTCACGCCGCGTTCGGATACCGCGACGCAAGCGCTCGCGATCGAAGCGGGCGCGGACGAATGCCTGACGACGCCGCTTCCTGATCGCGAGCTGCTGCAGACGATCCGCTCTGCGCTGCGTTTCAAACACCTCACGGAAGAGCTCACGCGCGAGCGCGATCAGCTGCGGGCCGCGCGCGACGCGGCTTTGATCACTCAACGCTTACGTGACGAAACCATCGCGCTCGTCGTCCACGATCTGAAGAACCCGCTCGCGGGCGTCCTCAGCAACGCGGAGTACTTGGTCAACACCAAGGGCATCGCCGGCGACCAAAAAGACTGTGCGCTGGACATCATGGCAGCGTCGCGGCGCTTGCACCGGCTCGTGATGAGCCTGCTCGACGTGAACCTGCGCGAACACGGCGTGCTGACGCCTGCGCTTCAGACGGTGGAGCTCTCGGAGCTGATCCCGCAGGTGCTCAATCAGTGCGCGCTCAGTCTCACCGACAAAGCGTTGCGGTGCGTCGTCACGGGCGTCGAAACGCCGCTCCGATTGCTCGTGGATCGCGACATGTTCTCGCGCCTATTCGAAAACCTGATCGACAACGCGGCGCGTTCGTCCGGGCACGGCGGTCAGGTTCTGATCGCCGTCGAGCGCGGGCCCGAATCGATCGCGATTCGCGTGACGGATCGCGGTCCGCGCTTCAGTGCGGAGTATCGAGCGCAAATGTTCGATGCCTACTTACCGGCTGACGAAACGCTGCGGCGCGCGCGTAAGACGCGGGGGCTCGGCCTGGCTTCGTGTCGCGCGATCGCTGAAGCTCACGGCGGCAGCATCCAGTGCGAAGACGCGCAGCCCGAAGGCTCGACGTTTTGCGTTCGTCTGCCGCTGCGTACACGTGGTTAGTTAAATGCAAACGGGCCGAACCTGATCGGTCCGGCCCGCTCGAGTGGACGTACCTCAGCGCTCAGCGCTCAAGGCACATCGCGATGCCCATGCCGCCGCCGATACACAGCGTGGCTAGGCCCTTCTTCGCGTTCGAACGCTTCATCTCGAACAGCAGGGTGTTCAAGATGCGCGCGCCCGAAGCGCCGATCGGGTGGCCGATCGCGATCGCGCCGCCGTTCACGTTCACCTTGGCCGGGTCCCAGCCCATGCTCTTGTTGACCGCACAGGCTTGCGCCGCGAACGCTTCGTTCGCTTCGACGAGGTCGAGGTCCGAGACCTTCCAGCCGGCCTTCTCGAGCGCCTTCTTGCTCGACGGGATGGGGCCGGTGCCCATGACCGCGGGGTCGACGCCGGCTTGCGCCCAGCTCGCGATCCGCGCGAGCGGCTCGATACCGCGGCGCTTCGCTTCTTCAGCCGTCATCAGCACCACGCCTGCGGCGCCGTCGTTCAAGCCCGACGCGTTGCCGGCCGTGACCGTGCCGCCGTCGCGAATGAACGCCGCGCCGAGCTTGCCGAGCTTCTCGATGTCGGTGTCGCCGCGGACGTATTCGTCCTTGTCGAAGGTGATGTCGCCCTTCTTGTTCTTGATCACGACGGGGACGATCTCGTCCTTGAACTTACCTTCGGACTGGGCCTTGGCCGCGCGCTTCTGCGAGTTCAGCGCGAACTCGTCCTGCTCCTTGCGACCGACCTCGAACTGCTTCGCGACGTTCTCGGCCGTGTTGCCCATGTGGTAGCCGTTGAACGCATCCCACAAGCCGTCTTTGATCATCGTGTCGACCAGCTCGGCCGCACCCATCTTCACGCCGGCGCGGAGGTAGCTGCAGTGTGGCGCGAGGCTCATGCTCTCTTGGCCGCCCGCGATGACGACCGTGCTGTCGCCGTTCTTGATCGCTTGGAAGCCGAGGGCGACGGCGCGCAGGCCGGAACCACAGATCATGTTCACGCCCCAAGCCGGAGTCGCGGCCGGGACGCCTGCCTTGATCGACGCCTGGCGGGCTGGTCCTTGACCCTGACCGGCGGTGAGGACCTGGCCGAGGATGACTTCCGATACTTCCTGAGACTCGAGGCGAGCGCGCTTCAGCAGTTCCTTGATGACGGTGGCGCCGAGATCGTGCGCCGGCACGTTGGCCAGGGTTCCGTTGAACGAGCCGACTGCCGTACGAGTGGCGGCAGCAATGACGATATCGGACATGCGAAAACGCTCCTTGTGACTGTCCCAACCGTTAGCACACCAACGGGAAGCCTGGCCAGGAGGTAAGACCTGGAGACGAGCGCCGTCCGCGACGGCGATATTGCAGGTGAAGCGTGGGTCGGATCACGTCGGAGTTCCCGCCAGTTGCGTCAGGTCAAAGTGGCCGCGGTGCACGACGTATGCACATTCGCTTACATCGACGTTTCCTTGTGCTAGCCTCTGAAATCGACGCAGTTTGTCGTTGTCGACGGAGTACACATGGACGACAAGCACGACCCCAACGCCAGCGTACCCATCGGCACGTTCAAGGCCACGAGCGAGGACGGCGAGCTCGAGATTCCAATCGAGATCGTGGCTGAAGACGTGATCGAAGAGCAGCAGCTCGCGATCACGACGTCGGATGGCGGGCCCGGCGGACCACTCTTTTCCGACCACGAGCCACCGCGGCGCCAGCGCGTTGCAACGTTGCTCGGTGTTCCGATGCCCGGCTCTGCAGTTGCAGGCCGCGAAGTCGCGGATCCGACGAGGGCTTCGAGGCGCGAGATCTCGGCTGCGGTCGACGACGCGCTCGATGAACGTCCAACTACGATTTACGGCTACAAGCGCGACTCGCTCGCCGAGCTCGAGCACTTGGTCGAATCGGAGATGACTGAGCTGTCGTCTTCGGCCGATCACACGGCAGAGATCGTCGGTGTAGTCGGCCGGAGCAGTGATACGGGCACGTACGAGATTGAAGTCCACGAGGTGCCCGACTCGCGGAAGTCGCCGCTGCCGGTACTCGCGCCTGCCCAGTTCGTCGAAGCCCGTGCGCGCGATGCACGTGATCAACGCGATCAACGTGATCAGTCAGCTGCTGCCGTTTCGTCCTCGAAGAAGAATCTCGGAACTCAAGATCGCGAGCGTGACGGGCAGCCGACAGCGCCGATCGCGTCGCGTAGCGACCGCGACCGAAAGCCACTCGAGAGCGAGCCACCAGTGAAGAAGCCGATCTCGAGCTTGGCGCCGATGGAGGTCAAGCGCCCACGCGCAGCGCAGAAGCAGCGCGAGCCTGCGTCGGCGATCGGCTACGCGCTCGTCGCGGCGATGGTGCTGCTCGGCATCGGCGGCTGGTTTCTGACTTCAGGCGGCTATCGCCGTTCGACCGACCAGGCCGCGCAGCCGACAGCTGCAGCGAGTGTCTTGCGTCCGGCCGATCCGCTCGCTTCATCGAAGCTGGCTGCGATCCCCGAGCCGGCGCCCACGGTCGCAGAGCCCACGCCTCCAGTCGAAGACGCGGTTCCAGCACCGGTGACCACTCCGGCCGAGCGCGGAACGTCGCGCCCGCGTGTCGCGAGCAAGACGCTGAAGAAGTCGCTTGCAGCTCCTGCACCGGCGCCGGCGTTTGGAGAGATCGAAACGCCGTCGCGCGACGACGTGCTGCACGGTCTCGATCGCGTTCGCTCGACCGTGAGCGCGTGTGCGGAAGGTCGTACTGGCGTCGCCGAAGTGGATCTCACGATCGCAGCCAATGGCATCGTGACCAACGCGCTCGTCGGTGGTGACTTCGGCGGTACGCCGCAGGGCTCGTGCATCGCGCGTGCGGTTCGCAAGGCGCGCTTCCCGACCTTCAAAGCCGACCGTTATCGCGTGCTGTTCCCGTACGTGCTGTGAAGCGCGTGCGTGAGCGAACACTCAGGTGAAAACGACCGCGCGGCTGGGAGGCAACACCTCCAACGGCGCGCGTGCGTCGAAGTCGCGCCTCGAGTGGGTCGGTGTGGCAACTCGGTGACGAACCTGAGCCGTTTCGGGTACGACAGGCAACCTTCTTCAGAACATGCCGAGCCGAGCTCGGCTGCCGATCGAGGAGTCACTGCATGAAGGCACTCGCCGTCTGGACAGGTCTGGTTCTCGCGCTCGGAGCATGTGACTCCGACACGGAGCCCGGCTCGGGCAATCTGACGACGGCCGGCGCGGGTGGCGCGGGCAGCGGCGGGACGAACGGCACGGCGGGCGGTGGGGCGGGCAACCTCGGCGCGGTTGCAGCTGGTAGCGGCGTCGCGGTTGCTGGAACCGGGGGCGGAGTGGCGGGCGTGAGCGCAGCCGGAACGGGCGCGAGCGCGGGCCGAAGTGGTTCGCCTGCAGCTGGCGGCGGCGGCGCAGGCGCCGGCGGCAGCGCAGCAGCTGGAACCGGAGGCCGCGGTGGTGCGGGTGGTCGCGGTGGTGCGGGCGGTGCGGGCGGTGCTGCCGGTGCAGCTGGTGGCGGCGCCACCGGCGAGAAGTTCAGCTTCTTCGTGACGAGCTTGTCCGGAATGGTCGAGCTCTCGAAGAGTCAGCAAGGGTTCGGTGGTGATCTGCGGTTCGGTGAGGCGACAGGCCTCGCGGGCGCCGACAAGATCTGCACGGCGCTCGCCGAAAAATCGCTGCCGGGTTCGGGGGCCAAGGGTTGGCGAGCGTTCTTGAGCACGGCGAAGGGCGGCATGAACGACGGGCCGATCCACGCGCGCGAACGCATCGGGCAGGGTCCTTGGTACGACCGGCTCGGTCGTACGGTAGCGATGTCGTTGAGCGCGTTGACGATGGAGCGCCCGATGGGCGCCGACACGGCCATTCGCAACGACTTGCCGAACGAGCGCGGCGAGCCGAATCACACCGACACGATGCAGGGTGCGGACGACAACCACGACACCGTGACGGGCTCGAACGCGATGGGCATGTTCGACAGCGCGAACGGCAACACGTGCGCAGACTGGACGAGCACCGCACAGCAGGCGGGTGGTGCCGCCGGCGGCGGTGGCGGTGGCAATTCCAGGGGCCCGATGGTCGGTCACTCGTGGCCGGCTGGAAGCGGGATGAACTGGATGCGCGCGCACAACGCGCCGGGGTGCTCGCCGAGCGTTTCACTCGTGCAGATGGGCGGCGGTAGCGGCACTGGCATCGGAAACGGCGGAGGCTACGGCGGCATCTACTGCTTCGCCCTGATGCCGTGAGCGGCGCGCCCGTCAGCGCGTGGGTGCGGGTAAGCCGAAGTCGAGCGTAATCGCGGCGAGCACGAATGGGCGGCCCCAGGTCGCGGCTGGCTTTTTCGCGAGCTCGACCTCGAGCTGCGGAATGGCGAGTCCGAACAGCACGCGTGCTCCGAGTCGAATGCGGGGTGCGACCGTGAAGTGAACGCCGGCGCGTGCGAGGATCGCGCCGGTGATCCGGTCGTCGACCGGGACCTTTTTGAGCGTTGGCGCAGCGACGAAGTCTGCGCGCATCCGGGTGATCAGCACCGCGCTCCCTGCACCCGCGCTGATCTCTACGCCGGAGACCGCGGCGTGTACGTCGAACATCCCTCCCAGGATGAAGCTGCGGAGGTTGGCCTTGTTCGATTCGCTCTCGACCGCGCCGCCGGCAAACGGCAGAACGCCGAGCGCAGAGACGGACCAGCTCGCGGTCGGCTGCAGACGAAAGTTCGCGAACGCAGCGAAGCTCGGGGTTGCACCACCCGGACTGACCGCGATCGCGGGGCCGAGTTCGACAAACAAGAGTGAGGGGCCGTCGTCGGATCGCGCCAGCTGCTCGTTTTCCGACTCTTCGGCTTCGCGCTCGGTCTGACGTTGCGCTTCGGCTTCCGCTTCGGCGCGCTCCTCGGCCTCGCGCTCGGCTTCGGCGCGCTCCTCAGCCTCGCGTTCGGCTTGCCGCTCCGCCTCCGCCTGGCGCTCCGCCTCGGCCTTGCGCTGCGCTTCCAAGCGTTCTGCTTCCTGACGCTGGGCCTCGGCCTGGCGCTCGGCTTCGGCTAATTTGCGCGCGCGTTCGACCTCCGCCGCTTCGGAACGGGTGGCATTCGGATCGGCGGTCGTGGTGGACGGCGTGCCTCCGGGGGCAGGGGTTCTGCCATCGCCGCTCACAGCTGCAGTCGCCGCGCCGCCATCGCCGCGCCGCGGCAAGCGCAGCCCGCGGGCCCGCATCGCTTCGGTCGCACGCACCGCGAGCAGTGCGTCGTCGCGATCGTCGTTCGGCAGCCGGACGATTTCACCGCCTCCGCTCGCGCCGCCTTCGCTCGCGACCCAGAGCTCGATCGCACTGCGAGCGACTTGCATCCGCAGCGCGGCGCGGGCACCCGCGTTCGTAGCCAAGAGCGGCAGGGGTGCCCGCGCGCTCGCTGTGTCGGGCCCGACCTCACGCACCCAGAAATCGTTGGCTTCGAGCTCCGCGCGAATGCGCGCGACGACGGCCGTGTCCTTCGGCACGCGTACGATGAGCACCGTGCCGACCGTGTCTTGCGCGAGACCGCGTGAAGCCGGCTCCACCGCTGCCAGCGTCAGTCCGAGCGACACGAGCGACAGAAGCGCGACGAGCGCATCTGACCGAGACCACGCGGACCACCTGTACACGAGACGCGCGAGACTGGAGAGCTCTACCGCGCGTCGCCGCGAAGCGTGTTTGCGAGCGCTGCGTGTGGGCCGCTCGGATACTCGCGCAGGTACTGCGCCGCGAGCTCGCGTGCGCTGGAGGCGTCCCCACTGCGGGAGGTCGCCTCGAGCAGACGGCCGCTCGCTTCGCGAGCCAGCGCGCCACTGGGTTGCTCCCTCAGATAGGTGCGGAACCACCACGCGGCCTCGGAGTAAGAACCATCCTGATCGAACTGTAACTTGCCGAGAGCAAACGCGGCTTGGGCAGCTTGCCGCGAACCACCGAAGCGCTGCCGCAAGAGATGCAGTGCCTGGGCCGCCGCATCATAGTCGCGACCGTAGCGAGCGAGATCAGAAAGCATCAACAACTCGGAAGCGTCTGCACCCTTACACGCCGCAAGGAAGCCCACGCTGCGCACGAGGGTCAGCGCGTCCGCGTAGCGGCCCGCCTGGGCGAGGCTACGCCAGCGCTCCGCGACGTCCCGCGCCTTCGCCCGAGCCGCCGCGTTCCGGTTGCGAGCCGCAGCCGACCGCGAGTGGACGTCGTGTCCCGAGCTCGAACGCACGCCGGTCTCGAGCCCGGTGACCGGAGTCGCGACGCCGTCATCTGCAGCTGCCGGCTGCGCATCCGTGGCCGCAGCTTCGACCACCATGATGTCTTCGGCCGTGTCAGCCGCGTCAGTCGTGACTTCGCTGTGCACTTCAGATTGTGCGCCAACGTTGAGCCGACCTTGCCGGCACGACGCAACCGCGCGTTGGCCCGCGTTGAGCTCGTAGTTCTGGCCGAACACGCAGCCGGAGATCTCGACGTGCCCTTCGTGCAGATCGAGCTCGAAGGCATCTTGCTCGGGGCTCCAGCGCACGTCGAACTTCGTGCCCGTGACCTTCACCGCGAACGGGCCTGCGCTCACGCGCCACGCCGCATTCGGAATCCGCTTCACGTTCACTTGCGCGAGGCCGTTCTCGAGCAACAGGTGCGCGCCGTTCGGCCACAGCTCTGCGATTCGAGCGCGCGAGCTCGGCGAGACATCGACGCGCGTGCCATCGGAAAACCGCATGGCTACCGCAGACTCGCTCGGCGCTTCGACCCACGTACCAGTCGTCCCGGGAACTTCTTGTTCGCCGATCGTCACCCCGATCAAACGCGTCTCGTGCTTGCTCGGAACGATCCACAACACGATGGCTGCTGCGAGCGCACCCGCCACCGCAGTCGCACCGATCGCGAGCGGCCAGCGCGTGATCGCGTGGCGCTGCACTTGCGGTATGTCGAGTGTGTCGAGCCGCGCGCGAACTTCAGTGCGAACCGACGACTGCGCACGCAGTGCATCTTGTTCGCGAGCGATGTGGCGCCCCAAGTCATCGAAGCGAGTCATGATGTCGCCTCCCCGGGCGTTACCCAGTCGGCGAGTGCGGGCTGTTCGCACGCGAGCGCCGTGAACGTACGCTGCGCGCGGGCGAGCCGACGTTTGATCGTTGCGAGCGAGACATTGCACGCGCTCGCGACTGCGGTGAGCTCCATGCCGTCGATATGGCGAAGCGCGAATGCGACGCGCTCATCGGCGGGCAGCTTCGACATCACTTCGTATGTGATGCGGAGAGCTTCACTGACTTCGAGCGGCGCGACTATGGCTTCCTGCTCGGGCACGTCGCCTGGAGCGAAGAACTGGATGATGCGCCAGCGCTGCCGCTTCACGATGCACTTGCGCGCTTTGCGAACTGCGATCCCGGTCAACCACCCACGAAGTGCGCGCGGATCGCGCACCTGACCGATCGACCCGAGCGCGACGACGAACACGTCTTGCAAGAGATCGGCGAGCTCGGTGTCCGGACCGAGCACGCGAAACAGCACCCGCTCCACGTCACGCGAATAGCGATCGAACAGCGCGCGGCGGGCCTCGGCGCGGCCGGCCTGCAGCGCCGCGACCAGCGCGACGTCGGAATCCGGGATCGGCAGCTCGACGACCTGTGTCGACGTCGAGGCGATTCGCGGAGATCGGGGAGAGTTCACCATTGCTCTGATATGGTTCCCAGTCGCGGGAGGGGCGGCTCAACGACCGCCTGTTCCAGAATTGCCAGACCCGGAGGTGCCCATCGCGGTGCTCGGGGTCCGAGGCGTGCCGCTGGCCGTAGAACTGAAGTCCAACACCCACACGTTCCCATACCGCGCGATTCCCACCACCGTAATAAACGGCGTGACCGCGATTATGCAGAAGTTGCCGGCGTACTCGGGTGTTTCCTCCAACACGTCGAGGACAGCGTCGACCTTACTGACGTTCGAAAAGATGACTTCTGCGTCGACCCGCGCATTCGCAAGTTTCTCGCGGTCGTGGAGCGGACCTTGGTCCGGCCCTCGGGGATCGAAGCTATCGAACGTCGAGTAGTAAGAAGGCCCGCTGTTAGGCCCTCTCGGTCCGCCTTCGCCGCCGGCCAGACGAAGGCGCGCTGAGCATTGAAGTGCCGGGTCCCATTCGAGCGGCGGGAGTCCTGGGAATTGCGATGAACACAGGCTCGCGGGGTTTGCTCGCAGCTGGTTGATTCGCTCGAACAGCTTGTTCTCGTCAGACGCGTACGAGCTCTGCCACATGCTCTCGACGCGCCGGCACTCCGACGTTTGCGTGACCTTCGGCTCGTCGACGTCGGTGACTGCTGCGTCGCTGCGCCCGGATCGCCCTCCGATCGAGCCTGCGAGTGCGTCGCCAGCGTCCGAATCGACAGCGATGATCGGTGAACCCTTGCCGCCGGTGCACGCGTACACGAACAGACACGCGATCCCGCAAAGGAAAGTTGCGCCGCGGCGTTGCGGCTGAGAGCGGCGGGATTCGAGAACATACATGAAGGAGCTCCTCACTCTACGCTGGGCTCAGTTTCGTTCAACGCGGCGCACGGCTCAGATTCGGCCGGCGAGCAGCCAGGCAACCGGCTGCATACCTAGTCGCGGGTCTTGGCTGAACCGTGCACACCGGGCTAAGGCACTATCGCGTGTTGGCGGGAAATTCGCCGGATCCCCCGCCAGCGACAAGGAGCGCCCCGCATGTCGAAACCAGCGCGCTGGTCCACGTACGCCAGTTTTTTCACATTTCTACTCGGTGGTGCGTGCGGCGGTGACGATGAGAAGCCCGAGGACACTCAGGAGGATCCGATCGTCAGCTGTACGACGCTCAAGGACCTGCCCTGTAGCTGTCCTGGCGGCGGGTACGGCATCTACACCTGCGACAGCCAGTGCGTGCAGTGTCCGGCGCCTGCCGCCGGAGCGGGTGCGGCTCCTGCCGCGGGAAGCTCCTCGACGGGTACCGGTGCTGCAGGACGTGGCATGGGTGGTTTCGCAGGCCGTGCGGGCCGCGGGATGGATCCAAGCGGCGCGGCCGGCGGCGGCGCGGCCGTACCGCCTGGCGGAGCGGGCGGCATGCTGGCTGGTGCGCCGGGTGCCGCTGGGAGCAGCACGCCCCCCGCAGCTGGTAGCGGCGGGATGATGGCGGCAGCAGGCAGCGGCGCGATGACGACCGGCGACGTGCCCGCGACGGCCGTGTGCGAGCCGGTGTCGAGCTGGCCGGCGCAATCCGCGATGTTCGAGACCGAGGTGTTGCGGCTCGTGAACGAGAACCGCGCCAAAGGCTGGAACTGCGACACCGAGGGCATGAAGCCCCCGGCCGGCCCGCTCACGATGGAGCCCACGTTGCGCTGTTCGGCGCGACTGCACTCCAAAGACATGGCGGATCAGATGTATTTCGAGCACGACGCGCCCGATGGCAGCGACCCGGGCGATCGCATGACGGCCGCTGGGTACGTCGGCAGGACGTGGGGCGAGAACATCGCGAAGGGCCAAACCACGCCGGAGCAGGTCGTCCAAGGCTGGATGGACAGCGATGGTCACTGCTCGAACATCATGAACGGCACGTTCAACTTGATCGGCGTCGGTTACTTCGCCGGCATGTCGACGAACATGCGTTTCAACAGCGAGCTGTACTGGACGCAGAACTTCGGCGCGAGTGGCGGGACGACTCCCCGGCGCTGAACACGTCGCTGTCATGTCAGGCCAGTGGACGAGGTCATCCGACAACGTCCAAGCAGGTTGACGCCACGCGCTCGCGCGCGGCGTAGATCCGCGAGGCAGAGCGACGGCATGCTCGTTGCTCGACTCGATCAGATCACCTGCCGAGCCACTCACGCGCCTGCGGAATCGAGCTCAGTCAGGTGATCTGATCGAGTCTGGGATCTTGTCCACGGTGGCACCGATCGATGACGTGCCCGCGTTCGTGCCGCCGCCGTCCGATGCGCTGCCGGTGATCCAATGGCTTTCCGAAGCCGTGCAGCTCCATGTTCAGGCCTCGTTCGACGTGTTGCGCGCGCGACTGCGCTTCGCGCGCGAAAGGCTGCGCGACGGGCGCAGCTCGCAGACAGGCGACGAGGCCCTGCGGCTCACCACGTTGCTCGCGACAGACATGGAAGCTTTTACGCCGATGCTCGAGCGGCTGGGCGACTCGCGTGCACAGCAGCTCATGCACGCGCACAACGAAATCTTGCGCAGCTGCCTGCGGCGGAATCACGGTCGCGAAGTCGCGCACACCGGTGACGGCGTACTCGCGTCATTTCGATCGCCCGTGCACGCGATGCGCTGCGCGATCGCAATGCAGCGCCGGTTGCAAGCGCACAACCTCGAGAACCCTGGCACGCCGCTGCGCATTCGGATCGGGCTGCACGCCGGTGTTCCGCTGCCGGAAGAGGATCGGTTGTTCGGAGCTTGTGTGAACGTGACGGTGCGCGTGTGCAGCGTCGCCAAGCCGGGCGCGATCCTCGCGTCGGAGGTGGTGCTTCGGTTGCTCGAAGGTCAGAGCGTATTTCGCTTCATCGATCGCGGGTCCGTCGCGCTGAAAGGCATTCGGATTCCGCGCCAACTGCACGAAGTCGTGTGGCAACTCCAAGCTGCGCCCGCCTTGCCGGTTACGTTGAACTGACGCATACGTTCCGGCCTCGTGAAATGGGAGCTGCCAGACGACGGGCTCGTGGAGTTGATCCCCGACTTCGTGCCGGCCGAGCGGTGCGCGACGACGTTCGACGCGTTGCGCGCCGCCCTTCCGTTCGAAGCGAAAGAGATTCGCATTCTGGGGCGGCCGGTCATGCAACCGCGGCTCACGGCGTGGGTCGGTGACGAAGGTGCGGTCTACCGCTATTCGGGCACGCTCAACGTTCCGCAGCCGTGGCCGGAGGCGCTGCTCGAGTTGCGAGCGCGCGTGGCTGACGTCGCCGGCGTCGCGTTCAACAGCGTCCTGTGCAACCTGTATCGGGGCGGAACCGATTCGATGGGCATGCACTCCGACAGCGAGCCTGAGCTCGGACGAAATCCGATCATCGCGTCGCTGTCACTCGGCGCGGTCCGCCGCTTTCAGCTGCGGCATCGCAAGCAGCGTGGTGTCGGGGTCGATATCGATCTGCCGGATGGCAGCTTGCTGATCATGCGAGGTGCGCTGCAGCACTACTATCGCCACGGTGTGCCGAAGCAGCCGAATGTCAAAGGCGCGCGGCTGAACCTGACGTTTCGACGCGTGGCGCCGAGTTCGTAGTCCAGACCGTGGCGGATCGCGCGGGGTCCGCAACACGACAGTGTTTCAAAGCTCGTCGTCGCGGGCGCCCAACGCGTTCGTGATTCGGTAGAGCTGGTTGCCGACTGCTTCGTAGGCCGCACACAACTCACTCGACCACAACCGCGTTCGCAGATCGTCCGCCGACATCGCGCCGTCGAACAGTTTGTGCCGCGTCTCGGTCTCGAGCGCGTTCAACTCGATCTCGGTCGCTTGTGCGCGCGTCAAGCTCGGCACGACTTGCGCCGACAAGCTGTCGATCAACATGCCGAGCGCGTCATCCACGATCGCGTGCACGCGTTCGAGTGCGCGCTCCCCATCGCCCGTCGGCAGCAAGCCGTGTTCGGGCGCTTTTTCAGCGATGCGTAAGGTCGCGGAGATCGCGTCGGTGAGGTGAATGCAGGCGATCGCTGCTGCTCGCAGCTGCTGCGCGTCGACGGCTTCGGTCGCACCGTCGAGCAGCTGTTGCAACGTTGCCGCCGCTTCGCGCAACGCCCGCTCGGTCTGCGCCGACGGACCGCGATCGGCAGTCATCGTGATCTCGCGCAGTCCGGCGAGCGCGTTCCGGCAGAGCGACAGCGCGTTCGCGAGCGAGTTGCCGGCCGTCAGTGCCGAGACGCGCGGGCTCGGAGCCGCCCCGCGTTCCGCGACACGAAGCGCCAGCGGTAAGACCAGGAATGCGACCGTCGCAGCGACGATCTCGAGCGCGAGAAAACCGGCCCCGAGATACAAGCTCATGCCCGGCACGAGCACGTTCGGGCCGAAGCCAGCTTGCGCGGGATTGCGTGCGACGAGCACTTCCGACAAGCGAGTCCAGAGCGGCAGGCCGACCAGCGCGACGAACGTCATCGCGAACGCGAGCACCGCATGCGCGGGTACGAGTCGGCGCGCTTCGCGTCCAAACGGCCAAGCTGCGGTCGCAGTGCTGACGAGTGCGCCGAGGCTCACGCCCGCGAGCGTCGCGAGTGCTTCACGCAGGCCGACTACGCCACTGATCTGCGCGAGGCTGATCACGAGCGTGAACACGGGTGAAGGGCCTTGCAGGAGTGCGGTGAGTAACGCGCCTGCGCCGACACATGCCGCGATGGTCGCAAACGAGCCCGACTGGAAGTGGCTCAGGTACGGAAGGATCTGCGGGTCCGAGACGAGCGGAGCAAAACCGCCTTGCAGCATGCCCAACCCGAGGAACAACAGGCCCGCGCCGACGACGACCGATCCGAGGGCACTGCTCACGCGGCTCTCCGCGAGCAACACCCAGAGCACGCCGATCGTCACCACCCAGAGCGCTTCACGTGTCGCCAAGAGCGGCAGGAGCACCGCCGCGGCCGAAGCTCCGAGCTGCGTGCCGACGAGGACGATAACCGCCGCCCGCAGCTGCAGCATCCGCGCGGCGAGCAAACCGGCGAGCAGACCCGCCGCCGAGGTCGTCGACTGCGTCAGAAAGCCCGTCACCGCACCGAGGGCTGCAGGTCGCACGAAGCCTTTGGTGAGCGTCGAAAGCGCGCCGCGGATGCGCCGCCCCGCGTACGCGCGAAGCGAACGACCGACGGTCCGAAGGCCGAGGATGAACAGCGCGAGCCCGCCGATCACGTTGCGCAGGATTTCCGAGCGCGGCAGCGGCCGCAGCGTCAGCACCCACGGCTTACTCTTTCGATCGCCTTGCAAGAGGCGCAACTTCGCTTGGCCGTAGGGCAGGGCAGGGGGAACGCGCACCACCAGCTGCTCGCCGTCCCGGTACAGCACCTCGGCCGTCGTCTTCGAGACCTCGACCTTCACCGGACTATCGTTTCCGCTCGTCCCTGCGATGTTCACGACGACTGCCGCACCCGGGGACAGCTCGAGTGGCTTCGCAGACTCGATGCGCAGCCTGTCGGGCTCGACGTCGTCGTTGTCCGCGTCGTCCAGCTCGCTCTCGGGAACACGCTCGGCGTACTCCTCGAAGAGCGCGTAGCCGATCACGGCGACCGTCAGCATCCAGAGCAATGCAGTTCGAGATGGACGGCGGGCTGCCATGGGGTCGGTCGGTTAACCTAGCGTGAGTCTCTACCCTGTGTCGCGGGCGCTGTTCGGCGGTACAGGCTGAAGGCCGTAGACAGTCTCACTCGCGGTGAGGAACTTGCTGAACACGTGTGGTTGTGCACCGACCTGGACGAGCAGATCCGAAAGCCAGTTCGGGAGCTCCCCGCGCGCTTTGACCTCGACGATGTAGGTCGGCTCTTCGTAGGCGGGCGCTCCGAGTGCTTCGCGCACGAGCGGCTTGTTGCTCGACCACAACCCCGGTGGCGCGGCGAAGCAAGCCATCCGTTGATCGAACGTGATGCGCACCGTCCCGGCCGCGTCTTCGAATGCAGTGCGCCGATAGTTGACGAGACAACTCGCTCGCAGTGGTTCCGTGAACCGCGCGCGCAGCGAAGAGAGCTCGGCGATCACTTCGGACGAATCGATCGATTGCTGGTTCACAACTGGATCCTGCTCCTGCTCCTGCTCCGCCAAGGGCTCAGGAAACTCGGAGGCCACCGCGGCTCGCGCTTTCGGTGGCTTCGACGAACGCAGTAACCCGCGCATCGCCGGACTTACCGTGCCGTGTTCGAAGAAGGGCTCGACGTCGCCTTTCGGAATGCCGACGCGACGCTTGTACGTGCGGCCGTCGCGATTGCCTTTGATCTCGACCCACAACACCGGGCTGTAGCGAACGATGTCGCGTGCGTCCGTTGCGAGCTCGAGCAGCTCCGGATGCAAGTCGTAGTACTCGCGCGCGCGAATCTTCAGGCTGTCCGGATCGGCTCGCACCGCGCGATAGAGGTCGCGTGCGACCGTGTCGAAGTACACGGTCGTCACGTAGTGGCGCGCCCTCGGCAAGCGGTTTGCGCCGGTGCCCTGGAACCGGTGTTTCGGAATGCGAGCCGAGACTGCGGCTGCGAACGCAGAAGCGTGAGCTTCGCTCAGCTTGAACTTCAGCTCACGCCGGTTCTGCGTAATCGCGCTCGATTCCGACAGCCTGGGACTCACTACGACTCCTGTTACGGGCAGAGGCCACCGGGAATGTCACAACTCACGAGCTCTTCGTTGCCGCCGCCGATCTCAGACAGCTCTTTCACTTTGCCGATGCCGGCGCAGAACCAGAACACTTTGTCGTCGTCGTCCGACGCGTTGGCGGGATTGCCGCGAATGCGAGTGCGCCTGACGCGCATGCAACCTTCGAAGTCGCCGGCCGGCACACTCACCGACTCGCTCTTCTTCTCGACCGTCCAGGTGTGCTCTCGATCGTCTTCTGCAATGACGCTACCGGCGGCAGTTTTTTCGGTGCGCTTGTAGGTGATGTTTTCTTCGAAGCCCTCGGCTTTATCGACCCAGGCTGCGTCGAAGCGGATGAAGCCGGGCGCGTATTCGACCGTGCTCTGTGCGACGCCGGCTTTGAACTCTTGCTTGTGCGAGCGCAGGATCTGCGTGCCGATGCGGATGATCGTGTTCTTGCTCGTTTCGCCCTTTTGATCGGGTGCGCCTTCGCTGATGTAGGCGTCTTCTGCGCCGACTTTCGTCGCCGAGATCTGAGTCTTGTCGTCCCACGGGCTGCCGTCGCCGCTATGCCGGTACGTCAGCGTCGAGCCGACGACCATCGGATAGAAGTCGTCCGCGACGGAGTCGTCTTCACCGCCGCCGTCTTTCTCTTCTTCGTCGGACTTTACGTCGGGGTCCTTCTGCGAGCATCCGAACCCGCACAGAACGCAGATCAAACACAGCCACCGCGAACTACGCATCCGCTATCTCCTTCGGTCGTTCCGACCATTGCGGGCGAGCCGCGTACTCGTCCAGCAGCTGTGCACGGCGGAGCATGTGGATGTCTCCGGCGCCGAGCTCGCGGCAACGCCTGTCGAGCTCGGCCACGCGCGGCGAAGCGGGAAGACCGAGCAAACTGTGAAGCACCGTCGAGGGCCAACGTGAAAGCGCACGTTCACGCAGCGCATGGGCGCGCGGGTCGTCCAGGCGCCGCACGGTGTCCACGACCTCGCGACCCGTCTCGAACAGCGCATCGCGAACCTCGTATGCGAAGTCGTCGTTTCGGCCGCCGACGGCAGCGAGCACGAGCTTCGGTGCGTGCGGTGCGCAGCGTTCCAACCAAACGTCGCCGGAGGCGGTGCGCGTGTTGCGCAAGCTGGTCAAACCGAGAACGGGGTTCTTCTCGAATAGCTTCTCGCGCCGCTGTTGGGCCGCTTCACTCACGCAGCCTTGCAGTGTCGTCGCGCGCGCTTCGTCGCTCGCTTCGCTCCACGCCCGCTCGCGCAGCGCCCAGGCTTGCGGATCGTCGCGAAGCATCAAGCTGATCAGCACGGCATCCGGCGCCTGCTCTAGATTGGCCGCACGGATCGCGTCGCTGCCTGCGTCGCGAACGTTTCGGAGGGCGAGAATCGCCGCGGCGCGCGCGGTGCCCTGCGAAAGCGCGATGCGCGGATCGTGATCCGCGAGTGGCTTCCCGCCGAGATGCCCGAGTGCGTACTCAGGCTCACGCTCGGCCGCAGCCGCGAGCAGCGGATCTTCCGGGTCCAAGCAAAACGCGGTGAGCTCCGGTTCGCTCTCGAGCCCGCGCGCTCGCAGACTGCGCGTCGCGATCAAGCCTTCCCCGAAGTACAGCGCATCCGCGAGCGGTTGTTCCGCCAGCGCCCGCGTGAGGTCCCAGTTGTGCGGCACGAGCCAGCGCGGCTGCGCATCGAGCTCGGTCTCGCCGCTACCAGCTGCGGGCCCCGATTGCACGACGCGGGCGACGCGAGCCGCCAGCTCGTCCCGCGACGCGCGCTCGACGTGAAACAGCGGATAGCCGCGTTCCTGCGCGAGCGCGCCGTAGAGGTCTCGCACGCGTTCCTTGAACGAGCTTCCCGCGAGCCCTTTGCGCCCGCTGTCTCCGAGGGCATGGGTGCGAATGCGTTCGATGCGTTTGCGAAGACGACTCGTTCGCGGATGCACGTCGAAGACGAGCGTGAGATCCGGCTGCACGCCCCCGCTTGCGAGTCGCGCGACGGTTTCACACTCCTCGCGCGTCAGGCCGCGCGACATCCCGAGCACGACCGGCGTGAGAAACGAGCGATCGATGAGTACGGTGTCACCGCGTGCGAGCGCCGGCTGCACGAGCTCGCTCATGACTTGAGCTTCGCGCGCGCAATACAGGAGCAACTCGGCGCGGGCGGACAACTCGAAGTTGCGCGGGTCGCGCGTCAACTGGCGGATCATGCGCGTCGGACGCGAGCTGTGCTCCTTGCCGGTGCGCGGCATGAACACCGACACGTTTTGCGTCCGCAAGAGGTCGGCCACGCGTGCAAGCGCTGTGGTCTTGCCGGCTCCGTCCACGCCCTCGAAGGCGATTAAGCGGCCGTTATGCGAACCCATTCGAGTAGATGCAGAAACTCGTCCCACGATGAAGTCACGCTACAACTGTAGATTCGGGTTGACCAGGGTTCTACACACTTGCTTTAGATCTCAGTCGAGACCAGCACGTAGAACGTCTCACGTGCAATCTCGCCACGGACGTCAGCCCCGCCGAGCGGCCTCGTGATTTCCACCTGCGGCATGACGCGCAGCAAATTCTTTTTATAGTTCCAGGACAGGCCACCGACGGCTCGAACTCGTTCGTCTTTTTCGTACTCGGTATCGGTGTCCATCCACTCCAGCACTACCACCGGCCCGAGCGTCCACTTCTTACTGACCTTGAATGCGTAGTCCGCGTAGGCGATGACCCCGATCGCCCAGGGCGTGCGCGCGTTGTTCGCGACATCGGCGACGGGCGGTGGATTCGGGTTTTGTGCCGCATCCGCTTCGAGCACGACCTCGAGCTGGCCGAGCTCCACACGTGCGTCCACACCTACGGCATGCAAGCTGAGGTTCGGCCCTTCGGCGAAGCGCTCAGTCCACTTGTGCATGGCGTTCAGACCGAGCGACAGCCAGGGCGTGGGCTCGTAGACGATGCGCGCAATCACATCGACGCCTTCGATCCCTGAACCGATCGCGCTCGGGTTTGCAGCGGCCAGCGAGTAACGCAGATTTTCCGTCGGCCGGCCCCAGATCATGGCGCCGATGGCGCGCCCGGCGAAGCCATCCTCCGTCAGCACGAGCTCGTTGAACAGTCCGCGGCTGCGGAAAGGAAGCTTGCCGCGGCTGCGTAACTCGAGTCGCGAGAACGGTCGCTTGAAGCGGCCGAGGCGCAGCTGAATCGCTTCGCGCACGCGATAGTTCACGAACGCATCGCGGACGGTCGCATTGCGCAGGTTGAACCCGAGCTCGAACTGCAGTCGCTTGCTGAGCACCACCTCGGCTTCGACGACGGCTTGATCGAGGAAGAGCTCCGGCTGCGTGTCGTCGGCTGCGGTCTGTCCACCGTCAGGATGCAGGCGCACGACTTCGAAGCCCGTCAGGATGCGCCCGTGAAACGCAAAGACGGGCCAATGGCTGTCGTCGTCCTCGTCAGCAGCTGTTGGCGGCGGAGCGCTCGGTGGATCGACCGGCAGCGGTGGGACGGGGGCCGGCGCAGGCGCCTCAGGCACCTGGGGCGGCGCGTTTGGAGCCGCGGCGACGCCCGCGGGAACCGGCGCGCTGACGGTGGGACTGTCCGGAGCGCTGTCACCTGCGCCCGGACTCTCCGGGGTTTGCTGCGCGCCCGCGCCGGTCGCAACCGACAAGACGAGCACTACCAGAGTCGAAGAAAGGTTTCGGTGCACGCGCGGGAAACTAACTCACGCTCGCTGCTCCCGAGCCAACATTCACAGTCTCTACACGTTTGCCGAGTGCATCTGTGACTGGTCTGAACGGTGCAACCTGTCCCAGAAACAGCTAAGGTCCGCCGCCATGACGGTGCCCGAGCAGCGCAGAAGGGCCCCAGAGTTCGTCGCGGAAGCGAGTCCGGGCGGCCGGATCAGCTTGGCGGACTATCGGGGCAAGTACGTGGTCCTGTACTTTTATCCGAAGTCGTTCACGCTCTTTTGCACCAAAGAAACGATCCGGTTCCGCGACGCGGCTGCAGAGCTGCGTACGCTCGGCGCGGAGGTGGTCGGCATCAGCCCTGACCCGCTCGACGTCCAGTGCAAGTTCGCGGAGCACTACCAGACCACGTTCCCGATCGTCTCGGATCCGGAACGTGGTCTG
>Ga0193753_10000869_pt1 | contig 28014 bp, 20 predicted proteins | sample H1c2metaG_FD_144925 | JGI IMG/M metagenome (GOLD analysis project Ga0193753, IMG submission 144925) | Soil microbial communities from a riparian zone of the East river system, Colorado, United States - H1c2 | ecosystem: Environmental > Terrestrial > Soil > Riparian zone | place: USA: East... | reverse complement strand
GGCCCCATGGCGCTCACCAAGAAGATCGAGGCGCAGGTGCTCAAGGATGCCGAGCTGGTCAGCACCGGTCAGGTCAAGGAGGCGGTCTGGCACTTCTTCACCAGCCCGCAGACCGGATTGGTCGGCCCGACCGGGCCGCTCGAGAAGCTCCTGAACGAAAAAGGCATCAAGATTCTCATCAACCAGTGAGAGGAGCCGCCTTGCCCTACTCGATCATCCAGCCGCCCTTCAGCTTCGACTTCAAGACCATGCCGAAGCCGGAGCTCAAGGCCTACTTCGCCTGGTTCATGCAGGTGATGCCCGAGCGGATCGCCGGGCTGGAGGCGGCGGTCCAGGCCAGCGCGCCGTCCTGGCGGGCCGACGAGTCGCCCGACTCGCTCGTCGGGCTGGGCGAGTGGTTCGACGGACAGGTGGAGGAGCGGGCGCGCTCGGAGGAGGAGGTCGAGGAGGTGAAGGCCGGGCTGAGCTTCCCGATCGAGGTGCCCGGCCAGGAGCTGACCAATCGCACCTTCTCGCTGGCGATGGACATCGGCATGTACTTCGGCCGGGTCGTCCTCGCCGGCGTGCCCGGGACCCGGTGGGACCAGTCGCTCAAGAACGCGCGCCTCGCCGACCACGGCCAGCCGGTCGTGGCCGGCGCCGGCGCGGTCCCGCTCAACCCGGTCCGGATCGCGGTGACGCTCGCCTACGGGATCGCGGACCGGAGCCAGCGCGGCGGCCCCCGCCTGCGCGAGCTGTACGACGTGTGGAGACGGATGCTCGGCCCGGGCGCCTAGCACCTTCTTCGCGCCAAGCCACGACGGGGCGGAAATCGAACCGCGGACGCGTGTCCAAGGAGAATGGAGACCCTCATGCCCAGCAGGCGGCAAACGCAGATCGAAGACAGACCCGGCTCCGCGCGCGGGTCGGCCCGCCGGGCCGGGACGCTCCGGGCGGCCCTCGTGGCCGCATCGCTGGCGACGCCGGCGACCGCGCTCGCCGCCGGCGGCCCCGCGCCCGGCGCGGTGACCGCGGAGACGGTGAAGCTGCCGTCCGGACCCGGCTCGGTGCGCGGGCTGGCCGACAACGCACAGGTCAGCGCGTTCACCGGCCAGGTCCAGTACGGCGTGCCGATCGAGCTGCCGGCCGGGCCGGGCGGGCTGGCCCCGGCGCTGTCGCTCGGCTACGACGGCAGCCTCGGCAATGGCCCACTCGGAGTCGGCTGGAGCATGGCGCAGGCCGGCGTCCGCCGCTCGCTCCGGCTGGGCGTGCCGTCGTACGACGCCACCGACGAGCTCGAGGTGGTCGGCATCGCCGGCGGCCAGCTGGTCGCGGTCCCGGGCGGCTACCGGATCGAGGGGCGGGGCAACACGATGACCGGCCTCGCGGTCGGCGGCGGCTTCGAGCTGACCTCGGCCGACGGCTCGGTCTACCGGTTCGGCACCAGCGCCGGCGCGCGCAAGGCGTCGGGCGCCCAGGTGGCGGTCTGGTACCTCGAGCAGGTCCGCGACGTGGCCGGGCAGACGATCGACTACCGCTACCACCAGGACCTCGGCGAGGTGTACCTCGACGCGGTCGAATGGGGCCCGACCATCGCGGGGGCCCGCGCCTACAAGGCGGAGATGATCTATCAGGCCCGGCCCGACTCGGTGGTGAGCTTCCGGACCGGCTTCCGGGTCGAGAGCGCCCAGCGCCTCAGCCGGGTGCGGGTGTGGTCGGGCGGCGCGGTCCGCATCAACGTGGATCTCACCTACGACCAGGACTTCGCCCTGTCGCGCCTGCACGGCGTGCGGGTGACCAGCGCCAGCGGCGCCGACGCGATGCCGGAGCTGACCTTCACCTACGCGGCGGCCCAGACCGGCCAGCTGACCTCGATCCCGGGCCTGGACGGCTGGGCCCTCAACTTCCAGGGCACGAGCCTCTTCGACGTCGACCTGGACGGCGCGATGGATCTCCTGCGCCTGACCGTCAGCGGGCACAGCTACCGGCGAAACATCGGCGGCCAGTTCGGCCCGGCCCAGCCGATCCCCGGCGCCGCCTCCGCCTCGCTCGACAAGGTGCGCCTCCTCGACACGACCGGCGACTCCGCCGCCGAGATGGTGTGGCAGCAGGGCTGGCCAGTTCGGCCCGGCCCAGCCGATCCCCGGCGCCGCCTCCGCCTCGCTCGACAAGGTGCGCCTGCTCGACACGACCGGCGACTCCGCCGCCGAGATGGTGTGGCAGCAGGGCTCGCAGTGGCGGATCTTCCAGCTCGTCCCCGGCGCCGGCGGACCCAGCTGGGTCGCGGCCGGCAGCCTGGGCGGGGCCAACAACGTCCCGCTCGCCTCGGTCACCGTCGCCGACATCGACGGCGACTACCGCATGGACGTGCTCCAGGTCGCCGGCAGCATGATGCAGATGCGCATGGGAGGGCCGACCGGGCTCGGCTCCCCGGTGCTGCGCCCGATGATCGATCCGGCTCGCTCGTTCATCCAGCCCGGCAACGCCGCCACCCGCTTCAACGACATCAACGGAGACGGCCTGGTCGACGTGGTCTATCTGGCCTCCTCGGCCATGTACCTCTACCTGGGCCGCGGCGACGGCAGCTTCGAGAAGCTCCACGACCTGGCCTATCCGTGGTCCGACACGGTCGACGCCTCGCAGATCCACCTGGCCGATCTCAACCGCGATGGCCTGCTCGACGTCGCGGCGGTCCGGGCCGGCAACCTGGCCTGGCACCGCGGCCTGGCCGGCGGGGTGTTCGACGTGACCCCGGTCAGCCTGGCTCGACCGGCCGGCACCGACGGCAGCGTGGTCGTCGCCGTCGCCGACGCCAACGGCAACGGCTCCGAGGACCTGGTCTGGTCGTCCGACGCCGGCATGTGGATCCTCGACATGGCCGGCCCGACCACCGCCGGCATGCTGACCGCGGTCGAGAACGGCCTCGGCCAGCGCCAGCGCTTCGCCTACCAGGCCTCGACCCAGCTCGCCCTGGCCGCCGCCGCGGCCGGCGCGGCCTGGACCAGCACCGCGCCGATGTCGATACCGGTCGCGACTCGCAACGCGCTCGAGCTGGCCTCGGGCGAGCCGGCCCGCTCCAACCGGCTCGACGTGCGCGACATCGTCTACGACCGCGACGAGCGCCGCTTCCTCGGCTTCCTCGAGTCGACCATCACCCGGCCGGATCCGGCCGACGGCGCGCCGGTCGCCCAGCAGGCCCGCCAGGTCCAGCGCTTCGCCCCGGGCCTCGGCATGGACCGCGCCCTCCGCGGCCAGATCGTCTACGAGCGGATGGAGAGCGGGGCCGGCGTGGTCCTGCGCGAGACCTTCCGCGACGTGGTCGCGGTCGCGGTCACCGGCCTGCCCGACGAGGCCCGCCTGCGGGTCGCCGTCCCGCTGTCGACCGAGGTGCACCACGTCGAGGGCCAGCCCACCGCGCTCGTCACGCGCACCGAGTTCGAGCACGACGGCGAGGGCCGTATCACCGTCGAGCGCTCGCTCGGCCGGCTCGACCTCGGCGGCGACGAGTCGGTCACCCGCCGCCGCTACACCGACGGCGTCTCGGCCCGCGGCGTGCGCGACCAGCTGTGCGAGGAGCGCCTGCTCGCGCCGGATCCGGCCGCTCCGGCCGATCCAGCCGGCGAGGTCCTGGTCAGCCACGTCCAGACGCTCTACGGCGACGCCACCTCGATCGCGCCGCTGTGCGACGCCGGGGCCGGCTGGGTGCGCGCCACCCGCCACCTGCTCGCCTCCGAGGCGCGCTGGGTCGACGTCGAGTCGGTGACGTACAACGCGGCCGGCGACCCGATCCACCGCACCACCGCCGGTGTCACCCGCGATCTCGAGTACGACGCGAGCGGCCTCCACCCGGTCGCCGAGACGGTGCATCCGTCGCCGACCCGCGCGCTCCGCTGGGAGATGACCTGGGACGACGTCCTCGGCCAGCCGACCCTGGTCCGCGATGCGTCGGGTGCCGCGGTGGCGGTGACCTACGACGGGCTGGGCCGGATCCGATCGATGGCCCAGAGCGGGACCAACCCGCACATCCACTACCGCTACCACCACACCGGGCCGCGGCCATACAGCGAGACCTTCACCTACAACGGCCCGGCCACCGCGGTCCCCGACCTGCCCGCCACCTGGACGGCCGCCGGCCGGTGGCAGCACGTGGTGACCGTGTCCGACAGCGCCGGCGAGCAGATGTTCCGCGCGGTCCGTCTGGCCGCCTCGCGCTGGCTGGTCACCGACCGGCAGGTGCGCGACGCGATCGGCCGCCCGATCGCGGTGGCCGAGCCGTTCGAGTGGCAGGGCACCCTCGACGGCCTGGTCGCCAGCGCGCTGCCGGCCGGCACGCCGACCCGGACCGCCACCTACGACGCGCTCGACCGCGTGATCGCCCAGGGCCTGCCGACCGGCGAGCACACCACCCACGTCTACCGCGCGTTCGAGCTGACCGACACCGCCGACGGGCTGTCGCCGATCGTCTCGGTCCTGGACGGCCAGGGCCACGTGCTGCGCACCTCGCGCACCGTGAACGGCGCGGTCGAGTCGGTCGAGGCGACCTACGACGCGGCCGGTCGGATCACGCGGATGCGGCTGCCGTCGGCCGGCGGCCCGGTCGACCTCGGCTACGAGTACGACTCGCTCGGCCGCCTGGTGTTCGCGACCGATCCGGACATCGGCGACCGCCTGTTCGACTACGACGACGGCGGCCGGCTGGTCGCGCAGACCAACGGCGCGGCGCAGACCGTCCAGTTCGGCTACGACGGCGCCGGCCGGCTCGCCACCATGACCGACAGCGACGAGCAGGCGATCGTCTACCACTACGACGACGCGCTCGACTCGACCGTCTTCCCGTACACCGCCGGGCGGCTGGCCTGGATCGAGGAGCCGACCGGACGGGTCCAGATCGGCTACGACCGCGACGGGCTCGAGGCGCGCTTCCGCCGCACCGTCGATGACCGCACCGCCGAGCGGATCACCACGCGGGCCGCGTCCGGCGTGACCCTGGCGGTCGACGACGGCGACGGCTTCTCGTTCGATCTGGCCTACGACCCGGCCGGGCGCCTCACCCGGGTCGGCGACTTCTGGCAAGTCGAGCAGCAGGACGCGGCCGGGCGCTCCCTGCGCGAGCGGTTCGGCAACGACGTGGTCCAGACCTGGCAGCGCGACGCGCTCGGCCGCTCGAAGCGCCTGCGCGTGCTCGCCCCCGCCGGTGACGCCCTCTACGACGTGCAGGTCGGCCTCCACGCCACCGGCGCGATCGCCTCGGTGACCGATCAGGATGGCGTCGGCCTCGATCACTCGGCCGCCTTCACCTACGACGGCGGCGGCCGGCTGACCTCGGCGCGGATCGGCCCGGTCGCGGCCGCGTACCAGTTCGCCTACCAGTACGACGGCCTGCAGAACATGATCCGGCGCGAGGCGCACGGCCCGACCGCGCTCGGCATCGCGACCGGCGCCTATCACCACGGCGAGCCGGACGCGGGCGGCAACCCGACCGGACCGCGCCAGCTGACCTCGATCGTCCCGGACGCCGCCGCCGGCAGTCCGCCCGGCGCCACCACGACGACGTTCGACTACGACGCCGCCGGCCGCATGGTGCGCGAGGGCGCGACCGAGCTCGAGTACGACGGCTTCGATCGCCTCATCCGCGTCAGCGGGCTGGCCGCCGGCTCCGGCCAGGTCACCCATGACTACGGCTACGACGGCCTGCGGGTCCGCACCGTCGATCCCGACGGGCTCGGCACCACCTGGTTCACCCAGGACGTGTCGGAGACCGACGACGGCGTCCGCCGCATCGACGTGAAGCTGGGCGAGCGCCTGATCGCTCGGGTCACCCGCGATCCGATCGCCGAGGCGGCTGCCGGCGCAACAACCGCCGCCGCCCAGGGCGTGCGCGCGGCCCACATCGCCCAGGCCGCCTTCGCGGTCGCCGGCTTCCTCCTCCTCCTCCTCGCTCTCTTCGCGCCCGCGAGCCGACGGCGCGGTGTGCTCCGCCCCGCGATCGGCGCCGGCACGCTCCTCGCGCTGGCCCTGGCCAGCTGCCAGACCGCGCCCGGGCTGGGGGACCTCGCGTCCCGCACCACCAGCCAGACGCTCTACTATCACGCCGCGATCGGGGCCGGCCCGTCGATCATCACCCGCGAGGACGGCACCGTCTTCGACGAGCGCCGCTACGAGCCGTTCGGCGCGACCATCGACTCCTACCGGATGCTGCCGGGCGGCGGCACCGAGGTCGGGCCGGTCGACCTCGTCCGCGACCCGCACGACATCCACAACAAGGAGCGCGACCCGGCCACCGGCTGGAGCTACCAGGGCGCGCGCTGGATGGCGCCGGAGATCGCGGTCTGGTCGGTGCCGGACCCGCCGGTCAAGGCGCCCGACCCGGCCTTCATGGTCGCGCCCTGGTCGCTCCACCCCTACCAGTTCGTGCAGCAGAACCCGGTCTTCTACTGGGACCCGGACGGGCAGCAGCCGGTGCCCAAGGGCCAGGACCGCGACTACATGCCCGACTCGGTCAAGGGCTACAAGGACGCGGCCGAAGCCAACTACACCGCCAAGGGGATCATCACCAGGACGGTCCGCGCGGCCGCCGACGTCGCGCCGGACGTGATGAACGCCGCCGAGCCCTATGCCGAGGCGCTGCCGATCGTCGGCACCTATCTCCTCTTCAAGAAGGGCGACTACTTCTGGGGAACGATCAGCGCCGTCACCGACATCGCCAGCATCATCCCGTTCGTCGCGGAGGCGCGCTTCGCCGTCGTGGGCGGCAAGACCGCGGTGACCATCGGCCGCACCACCGTCACGGTCGAGCGGGCCGTGGTGACGACCGAGCGAGTGGCGGCCAGCGTGGCCAAGCCGCTCGCCGCCGAGACCAAGGCGATCAAGGCCGCCGGGTGGGAGGCGCACCTCGCCGAGGCGGAGAAGCGGGTAGCCGCCAGCAAGGTCAAGTACGGCGACCACGGGCTGGAAATGATGGCCCGCAAGACGGACATCAAGCAGATCGACCGGATCGTCGAGAAGACGGGACTCAGCAAGGCACAGCGCCGTATCCTGCACGACGAGATCACCGGGCAGGACCTGACCCTCGACGAGATCCTGGAGATCGCGAAGGAGATCGCCCAGAAGATCCCGAAAGGAAATCCTGCACGACGAGATCACCGGGCAGGACCTGACCCTCGACGAGATCCTGGAGATCGCGAAGGAGATCGCCCAGAAGATCCCGAAAGGAAGCTGACGTGGGCCGTGGGCTGCTCGACTCGATGGTGGGAGAGACGTGCTGGCACGTGAGCGCCGGCGGAGCGACCTCGCCGTCGTTCGTGCTGGTGCTGGGCGACAAGCTGCCCCGGACGATCCCCCTCACCAACCCGTCGCAGCCGCCCGCGTTCCGCCAGAATCGAGGCTCCGTGGAGCTCCTGGTCTGGTCCTCCTGGCGGCTGCAGCAGGGGGATCAGGTGCTGGCCACGAGCGATCAAGGGCCGGCCGGCGTGGAGCCCCTCGGCGCGCTGATCGGCACCACCGTCGACGCGGTCGACTGCGCCGCCCCCGCGTGGGATCTCCGGATCCGCTTCTCCAACGGCAAGGAGCTGGTCACGTTCTCCGACCACCTCGGGCCAGACGCCTCGATCGACGCCAACTGGGAGCTCTGGGCCCGAGGCAAGTACCTGCGAGCCGGCCCCGGTGCCGAGCTCGCCGAGGAGCACCAGGAATGACCCCCGCGCTCGGCGCGCGCGGGCCCGGAATCCAGCACGCAAGGGCCTGAATTCAGCTAGATGCAGATCATGAAAAGAAAGAAAGTGTCCATTTTTTTCGTTTCATTGGAGGCTACGGAAGATCCTTTCGCTCTCCCATGAACGACGAACCATGGCAGGGACGCGCCGGTCAGTTCCGCACTCAGAAGATCGGGGGCGAGCCCGTTCGTCTGTTCTATCCGGCCGATCTACCTCCAGTCCCGCCTCTCGACCTCGATGCGAACGACATCGATCTGCTCGAAGAGGCGAATCGCGCCCTCGGGCGCCTCGACGGCCTGGCGACAGTCCTCCCGGACACGGCTCTGTTCCTCTACATGTACGTTCGCAAGGAGGCGCTGCTCTCGTCCCAGATCGAGGGCACCCAGTCTTCGCTCTCGGATCTCCTTCTCTCGGAGCACTACGAGGCCCCTGGGCTCCCTCTATCGGACGTTCGGGAGGTATCGAGCTACGTCGCTGCCATGCAGCACGGCCTCGAACGAATGAAGGAGGGCTTTCCACTCTCGTTGCGCCTGCTGCGCGAGATCCACGCTGTCCTGCTGAGAACCGGACGAGGGGCCACGCTGCAACCCGGCGAGTTCCGGACGAGTCAGAACTGGGTCGGAGGCAGCCGACCGGGAACGGCGTTCTACGTCCCGCCCGGGCCAGACGCCTCGATCGACGCCAACTGGGAGCTCTGGGCCCGAGGCAAGTACCTGCGAGCCGGCCCCGGTGCCGAGCTCGCCGAGGAGCACCAGGAATGACCCCGCGCTCGGCGCGCGCGGGCCCGGGGGAACTGGGTCGGAGGCAGCCGACCGGGAACGGCGTTCTACGTCCCGCCGCCGGCCCACGAGGTGGTTCGGCTGATTGGGGCTCTCGAGAGGTTTCTTCACGACGAGCCGGTTCGAACCTCGGTGTTGATCAAGGCAGCCTTGTCGCACGTGCAGTTCGAGACCATTCACCCCTTCCTCGACGGGAATGGAAGGCTCGGACGGCTCATGATCACGCTGCTCCTCTGCGCGGAAGGCGCGCTGCGTGAACCACTTCTCTACTTGAGTCTGTTCTTCAAGCAGCACCGGGACGAGTACTACGGACTCCTTCAACAGGTCCGCATCGAAGGGAAATGGGAGGAGTGGCTTCGCTTCTTCCTGCGCGGTGTGCTCGAGACGGCAGACCAAGCGGTCGACACGGCGCGTCGGTCGATCGCGCTGTTCGAAGAACACCGCAGAAAGGTCCAGGCGCATCGCCGAACCGTGGGATCAGCTCTCCGGGTCCACGACGCGCTGAAGGGGCGCCCGGTCCTCTCCGCTCTCGATGCAGCGGCGGTGACTGGCCTCTCGGAGCCCACCGTCCGCAACTGCTTCGCTCTCCTGGAGGAGCTCGGCATCGCCAGGGAGGCCACCGGCCGCGGTCGAGATCGACTGTGGCTCTACGTCGCCTATGTGGAGTTGCTCGGCGAGAGAACTGACCCGCTCCCACCCTGAAGGCCCGGCCTCATGCGCCGGCCGATTGCGGCGCATGAGGTCGATCTTGCCGGGCACCGGTCCCCGCCGCGGCGAACTGCGTGCGGTGGAGCTCGGCGTAGAGGCCGCCCTGGGCCAGGAGCTCGGCGTGGGTGCCGCGCTCGACCAGGCGGCCCTCGTCGATGACCAGGATCTGGTCGGCGTCGCGGACGGTCGACAGCCGGTGCGCGACCACCAGCGAGGTGCGGGCGGCCAGCGCGGTGGCGAGGGCGAGCTGGACCGCCGCCTCGGACTCGGAGTCGAGGTGCGCGGTGGCCTCGTCGAGGAGGACGATCGCCGGGGCCTTGAGCAGCAACCTCGCGATGGCGAGCCGCTGCCGCTCGCCGCCCGACAGCCGGTAGCCGCGGTCGCCGACCACGGTGTCGAGCCCGTCGGGCAGAGACTGGACGAGGTTCCAGATCTGCGCCGCCCGCAGCGCCTGGATCAGCTCGGCCTCGGTCGCCTGCGGGCGGGCCAGGGCCAGGTTGGCGCGGATGGTGTCGTGATACATGTGCGAGTCCTGCGTGACCACGCCGATCATCGCGCGCAGCGATCGCTGGGTCACCTCGCGCACGTCTTCGCCGGCGACCCGCACCGTCCCGGCGGTCGCGTCGTACAGGCGAGCGACCAGCGCCGTGATGGTGGTCTTGCCGGCCCCGGACGGCCCGACCAGCGCGACCATCTGGCCCGGCTCGACCCGGAAAGTCAGATCGCGCAGCACCTCGGCGCCGGGCGCCGGTGACAGCGTGCCGACCGACTCGAGCGACGCGAGCGACACCGCCGACGCCGCCGGATACGCGAACGAGACCTGGTCGAACTCGATCGACGGGGCGGCGCCGACCGCTAGCTCGCGCGCGTCCGGGCGGTCGGCGACCATCGGGGCCAGGTCGAGCACCTCGAGCACGCGCTCGAAGCTGACCAGCGTGGTCATGATGTCGACCTGGACGTTGGACAGCGCGGTCAGCGGCCCGTACAGGCGGCCGAGGTAGGCGGTCAGCGCGACCAGGGTGCCGACCCCGAGCGCGCCGTCGACCGCGAACGCGCCGCCGACCCCGTAGACCAGCGCGACCGCGAGCGCGGCGACCAGCGTCAGCGACACCCGGAACACGCCGGCGAACATCGACTGGGTCACGCCGATGTCGCGGACCTCGGCCGCGCGGCCGGCGAACTGGCGCGACGCGTCGTCGGTCCGGCCGAACACCTTGGCCAGGACCGCCCCGGCCACGTTGAAGTGCTCGGTCATGGTCTGGCCCATCTCGCCGGCCAGGCGGTACTGCTCGGACGTGATCCGCCGCAGCCTCGGCGCGATCAGCCGCGCGGGCAGGAGGAACAGCGGCAAGAGCGCCAGGGCCAGGAGGGTCAGCTTCCAGGACATGAAGAACATCGCCAACAGCACGAAGCCGACCCCGAGCAGGTTGCCGATCACGTTGGACAACGTCGACGTGAAGGCCTGCTGGGCCCCGAGCACGTCGCCGTTGAGCCGCTGGATGAGCGCGCCGGTCTGGGTGCGGCTGAAGAACGCGACCGGCAGGCTCTGCACGTGATCGAACACCGCCGTGCGCAGGTCGAAGATCAGCCCCTCGCCGATCCGCGCCGTGATCCAGCGCTGAGCCAGCGAGATCGCCGCCGACACCAGGGCCAGGATCGCGACGCCGAGCGCCAGCTCGACGACGAGATCGACCCGCTGGTGGGCGATGCCGCGGTCGATGATGTCGCGGTAGAGCAGCGGGGTGGCCGCGCCGATCGCCGCATCGACCGCGAGCAGGGTCAGGAACAGGGCCAGCTGGCGCCGGTAGGGAACCGCGAACCGGAGGATCCGGCGCACCGTGCCGGGCGCGAGCGAGTGCCGCGCCACCGCCGCGTCCTGCAGGAACGAACGCATCGTCCGCCCCGGTCCCATGCCCCGTCCCATCGACATCCGATCCCATAGGATGACACGAGGCCGACGATGATCGCAGACGCGGCCATCGCCCGGATCACCTGGTCCTCTAGCGGCTGTTCATGAGGTTGAAGTACGGGTCCACGATGTTGGTCGCGGTCATGATCAGCGATGAGCGCCCGAACAGGATCGGGTTGCTGTTCCAGTCGCTCCGCCACAGCAGGATGTCGTCGCGCGCGTTGCCGTCGAAGCGCCCCACCAGCGGGTTGGACGCCTGGATGCCGGCGTAGTTGGGTTGCGGCGCGGTCAGGGTCGGGTCGAGAATCGACATCGACCGGTCGGTGTACGAGCCGTCGCCGTTGCTGAACAGGATCCCCAGCGCCTGGGGCGACCCGTAGTCGATCAGCATGACGTCGGTGAGCAGATCGCCGTTGAAGTCACCCGCGATCTTGGTGACCTCCTGGCGGTTGATGCCCGGCGCGGTCCGGTTGGACTTGGTGAAGGTGCCCACCCGGTTGCCCGGCGTGCTGTCCGAGAAGTAGACCGGCGCGCTCCCCCACCCCGGCCGCCACAGGAGGACACCCGATCGGTTCGGCACTCCGAAGCGGCCGACGATCTTCGAGGAAGCCGGATCGTTGATCCAGTTCTCGGCCCCGGCGTGGTTGACGTTGGTGATGACGAAGCCGCCGCTGCCGTTGCCGAAGTAGATCGGGGTGGAGAACCAGCCTTCCTTCCACAGCGCGACGTCGGTGAGGCCGTCGCCGTCGTAGTCGCCGGGCAGACGGTTGGCGTCGACGTCGGTGAGCCAGCGCTGGCCGGCCGGCAGCGCCGTCGACACCACGGTGAACGGGTTGCGGCCGTTGCCCATGAGCACCACCGCCTGCGTCGAGCCCGGCGTCCACAGGAGCAGGTCGGCGGCCGCGTCCGCGTTGAACCGCCCGACGATCCGCCCGGCCGGGGCCACCAGGTCCGCATTCTGCGTGTGCTGCACGGGGGTGAAGAAGCCGTTGCCGTTCGAGTAGTAGGTGACGGTGTCGCCCTGGAGGAGCGCGTCGGCCAGGAGGATGTCCGCGCGCCCGTCGCCGTCAAAGTCGCCGACCAGCTTGACCGCGCCGGGCATCGTGTTGATGCGGTTGTCCGAGAGCAGGCCGTTGACGACGTTGAACGAGCCGTTTCCCTGCGAGAAGTAGACCGGGAGGCTGTTCCAGCCCGATCGCCACATGGCCACGTCGGTGCGCCCGTCCCCGTTGAAATCGCCGAGCAGCCGGTCCGTTCGACTCGACTCGCCGTACACGCGGACGGCGCCCTGCACGTCGCGTGGCGACAGATCGAGCGACGGGGCCAGGGCGCCGCAGCCAAACCCGGCCGGATAGCCCATGACCGAGTACGGGTCGTAGCTGGTGAGGTTGATCGGGACCGGCGCCTCCGGACAGACGCCCGAGTCGGCCCGCCCGAACTCGTGGCGGAAGCCGAGCGCGTGTCCGATCTCGTGGCGGAGGGTTCCCTCGAGCGAGCTCGGAGAGACCTGCGTGTAGGCCAGGTCGAGGTTGACGCGCAGCGCTCGGCTGGCGCGCGCCATGTTGGGGAAGAACGCCGCCGCGATGAGGTTGTCGCCGTGGATCGGGCGCACGTTGAAGTCGACGCTGGTGCTGGTGTCGGTGCACCCGGCGCCGTCCTGGGACTTGTCATGATGGAAGTCCACGTTGATCCGGCTCTCCCACGCGCCGGTGGCCGCGTGCATGGCGTTCTCGGTCTCCGTCCGCCGCGCGCCGAAACCATCGCCGATGCAGTAGCGGATGTTGCGCTGCTGGCCGGGCGACCAGCGCGCGACGATGCCGCTCGTGGTCGGGTGCGCGGCCAGGCTGCCTGGCTCGCCGCCGCTCGCGGCGAGGAAGTACTCGCGCAGCCCGGCCTCATCGGCAAACAGCAGGTCCCCCTCGACCAGCAAGCCGCCCTCGAAGGGCACCGCCGACAGCCGGTAGTCGCGCCAGCGCGCCTCCAGGTCATCGCGCGTCGAACCGATCTCGGGGTCGGAGTCGTCCGGCTCCAGGGCGCATGCCGAGCATGCGATCATCAGATACAGGGCGAAGCAGGGTCTCTTCACGGCGTTCCTCCTCGGCGGGTACACGACCGTCGAAGAGCAACCGACGTGCCGCCGCGTCGACGGCTCGGCGCGCCTGGTTCCGCGCGTTGCGGAGCGGCGTCCAGGCCGGCTGGCGACAGGCCTCATGGGCGTCCCATGCGACCGACCCGCGGACGCATGGTCGACCTTCGGGGGCGGCCGTCCCCGCCGCGCCGCCGCCGCTTGCGGTACCTTCGCCGCCATGAGCCCCGCCGCGTCGGACTGGATGATCTACGGAGCGAATGGATACACCGGCGAGCTGGTCGCCGAGGAGGCGGTCGCGCGCGGGATGCGGCCGATCCTGGCCGGGCGGCGGGCCGAGGTGCTGGCGCCGATCGCCGCGCGGCTCGGCCTCGAGCACCGGGTGTTCGAGCTGTCGAGCGGCGAGGAGGTGGCGCGCCAGCTCGGCGGACCGACCGCCGGAGTGAGGGCGCTCCTGCTCTGCGCCGGGCCGTTCTCTCGCACCAGCGCGCCGGCGGTGGACGGCTGCCTCGCGGCCGGCGTCCACTACCTCGACATCACCGGCGAGATCGGCGTGTTCGAGGCGTGCCACGCGCGCGGCGACGAGGCGGCGCGGGCCGGCTGCGTGGTGCTACCCGGGGTCGGCTTCGACGTGGTGCCGTCGGACTGCCTGGCCGCGTCGCTGGCCGCCGCGCTGCCCGGCGCCACCGAGCTGGCCCTCGCGTTCCACGGGGCCGCGTCGCCCAGCAAGGGGACCGCCAAGACGATGCTCGAAGGCATCCCGCACGGCGGCGCGATCCGCCGCGACGGCGTCATCACGGAGGTGCCGCTCGGCTGGAAGACCGCCGAGATCCCGTTCCACGACTCGACCCGGCTGGCCGTGACGATCCCGTGGGGCGACGTGTCGACCGCCTACTACTCGACTCACATCCCCAACATCGAGGTCTACATGGCGCAGCCGCCCAAGATGATCCGCGCCATGAAGATGGCACGGCCGTTTCGCCGGGTGCTCGGGCTCGGCGCGGTCCAGCGCTTCGCCGCGCGCCGGATCGACGCCCGCGTGCAGGGCCCCGACGCCGCGATGCGCGCGTCGGCGCGCTCGGAGCTGTGGGGCCGCGTGCGCGACGGGTCCGGCCGCGAGGTCGAAGGGACGCTCACGACCCCGGAGGGCTATCGCCTGACCGTGCTGTCGTCGCTGGCCAGCGTCGAGCGACTCCTGGCCGGCGGGGTCGCGCCCGGCGCGCACACGCCGTCGACCGCGTTCGGGGCCGACTTCGTGGCCGAGATCGAGGGATGCACCCTCCGCGTCCCGGCCGCCCGCCGCGCCGCCTGAAGCCGGCCAGCCCTGAACCAGAGCGCCCGAACCAGCGCTTGACCGGCGCGAGCCCCGGTGCTATTTCGCTTGTAGGCTAATTAGCCGACTGGCGAAATGAATGGACAACCTCAGCCTCACCTTCGCGGCCCTGGCCGACCCGACTCGCCGCGCCATCCTCGCCCGCCTGGCCCGCGGCGAGACGACCGTCACCGAGCTGGCCCGGCCGTTCGACCTGCGCCTGCCGACGGTGTCCAAGCACCTCAAGGTGCTCCAGCGGGCCGGCCTGGTCACCCAGTCGCGCGACGCGCAGTGGCGCCCGTGCCGCCTCGAGGCGAAACCGCTGGAGGAAGTGGCCCGCTGGGCGGAGGCGTTCCGGGCCCACTGGGAGGACCAGTTCCAGCGCCTGGACGCGTACCTCGACGAGGTCACGCCAAGGAGGAAACGTGGAAAGAAGAAATGACCCCACCCGGCTGTCGCTCCCCTCGGACCTCGAGATCGTCGTGACGCGCGACTTCGACGCGTCGCCGGCCGCGCTCTTCCAGGCGTGGACCGAGCCGGCCCGGGTCAGGCGATGGGTTCCGTGCCCGACGATGACCATGCCGGTCTGCGAGATCGATCTGCGCGAGGGCGGCCCGTGGCGCTGGGTGCTGCGCGACCCCGCCACCGGCGTCGACCACCCACTGTCCGGTCACTACACCGACGTCGCGCGGCCCGATCGGCTGGTCTTCACCCGGCGCCACGAGTCGTTTCCCGGCAGCGACCACGTGGTCACGGTCAGCTTCGTCGAGCGCGGCGGCGTCACGACGGTGAGCCAGGTCTTCCTCCACCCGTCGAAGCAGAGCCGCGACGGCCACCTCGCGTCGGGCATGGAGGTCGGCCTCGAGGAGACCTGGCTTCGCCTGGCCGACCTGGTCGGAGCGAGCGCGAGCGCGTCCGCCGCGAGGGCGAACCCATGAGGCGACGAGTGACGATCGCCCTGCCCACCGCGGATCTGCGCCGGGCGTTCCGCTTCCATCGCGAAGGGATGGGCTTCTCCCTCGCCCGCGCGGCGGAGGGCGACGAGATGCCGGAGCCGGTCGAGCTCGCGCTCAACCCGGACACGCTGCTCATGCTGGTGCCGACCGACGGCTTCCGCCGGGTGATCGGCGACAACACCGTCGCGACCGGCGGCGTCTCGGAGTGCGTCGTCGGCCTCACCGCGGCGACCGACGCCGAGGTCGACGCCATCGTCGCCCGGGCCGAGGGGGCCGGCGGGAGCGTGGTGGCCGCGCCGGCGCGTCAGCCATGGGGCTACTCGGCCGCGTTCAAGGACCCGGACGGCCACGTCTGGCTGGTGGTCGCCCGCCCGTAGGCCGCGCCGGCTACAGCGCCGGACCCGCGTCCGGTCCCAGCATCGCGCGGCGGATGACCGGGATCGGCGCGCAGCCGTAGGACAGAAACCGGTCGTGGAAGGCCTTCAGCGAGTAGTCGCTGCCGGCCTTGCCCTTCCAGTCGTCGCGCAGCTTGCGGATCATCAGCTTGCCGAGGGTGTAGTTGAGGTAGCCGGGGTCGAAGGTGCCGCGGGTCGCCTGCTGGCGCGCGGTCGGCCGCTCGGCGAACGCCTGCGTCTCGAACATGGCCACCGAGTCGCGCACCTTCATCCCGCCGGTGTGCAGCCCGATCGCCGACAGGAAGCGCACGTCGCGCAGGAGCGCGTCGGTCAGCTGGCCGATTGCCAGCTTCGGGTCGCCGCCGCTGGCGCCCGCCTCGTGCATCATCTGCTCGGCGTAGTGGGCCCAGCCCTCCACCGCCGAGTAGGTGCAGAACGATCGCAGCACGCGCGAGCGGGCGCGCTTCTGGTGCAGGTACTGGAGGAAGTGGCCCGGCCAGACCTCGTGGATCGTGGTGTAGAGGAGGTCGCCGCGCGGCGGGATGTAGGCCTGCTGCTCTCGCCGGGGCCAGGTCGGATCAGGCGGGCTGATGTAGTAGAACGCCGGCAGCGTCTTCTCCTCGAACACGCCGGGTGCGCTGAGGAACGCGGCGTTCCACCGCATGAAGGGCGGCGACACGCGGACCTCGGCCACGTCCTCGCTCGGGATCGTCACGATGCTCTTGTCGACCAGGAACTTTCGCATCGCCGCCGCCTGCGTGGTCGCCTCGGCCAGCACTTTGTCCGCGGCCGGCTTGTCGCGCTTGACCATGTCGACCACCGTCGCGACCGGCTTCTTGGGCTCGATCGCGCGCGCCGACAGCTCGAGGATGGCCAGGTTGTGGGCCAGGTCCTCCTCGCCGATCCGGCGCAGCCGCGCGAGATCGATCGTCACGCCCTCCTTGGCGGCCAGCATCGCGAGGAAGCGCTCGGGCCCCAGCGCGAAGTCGTCGGTCGACCGGCGCAGCCGCGCCTTGAGGAAGTCGCGGTACCCGGTCAGCGCCGCGGCGTAGGCGCGCAGCGCGTCGGCCACCTCGGTGCGCACCATCGGGTCGCGGCCCCCTCGGTGCGCATCATCGGGTCGTCGAGCGCAGTGAACGCCACGGCCACGTCCTTGCGCGCGAAGTCGATCATGCCGTTGATCTGGAGGAGGGCGGTCTCGACCCAGGTGCGCGGCATCGCCTCGGGCAGGTTGGCCTGCGCCGCCTCGAGGTACGCCTTGACCGCGCCCGACAGCGCGATCACCGCGCGCGCCCGCTCCCCCAGCGGGGCGTAGTCGCGCGTGATGTAGTCGGTGAGGGCCAGGCGATCGACGTAGGACATCGGGTTGGTCTTGGGCCAGCGCGCCACCTCGAGGTCGAACCGGTCGCCGCGGATCTGGGTCAGGATCACCGCGAGCTCGATCGCCTGGTCCGGCTCGAGGTCCGCCGCCGGCACCGCCTCGAACGCCGCCTGCTGCTCCTTCAGCCACGCGGCCTGCGCGGTCAGCCCGCGCGCCGACACGTCCGGCAGCGCGCCGTCGTACTTGTGGTAGCCGAGGGTCACCGCGACGGTGGGCGACAGCTCGAGGTAGCGGTCGTAGAACGCGTCGCGGGAGGCGTCGAAGCGCTCGGCCACGGCGGAGCGGGACGGCGGCGGCGCCTCGGGCGGCGGGGGAACGACCGGGGCGGCCGTGCTGCCGCCGCACGCCACCGCGGCGGCCAGCCCAACGGCCAGCCCGGCGGCCACGAAGAACTTGGGCCAGCGCGCCACCTCGAGGTCGAACAGGTCGCCGCGGATCTGGGTCAGGATCACCGCGAGCTCGATCGCCTGGTCCGGCTCGAGGTCCGCCGCCGGGACCGCCTCGAACGCCGCCTGCTGCTCCTTCAGCCACGCGGCCTGCGCGGTCAGCCCGCGCGCCGACACGTCCGGCAGCGCGCCGTCGTACTTGTGGTAGCCGAGGGTCACCGCGAAGGTGGGCGACAGCTCGAGGTAGCGGTCGTAGAACGCGTCGCGGGAGGCGTCGAAGCGCTCGGCCGCGGCGGAGCGGGACGGCGGCGGCGCCTCGGGCGGCGGCGGAGTGACCGGGACGACCGTGCCGCCGCCGCACGCCACCGCGGCGGCCAGCCCAACGGCCAGCCCGGCGGCCACGAAGAGGCGACTGCCGCGGGCAGCCGCCCGGGAAACGCTGGCGCGAGCAGGCGTCATACGGCGGCACTCTACACGATAGGATCTGGCGGTGGAGCGCCTGCATGTGGAGGGGGAGCGGGCGGACGGGCCTGGCGCCGGCCAGCGCGCCGCGATCGATCGCGCTCGCGAGCCGAGCAGCGGCGGCGGACGGCTGCTCGTGTGCGTCCGCTGCCGCCACCCGATCACGAGCGAGGGTGATCGCATCGACATCGACGGGCTGCACGAGCACACCCAGATCAACCCACACGGCGTGGTGTGGAGCTTCGGATGCTTCGGGCACTCTACACGATAGGATCTGGCGGTGGAGCGCCTGCATGTGGAGGGGGAGCGGGCGGACAGGCCCGGCGCCGGCCAGCGCGCCGCGATCGATCGCGCTCGCGAGCCGAGCACCGCCGGCGGCCGGCTGCTCGTGTGCGTCCGCTGCCGCCACCCGATCACCAGCGAGGGTGATCGCATCGACATCGACGGGCTACACGAGCACACCCAGATCAACCCACACGGCGTGGTGTGGAGCTTCGGCTGCTTCGCGCGCGCGCCCGGCTGCGTCCCGACCGGCGGCCGCAGTCACGAGTTCACCTGGTTCGCCGGTCACGCGTGGCAGATCGAGCACTGCGGCGGCTGCGGTCGTCACCTCGGCTGGCACTTCACGTCGACCGCGCGCGGCTTCCACGGGCTCATCGTCGGGCGCATCGTCACGGACGAGGAGCCGGGCGGTCCAGCGTGAGCGGCGCCACGCGCCGCGCCGGGCGCCGATCCAGGGTCGCTCGCCAGAAGGTATGCTTGGCGCGAGGGCTGCCCGGGTCGCCGCGGCCCTCTCCCACATGGCCATGTCTGGTTCGCCGCCGTCGGATCGCCGAGATCCCAACGAGCGGCGCGAGGGCTGCCCCGGTCACCGCGGCCCTCTCCCACATGGCCATGTCTGGTTCGCCGCCGTCGGATCGCCGAGATCCCAACGAGCTCGCCGGAGCGAGCGAAGCACCACCGCCGCCGGCGGGAGACGACGCGCTCGCCACTCATGTCCTGCCCGGGCACTCGACCATGGTCTTCGCCGGGGGCGGGGGCGACGGCGAGCGCGCGCGCGAGGAAGCGCCCCTCGACGACGAGGCCGACACCGCCACGACCCGCCCGCTCGATCCGGACGACCTGCCGTCCCCGCGTCTGCCGGTCGGGCCCGCCCCACCCCGCTCGTGGCCGGGCCACGACGAGCGCGCGGCCGCTCCGACTGCTCGATCCGCCCCCGCCCGCAGCCCGACGCCCCCGCCCGACGGCGCGGCCGGGAACGGCTCGGCCTCCGGCGCGCGGACCACCAGCACTGGCGTCGACGCGCTGGCCAGCTCGCTCCTGGTCGACGAGTCGCGCTTCGCCTCGCCGCTCGACGCCCTCCACCAGGACGAGATCCGCCGCAGCCGCCTGCTGGCGCGCTTCGGCCTCCTGCTCGGCGCGGCCGTCGCGGTGACGCTGCCGTTCCTGCCCGGCGATCCGCGCATGACCCGGGTCATCTACGGCGCGGTCGCGGTGGCGTCGATCGGCAACGGCTGGCTCCACTACCTGTCGTCGCGTCCGGATCGCTACGATCCGCGCGCGCTGGTCATGGTCTGGGTCATGAACTCGTTCGCGGTGTCGATCGGTGTCGTCTACTTCGGCGTCTTCTCGGCCGGCGCGATCGTCATCATGCTCGGGATCTACTTCATGGCCCTGGGCCAGAGCTTCGCCCTCGCGCTCACCGTCTACCTCGCCTGCGCCGGTCTGCGCGGGGGGGTCGCCGCGATGGTCGGCCTCGGCGCCATGCGCGACCCCGGCCTCATCCACGCCTCCTACCTGCCGCGCGAGGCGCTCCTGGTCCTCGAGGCGCTCATCCAGCTGGTCCTGGTCGCCGCGTTCATCATGGCGCGCGCGTCGCGCCGCGCCACCCTGTCGGCGGTGACCGACTACGAGCGAGTGGTCCGGGCGCTGGCCCAGCGCGAGGTGCTCCTGCACGAGGCCCGCCAGGACCTGGAGCGCGCCCTCCAGCTCGGCGGGGTCGGCCGCTTCACCGGCCAGACGGTCGGCTCGTTCCGGCTCGGCCCGATCATCGGGCGCGGCTCGATGGGCGAGGTGTACGAGGCGGCGCGCCTCACCACCGGCGAGGCGGCCGCGGTCAAGCTGCTCCAGCCATCCAGCATGGGCAACCCGGCCTACCTCATGCGCTTCCTGCGCGAGGTGGAGGTCGCCGCGACCATCGACGTCGCCCACGTGGTCCGTGTGCTCGAGGTCGGCAACGCATCGGCGCCGATGCCATACCTGGCCATGGAGCGCCTGCGCGGCGTGGACCTGGCCCAGCTCCTGCGCGAGCAGCGCCGGCTCACCGCCGAGCAGGTGATCGATCTGGTCGACCAGGCCGGGCGCGGCATCAGCGCGGCGGCCGCGGCCGGGGTGGTCCACCGCGACCTCAAGCCGCAGAACCTGTTCCTGGCCGAGCAGCCGGACGCATCGCCGATCTGGAAGGTGCTCGACTTCGGCGTGTCCAAGCTGCTGGGAGAGCGCGGCACCCTGACCCAGGGCCAGGTGGTCGGCACACCGGTGTACATGGCGCCGGAGCAGGCGCAGGGGCACGACGTCGATCAGCGCGCCGACCTCTACGCGCTGGCCGCCATCGCCTACCGCTGCATCACCGGGCACCTGCCGTACCGCGCCCGCGACGTGCCCACCATCATGTACCAGGTGGTCTACAAGATGCCGGTCCGGCCGAGCGCGCTGTGCGATGTTCCGGACGACGTGGACTCGGTGCTGCTCATCGCGATGGCCAAGCGCCCGGCCGATCGGTTCGCGACCGCGCTCGAGCTGGCCTGCGCGCTCGAGGACGGCCTGCGCGGCCGGCTGTCCGACGAGCTGCGCGCCCGCGCCCGCGAGCTGGGGCGCGCCCATCCGTGGCGCGGCGGGGCGTGACGGCGAGCGCCGCTTCGACGGGATCCCGGTGCCGGTCTTTCGCCTGAGCCATCACGTGTCGTTTCCGTCGCCGGAGCTGGCCGACGAGAGCGGGCTGCTCGCGGTGGGCGGCGACCTCTCGCCCGAGCGCCTGCTCCTGGCCTACTCGCTCGGCATCTTCCCCTGGTACGGGGAGGACCTGCCGATCCTGTGGCACTCGCCCGACCCGCGCATGGTGCTCGACGCCGACCAGCTGCAGCTGCCGCGCAGCCTGCGCAAGGAGCTGCGCCGCGGGCGCTTCCGGATCGAGCTCGACACCGCGTTCGACGAGGTGGTCCGCGCCTGCGCCGAGACGCCGCGCCCGGAGCAGGACGGCACCTGGATCACCGACGAGATGATGGCGGCGTACGTGCGCCTGCACCGGCTCGGCTTCGCCCACTCGGCCGAGGCCTGGCTGGACGACGAGCTGGTCGGCGGCGTGTACGGGGTCAGCCTGGGCGGCGCGTTCTTCGGCGAGTCGATGTTCGCGCGCGCCTCGGACGCGTCGAAGGTGGCGTTCGCGGTGCTGGTCGAGCAGCTGGTCCGCTGGGACATCCGCCTCATCGACTGCCAGGTCCACACCGACCACCTGGCCCGGTTCGGGGCCGAGCCCTGGCCGCGCGAGCGATTCCTCGCCGCGCTGGCCGCCGCGATCGAGAAGCCGACCCGGCGCGGACGGTGGCGGCTCGATCCGGCCGCGCCGCCGTGACCCGACCAGCGGCCGACCAGCGGCCGACCAGCGGCCGAAACGAAGAACGGGCCCCCGCAGGGGCCCGTCGCGCTCGTGTCGATGATCGACCGTCTATCGGCTCAGCCGCACTCGCCGTCGCGGTAGGAGCGGAGCGCCTCGTCGCGCACTTCCTGCTGCGACAGCCGGCGGTCGCGGTTGAGGTCCATGAAGTAGAAGCGCGGGGCGAACAGCGAGAAGCTCACCTCGTAGGACGACAGCATCCGGTCGCCGTTGCGGTCGAGCTGGCGGAACAGGCGCAGCGAATCGATGAGCCTGTCCATGCCGACCCGCTCGGCCCCGACCAGGCGCCCGTCCGCGTTCACGTCGAAGTAGCGGACCAGCTGCACGAACCGCGACTCCTCGTCCGAGCTCAGCTGGCCATAGGCGCCCGAGCCGGCCATGAACGACCAGTAGCCCCTGCGCTCGGCCGCATCGACCTGCCCGTTGCGGTTGAGGTCGTAGCGACCCATGGCCCGGCGGTACGGGTCGAACCCGACGCGACGGCTGCTGTGCTGGTAGCGGACCGGGGTGGTGTAGCGGACCGGGGTGGTGTAGCGGACCGGGGTGGTGTAGCGGACCGGGGTGGTGCGGACCGGGGTGCGCTGGTAGCGGACCGGAGTCCGCACCGGAGTCCGCCGGGTGCGGCTCGGGGTCCGGTGATCGCGAACCACGACGCCGCCGCCAACGTGGAACGCCGCGCTGGCGGTCACCGTCGGGCTGGCGCTGGCGGCGCCGGCCAGGGAGAGGGACGCCAGCCCGAAGGCGGCGGCCGAGACGAGGAAGCGACGCGACGTCGTGATGAGGCTGTTCATGATGTTCTCCTTGGCGCACGGGCCGGGCTGCGCGAGGCGCTCCGGGCGTCCGTGCGGGGCGGGGTCAGTGGCCGACATCCCAACCGGGGTCCGTGCCGCGCGACCGTCGGCTTGTCGCCGACTTCTCTCTCGCCCTCGCAGATACAGACGATGGGGCGAGCCAGGAATTCAAGCCGCCGGGTCGTGGCCGGGAAGCCGTCCGCGCGCGCATTCGTCGACCCCGTGGCCCGAAACGAAGAACGGGCCCCTCGAGAGGGGCCCGTCGGTCGCTGTCATCGTCCAGCTGGCGTCCAGCTATCGTCGGTCGGCTCAGCCGCACTCGCCGTCGCGGTAGGAGCGGAGCGCCTCGTCGCGCACTTCCTGCTGCGAGAGCAGCCGGTCGCGGTTCAGGTCCATGAAGTAGAAGCGCGGCGAGAAGATCGAGAAGCCCACTTCGTATGCCGTCAGCACCTTGTCGCGGTTGCGGTCGAGCTGCTTGAAGAGCCGCAGGGAGTCGATGAGCTTGTCCATGCCGACTCGCTCGCCGCCGATGAGGCGGCCGTCCGCGTTCAGGTCGAAGTAGCGGACCAGCTGCACGAACCGCCCCGCCTCGTCCGAGCTCAGCTGACCGTACGCGCCGGTCGAGACCATGTACGTCCAGAAGCCCTTTCGCTCGGACGCGTCGAGCTGGCGGTTGCGGTTCAGGTCGTAGCGGTTCATCGCGGTGTGGTACGGGTCGAGGATGATGGGCCGCTGGCTGGTGTCGCGGCGCTCGTAGCGGGTCGGGCGGTTGGGCTCGCGGCGGGTCGGCGTGCGGTGGTCGCGAACCTCGACGCCGGCACCCACGTGGAACGCCGCGCTGGCGGTCACCGTCGGGCTGGCGCTGGCGGCGCCGGCCAGGGAAAGCGAGGCCAGCCCGAAGGCGGCGGCCGAGATGAGGAAACGACGAGCGTTGCTGATGAGGTTGGTCATGATGGTCTCTCCTTGGGCGCACGGGCCGGGCTGCGCGAGGCGCTCCGAGCGTCCGTGCGGGGCGGGGTCACTGGCCGACATCCCAACCGGGGTCCGTGCCGCGCGACCGTCGGCTTGTCGCCGACCTCTCTCTCGCCCTCGGGAAGACAGACGATCGGGCCGGCCAGGAATTCAAGTCCCCCGGTCCGCGGGGTTACGCGCCACCCGCCGTTCAAGCCCGCGATCCCGTGGCATGATCGCCCTTCATGAACCTCCTGTTCCTCACATCGGAGGCCGCCCCGTTCGCCAAGACCGGCGGCCTGGCCGACGTGCTGGCGGCGCTGCCCCGCCACCTCCACCGCGCCGGCCACGACGTGAGGGTGTTCCTGCCGTTCTACGGCTCGATCGACACCCGCAAGCTCGACCTGGTCCCGCAGCCGAACCTGCGCGACATCGACATCCAGCTGGGCCCGCACCGCTACCAGGTGTCGATCGTGGCGGCCACCGCGCCGGGCGGCGAGCTGCCCTGCTACCTGGTCTACTGCCCGGTCCTCTACCACCGGGCGTCGATCTACACGACCGATCCCGACGAGCACCTCCGCTTCCTTGTGCTGTCGTACGCCGCCCTGGCCGCCTGCCAGCGCATGGGCTTCGCCCCCGACGTGGTCCACTGCAACGACTGGCAGACCGCGCTGGTCCCGCTCGCCCTGCGCACCGCGTTCGCGTGGGACCAGCTGTTCGCGCGCGCCCGCACGCTGCTCACCATCCACAACCTCAACTACCAGGGCACGTTCGGCGCGCACGTCGTGCCCGACACCGGGATGGGTGGATCGGCCCATCTCTTCCACCAGGACCAGTTGCGCGGCGGGCGGCTCAACTTCCTCCTGCACGGCATCCTCTACGCCGACGGCATCAGCACGGTCAGCCCGACCTACGCCAAGGAGATCCAGACCGAGAAGTACGGCGCCGGGCTCGATCCGTTTCTGCGCGCGCGCAGCTCGACCGTGGTCGGCATCCTCAACGGCGTCGACTACGACGAGTGGAGCCCGGAGCGCGACCGCCACATCCCCCACCCGTTCAGCGCCGATGACCTGAGCGGCAAAGAGCGCGACAAGGAGGCGCTGCTGGCCGCCCTGGGCCTGCCCTACGTGCCGGGCGTGCCGGTCGTGGGCATCGTGTCGCGCCTGGCCGGCCAGAAGGGCTTCGCCCTGCTCCGCGACGTCATGCCGGATCTCCTCCGCCGACACGGCTTCCAGTTCGCCGTCCTCGGCAGCGGCGAGGGCCGCTTCGAGGAGAGCTTCGCCCAGCTCCAGCGCGCCTTCCCCCGCCAGGTCTGCTTCTTCCGCGGCTTCTCAAACCAGCTGGCCCACATGATCGAGGCCGGCGCCGACATGTTCCTCATGCCGTCGATCTACGAGCCGTGCGGCCTCAACCAGATGTACAGCCTCCGCTACGGCACCGTCCCGATCGTCTACCGCACCGGCGGCCTGGCCGACACCGTCCGCCAGTGGAACCCGGCCACCGGCGAGGGCACCGGCGTCCTCTTCGACCACCACGACGAGGCGGGTCTGCGCTGGGCGATCCAGACCGCCCTCACCCTCTACCGAGACCGCCCCACCTGGCTCCAGATCATGAGGAACGGAATGGCCGAGAACTTCTCGTGGGACGCCCAGACCAGGCTCTACGAGGAGCTCTACGGCCGGCTACAGGCGCTGCCGCGCTGACCCACGCTCCCGCGCGCGATCAGCCCGGGGATGGCTTCGGGGCGGGACGGGGGAGGGTTCCGACCAGCTGGGCGAGGAGGTCGGGGTTGACCGGCTTGACGAGGTGGGCGGTGAAGCCGGCCTCTTCGGAGCGCTGGCGGTCGGCGGCCTGGCCGTAGCCGCTCACGGCCACGAGGACGATCGGGTCGGCGGTGGCCCTGAGCTGGGCTGCGACTTCGTAGCCGTCCATGGCGGGCAGGCCGATGTCGAGAAGGGCGACGTCGGGCTGGAAGCGAGCGGCGGTCTCGATCGCGGTGGGGCCGTCGTGGGCCAGCTCGACCTGGTGGCCGTGGATCTCTTCGGAGCGCTGGCGGTCGGCGGCCTGGCCGTAGCCGCTCACGGCCACGAGGACGATCGGGTCGGCGGTGGCCCTGAGCTGGGCTGCGACTTCGTAGCCGTCCATGGCGGGCAGGCCGATGTCGAGGAGGGCGACGTCGGGCTGGAAGCGAGCGGCGGTCTCGATCGCGGTGGGGCCGTCGTGGGCCAGCTCGACCTGGTGGCCGTGGATCTCGAGGAGCTCTCCGATGAGCGCGGCGAGATCCTCGTTGTCGTCGACGACCAGGATGCGGCGGGGGCCGGATGGTCGTCCGTCGTGGGGCTCGGCGGTGTTCCGGCCGGAGCCGCTGTCCGCGTCCCTGGCGGCGATCTCCGGGAGGACGACCGTGAACTCGCTGCCCTGGCCGGGGCCCTCGCTCTGGACCTCGACGGTGCCTCCGTGGAGGTGGACCAGGTTGCGCACGATCGCCAGGCCGAGGCCGAGGCCGCCCGACGAGCGGTCGATGGTCTGGGTCTGCTGGACAAACGAGTCGAAGACGCGCCTGACCATGTCCGGGTCGATGCCGATGCCCTCGTCCTTGACCGACAGGCGGACCGACCCGGCACTTCGCTCGGCGCTGACCACGATGGTGGAGCCGGGGCTGCTGTACTTGGCGGCGTTGGTGAGCAGGTTGGCGACCACCTGGGCCATGCGGTCCGGGTCGATGTCGAGCACCAGCCCGGCCGGAACCGCGATGTGGAGCTGGTGGCAGCGCTGCTGGAGCAGCGGGCAGGACGCGTTGACCGCCGCCTGGACCACCTCGGTCAGCTCCACCGGCCGGCGATGCAGCTCGATCGTGCCGCGGGTCAGGCGGGAGACGTCGAGCAGATCGTCGACCAGGCGCACCAGGTAGCCGACCTGGCGCTCGAGCAGGCCCTGCTCGCGAGAGGCCGGCCCGCGCAGGCGCATGAGCTCGAGCGCGGTCTGGATCGGGGCCAGCGGGTTGCGCAGCTCGTGGCCGAGCATGGCCAGGAACTCGTCCTTGGCCTGGGTCGCGTCGACCAGCATGCCGGTCTGCTCGCGCAGCTGGCCCTCGGCCCGGCGCAGCCTGTCCTCGACGCGCTCGCGCTCCGCGACGGACTCGCGCAGCCGGTCCTCGAGCTCGCGCCGACGGGAGGTCTCGCCGCCGAGCGAGATGGCGCGCTGCTGCAGCACGGCGATGTCGCGCATACAGTCCTCGACCGGGGCGTCGAGGGCGTAGCTCTCCGCCGGGACGACGTGGGTGTGGCTGTCGCAGATGCTCTCGAACTGCTCCGCGCTGCCGGTCGGACCGAAGTGGCCCATGCGGTACCCGCACACCAGCGAGAACGAGTGATCGCCGGCCAGGTAGTTCCACAGCTCCTCGAGCCGGACCGCGGCCGCGTGGTTGCCGGCCTCGCACAGGACATCGACCATGTCGCTGTAGAGCCGCACGCGCGCGCGCGGCCGGGCCACCTCGGCCAGGAGCGCGGCCATCGCGACCCGGAAGCGCTCCGCGTCGGGCATGCCGCCCTTCATGAAGCTGGCCAGGCACCCGGCGGCGTCGTGCAGCTGGAGCTGCCCCGAGGCGGAGACGGCCCGCACATCGATCCCCTGGGCCGCGATCCGGGCGCCGATGTCGGCCCGGTGGGGCGCGGTGAGGATGAGCGCGACCGGGGCCCCGGTGCGGAGCGCCCCGCTGGCGAAGTCGGCGATGATCACGCCGATCGACGAGTCCTCGTCGTAGAACTGAACGATGTGGCGGTGGGAGGGGTGGCCGGTTCGCTCGGCGGCGAGATCCTCCACGTCGGAGCGGCGAAACAGCCGCTGACCACGAACGGTATGAGCCGCCGTCAGAAGTCGCCCTTCGCGGGCCAGCAGTCGGACCATATCGGCCGAAAGACCAAGAATTTTGGCAGCATCGATAGCTGAGAGGAGGTCTTCGCGCCCCGACGGCGCTGCTGGATGCATTCAGGACTCCGTGGACCCTGAGGGTCAGCACCCACAATAACCCGCACCCCCGGGGCTGCACAGCGGTATTGCCGGCGGGCCCCGCCGGTGTCCCCTCAGCCGCCCGGCGGGCGCGCCACGCGGGCGAAGCTCAGCTGCCACCGACGGTGCCCGTCGATTGAGTGCTTGACCATACGTGTCTCGGCGCGTTAGACGGCTCGATGCATTTCGCTGGTCGGTCCTGTCCGTCGCTGATCCTCGCCCTCCTGCCGCTCGCCGTCGGCTGCGCCGGAGAGGCCGACAAGGACGCGCCGGTCGAGCCGCCGATCACCGACGGCAAGACCGACGTCGCCGACCGGACCGACATGCGCGGCGAGCTGGCCCTCGGCGGCGAGGTCCGCGCCGAGCTGGTCGAGGACCTCGAGTTTCACGGCTACACGCTCGATGTCCGCGCCGGCGCGGTCGTCACCCTCGACGTGACCCGGAGCGGATCGAGCCGCTCGCTCGACACCTCGCTGTTCGTGTACGGGCCGATGGCGGCGGGGGGCGGCTTCGGCGGCGAGGCGCT
>Ga0193753_10000868_pt1 | contig 28026 bp, 25 predicted proteins | sample H1c2metaG_FD_144925 | JGI IMG/M metagenome (GOLD analysis project Ga0193753, IMG submission 144925) | Soil microbial communities from a riparian zone of the East river system, Colorado, United States - H1c2 | ecosystem: Environmental > Terrestrial > Soil > Riparian zone | place: USA: East... | reverse complement strand
GCTACAATAAATTTCTGCGGCGCTATTTCAACAATGTCATTGATCATGTCGTTGGTCAGCCCATTATCTGTTGTATAGTTGGTAAAGCGGGTTCCATCATACCGACTGAGTCCACCACGCGTACACAACCATATAAACCCGCGACTGTCCTGGCGGATATTCAATACATCATTGTTCACCAGTCCGTCTTTAATGCTGTAGCTACGAATGTTGATTTGTTGCGCCAGGGAATAATAGCCACAGGCTGTTTGAAAAAAAATGCTCAATATGATCAGGAAACGTTTCAAAACAGTTGGTATAGCAGGTGTGCGCGGGTTTGCGTGATACTGTAATTTATGAAAAAAACTGAATGCACCGTTCGGTACGGGCGGGCATTGAACTACGGGGTGATCTTGTATTTTAAAAACCTGCAACCCGCAGCAGTTTCAAACTTCTCGAAGTAAATAAGTTGAAAAGGAACATAAGGGCGAATTGAGTGGGTCATACCAGCAAAGCCGGCTTTGGAATCAGGTATGATTTAACAAAAAGAGTTTGCATTTCTGTTGAGCCTGTTTACCGGCAATTTATCAATTCAATTGTAGTTGATAGAAAAGCAAAAGAATATCCTTATTCCATTGGTGCAAACGTTGGTATATACTATTCATTCAGAAAAAAAAGCAAGGCTGCAGCTACCCCTGGCAGACAAGCGACAGTTAAATAAAAACCACCACGACAAAGCGGGTACATAAAAACCCTTCTTAATTTTGCGTATTACTAAAATCAATGGAAATGAACACCCGTTCTTTAGCCACCTGCTACTGATGGTCTCTTATACCTGCCGGAAAAGCTGAGACGAATGCACGAAGTATTATCGGATGCAGGGAAAGATTTATTCGCTTCAACAACATTCACCACTGCACCATGGCAAGGTGAAAAGACAATAAGAAGGCGATTTCATAGCCTTACCACTTTTTAGTACTAGTATAAGAGAAAAAAGAACAGGATACGATAAAAATTGCAGACAATCAATCAGGCCGCTGTGTTGCTTTTATGTTGTTCCCACACTTTTGTAAAGGCGGTGCCATAATACAATATCATGGCAGAATAAAATATAAACAGCAGCAGCAACACTATGGAAGCAGAAGCTCCATAAATATTATTGATGTTATTGTAGGTAAGTAGCAGGTGTAAAATAATTTTTCCAACAGCAAACAATACGCTGGTAAATAAAGCGCCTGTCCAGGCAATGCCCCATTTTGGCCGGCTGTCATTGAGATACCTGAAGATAATCAGGAACCATATTGCAGTGATGAGTGTAGAAATGCTGAAAGATAATAGCTGGTTGAAAGTACCGGACAAAGAAGGGAATATCTTAACGAAATAATTTCCAATAAACACCTGCGCGGTTTCAATAAAAACGCCGATTGAAAATAACAAGCCAGTCACGAATATTACTCCCAGCGATTGCGATCTTGATTGCAAGCTTGCAATTACTTTTTTTTCGGGGGACTGTTTGTGAACTCCCCATATTTGGTTAATAGAACTTTTTATAATTTTGAACACCGTGGTGGCGACAAACAGCAAAAAAATAAATCCAAACGCAGTGGCCACCCAATTGTAAGATAATTTTTTAACTGCCCGGATAACGGAAACTATTTGCCGCACTGCTTCCTGTCCAAAAATATCAGACAGGCTAACAAACAATTCATGCCTGATAGTTTGCGGATCAATAAATAAACTAAAAAACTGTACTAGTATAATGAGAATAGGGGGCAAGGCAAACATGGTAAAAAAAGCAGTGGCTCCGGCCATTTTTAAAGGGTCGTTTTCCAGAAAAAGCTTCAATGCATCTTTTAAAACGATACCAATTAATTTTAATGAATTGCCCATAAAATCTGTTTAATAGCCGTTTAAGAACTGTCTTGCTATAAAGAAGGGCACTTAAAAGTGACTTCCTTTTGCTGTAGTCCAGGCAGGACAAATATCGAATAAAGTAGCCTGGTTTTTTAATGAGCTGTGTGAAAGGGGAGCATACTTATCTAATCGCCCGTTTGAAAGGCAATACAGGAAAAAAGAAACCAGAACTTCTGAGATCGTTCTCAGAAGTTCTGGTTGGGTAGCCCCGGCAGGGCTATTCGATCATTTGGGAATTTATAAGATTGTGAAAAACAGTAAACGAATCCGTAAACTGGCATTTGTGGCTTGGCAAACCTGTCAAATACGCTTGAGTAAAGTTAGATTTTTTTAGTATTAATGATGAATAACAAGAAAGACACGCCAAATGAGTGAATTGCCCAGGCACCCATTTGCCATGAATAAAGCCTTTCAGTATATTCAAAATCGCCTTAAATTCATCTCTTATTGTTAACTTAGCCTTAGTCCCTCTTTAACAATTTAATTGCTGCCAACATGAAATTTGCACTCTTTAGCGTCACGTATGCTGGGTTATTTTATGACGGGAAAGCGCTCAGCCTTGATGAACAGGTTCGTAAGGCAAAGGAGCTGGGGTTTGACGGTTTGTCGATCGAAGCGAAGAGACCGGTGGCATCGCCACTTGATCTCTCAAAGGCTGACAGGGCGCGGATCAGGTCCTTGGCTGCTGATGAAGGCATTGAGCTTGTTGCGGTGGAAAGCCTGAGCAATTTTTGCAGCAACCTCATGGAGGAGCGGGAAAATAATTTGGCCATGATGCGCTATATCCTTGAGCTTTCACATGACCTTGGGGTAAGAATGGTCAAAGTATTCGCTGCGTGGCCGGGCATTATCAATGACGATATGCCCGCGATGTATGGTCCTTATGATCGGGGAAACTATTTTAAACCCATGTTTGCTGCCGATCTGAAACTTTGGGACCGGGCTGTGAAGGGCATACGTGAAACGGCCGATTGGGCCGCTGACCTGGGCATTACAGTCGTCTTGCAAAATCACGGACCCATTCTGACCCCGGGTTATGAGGACGTGCTCGCCATGACAAGGGAGGTAGACCGGCCAAACCTCAAGATATGTTTGGATGTACCGATGTTTTTTGATCGGCAACGCACCGACTATGTTCAGGAGGCCGTGGAAAAATGTAAAGACTATATCCGTTATACTCATTATGGAGCGTGGAATTTCAGTGAAACGGAAAATGGGGACATCATACTGGATCCTGCTCCCAATCACGGAGGAAAGATCAATTACGAAGCATTTATCAATGCGCTGGCACAACAGGGCTATGATGGGTATCTTGCTTCGGAATATTGCCTCCCGGTGTTGCGTAATCACAAACTATGTGGCATTGATGAAATAGACAAGGCAACACGCAGAGGTTTACAATATATGAAACAACTGGTGCAAAAAGCCGTGCCACAACCAAGGCTGGCAAGCTCCGGGAACGTAATTGCCTGATCAAATATTTATTGAAAGATGAAACATGCAAGGGACATGCATTTGGCCTATGAGTAGATTTATCAGGTGGCGGCTGATGCTAATGATGTTCCTGCAATTTTTTATTTGGGGGTCCTGGTACGCCACCGGTGGCAACTATATGAATGCGCACGGGATGAGCGGGGTTATTTATCTTGTATACCTTGCCAGTCCCATCGGCTCAATCGTCTCCCCCTTTTTTCTGGGTATGGTCGCCGACCGTTTTTTCGCGGTTGAGAAACTGATGGGTGTCATGCATCTCTTAAGCGGGCTCTTTCTTTTTTGCGCTCCATCGTTTGGAGCCGTCAACTCCACAGTCTTTCTCGGCTTTATGTTTCTTCATATGCTTTGCTATATGCCGACCGTGGGCCTTGCGTCGGCCACGGTTCTCCATCTCGCAGGCAACAGGGAAAAAGAATTTCCGGTTATCCGTGTTTTCGGAACAATTGGCTGGATCACCGCGGGAATAATTGTGAGCTATGTTTTGCAGGGAGACAGTACGGCAGCCCCACTCTATGTTGCCAGTGCCGGCAGCTTGCTGTTGGGACTCTATAGCTTTTCACTTCCACACATACCGCCGAAGGGTGTTGCTAGCAGGATTTCTGTGCGCGAAGTGCTGGGACTTGATGTACTGAAGCAATTCACATCAGCTCCATATATCATTTTTTTGCTGGGCTTGTTCCTGATCAGCATACCGTTTGCGAGTTACTTTGCCTACGTTCCAATCTTCCTGAAATCTGCAAACATTTCGGATCCGGCTTTCAAAATGACATTTGGCCAGGTATCGGAAGTCTTTTTTTTATTGCTCATGCCATGGTTTTTCAGGCGATTTGGGATCAAGTGGGTGCTGGTTATGGGTCTTATTGCCTGGGCGATTCGTTATGGACTCTTCGCTGTAGCAGCACCAGGGGCGATCACGTGGATGATGATTGCTGGCATACTCATGCACGGAGCCTGCTATGACTTTGTGTATGTAGCTTCCCAGTTATATATTGATAAGAATGTCGCCCTCCCGTTCCGGGCGCAGGCGCAGGGCTTTTTTGTATTGGTATCATATGGGGTTGGCCAGGGATTGGGAACACTTGTCGCAGGATTTATTTTCAATAGCATTATGAGCGGTAATGATGGCGCTGCATCACAATGGCAGACCTTTTGGCTGATTCCCCTGCTGTTTGCTGTGGTAGTAACGATTATGTTTGTATGGGGATTTACTGAAAAGATAATTGACAAACCGAAACAACAACTATGAAAAAGTTTCTTGTTTTCTACATTGCATGCCTTTCAGCCTTGCTGGCTTATCAAAACCTTTCGGGGCAGTATCCGCGTTTTAAAGTGCTGGCGTTTTATAGCCGCAGCGTCGAAAAAGCACATACTGATTTTTCGGATGCCGCCATCCAATTCTTCAAAGAGTTGACAGTAGGCAATGGCTTTGCATTTGATACCACAAGTAATATGGAAGACCTGAATGAGGCAAAGATCAAAGACTACCAGTTGCTAATGATGATCAATGATTTTCCACATAATCAGTCACAGCGTGAAGCTTTTGAAAAATACATGGAGAATGGTGGAGGGTGGCTGGGATTTCATGTTGCCGGCTATAATGACAAAACCACAAACTGGCCGTGGTTTGTCAGTTTTCTTGGCGGATCCGTGTTTTATAAAAATAACTGGCCGCCGCTGCCAGCCAAGTTGACCATAGACGACACAGCTCATACGGTCACGAAGGGGCTGCCACCAACATTTATTTCCCCGGTGGGAGAATGGTATCAATGGAAGCCAAGCCCGAGGAATGATCCACGGGTTAAAGTCCTGGTAAGCCTGTCGCCCGAAAATTTCCCGATGGGGATCAAGCATATTATCACCGAAGGAGATATGCCCGTGGTCTGGACAAACACCCACTACCGGATGATCTATCTGAATATGGGCCATGGACCGCATATTCTGACAGACGCGACGCAAAATAAGCTGATCATTGCTGCTTTCCGATGGGTCATCACGTCCGATAAAAAGGGCAATGTGATTGACCGCTGACCATGCGGCACCAGGGAAGAAACCGGGCGATAGTTTCTTTTCGCCACTTATCAAATAAAGAATCCAGCAGTATCAAATTTGACCCGTCCATTGCCAATTATTCCTACATTGGGGCTGGCCAAATTTTTAAAATTAAGTATATATGCCAACAACCACATGTGAAATCGGAGGTGCTGTTTACCGCTTAGACTACTCCAAAATGCCTTCCAAACGCGGTACTTATTATTTCGGTAAAATACATAGCGACCCGGTGACAGGTTTTGCCTTTACATCGCTGGCAACAGGTGGTGATGAATTCGATGATAGCCGCGAACCCATTCAGCGACAGCAGGCGATCGCGGGCGCCATCAGATCGCACGAAAGGCAATAGTCAATTTGAAGAAAGAAATCGTTTCGGTATTTGAGCTGCAAAGGGTGAAAGTAGATAAACGCGAGTTCAGCACAACTCCGATATAAGGTACGCTCGCCATACAAAGGTCGTTTTAGGTCGACGTTTTTTAACACATAGGCGAAAAACATAGAAAGCAATTTTGTAGTCCCTCTCGAACAATTTTCGAACCACTTTATAGATGATTTACGGCGACTGGCTGCAATTGGAGCCTGATAGCTAAAGTCCTGCTGCCTTTTCGGAGGCAGCGGGATTTTTTTGTGAGCAAGATAAATGTGAAGCAGGATGAATAAGTTATTGTCAGTTCAGGAATTGGCTAAAGATTTCAGGAAAAGGCTATTTCCTCTAGCTGTTCTTTTCTTTCACCGGCACCCATCTGTCTCCCGACAAATGTTCCCGGTCCGTCCTCCACCAAGCCGGGAAAATATCCCTTGCCTGCAATCAAAACATAAGCAGAGACTTCAATTTTTCACTTTAAAAGAATAAATCATGGCAGAGTTTAAAAGAAGAACCCTGACTTTAAGTACAGGAAAACAGATCAAATTGTACGGGAACAGCATTGGCATCGGCAAATCCTTGGAAGTGGCCGAAGGATACGCTCCCAATATTTTCTCACATATTTCCAATGAGGAAAAAGAAAAACCCATACTAGCAGTTTCAAATCCGCATCAACTAACAGCCGAAGAAATGTATGAACTGGCGGATTATTCCATAAGGCTATGGCTGGATTTAAAAGACAATATCCGGAAACATGGTGTCAATAGTCCCAAAGTTTTCAATAGTGATGCTTTACGATAATGAGCCAATACCATAAACGGATACAGAATAAGACAACGGAAAGGTCGGTTTGAAGACTGCCCAGAGATATAAAGACTTTTCAAAGGTTTTTTAAGGCGAGCGGTGTTGTTGTCGAACAAAAACCCGGTTCGCCAACCACGCTCGCCTTTTACTCCCGTTGGTCGCAAAAGGAAATACAGAAAACAAATTAAAAATGAAGATGTATGGAAACTGTGAACAAGAAACAGAAAAAAGCCGGAAGACCGGCTAAAGCTATTAAAATGGAGATAAGAGCATGTGTGCGTTTTACCCGTCATGAGTATTTTATCATCCGGGAAAAAGCTGCACAGGCTGGCGTAAATGCTTCAGTTTATATCCGGCAAATGGCCATTCAGGGAAGAATAACTTCCCGGCTTACCGCCGATGAGGTACAAACCCTTAGGCAATTGATCGGTATGTCGGTAAATATTAACCAGGTTGCTAAACTTTGTCATCGGGAAGGATTATTTGAAGCCATGCAATATTTCGAGCATTACAGGAACCTGATTGATGAACTGCTTAAAAAATTAAAGTCATGATCAGTAAACCAGTTCCTGCCAATTCTTTTTATCATACTTGTCGCTATATCAGCAATAAACCTGGCGCTGAATTATTGGTTGCGGAAGGAGTAAGAGGCCATGACTATAAATTGATGGTGGAAGATTTCCTGACCCAGCAACAATTAAGGCCAGATAAAAAACAGGCCTGCTTTCACTCCATCCTTAGTTTTTATCCGGGAGAAAAACCGTCGGATGAAATAATGAAGGAGATCACAATGAGATATTTAAAAGAATTAGGTATTGTGAATACCCAATATGCCATCAGCAAGCATACGGATAAAGCGCACCTGCATCTACATATTGTTGCCAACATGGTCAGCAATGAAGGGAAGGCTATCAGCGATAGCTGGATAGGGTTAAGGGGAAAGAAAATAGCCCAACGTCTTACGGAGGAATATAAACTTATTCCAGCATTGGAGAAGAATCTACAGCTTACCAACTTGGAAGCGCTCAGTCATTCTGAAGCCAACAAATACAAAATCTATATTGCTATTTCGGAAAATCTTCCACACTGCCGAACGATGGAAGAACTGGAAATGCGCCTGCTGAAACAGGGCATCGAAACACAATATAAATGCAAAGGCCAAACACAAGAGAAGCAAGGAGTAAGTTTTAAACTGGAGAATATTTCTTTCAAAGGAAGTCAGGTCGACAGAAAATATTCTCTTCTGGGATTGGAAAAGATATTGGCTTTACAGCAAAAGCAGGTATTGGAACAGCGACACAATGCAGAGAACAGGTTGCATTCCAAAATACATTCCTCTGGTGAAAAACCTTCTTTACATCAAACTGGGAAGTTCAATTCTATACAAGAAAGTGGAAAGGATATTATCCAGGATATTGCTAAGGGCATGGGAAAGGCTATTGAGATTTTGATGCAGAGTGAGCAAAATCAGTCACAAACACCTTACGAATTAACGCAGGAAGCATTGCGTAAAAAGAGAAAGAAGCAATCCCAACAACTTAACCGATAGAAATATTTCTAAACCTAAAATGAAAAAATATGAATGACCAAAATAATAATACCAGTGCAGCATTTATGGAAGTGACTACCCGAAAAGTGGAAGGGCAGGATAAAAAGATTGTTGCTATTGAAGAAAAAATAAGAGATATACCTGCCAATACTGAACTGTTGCATAAAGTATTGAGTAGTGTTGATGAGCTGCGTTGTGATATAAAGGAAGCCTCATTGAGGACAGATAAAGTGATTCAGTTTTTAAACTGGCTTGAAATTGCGACAGACCTATTGAAACAAGCACCAGTAAATAAGGTCGTGCATCATCATCACATACCAAAATTAATATGGATTTCTGTCGGGTTATTTATTGCCTTATGCCTGGTATGTTCCGGGTGGTATGTTACCAGCACTAAGTTAGATGGATTCGTCGCCAGCGATACGAAGTACAGGCACTTGCGGCTGGATACTGCTCACAAAAGCCTCCGGCTTTACCTTGACCAGTTGGACAGCGCATACAAGACGCATCCTGATTTTAGGGAAAAAGTTCTTGAAACAGAAGAGGAATACCGGCTCAATTTTGAACGCCTGCGAAAAGCAGAGCGGCTGAAAACAGAGGCAAAAAATCTGGAAAAAGCAGCCGGGAGAAAATAAGGGCGGGATTGGGCGAGAATCTCAGCCTAACTGATTTTCAAATCAATCTTTCGCTTAGCAGGTCTTTCCAAACAACAAACCCCTTCTGCTCATCTGAATAATCGTGTAGAACACGGCAAAAATTTTCCGGCGGAGCCTTTAGAAATTCCTGCCGTCCTTTCTTTCGAATCATGTCCAGGTAATGGTCTATTTCTTTTAGTCTTAGTGGCAAATCGGAAATTCTTTTCGGGAAGTGCCATAGATAGCTTGCTTCTTCCGTGTCAAGCGTTTCCAGGATTATGTGAAATTGTCCCTCTCCTTCTAATAGGAATACAAAAGAAAACGGCTGTAGCACAAACCGAATTTTCAATAAATGACCTGCATGGTTATCGGCCAGGTATCGCAGATGACGGTGATGTTTGAATTGGGGATGCTTCAGTATGTCTTCCAGCAGTTCTTCGCCTGATTCGTATAAAGGGTGGCTTGTCTGAAGCTGCTGACCGTCATTATTTTCTTTATCAGGATTTGTCCGGCTGAGAAAAGGTTTAGTGACAAATTGAAAACGAACACCCTCAATAATTTGCCGGTCTATCTTTTTAATATCTTCTGAGGTTGCTAATTGAGAGACCAATTTTCCATTTTCTATTTCTGCGTATACGGATGTATTAATATGCTTTGATTTCAGTGTTTTGATAAAATATGGTTTCAACACTTCAAATTCAGGACGGATATCATCATGTTCAATTTCAAATTCAATTTGAAGATTTAATTCTTCAGATGTGTATGTAAATGCAATGCTGCCATACCTAAACTCCAATGACTCAATAGATACTTGTATCTTCTTATCAATAGATGCGGTCTTTATTTTCCCTATATCGGACTTACCTTCATCAACAACATCATCGAATAAATTCGCCTGCTTTTCCAGTTTTCTGTAGTAAACGTTTCTTTTTAAAAACATTCTATTGAGATAATCAATCTTAATATCACGATAGTCATATATTACTGGTGTAATTTCTGAACGCTGTACCCTACCTATATACTGTATTAATTTCCCTTCAAACGAAAAAGGATATACGAGAAACAAACAAGAAGCATTTTGAAGATCGGTTCCTTCGCCAAAAAACTGCCCTGTTGTAATAACTGCCTGATAATTTCCTCCGTTCAGTATTTTCCATTTGGTAGTCCTGCTTGCTTCGGAATCATCACCATTTAATGTTATGACCTCATATGATTGTTTGAGGTATTGGTGCAGCGAATCAATATGTTCTTTTCGTTCAGTAAGTATAACTACCTTTTTACCGCTATTCAACTCGATGGTGATGTCATTTAAAATCAGTTTATTTCTGGAAGAATCATGTACCAGTATCTTCGATAAGGTTTCAACCCTGTCTGTTTTGGAGTTGAATGGAACATCCAGTTCCGTATTTCTTACAACAACAGAAGCCTGCTTATGCCTGCCGGTTTGCTGTGCTGTAATTTCAGCAATTATTTCCCCGAGGTGAATAAAAATCAGTTTGCCATCGTTGTATTTCCGAAAAGGGGTGGCGGTCAATCCGTATAAATAATAGCTATTAAACTGGTGGATTGTTTTCCTGTAGCTTTCAGCAGGAATGTGATGACATTCATCAATCAGTATTGTTCCGAATGTATTTTTTAATGCTTCATCTTTTTCAACTTCTTTAGTCAGGCTTTGAATAGTAGCAACCGTGATGTGTTTACCTGTTTTTGACTTTCCCTTTCCTATTTTCCCTATTTCATGTTGCGAAATTCCCAGGAAAGCCTCGATTCTTTCGATCCATTGTTCCATCAACTGTTTCCGGTGAACCACTATTAATGCAGGTTGTTGCTTATCTGCAATGATCTTTAATCCAATTACTGTTTTCCCTGATCCCGGTGGTGCAACAATCACTCCCATCTCTTTTTTGCTCGTTGCTTCAAGAGCAGGTATCTGATAGTCTCTTAACATTGCATGAAACTTAAATGAAACCGATTCTTTCTTTTGCCTACCATCCTTAAGGCTGTAAGTAATACCGGCATCCTTACAAAATCTTAGTGCTTTACCTGCAAATCCCCTTGGTGAAATAACTTCGTTTTCATTTTCTTCTATAAACCTGAAATAGCGCTCTGTTCCAAATGTATTTCTCCCAGCTTTCTTTTTTATGATAAACGCTGAGTTCATGAAATTTAATTCTTCCTTAAGGAAAGTGATAAGCGTAAGCGGCATTGTTGATCGGGTGAACCGTAAAGCATTGTCTAATGATACAATTAGTTTACCGCTACTTACGGGTGCAATGCTTTTTGCTTTGCTGTTGCCATCAACTGAAACTGTGTTATATATTTCCTCCAGTACTTTTATGTCCGTTCTGTCAATCTCTGAAAGAAAATTCCATTGGTCTGGAAATGGCATGAGTGTTTCCGGATCAATGAAGCAACTATTTCCTTCATTTAATGCAAGCTTATGTAATGGCAATGCGATGAGATTGCCAAGTCCTTTTCCCGAAAGCGTATCCTGATTAGGGAACAACCTGTCAAAGCTTGAATTCTTATCAAATACGGAAATCACTCCTGATTCAGTAAGGATTGACAGGAATATTCTTCTGCTCTTTAAAGCAGCATATGCCTGGCTGAAAAACACCCACACGTGTCCTCCTTTACCTGAACGTGAACGTTCGAGGTATGCAGGTATATTTTTGGATTTGCAACATTCCAGAAATTTTTTGCTATCGGCTATCCAGTTCAGTTCATCAAAATCCGCAGCAATAAACCATGATGTATTGTTTTGTAGTAAAGGATATACTCCTATAAGCTGCTCACCGTTCAGATGTTTTATGAGCTGATCATCTGTAAACGGCAAATATCTTTTGTCAGTATATGATTGAAAAGTCCCTCCTTTCATTTTATGCGCCTTATATCGGTAAGGGTCATAAAAATAAGCAGGCATATAACCACTCTTTCCTTCCCCTCCTGGAGATTTGGCGGGTATTTCCCAACGGGTTGCAAATACATCCTCCCGACCTTTGAAAAGGGAGCGGTATAATTGTAATTTTCTATCAATGCTTAACTCTGACAATTAATAATTTGTTTTTAACCTTTCAACTTTTATTCGTTTAAAGGAAGCAGAAAGCCAGTTCATCAAAGTCTTAACCTGGCGCATATCTGCATACAACTCCTCTTTCGGCACGGTAATTCCATATCTGAATGCTTCGCCATTGGGGTCTGAATAATGAAAGGCTTCGATAATATTTTTAAACCATTCAGGAGGGCTTGTGTTAAACTCATTCTTTAAAACCGCTTTTAGCTTTAATAATAGATCATGCAAATTGTGATTAATCTCCTCTCCTGTAATGGATTTGATATACAATTCTGTTGCGTGCCGATAATTGTATATAGCGGGTTGAAATAGTTCTCGTTCTTCGTGATTTTTATGCGCTATCTCCACCAGCTTATCACCAGCCATTTTGAATGAATCGGCAGTCGAAAAAATATCTCCCAGCTCAAATTCCCCGCCGAAAACGAAACCTCTCCATGTTTCATCAATATCCTCCGGCATTGCCCTGAATAAGGGTGTGATAGAAGTTATAAGTTCATCAATAGAGTCGTCTTCAAATTGGCTATTTGAGTTTAAACCTAACTTGACATATTCAATGTCAGGATCATCGTCCCAATATTGCAAAATATAAGCAAAGACTCTAATATCATTTATTGAAAATTGACGCGGTGTTCCTTTTTCAGGATTAGCCCCGGCGCTCAAATAATTAGAGAAAATGTATGCCCACTTTTTTATAATACTTCTATCCACGTCAAATAAGCGTGCAGTTTCCGAAACGCCATATTTCATGGAATAATTAATCATCCAATTATTTTTTATCCAGTTTTGAGAGCATATAATCGGTTAAAAAATATCCCCCAGTTTTAGGAGCGCCCCTGAATTCTACCAGTTGTATAAGTTTTTGCATATCTCTTCGTCTTGAACTTCTGATACTCCTGTGAGTTTCGTCAGGTCTTTCGATTTGAGGCCGGGAAGCTTACAAATTCCTGTATAACCCTCGTCATCCTTTGCTTTACTGTATCATTTATTGCTATGGCTTTTCCGTCGGGCAAGGGAATAATCGATTTAAAAGTTCCGCCTTCGACAAACACGGGTTTTCTTTTTACCCACATATTCTTTCATTAATCGGGTGGTGGTTAATATACCGGAGCCCAGTTCCTCCACCCTGTGAGGGCACTTATGGTTTTTATAAAGAACGCTTATACCTCTTCAAAATAATCATTATCCAGTCGCTTAATCTCATAGGCTCTTTGTACCGACACACCAAGGTTATAGTCAATCATCAACTGTGCTAACTGAACACCATCTATCAGCACAATCTTGGTTTCATTTTTGGGCGCATAATTAAGTGCATCTTTTGAGAAGGAAGAAGTAGTAATAAAAATTCCTTTTTTTTGCGCCTTGGCCTGCGAGTGCACCCACAAACTTGTGCAACTCCGGCCTTCCGACAACGTTACCAGCCTGCCACCGCTTTGCCTGAATATAAATAATATCCAGCCCCAACTTATCTTCTTTAATCGTACCATCTATACCTTCATCACCTGTTTTACCAATTGCTCTTCCTGCATCTTTTATGGAACCTCCATATCCCATTTTTACCAATAATTCCACTACCAGGCGCTCAAAGAAAGTCGGGCTCAGGCGACGAACAGTATCAATCAACTCTTGCGCTAATGACTGGCGAATATTTTGATAAGCCAGCTCTATTGTTTCTTCCGGTGTTTGTTTCTCAGTTTGTACATTATTAGAATGCCCGGAGATTTCAATATCCTCTTTCTTGATATTCTGAAATTCAAGAAACTCAGGAAACTGCTTCAACAGGTTGTTATCTACTTTCTTTGGCTTCTTTTTTAGCACATCTAAGCCTCGCTCAGTAATGCTGACCATTCCTCTTTTGGGAGCGTCCAACAAACCCGCTTTTTTTAAGTAGGTTCTTGCCCATCCAACCCGGTTGGCAAATAACAGCGATTGACCGCTGGGCAATAATTCGCTTAACTCCTGGTCTGTTAATCTGAACTGTTTTCCCAAAAGGGTTACTATGTCTTTAAATATATACTCCTTTTTATCCGCTAATAATTGCAAAAGTGGGAGCATGATGGTTTGATAATCTGGTATAGGCATTAAGGTCTGTTTTAATCTATGGCAATATTAATTTTGTACTTGTGCACTACTTATGCACTCTCTTGTGTATAAGTTAATAAGTAATCCTTTTTCCCAATAATTCATTTCAAACTTAACCCCTTAGCTTACACACTGCTTGTACACTCGTTTGTGCACAAGCCGCTATCCTAATACTTGCCTCCCTTTCTCAGTGGTTACATATTGCTGGTTAGGGCTGGTAGGGATATCCGGTAGGGTATAAGCCAGCAAGCTCTTTTCAATCAGCGGCACTATATACTTCTGGTAATTTTTTGCATGATTGCTCAGCCCGATTTTTTTCAAAATGGCTACCCGCTTTTTGGGTTTCATACAATACAACAAAACCTGGAGCTCTTTTTCTGTAGGCTTTTCGGCATCCACAATGAATGCAGGATGTACAGGTAATACGGCTAGGAAATAGGTGTACTCATCATCCGTATCAAATACCGGTTTGGGCGAACCATTTTGCTGCATACTATTATAAATTGTGGGAAAGCCGGTTGCCCTCCCTTCGGTAAGCCTCAGTTCTTTTAAAAAATCGCCTACCCTGCGATTACGGTACTTCCTAGCCACAATTCTTTTTTCTTTTTTAAGAATGGCCTTTGTGACAGGGGGCAACGGGCCGGGAAAACTCAACACCTCAATTCGATCGGGAAAACAACTTATTTCTATGGGACTATCCTCTTCATAGCTCCGGTGATAAAAAGCATTGGCTACTACTTCCTCTACGGCAGCTAATGGAAAATTGTACACTCTTTCTGCTTCAACCCTTGCAGATACTTTAATGACTTTTTCTTTGATAACATTGGTCTGAATAAATGACAGCGCATTTCTCAACTGCTGCTGAATAGGCCCAGTAAGTATTTTTTCCGAGAACACAGTGCCTGACTTGTCCTGATGAATAACAATATCTGTTTTAGCACCTGGGAAGAATTTATTCGGCTTTTCAGAAAAAAACAACAGCCCCACATTCAATGGCAACAGGGCTTCAGGCGGTCCACCGGCAATGCGCATTTGTTGTGCCAATTCACTTAACGGCATGTGGGCGGCTTCTTTTGCCAATTCACTTTTTATTTCTTCAAGAAAAGATCTGATCAACCCAAAGCTTAAGTCCTCTATTTTTGAATGATGATTAACCCGGTCATCAAAAGGAATTCGTTTTGCCATTTCAAGCAATAAAAGCTCTTCCTGCTGGCTAGCTATTACAGAACTTGAACCACGCCTTACATAATACCTGTGCTGCCCTTTAGCTCCTAATGTTGACGGGACTTTATAAGGTCGGTTATCGCCGCCGGGAACCCATATGACTAAAATATGTTTACCGGCAAATATATAGGGTTGATAAACTGGAGCGTAATAAGGTTGTATTTTATTGCTCAGGTTTAAAAGTTCTTTTTGAATTCCGTCAAGGCTTCCCGCATGTAACCCAACAGGAGGCAACTGGGGTATCCCATTTTCTTCTTTTACACCAATAAAAATATAACCGCCTCCCCAGTTGTTGATATCGTTCGCGAAAGCGCCGATGGTATGTATTACGTCTTCAGGATTCCAGCCTTGCTTACATTCAATACGTTCCCATTCAACCGTTTGGCCGTTCAGGATTTGTTCGATATTTACGGGGAGGCTCATGTATTCTTCTGGAATTTAGATGGGGAAAAGCCCTAACTCTTTCAGATATTCATTGTGTTTGTCTGTGTTTGTTTTTATACTCTTATTTATTTCAGTCAATTTGGTATTTATCTCTTTCAAGTCAATTTGTACTTCGTCTTCTGATGTACTTACATATCTTGAAATGTTCAGGTTGTAATCATTCTTTTTGATTTCTTCCATTGAAACTCTACGAGAATAACGCTCTCTTTCATTTCTGAATTTGTAAGTTTCTACGATATTATCTAAATGCTTTTCAGAAAGTGAATTTTGTCGTTTTCCTTTTTCGAATTGCTCGCTTGCATTGATAAATAATACATCATCCTTCTTTTTGCATCTTTTCAAAACCAAAATGCAAACTGGAATACCTGTTGAGTAAAACAAATTGGAAGGCAAACCAATTACGGTGTCAATGTAATTTTCTTTTAAAAGTTTTTCTCTGATTCTTGCTTCTGCACCGCCACGGAATAAAACTCCGTGAGGTAAAATAATAGCCATAGTTCCTTCTTTAGATAAAAAGTGAAAGCCGTGTAGCAGAAAAGCAAAGTCCGCGGCTGATTTGGGTGCTAAACCATAGCCTTTGAAGCGGAAATCTTCCGCTAAAGTATCATTTGGTTCCCAACGCAAACTAAATGGCGGATTGGCTACAATGGCATCAAACTCAATTTTTTTGCTCGGATTCATTTCATTAAGTAAATCCCATTGATTGAGTAAAGTGTCACCGTGGAATATCTCAAACTCGGTGTCTTTCATACCGTGCAATAGCATATTCATTCGGGCAAGGTTGTAAGTCGTAATATTCTTTTCTTGTCCGAAAATTTTGCCGATGTTTCCTTTGGCTTTCTTTAGTTGTGTTCTTACGTTCAATAGCAAAGAACCCGAACCACAAGTAAAATCCAAAACTTTGTTCAATTTAGACTTGTAACCAGTTGTAGGGTCGTGAGAATCTAACAGAACAATTCGGGAAAGAATGGTTGAAATTTGTTGAGGCGTATAAAATTCGCCGGCCTTTTTACCTGAACCTGCGGCAAACTTACCGATCAAATATTCGTAGGCATCCCCAAGCGTGTCAGTATCGGTAGAAAAATCCGCAATGCCTTCGGCTATTTTGGTAATTATCTTGCAGAGTTTATCATTTCTCTCTTTTGGTGTTTTACCTAATTTTTCAGAGTTGAGATTGATTTCAGAAAACAATCCCTTAAACGAGCTTTCAAACGACTCGTCTTCTATGTATCGAAACCCTTTTTGGAGTGTTTCTAACAATTCACCTTTTTGAGTACGGGCTAACTCGGTAATGTTACTCCACAAATATTTAGGTTTGATAACATAATGCACTTTTTTACGCATCTGCTCTTCAAATTCACTAATGTCTCCTTTATTTTTTTTGTACCAAAGTTCCAAGGGTGGTGGCACAACAAAATCTGCTCTCTTATCTTTTGAAGGGCTTGGCGGATAATCTTTTCCCAATTCCTTTTTTGCGGCTTCTTCATAGTTGAAAGACAAATATCGAAGGAAGAGAAATGAAAGCATATAATCACGAAAATCATCCGCATTCATTACGCCTCGCAAATCATTGGCAATAGCCCAAAGTGTATCACCTAATTTTTTATGTTGGTCTTTTTGTGTCATTCTTTCTTATGTTAATTGAAGAATTTCAAAGCCATATTTGGTTATGAAATCGTCAAGTATGTCTTTAAATAATTTTTTATTGTCATCTGCAAGCTCTACTGGTTGGTAAATTGAATATCTTCCGTGGCTTAAAAGGTTTAATGCCCTATTGAATAATATTTCATCCTGAATTCCTTCAAGACAGAAACGAATGTCTTTTTTTCCAAAAAAGCTGGCTGTTTTTTCAAGAATACTTCTTAAAGCGTTAAAATGATAAGAATAAACAAGATTCCTATCAGCGGCAGTTTTCAATTCAGACAGTAAAGCAACGTGATGGAAATAAGGGGTGTCGTCTGTTACTTGTACTGTAAAATTGCTGTCTTTATCCTTGTAAAGAAAATATCTTTTAGTTTTTTCCCCTCGCAACTCATTCCAAAGTACATTATAAAACAAACTATGATGTGTACTAATTACAGCTTTAATTTTCCCATTTGACTTTTTCATAAGAGATATTAAGTCCGTTGCTACTGCAATGGCATTATTATCATCTAATGACGAAATAGGGTCATCGATATAAAAATATTTCACCCAATTATACGGACCAGTTCCGTCTTCGTCCTCTATTGCCAACTCACACAAAGTCAGGTAAAAACACCATTTAAAAAGATTTTCCTCTCCACGAGATACTTTTACATTATGCTTGGTTATATACTCCGGCTGTCCGTTATTTGGATGATAAGTTGGATTTTTCTCATTCTTTGAAAAAATAACTTTTGAATTATCGTAATCAAAACGAAAATCATAAGTTGCATAACGTTCCAAATAGGCAAAAATCTTTTCCTCTAATGCAAGTGTTTGAAATCCACTGAAAAAATTTGATGATGTTGTAAGTTTAATATGTCTATCTGTATCACCAATTAAATCATTATCCCAAACAAAGAGGTCTTCTGTAAATGCATTAAAATAGAGGGTATCACCATCTCCATTATTAGTGCGTTTCCCTTTGTCCTTAAACTCCATGCTTGTTCGCGTTTTTCCAATGCCATTATGGGCAAATAGTAAAATATAATCGGAATCATTTAATTCTGACCTAAATCTGCTTACTAATCCATTTAATGTTTTATATGTAGTTTTCTTTGCCATAATTTTCTAATCATTCGTCTTGGGAAACAAACCCTGCATCAATCCTTTTTTGTGCTGCTTCAATTGCTCAATTTTCTCCGTTAGTAAAGTGATAATTGCCTCTAATGTAGAAAGGCACGAAGCAATTTTTTGCTGTTCTTTAGGATTTGGGGTTTGTAATTGTAAAGTTTTAAGCTGATTTGGATATAGGTGAACAACTGCAATTCCTTGAGCCATTTGTGCTATATCGTTTTTCTTGGCATTATTCAAATAGTAAGAGAGGAATACGCCATTAATTTTTGAGCGTATTATATTTAAATCACCACCTAAAGCAACACCACTTTCTAGGACACAAGAGGCTTTAGCGATGTCTATCTGTGTTTCACCTGATGCAGGAATAATAACATCATTTGCTTTACTTAAAACTAAGTCTTCAGGGTTTGAATTAGTGTATGACTTTACTGTGCTTATCGTTTCATTATAGTGAGTATACAGCTCGCCATATCTTATACAAGGTAATTCTCCATCTTCAACTATGTCGGCTTTCGATATTCCTTTCCCTTTCAAAATTGTTGACACTTCATCTAATGTTTTTTCCGCCCAAACTCCATCTTTTTTGAATTCAGGGAAACGATACTTCGGCACTTTTTCACCATCTTGTGGAAATAGATTTTGCATCAAGCCTTTTTTATGGTCTTTGAGTAAATCCAACTTTTGGCTGTGGGCTTCAATCAAATCATCTAAGGATGAAAGACAAGATGCGATTTTTTGTTGTTCTTTTGAGGTGGGTACAGGAACATTTTCGTTTTTAAAATCAGAATAATAGATGTGTGGTATTCCTGCACCTTTGACATAAACGGAAAAATCGACAGTATTCAATAGATAGTAAAGCCAATCTAAATCATATTGTTTCTTGTTTTTTGATTTCAAGCTGGTTAATGTACCGAGAATAGAAGAATTGCTTTGGCATAAATTCAATCTTCCAACTCCCGAACCATCTTTGACAATCGAAATGTATTTTTCTTCATGCTGAAATTCGTCAATATAACCTACGATACTATCAGCACCATAGACTGGATAACCCGTTGGTTTAAGGTCAAGTTTATTTAGAGCCATACTCGAACTTTCAGAGATTGCAATCCCTCCAATAGTCTTTATTTCCCATTCTCCCTCATTCTTAAATTCAGGAAAACGCAATTTGGGTATTAGTTTATGCTTCTTACTCATACGCTGCTAATCCTGATATTTCAAGCCCTTGGGCAAGTTTTTTTAATTGTGGCACTAAGTCTTCCATCAATGCCAATTCCTTTACTCTGCGTTCTTTCCAACTTAAATCCAATGGTGTTAATAGGTCGGTCAGTTTTTCACCATCAAAAATCATTCGACTCATTATCTTTTCTATAAATCCTTTCAAGTCTGCTGTTTGCAAGCCGTGTTTGTTTGCGATAAAAGCAATTTCTTTGTTGTACTTATCGTCTTTGAATTTGTCATAGCCCTTGCGAAGCATCTCAACATTTTGTCCGCTCTCCCAATCCAAACTATTGATGTACTCGGTCAAATCTTCTTCCTCATCCATTAAATTGGAATTTGATTTCAACAAGCTTATCACTTGTAATTTGGTCATTTTTTGCTTAGCAGGTTTCTTTTGTGTGCTGTCTGCAATCAGATTCATTATGTAGTCATAATCAATCACGGCAGAAGCAAACAATACAAATTCAAAATCGAGTTGTTGAATTTCGGGTGGTGCATTTTCACCTTCTTTTTGCTGTATCTCACGTAATTGTTTTGCTGTTTCAATGTATGAACTGCGGAATTCCTGCAAGGTATCGTCAGGCAAAATGGCTTTGATTTTAGCCTTTTGTTGTTCGTCCAAGTCGGTGTATTGGTCAAGCTGTGTTTTGAGCCGCTGTACTTCTTTAAAGTTTTGCACAAAAGCAATTCTTGCTGCATCACCTTTCAAATTATAAACTTCTTGTGGTTCGTTTACCAAACTATGCTCCTGCATAAATACCCCTAATTTCTCAACGGCTTCTTTGTACTTGTCAATCATTACAGGTGCAGGGTCAACCAACCAAATTTCTCTTGCCTTGCCGTTATCTTCTCCTGAGAAAAGTGCAATAGCTTGATTTACGCTTTGTTGTGGAGAACGGAAATCTAAAATATTGCCGTATGGTTTGGTGTCGTTCAATACACGATTGGTTCTGGAAAAGGCCTGAATCAATCCGTGGTATTTCAGATTTTTGTCAACGTATAAAGTATTAAGGTATTTGCTGTCAAAACCAGTGAGCAACATATCCACCACTATGGTAATATCAATTTTATTTTCGTGCGAATAGTCTTTGTTGCTGTATTGTTGGTCTTTGATGCGTCTTTGTACATCCTGATAGTACAAATCAAATTCGTTGATGCTGTGATTGGCATTAAATTGCCTATTGTAATCATCAATAATTTCAGTCAGTGCTTTCTTCTTTTCTTCTGGATTTTGTTTGTTATCCTCACGTTCCTGTGTCAAATCTTCCTGCAATTGCTTGATGTCAGCAGCATTTTTCTGACTTTGTTGGTCTCCCTGTTTTGCTATGAGTTGGGAAGGTGGTGAAAATACACAAGCAATGTTTAACGGTACATATTCAGGGTTTTCAGTTTGTTTCTTGTTTTGTAATTCTTTGAAAAGCTGATAATATTCAATGGCATTGTTGATAGAAGCCGTAACCAAGACTGCATTGAATTTTCTTGAATTGGTGGCGGCATTGTGTTTGTTTAAAATGGCTTCAACAACCGCCTGTCGTGAAATAGCTTCTCCCGGTTTTTGATTTTTATTTCCTTTGAAATAATCTATGTGAAAACGCAATACGTTTTTATCGTCTATTGCGTGGGTAATAGTGTAAGCGTGTAGTCTTTGCTGAAAAATGTCTTCTGTAGTTTTGTAAGAAGCATATTCGCCCTCTCTTATACTGTAAATGGCGTTTTCATCAAAAATAGGCGTACCTGTAAAACCAAATAATTGAGCATTTGGAAAAAACTCTTTAATCGCTTTGTGATTCTCTCCAAATTGTGAACGGTGGCACTCGTCAAAGATGAAAACCACACGTTTTTTACTCAATGGCTCTAAACGTTCTTTATAGTTTTTCTTATAAGTGCCATCCAATGCCAAGCCTAATTTTTGTATAGTGGTAACTATTACTTTGTCGGCATAGTCCGTAGAGAGTAAACGCCTTACCAATGTTTCGGTATTGGTGTTTTCTTCAACACTTCCTTCCTGAAATTTATTGAATTCCTCTCGGGTTTGTCGGTCAAGGTCTTTGCGGTCAACCACAAACAAACATTTTTCAATGTCGTGGTTGTCTTTCAAAAGAGTTGATGCTTTGAAAGAAGTCAAGGTTTTACCACTTCCTGTGGTGTGCCAGATGTAGCCATTTCCTCTGTTTTGTTTTACACATTCTTCAATAGCCTTTACAGCATAAATTTGATATGGTCGCATCACGAGCAATTTCTGTTCGCTTTCCACTAAGACCATATACTTGCTTATCATTTCACCAAGTGTACATTTGCTTATAAACCTTTCAGTGAATGAATCAAGGTGTGTAATTTTCTTATTGCTCTCGTCTGCTAATTGGTAAATCGGCAAAAACTGTTCGTCTGCATTGAATTGAAAATGCTGAATTTTGTTATTGGCAAAATAATATGTGTTTGTTCGATTGCTCACAATAAACAACTGCATAAAACAAAGCAATGAATTTCCGTAACCGTTGCCAGGTTCGTTTTTGTAATCTACGATTTGCTGCATTGCTTTTCGTGGTGAAATGTCAAGTTTCTTTAACTCGATTTGCACCACTGGCAATCCGTTAATCAATAAAAGAATGTCGTAGCGTTGATGGCTGTTTTCAGTATTTATACGTAACTGACTGATAACTTCAAAGTCATTTTTGCACCAATCTTTGATGTTTACCAAAGTGTAATGCAAAGGTGTTCCGTCTTCACGTTGGAAGTATTGTCTTTCACGTAATTTTTTAGATGCAACGAAAATATCAGAGTTAATGATTTCTTCCCTAAGTCTCAAAAACTCATTATCTGTCAGGTTAACACGGTTGAGTTCTTCAAATTTGGCTTTGAAGTTTTGCTCAAGCGTTTTTCTGTCAACTATATCAGGACGGTGAATGTATTTCAGCCCTTTTAGTTGCTCTATGAGATTTTCTTCTATTTGGTTCTCTTTACTCATTCAAATATTATATTTCATCTCAGATTATTAATAGAAGTAAATGATGCCCTATTTAGACTTTGTTGCCAATAATTCACATACTTCAACTTCAAGTACTTCGGCGATATCAAAAAGCGTTTCTAATGTTGGCTGCTGGTCATTTGTACACCATTTTGAAACAGTGCTCTTATTCTTACCTAATTTCTCTGCAAGCCAAAGATTAGTCTTATCCTTATCGGCCAAAACGCCTTTTATTCGATTAAGTATTCTTTTTTCTGCCATTTTATTAGCGTATTACACCATTTAGATGACAAAATAGGAAACCTATAGAATTGACTTTTACCATAAAGATGCTATAAAACAGAAATAAATACTACTATTAATAAAATTTATTTCTGAAATACAGCACTATTTATTATCTTTAGTTTCGTTTAATAATATATTCAATGGGGTTTAATACATCATAAATAGATTTCAATACTAAAAGCGCATTTGCTTTATTCTCGTGTTGAAAACTGCGACCTTTCACGATGACGAGAAAATAAGGTGAATCGCTCACGTTTTCCTTAATACATTTAAGGTTCAGACGTGGGCGTCCTTATTTCGTCATCAGGGTGTCGCAGCCCTTCAACACGTAAGGACTAACCCACGTCTCTTTTTTTGCTGCTGGTTGGTCTTTTCAATATTCTTCTCACTGCTAAATTCTTCTCGTGAAAAAGACTTCAACCAAAAAAGGCGTGCAACGAAAACCCCGGCCAGAATTAAAATGGCAAACCGGCGATTATGACCGTCATGCTGAATTCAAATTTGTTCTTCCTTATCAATTCCTATTACTGTGCAGGTTAGTAGATAAAACGCCCGACGACATCATCAGGGATTTTGCCGACAATTTATCCTGCGGCAGTTGGAAACGTGAAGGAAGAGACCAGGCAAAAGAACACCTGATTAATTACTTCATTGCTCATGGATATGGTCAGCATCACTATAGCGAAGAAGATATCAGGCAAATGTTTAAAGAAATGGATGCACTAGGCTCATTATTCCCAACAAATGGTAAAATGAAGTTGATAGATTTATATGCAGAATGGCGGGATAAACATCATACCTACTTTTTTAAAAAATGGTTTAGACAGCCGAGGCGTAAACTGTCTAAAAAGGAGGGTGTATGAAACCGTTTACTATATACCATTTGTGTAAGGAGGCCCAATCTTCTTTTCAGCAGCGTTTGGTTGATATAATAGTAAATGCTGCAAACCCTGCAATGATCTTTCTGCTGGGAGCTTCTTTATACAGGCGAAGAAGTGAAAGCATATTTCAACAACTGGCTCCTACCTCCCAGCACATGGCAGATTACTTCTTGTTGATACTTATGGAAGGCTTCAACAATGAAGAAGCACACGAGTGGCAGGATAAGATAGAAACTCATTGCAAAGTATTGACGCCGATAACTACTATTGTATTACAGACGACCATATTTGAAGAATGGCTGAATGAAGGGCACCCATTTGCTGCAAACGTCAAACAATCGGCAGTAGTCATTTATAATTCCGGAAGTTACAATTTGCCTGTTTCACAAACTGCTAATCATGATCTATCAGCTAATTCTATTGAAAAGCATATCACAGAAGGATTAACAAAAGCTAAAGAATTCCTGGCCGGATCTGAACTTTTTAGAATCAGAAAGCAACATGCTATAGCAGCTTTTATGTTGCATCAATCTACAGAGCAGGCTTTGCGTACTTTGTTGAAAGTGGGTACCGGCTACCATGCCAACACCCACAGTATTGATAGGTTACTGCGTTATGCAGGGCTGGTATCCTATCAATTGCCTGATATCTTTCCACAAAAAACAGGAGAAGACAAGCGGCTTTTCAACCTTCTGCAAAAAGCATATATAGACACACGGTATAAAGAAGATTATAAGATTAATAATGACGATCTCTTGCGCCTTACGGCAAAAGTCACATGCATTCATGAAATACTATCGGATGTTGGAAAAGCCAAACTTCATTGCACCAGCGTTGTCAATACCTGAATTTTTTTCAACTATTAATTATATACGGTGAAAAAATATAATTCTTCCTCAACAGCTTTTGAAAAGAAGCTGAACGATTTTCTGCATACTATCGGAGATAATCTGTATGCATTGCGGATGAACAATAACGCAGCGTTGAAGACCGTGGCAAAAGCAATAAAAATTTCTCCTGCTAAGCTTAGTAAAATTGAAAAAGGGCTTTGCCCTCATTGTAGATTCGGAATATTGGTGATACTTTGCAAGTATTATAAAATAAAACTAACCGATGTAGCAACTAAAGGGAAATTTAAAGTGCGTAATGGTGCAACTATTAGCAAGAAGAAAAACGAACTGCATAAAAACGAAAAAACGAAGCAAAGATAACGGCTGCCTCCCTCGAACCAAAAGGGTCGGCATAAACACAGAGCCTGCGCACAAATGCCCACATTTATTCCGCTTCCTTTTGGTGTCTTGCCTGCGCCGGGCCGTTGAAAAAAGGCTTTCTTTTTTCTCTTTTTTTCTTTTGAAGTATTAACTCTTGTTTACCCCTTTCTGTATTCTCTGGATGCAATCGTCTATGCTATGCGCAAAGAAATGCTTTTTAAAGAAGGCTATGAATTGATCTTTTGTTCCAGGCTGCTCCCACTCCATTACTGTAAAACAGGTAAGAGGTGTACGCTTCGGCTTTTCTGTAAACGCATATAATGGTAAATATGGTGGCGCATAATAAAATGAATGCTCAATGAGTTTCTTATACATCTTATCAGTAAACACTCTTTTCATATCCTGTACAATATCGTATGACTTACAATCGGTAGCCCCTTTCCTAATAGTATCTGCTAAAAAAGGCAGTCCTTCATCGTGCAAAAAAGTAAATAAATAATCCTGGAATCCATCTTCCATTAAATCCAGCAGGTCTCGGCAGTAAAAAGCATATTCCTTTTTGAACTGTTCTAATGAAAAATCAACTTTGTTTTTTTCAATAATAAATTCTATAAGTGTTTCCTCTTTTTGGATCACTTCTTTTATATCTGGCGTAAAAACCTGACCGGCAACCCGTATGGCATATTTCGGCTTTGAAAAGAGATCAAAATAATAGCTCTTGAAAATAATGGGTATACGATCGAATATTATCTGAACATACAAAGGGTGCATAAACTTTGTATGGAACTGGCTCTTTTTAAGCCGCTCATTAAAGTAGGTTTTGTAGGTAACTTTATATTCCTTATTGGCTTTCTCCATTTGTCGTTGTTTAGCCTTATTTGGCACAAAAAATTTTAAACAAAAAGGTGAAATCAAATGCAGTCAAATTAAGTAAAATTACACCCTACTCCCATATGAATGACAAAACCCAATTTTTATTAAAGTTATGCCAAAATAATATTTTAGCATAACAAATATTCGTATATTAGTATAATAATAGAGTCTTTTACGCCGGATAGTGTGAGGCAATGAATTAAATGTGGAGGGTGTAAGATGCAAAAGATTCAACCTGAAAAGGTAGTGGAAATATTGCGGCAGCAGGGAGTGCAAGTGACACTGGAGCAGGCTAAATTAATACTGGCTTTCTTGCGAAAACTGGCAGACATTGCCGTAACTCAATATTTGAAAAGATGAAGTGTATTCTTCATCTGGCCAAAGCACATAAAATTAATGCGTATGAAGACAGCAGATTTATATATCCGGGTAAGTACCGATGAACAGGCAGATAAAGGGTATTCCCAAAGAAACCAGGAAGAAACTTTGCAGAAGTATTGCCAGATCAACGGACTTCAAGTGCGGAGAGTGATTTACGAAGATCATTCTGCCAAAACATTTAACCGCCCAAAGTGGAATGAACTGTTGTTGGACTTAAAGAAGAGACGTGGAAAATCAGAGCTGTTGCTTTTCACCAAATGGGATAGGTTTAGCCGGAACGCCGGAGACGCCTACCAAATGATTAATACCCTTCGCAAGCTCGGCATTGAACCGCAGGCAGTGGAACAACCTCTGGATTTATCCATTCCCGAAAATAAAATGATGCTGGCATTTTACCTGGCGGCTCCCGAAGTAGAGAACGACCGCAGGGCATTAAACGTATTCTTTGGTATGCGCCGGGCAAAGAAAGAAGGTCGTTGGATGGGAACCGCACCGGTAGGATATATGAACAAGACCGATGACCACGGCCGCAAATATATCGCGCCGAAAGAACCCGAAGCATCCATCATCAAATGGGCATTCCAGGAATTGGCGAACGGACATTTTGCTGCCGACCAGATAAGAAAAGAGGCCAACAATCGGGGATTAATATGCAGCCGCAGTAATTTCTGGAATGCTATTCGCAACCAGGTTTATTGCGGAAAAATTCCTGTTACGTCCTACAAAGAAGAAGAATCAACCGCAGTACAGGGACAACACGAAGCCATAATATCTGAAGCACTTTTTTATGAAGTGCAGGATGTTTTATTGGGAAGAAAAAGAAAAGAAAGGCCCGCTACACAGATAACAGTTGATCAACAAATGTCATTGCGCGGTTTTCTTATTTGTCCCAAATGTGGCCGCATGTTAACTGGTAGTGCATCAAAAGGCCGCTACAATCACTACTATTATTATCACTGTGTTTCTTCCTGCGGAAATAGGTTTAGGACAGAGAATGCCAATAGTCTTTTTGTGCGGGAGCTAAAAAAATATATACCTAAGCCGGGCATGAGTGATATATATGTAATTACAATAAAAGAATCTTACTACGAACAAACCCGGAGCCAACAAAGTGATAGAAGGCAAATCATTTCGCAAATAGATGACCTGAGTACCCGGTTAAAAAATGCCAGAGAATTGGTCGCCGATCAGAAACTTGATCCGGAGGATTACCGGGAATTGAAGTTGGAGTGCGCCAACAAAATCACTGTGCTGGAAGCAAAGCTGGCGGATTCTTCTCAGGTAGAAAAGAGTATTGACGGATTATTAAGTCAGGCGGTCAGCAATCTTTCCAGGTTAGATACTTTGTATGAAGAGGGAACAGTTGCGCAGAAGCGGCAAATCATTGGTTCGATATATCCCGAAAAACTTGTTTTTGATGGATTTCAATATCGAACCACTCGTTTGAATGAAGCGGTTCGGCTGATATATACATTGGGAGAGAGTTTCAGCGAAATAAAAAACCGGAAAAGCAACAAGAATTTGTGCCTTTCCGGTGAAGTAGCCCCGACAGGAATCGAACCTGTATCTAAAGTTTAGGAAACTTCTATTCTATCCATTGAACTACGGGGCCAGGTATAATGTGAAAATGTGATAAATAAGGCAAACGTGCTAATGCCTTTATCTTCAACTTTCTTATTATAATTATAAAAGAACTTGCCGGGTTAGAATATTTTCACATTTTTCACATTCATCACATTATTTACCGGGCGGCAAAAATAAGCGATTCCGGCTAAATAGCATACTGTAAATTGCACCTGTTTAATACTTATCTTCCGCTTCCCAAAATATGCATGTATCATGAA
>Ga0193753_10000867_pt1 | contig 28039 bp, 24 predicted proteins | sample H1c2metaG_FD_144925 | JGI IMG/M metagenome (GOLD analysis project Ga0193753, IMG submission 144925) | Soil microbial communities from a riparian zone of the East river system, Colorado, United States - H1c2 | ecosystem: Environmental > Terrestrial > Soil > Riparian zone | place: USA: East... | reverse complement strand
CGAAGCATAATGGCCCCAACCTCAGCTTCCGATTTCCCGCCGACGGCACGACGCCTTTCTCTTTGCTCCGCGCCACGAACGTTCCACCGGAGGCCTGGGAAATTGTTCAGGAAGGAAGCGCTGCCGCCAGCGTAGGTTTCGCCACAGTCTCCGTCTCCAATGTCAGCGGAGGCCTGGCCTTCTACCGCGTCGCGCCGTTTGCCAGTGGCGGGCCCAATCCGATCCTCTTCAATCCCACGCGTGAGTCGGGCGAATTTCGTTTCGAATTTTGCGCGCCGACCAATGGCACTTACTCCGTGGAGCGCAGTCCAGCGATTGATTACCCGCTCACCTGGCAACCGATTCGCAACTACAGCGTCTCCAGGAAAGCCATGGTCAAAGTGGTCGACACCAGCGCCACGGCTCCAGCCAACTATTACCGGGTGAGCCTCGCCGACTGAACGCGTGCCAGCGCGGGACACAGCAATCCCGTTCAGTCGAAGCGCAAACTGGCCGCGCGCATCTGCTCCAACTTGCGCGTCCATTTGTGGCCCAGCCAATTCGGGATGAAACCGAACACGCCAAACGAGCAGTCGATGAAACGCCAGAAGACCGGGATGTCGCGGACCTCGCCGGCGATGAGTGCGAACGGCAGCACCAGCACGCACGCGATCATGCCAAAGGTGAACAGCCACGAATTCCGCAGCGGATGCTGCAGGACGCCCACGAAAGCGATCGCGATAACGATGTGCCCAAACGCCAGCCAATCCGTGCCGTAGCCGATGAACGGATACTTCGCGTAAGTATCATGCAACCCGTCGCGCACGATCAAAATCCAACGCACCAGATCAGACTTCGCTTCCGCGGGCGTTAGATCTCCCGCGTGAAATAAGAGCGCGAGCAGATCGAGTTCGTGTTGCAGCGGGAGAGCCGTGACGCCGCTGAGCACCAGGCCAATGACGATCACCCACGCGCAGGTGAGAACGCGGCGGCGCAGGGTTTGTTCACGGAGACTCACGTCGCTTCGACACTGAAAGGCGACATCGGTTCAGTGATGCTGGACGAATCTGCTTCCTGTCACGCGTGGAAAGCAAATCATCCGTATGCGGACAAAACCCTTGTCGGCCCGCCGCCAGCCCGGCAAACATTCGCGCCATGAACTCCGCCGGGCAAAAACCGTTCACGCTCACGCAATGGCTTATTCTGATCGTCGCGGCGATTGGATTTCTTTTCGACACGTATGAGTTGCTGATGACGCCGCTCGTCGGTGTGCCCGCGATCGCCGAATTGCTCAAGCTCCCGCCCAATCATCCCACCGTCACCGAATGGATGGGGCGCATGTTGTGGATGACCGCGCTGTGCGGCGGCGTGTTCGGCCTGCTCGGCGGCTGGCTCATCGATCGGTTCGGGCGCAAGCGTATCATGGCCGCGAGCATTTTTGTTTACGCGCTCTCGCCGTTTGCCGCCGCGTTTTCGACCACGCTGCCGACGTTTGTTTTCTTCCGCTGCACCACCTTCATCGGCGTGTGCGTGGAATTCGTTGCGGCCATCACCTGGCTGGCGGAACTGTTTCCCGACAAACGGCGGAAGGAAAGAGTGCTCGGCTGGACCCAGGCCTTTGCTTCGCTCGGCGGCATTCTTGTGACGGCCGTGGCGGCGTGGATCAATCAGAACGGCGGCCTGCTCCCGGCGTTGCCCTTGCCGGAAATGTTCAATCAGCACGCACCGTGGCGATACATCCTCATGACGGGTTTGCTGCCGGCGATCCCGATTGCGTTGATGCTGCCCTTTGTCCCCGAGTCGCAGGCCTGGCGGGAGCGGCGATCGGCCGGGACGTTGAAACGTCCCAGCTTCGGCGAACTCTTCGCGCCGCAATTGCGCCGCACGACGCTCGTGACCGCGGCGTTGTCGGCTTGCGCTTACGCCGCAGCGTTCGGGGCGCTGCAGATCACGACGCGCAGTGTGGTTCCAGGGTTGAAGGAATTATCGACGGAACAAAAAGAACTGGCGCCACTGCGCGCGGAAGCGTCGCTACTGAACACGAATCTGAATGCGGTCATGCCGGCATTCACGAAAGCGCTCACCGAAGTCCCGGGACTCGATGAGGTTGTGGGGAAGCGCGCGAAGAACCGCGTGGCTTTTCGCGCCGCTAATAAAGCTGGGGACAGTAATGTGGTGGCCAATCTCGCCGGTGAATTCAAACAACTCGGTGCCAGACTCGATGAAGTCACCGCCGCGAATCCAGCGGCGAAGCAAGCCGTGTTGGAACGCGAAAAAGTGCTGAGAGCGCTCGGTGACAATCGCGATAAGCAGACGCCGATCGCCGGCGCCATCACCGCGCGTGGGGATAGAGTGCAACTCTTTCAGGAGATCGGCGGATTTGTCGGGCGGGTGCTGCTGGCGATTCTGGTCGTGATGGCGATCGCACGCCGGTCGCTGCTTCGCTTCTTTGTCGTGCCGGGCATCTTCGTGCTGCCGTTGACCTACTTCATGCTTTTCCATTCCTCATCGACCGCGTTCTCCGCTGGTATTTTCATGTGCGGCCTGCTCGTGGTCGCGCAGTTCAGCTACTTCGGAGAGTATTTGCCGAAGGCATTTCCGATACACCTGCGCGGCACGGGCGGGAGTTTCGCGACCAATGTGGGCGGAAGAATGCTGGGCACCTCGGCTGCATTTCTTTCCACGAACGTGATCGCGCCGCTCGTCGCGAGCAGCGGCGGAGTCACAATTGTCACGGCGAAACACTACGCTATGGCGGCGGGGATCGTCGGCACGTCCGTCTTTGCGATCGCCTTCCTGCTGAGCTTCGCGCTGCCGGAACCGAAGGCCGAAGGCGAGGCGTAAGGTCAGCGGAAAATCGCCGCCTCGATCGGCGTCTCGAATTTGAAGTGGCCGGGAGGCGCGGCCGCGGTCACCAATCGCCGCATCTTCGCGACCGCGGTGCGCAAGCTTGGCTGGCCGAACAATCCAGTGCCACTCACGAACGTGTCCGCGCCGGCTTTCGCGCACTCGACCGCAGTCTGATAGTTGATGCCACCATCGACCTCGATGCGGAAATTGAGATTCAACTCACGCCGCCATTCGGCGACTTGCTGCACCTTCGGCAACGCTTCGTGAATGAAAGGCTGGCCGCCGAAGCCGGGATAGACCGTCATGATCAAGACGAGATCGATTTGCTTCAGGAACGGCTCAACCAAGCTGATCTGCGTCGGCGGGTTCACCGCGAGGCCAACTTTTTTGCCGAACGCTTTAATTTTCCAAATCAGATCATTCACTGCGGTGCCGAGTTCGACATGAATCGTCATTCGATCCGCACCGGCCTTGGCGAATGGCTCGAGCAAGATTTCCGGTTTCCAACACATCAGGTGAACGTCGAACTCCAGCTTGCGCGCAATGGGACGAGTCACGCGTACGACTTCGGGACCAAAGGAGATATTCTGCACGAAGTGCCCGTCCATGATGTCGAGGTGCAACCACTCGGCTCCGGAGCGTTCAACGCGCTTTGCTTCAGAAGCAAAGCGTCCAAAATTCGCGGCGAGCAGTGAGGGCGCAATAATCATCGCGGAGAAAGTATGGAGCAGGCCAGTAGGCGTCAAACCCTGCGCAGCATCTTTACAAAAAAAAAAGCGGCGGTCACGTGGACCACCGCTTCAAACTTAATGCGTCACTGAATTACGCTGGTGCTGGCGCGGCGTCACCCAAGCCGGGCAATTTCGGCAAAGCTGGCTTCATCACTTCGGGAAGTGGCGTCGCAGCCTGTGCGCCCATCGGCGTCTCCGCGCTCGGCGGCGGCGGCGGCGGCGGCGTGAATTTGCCGGTGCGCACGATCTCCTCGACCTGCGCGCCGTCCAGCGTTTCGTACTCGAGCAGCGAGTTCGCAATGACTTCCAGCTTGTCGCGATGGCTGTGAATCAGGTCATGCGCGCGCTGAAACTGCGCCTTGATGAAAGCCCGCACTTCACTGTCGATCTCCTGCGCGGTCGCTTCGCTGTAAGACTTACGGCGCATCATGTCGCGGCCAAGAAAGAATTCGTCGTCCTCGCTGTATTGCACCATGCCGAGCTTGTCGCTCATGCCGTATTGGCAAACCATCGCGCGCGCCATGTTAGTCGCTTGCTGAATGTCACCACCCGCACCGGTGGAAACGTCGCCGGAGACAATCTGTTCGGCGATGCGTCCGGCCATCGTCATGGCAATCATGTCCTCCAACTCCCGACGCTGATAATTGAGAATGTCTTCCTTTGGCAGCGACATCGTGGAACCGAGCGAAGGCCCACGAGGAATGATCGTCACCTTATGCAACGGGTGCGTGTGCTTGAGCAACACGTTGACGAGCGCATGTCCTGCTTCGTGCCAGGCGGTGAGTTTCTTGTTCTCGTCTGTCATAGCGAGACTGCGGCGCTCGCGTCCCCAGCGCACCTTGTCGCGCGCTTCTTCGAGTTCCGCCTGACCCACCGCTTTCTTGCCCGTGCGAGCGGCGAGCAGCGCCGCTTCGTTGAGAAGGTTCGCGAGTTCAGCGCCGGAATAGCCGGGGGTGCCCCGCGCCGTGACGGAAAGATCCACCGAAGGATCCAGTTTCACGTTGCGGGCATGGACTTTGAGAATCGCTTCGCGTCCGCGCACGTCGGGCAGATTCACCGTGATGCGTCGATCGAAACGACCGGGACGGAGCAACGCCGGATCGAGAACATCGGCACGGTTCGTGGCCGCGATGATAATGATGCCTTCCTGGGTATCGAAGCCATCCATCTCGACGAGCAGCGCATTCAGGGTCTGCTCGCGCTCGTCATTACCACCGCCAAGGCCCACGCCACGGCTGCGGCCAACAGCGTCAATTTCGTCGATGAAGATCAAGCACGGCGTGTGTTTGCGCGCCTGCTCGAACATGTCGCGCACGCGGCTCGCGCCGACGCCGACGAACATTTCAACGAAGTCCGAGCCGCTGATACTGAAGAATGAAGCGTCTGCCTCGCCCGCAATGGCTTTGGCGAGCAGAGTCTTGCCGGTTCCCGGAGGGCCGACCATGAGAATGCCCTTCGGGATGCGGCCGCCGAGTTTCTGAAATTTCTTCGGGTCCTTGAGAAACTCGACCAGCTCAGAGACTTCGTCCTTCGCCTCTTCAATGCCAGCGACGTCCTTGAACGTTGTCTTGTTCTTTTCCTTCGCGAGCAAACGGGCCTTGCTCTTGCCGAAGCTGAGCGCGCCCTTGCCGGCCATCTTGATCTGGCGAATGAACACGAACCAAATCAGCAAACCGATGAGCAGGAACGGCAGCAGCCCCATGAGCATGTTCTGCACGAGAGTGTTGGGGCGTTTCGGCTCGAACAATCCGCTGCGGCGCAATTGCCGGTCGAGCGAATCATCGAGATGAACCTGCGTCTTGAACTTCACGGGCACCTGCCCCTCCTTTGCGACGTATTTGCCGGTGATGTCCTGAATGAGCGGGTCCTGGATGTTAAACCAGATCACGCCTTCCTTGATCAAATCAGCACGCCAGGCCTCGATGAATTCCTTTTGCGAGAGCTGCACCTGGGCATCCCGCGGATCCTTCAACAGGAACAGCAGTGGGATAGCGCCGATGATCGCGATCCACAAAATCCAGGTGCGTGGCGGAACGCGAAACTCGCCGCCTTTCTTGGTGTCTTTGTTGTCTTCAGCCATGATTCGAAAAAGTGCGGTGGAAACTATCACCCGCTGTTGGCCACTGCAACCTGCGTTTCTGCGAGGTCATTCGTGAGCGCTCCGCGGAACTAAATGGCCCGCCAGCTCCATTGCAGAATCCGCCGCGTGGCAGGAGTGATCTTGAATCGCTCGCCGATGCGCAAGCCCTCCACCCAGAAAATTTGACCGTCCTCCGTGGTTGCAATCACCAGTCCATAGCGGCTGGTCCGCGGAATTTTTTGATTCACGAAGAGATCTTGGATCTTTACGGGCTGCGACATGCCAATGGGTTGGAACCGATCGCCCGCGCTCCAATGGCGCAAAATGATTACCTCGCCCACAGCGTCGGCGTCGAAAAACTCCGTTCGGGGCTTTGGCGCTGGCCGCGATCCGCGCTTGAAGGTCCACGCCAATCGCAGCGATCCGAACGTCATGCACTTTGTCGTGCTTCGAAGAAGAAGTTTTCTCTCTACCGCTTGAAACGAACTTGTCTCGACGGTCTTGCTTTCCACTCGGCCGCTCGCGCGAAGGCGACAGAGCGTCTGAGGATCGAGCGTCGTCCACTCCTCAATGTTCAGACGAAGCTGCTCGATCAATTGAAAATCCGCGTCAATGCCCGCGTTGCGAAGCTGCAACTGTACAACCCGCCGTTGCAGAGCTACGGGAATTCTATCAAAGGGCTGACCTTCGGGTGTCTTCAACCATCGCTGCGCCTCATCCCTGACGAACTCCGCTTCGGCACGCAATAGTTCCATTGTGCGTCGGGCAATGACATCGACGTTCGGCTGGTATTTTTGACGCAACAGAGGAAGCAGCTCACGACGGACGCGATTGCGCGGAATGTCCGTGGAACGATTCGTCGCATCCTCACGAAATGCGATGCGACGCCGCCGCGCGAATTCCGCCAACGCGATCTTGGGTTCATCCAGCAGAGGACGCACAAGCGTGATGGTCTTATCGCTGGGAGAAACCGATTGCGGGCGCATGCCGCCGAGGCCATCGCTGCTCGCGCCGCGCAGCAGCCGAAGAAAAAACAATTCAACCTGATCGTCGGTATGATGCGCCAGCGCCACGCGACTCGCGCGAAGTTTCCGGGCTGTGTGCGCCAGAAAATCATGACGCAGCGCGCGCGCGGCCATTTCCACAGAGAGCTTGTGTTCCTGCGCAAACTGTTTCACGTCGGCGCTTTCGGAAAGGCAACGCAGCCCAAGCTTTTCCGCGGCGCGCTGCACGAAATGCTCATCCGCATCCGCCGCCCGGCCACGCAGACGATGATTGAAGTGCGCGACAATGAGTTTCCAACGATGAACTGCCGAAAGCTCGTGCAGCACGCGCAGCAGCACCATCGAATCCAATCCACCCGACACCGCTACGAGAACGCGCTCGCCATCCTTGAGCAGGCCATGGCGGGCAATGTTCTCATCGACACGACGGAGCAGTTGAATCGAGCCAATGTCTTCAGCCGCTCTCAGTTAAGCCCTTTCGCGAATGGCCTTCAGTGCGTCGGTTGCATAATCTCGAACCTTCTCGTTCTCGTGCTTCAGCAACCGCAAAATCTCTGGCACTAAAGTTTGGCCAGCAACTTTCAATTCTCCAGCCGCCTGAACTGCTTGCCAGAGCATTTCGGGATTTCCAGAAGGATCGAGACAACTCCGAAGTGCATCTGCCGCCGTAACAGGAACATCTTGATTGCGCGTTTGATACATTTCAGCCGTCACACTGATCGCGCGCGTTCTAACCAGACAATCTTTATCGGCGAAGCCGCGAACAAGCATCGGAACGGTGTTTGTCCAAGCACTTAGTTGACTCAAAATGTTTATGCAGCCAAGCCTTACCACCGATGCGGGATCCGAGATGAGCTTCTCACTAGCATTCGTCAGGCAGTTCTCAAGCACAGCCCGTTCTGGTGTTTTTCGCTGAAGCTTCAGTTGCGATAGATGCCAAGTGATTCCCGCCGCTGCATCGGAGCGCATCTTTTCATCATCACTCTTCAAAGCAGTAACGAGTTCGGATAGCGATTGCTGCTGAACGTACGGAGGTGGCGTCACAGCAAGAACGCTAAGAGCGGAAAGGCACAGAATCGCAACACCGAGCATGTTCATCTAACCCCTCTATTCCGTGCCGTAATCGATCGTCGGCCACGTGCCGATCCAGTACGCTTTGAAACCGGTTCGATCGATTTCCTTCATTCCGTTGCACGCATCGTAAATCACAAAACGAAACCGAAGGTCTCCGCCGAGAACATCACCAGGAGAACCGCCGCGCGTCGGCGCGTCTGTGATCGTGATTACATCGTCAGCCGGATCCGTGTCGTAGTCCTTAAACCGATCGTAGTTGGATGAATTGTTGATGTCGTCATCGATGTACGGATTGCGGTCAATGTGTAACTTTCCGTCCGTCGGTTGACCACCGCTTGCCGAAAGAATTTTTCCGTTCAACGTGGTGCCGTCTTGGACGAATTGAATCAGCTTACAGCACGACGGACTGTGGTCTTTGTCTTTCTTCAATTTGGCTGTCACGTGAAAATGCAGCGCGATGAAAGTTGGCCGAACATACCAGCGGTCGGAGATTGCCTTGAAAGATTTCACACCGCACTTACTTCCGCACAATCCGAGCAGGTCGATTGAGTTCACCGGATTGTTTCGAACGAACGCGTAAAGATTCGGTTCATTGCGCTGCTGCGGCAGAAGGAACTTCACTTCCGGCGTCGGGTCACGCTGAACGAAGCCGGCACCTTCTTCAATCGGATCGCGTGAAAGCCAGCGGCCAGCGTTTGCATCGGCAGCGATGATGATTGTGGCGGTGATGGTGAGAACAACCTTCCGAAGTGGCTTCATGGATTTCCTTTCTGGTTGGCTAACGGAGTTATTTGCTGCGGCGACTGCGGTGTCAACGGTGCAATTGGAACAATTTCTTGGGCGGCCGCGTCGCTGGGCAGAACGGACGAGGGCACGAGTTGGAAGTTCATCAGCTTCGGCGTTTCGCCTTCCCGCATTTGCTCGCGCCACTCTCCCTCGCACGTCGTCGCCGTCGAACTTGCCCTTGGCGTATTCGTTCACCGCCTTGAGCAGGCCCTCGCAAAACGCGCTCAAGTGAGTGCCGCGCCTGAACTCAGTCCCAGTAATTGTAAGCGCGGGTTTCTTGGATTTGCCGTTCGAAACCCAAACTTCGTACGCGTGATAACTGCCGCCAAGCGCCGTCGGTTTGCTGTAACGCATGATGAGCAGAATCGAAGGGTCGTCAGCGAACTTCCGTAGCACCGACACGTCTGTCGAATATTGCGGCGAAAAACGGCTGTCGTCATTTCGTTGGGAGATGATCGCAATTTGCACCGGCGCACCGAGCCGTTCGAGCACGATTGAAAAAGTCTCGCTCGGCTTAATCTCTCGAAATGTTTTTGGACTGAATCCCGGTGCGTAATCTGTGCGAAGCAGATACCCACGAATTCCAAGCGGAACACAAATAGCAGACGCGGCGAGGCAAACCAGCAGCCACAGCGCACATTTTTGATGGATCGGCACCCATGCCTGAAGACGCGATTCAGTTCCAGTCGGTATAGACTTTGATGACATTTGTTTGCCCGACGGTCCAGATTTCGACGTGAAGCCAATCCCCAGCCGGTGACGCGCAACTCAGCATCTCCACTGGCTTCGCATCTCCGGTCCAGGTCTTCCGCAAATGACTGAAGGCGGCGTTGCCCGGCACAAAAGTCCTCGAATTCTGCGGCCAAACATTCCAACCGTTGATACAGGGATCTCCAGCAGTGACCACAGGCGCGGTTCGTGAATTGATTTTGAGTTGGGAAACGAATGTCGGGAGGTCTGCGGCGCTTATTTCAAACATTGAAAGGGCACCACGGTCCAAGAATCGGCCCGAAGTGGAGTGCTGAAAATTACGAGCCGAATTCGGCAGAACCAGCCCATGCGTCTTCGCAATTCTTTTCTCGATGGGTTGTTTGCCGCACGCAACGATTGTTAAGAGACAAGCCAACGCAAAAGCGAAGACTACGACGGCCGTCCTTGTCGGCTGCATTCAGAGCTATCGAGGAGCTTCGCTGCCGCCGGAATAGTAGATTCCCTTGCCGCCGATCCGGCACGCGCAATCACGGACAACAAGCGTTCCGACGCCGATTTTTGCAGGGAGTCTGGCGATGACGATGCATTTCGAACTGTTGTAAACCGTCGCAGTCGCCGAGATGAGAAAGTCACTATCGACTATTGCGGTGGCGCCTCTACTTCTCTCACTTGCCATTGTTGCTCCGGGTGGCAAGTCGTGCGTCCCGACCATGTCAACTCCGCCCGCCGTCCAGTCGCCCTGTATGGTGATTGTTGCGCTCGACCTGTTCTCCGCCTCCCCGGCAAATGGCCAACCGCGAACAACCATTCCGAGATAATCCCATTCGTTAACAGCGTTGTTTCGCACGAACACGTATAGATTTGGTTCGTTGCGGTAGGCGTAGGACTTCGGATCAAGGTGGCGGCTGTGACGTTCCACATCTTAGTCTTTGACGATGAGCTTGATTGAATCAACTGGGTCGCGTTGAACGAATCCCGCGCCTTCTTCAATCGGGTCACGCGAGAGCCATCGGCCAGCGTTAGCGTCGGCGGCGACAATGATTGTGGCGGCGATGGCGAAACCAACTGTGCGAAATGTTTTCATGGCTTTCCTTTCTGGTTGGGTGACGGAGTTATTGGCTGCGGCGGCTGCGGTGTCAACGGCCGAGTCGGAGTAATTTCTTGCGCTCCTGCATCGCGGGGCAAGAGCGACGAGGGCACGAGTTCGAAGTGCATCAGCTTTGGCGTTTCAGCTTCTCGCATCTGCTCGCGCATTTCTTTTCCAGCTTTGGACACTTGGAGATTCTTCACGTGCTGTTGGAGCATCCAAACATCTCCCGCAGACAAGCGGCGTTCGGCTTCCGGTGAAACCCACTCCCAAAACATTTCTGGCAGCTTGCTTTCCCGTTTGTTGAACGCGCTGACTTCGCCCGGCAGCGGTTGAGGCTGATAGCCCCGTCGTGGCGGCGGCGAGATTCCGTTCTGCCGCAAAGCTCTCATCGCTTGCTCCCGCGCGGTTTCACGTTCCTGTCTTTGTTCGGCTTCTTGCCGCATCGCGTGCTCGCGCTGGAAAGCCCACATCTCTTTCACGATTTCGTCTTCGTCATGCACGCCGCCCAACCGGAGTTGAAGCTGCGGCGGAATCGAATCCCAGCACTCCTGCGGGACGCGCTCACGCGCGATGAGCACCGGCCCGGTTCCGCGCTGCACCATCCTTTGATGTCTGGCTTGCTGCTTCGTGAGATTCATTTCGTCGTAGAACTTCCAGAACTCGGTGAGGATGGAATCCTCATCTTCGAGTTTCTTTTCCGCGACTCGCGCGCCGAGCGGTGCCGGAATCGCACCGCGTTCGAATGGCGGCAGAAAATCAGCGGGAATCTTCACCTGTTTGCCGGACGGCGCGGTGTAGCGAAGCACGAGTTGCTGCTGCGGCTCTCGCGGCTGTTCGATGAGTTCGTTGTCACGCGGCTCAACAAAGCCTTTCACATACTCGGCCAGCTCTTTCACGAAGTCTTTCACGGTCTTCTCCACCGCCGCCGTGTCTGCGCTGCGCAGAATCAGGAAATGAAGCCGCACCTTTCTGTCCTGAAAGTACGCGTATCCAGCGCCACGCGGAATATGAAGCGATGAAACTTCGTCCCAAAGCGCATGCCGGCGCATGTCATGAGCGATGCCACCCCACATCGGCGTATCGGGAAGGTACTTCTTAGCGGTCGCCCAAAGTTCCGCCTGCTTGTCGTGCTGCTTCATGCTGCGCAGCACAGTCGCGCGCGTGAGCAGCGAGTGGCCGAGAATCTCCTTGTTGCTGAGTGGCCGCAAATGACCCAGCCCGCTGATTTCTTCCGCGCTCACCTTCAAGTCCCATGGATTCTTGTACTCGTCGTCGGATGGCGTGATGAACGCGCGGTGCTCGGTTGCTTCGACGTTCAGGTGTTTTCCATTCCCTTCCTCGTAGCGAACGTAGAAGTGCGATGCGGTCGTGGCGAGCGTCACCGGATAGCCCAGCCGCCGAGCGACAGCGACGTAAAGAAACGGCATCGACGCGCACGTCCCGTAATGTTTCCCGTCGAGTAACCCGTGAAGGAAAACGTCTTTGGAATCGCTGAAGAATTTGTCCTCATCTTCCGGTGACTTCAGCTTGTGCCCGTTCTCAAGCTGCTTCTCGCGCTCCGGGTTGTACTGAATCCGCAAGTCCTGGACGAGCACCGTGGCAAGCATCGCCATGCGGAAATACGGCACCGAGTTTTTGAACTTCGCGGGATGTTCGTCGAACAGGTGCTGATTGCGCTTGGTTTCTTGCGCGACATGCTCCGCCAACGCCTCGAGTCGTCCGAGAAGCAGTTTCAAGTCGATGTCGTCCGAGCCGTGCAGTCCTTCAGCGCACAGAAGATTCAGCACCGCAATATCGACTTTCTCCAACTGCGCCGGCGGAAGCGCCAGCAATTCGGCGAACGTTGTCGGCTGTTTGAAATTCTCGACCTTGTTGGTTACCTCTGACTTTGCGGCTGGCTGATCGGAAAGTTTGTCGGCACCGGACGCGATGTTCGCGCCAATCAAAAGCAAAACGCAGGCAATGCAGACGGAAAGCTTCGCGGAGCTCGGATTCCTACTGAGTCCCTGGGTTTTGGGGACTGATTTCACGTGCGCAAAGGTGCGCCTCTCCGCAAGAACGACAAGAACAAAAAGTTGTATTGTAGCGACACGCGATACTGCTCACCGGCACGATCAGGTTCTCCGCGATGTAATCCTTCCGCTCAGGCGTATCCTTGCCACGTAAAAAGAGGGGGGTTGCTGGCTGACTTGCTTTAGGCGCGTTTTCCACCTGACTCACGCGTTTTGCCGTCCGGAGCGACGCGCTCCCTCCCGCACTTCCCGGCAGTCTTGCATCGCTCCGGCGCTTGCATCCCCCGCCCTGCTCTGCCACATATTTCGCATGACCAAGAACTCTCTCGCGCTCGCCGGTGCTCTGTCGGTTTCGCTCTCCGCTTTCGCCGCCGATTACACAGTCCACACATGGAAGAAGATTCAACTCAGCGACCAGTTCTGGAGTGAGGGCGCCAACATCGGCGACTTCAATCACGACAGCAAAATGGACGTGGTATCGGGACCGTATTGGTGGGCAGGACCGGACTTCCATGTGCGCCATGAGTATTATCCCGCGACGAAAAATTTTTCGCTTGGAAAAGTCTCGAATATCCAAGTGCCGGGGTTCGAGGGCGCGCTGGGCCACAACAACACCTACTCGGATAATTTTTTCGCCTTCACCGCGGATTTCAACAAGGACGGCTGGGACGACATTTTGGTTTACGGGTTCCCGGGCAAGGACGCCTCCTGGTATGAGAATCCCAAAGGTGGAAAAAATGCCGGCGGCAGCGAGCACTGGACGCGTCACAAAGTGCTCGACGTGGTGGACAACGAATCGCCCACGTGGGGAGACATCACGGGTGATGGCAAGCCAGAGATCATTTGCTCGTCGAAGGGCTTTTACGGCTACGCCTCGCCGGACTGGAACGATGCAACGAAGCCCTGGGTGTGGCATTCAATTTCGCCGAACAATAAGTATCACATGTTCACGCACGGACTCGGTTACGGAGACGTGGATGGTGACGGCAAAGCAGACTTGTTGGAGAAGAGCGGTTGGTGGGAACAGCCCGCTTCACTCGAAGGCGATCCGCAGTGGAAATATCACGCGTTTCCCTTCGCGCCCACGGAAGGCAGTTCGCAGATGTACGCTTACGACGTGAATGGCGACGGATTGCCGGACGTGGTCACAGCGCTCGCCGCGCACAACTACGGCCTCGCCTGGTACGAGCAGTTGGAAAAGAAAAATGACAAGGGCGAGCCCACGTGGAAGCAGCACCTCATCATGGGCAAGACGCCGAAGGAGAATAAATACGGCTTAGTGTTTTCCCAATTGCACGCCGTGGATCTTGTGGACATGGACGGCGACGGCTTGAAGGACATCGTGACGGGCAAACGCTTTTGGGCACATGGCGCGCATGGCGATGCTGACCCGGCGGGCGCAGCCGTGGCGTATTGGTTCAAGCTGGTGCGCAGCGCGGATCGCAGCGTGGATTGGGTGCCGTATCTCATCGACAACGACAGCGGCATCGGCACGCAAGTCGTCGCGGCGGATGTGAACGGAGATAAATTGCCCGATGTGATCGTCGGGAATAAGAAGGGCACGTTCGTGAACATCCACGGCGTGAAAACTGTGACCGAAGCGGAGTGGCAGAAGGCACAGCCCAAACCCTTGATGCAACAGCAGGCGGCAAAATAAGGAACACGTTATGCAAACCATCTCACGCCGCGATTTTCTCAAGACAACGGCGGCGGCCTCGATCGCAGCCGTCAGCTCTGTGCCTTTGTTCGCTGCCGAGGGCGGTCCGAAGAAACCTGCGCTCGGCGTGCAGCTCTATTCCGTGCGCAAGGATTGCGAGAAGGATCTGCCCGGCACGCTCCACGCCGTCAGCAAGATTGGTTACAAGGCGGTCGAGTTCGCCGGTTACTACGAACGCGACGCGAAGACTTTGCGCAAGCTGCTTGATGACGCGGGATTGAAATGCTGCGGCACGCACATCGGGCTTGAAACCATGCTCGGCGACAAGATCGCTAAGACAGTCGAGTTCAACCAGGCGATCGGGAACATCAATCTCATCGTTCCCAGCCTGCCGGAGAAATATCGGAAGACGAAAGAAGACTGGCAGAAGACCGCCGACCTGTTCAGCGATATCGCGGTGAAGGTGAAGCCGCAAGGCATGCGCGTGGGCTTTCACAATCACAGCGTCGAATTTGTGCCGATTGGTGGCGAAATCCCGTGGGACATTTTCTTTGCTCGCGCGAGCAAGGACGTCCGCATTCAGTACGATATCGGCAACGCCGCCCCGACCGGCGCCGACGCCCGCGTCTATCTCGCGAAGTATCCGGGCCGGGTCGTGAGCACGCACGTGAAACCGTTCTCGAAATCCAACCCGAACGCGCTCATTGGACAGGATGAATTGCCGTGGCCGGAAATCTTTTCCCTTTGCGAGAACGTCGCCGGCGTGGAGTGGAACATCATCGAATACGAACGCGAGAATGAAGCGCCGCTGGCGAGTATCGAGAAGCTGCGGAAGATCATGTGTGACTTGGGGAAGTGCTGAGAGATCTTCGAATGCGAGTTTCCCGCGCCACGCTCGTGCTGGCGCGTTGAAGAACAGAACCTGCTGTTCGTGTCAGGCATTCACGCCCGCTGAATCATGAACTCGTTCACGATCGAAGATCAGAAGCATCTCGACCCCACGGTCCTGCATCTGCTCGCACGTGGCGAGCGCGCTGCGGAGATCCGGGAAGTCGAACGCATCATCTTCGTTCCGCACCCAATGCCCGTCCGACGACAGATACAGGCCCGTGTCGATCTGACGAATCAATCGATGCGGCGGTTGTAATCTGGCATTCATACGGCTGAATTCTCGCCTTAACGGTGCTCCCGCTTCTGCCGCGCGCAACCAAAATCTCTGGTGAGTTGTTCACAGATCACGACAGAACTTCGCCGGCACGCCAGGATTCAGAAGCTGGCTCCACTTACGTCCGAGGCAGCCCGATGTTCGCATACAGTTTTGCCAGCCGGCGGGCGTGCTCATCGTAGGCGTTTTCGAAAAGTTCCGTCGCGCGTTGTTTGCCGACAAGCGCGCCCGCCGTGAGGACGCGCGGCGGCTGGCCCGCACGCGTCAGCCGCGCCGCAACTTCAGCTTTGATCGAATTCACCAACAGACAACCGCCCACCGTGGAACCGGGCGAAACCGGAGTTTCAAGTCCCTCGACGCGCACCATCGCATCACCAGCGGGAGCACCCGTATCGAGTACAACGTCAGCAAAGTCTTGAAGCTTCTTGCCGCTGGCGTGCTGGCTTGTGCTCGCTTCGGAATGTTTGCGGCTGACGATCACGACAACTTTGACGCCGCGCTGTTTGAAACCTTGCGCCATTTCAATCGGCACCACGTTGCAACCACTCGACGACGCGACGAGCGCGGAATCTTTCGGCGACAGATCGAAGTTGCGCAGGATGCGGTCGGCCAGGCCGGGAACGTTTTCCAGGAACATCGCCTGGCGCTGGCCGTTCGGGCCCACAACCATGTTGTGAAAGCTGAGCGAGAGTTCGACGATGGGATTGAATCCGGGGAATGATCCATAGCGTGGCCACATCTCCTCGACGAGAATCCGGCTGTGGCCTGAGCCGAAGAGATGGACCATGCGTCCCGCGAGAATCGTTTCCGCAAACCAATCTGCCGCCTGATTAACGGCGGAACTTTGCGCCTCGACGGCGTCCACCAACTCACGGCATCGGGAGAGATAATCTTCACTGGGCGACATGCGCGCGGAGATTAGCGCGCGCGTCAGGTCGGTCAAAGATTTTGCAAGCAGCTACGCGAACACCTTTTTGTAAACGCCGCGAATGGCGCCACGCCACTGGGTGAGCGCGGACATAAACTCATCGCTGCTGGTAAAGCCGCAGCGAATCGCGACGCGATAGAGCGGCGCTGGATCTTCCGGCAGCACTGTCTCGCCAGCGAAACTCCAGCGCCGAAGGACGGCTTCAACGCGACGCAGGCGACGGTAGTTCTCGATGAGTTGCTGTGCGTCCTCCTGATTCAGCATCCCCTCCTCTGCGGCGCGTTGCAGAGCCAACAACGTATTCGGCTCGTGCTTTCCGTGCGCGAGGCAAAACAACTGCGCGACAAACTCGGCGTCCATGAGGCCGCCGCGTCCTGTCTTGATCGCGAGCGCGTCCTGGCCCGGTGGCGTGCGTTCTTTCTCGATGCGGGCGCGCATGTTTGCGATCTGCTGTTTCCAATCCGGCGTGAACGCAATGACCGCCGAACGCTTGCTGAAGTTCGTCAGTGTCGAAGCCAGTTGCTGAAACTGCTCGCCGACCCGGGTCTCACCAGCAATGAAACGGGTGCGAGTCAACGATTGGATTTCCCACAGCGCGGCGCGGCGGCGGTAATACTCGTCATAAGCGGCAAGCGTGTTCACCAATAAACCCTTTTCGCCGTCGGGGCGGAGCCGCGCGTCAGTCTCGAACGCCACGCCGAGTTCGGTCGGACTGGAAAGCAGGTCCATCACTTCTACTGCGAGCTTCTGCAGTTTCGGCAACTGCTTCACGCCATTTGGCGCCACGAAAGTGATGTCGAGATCGGAACCGTAATTCAGTTCTGCACCGCCCAGCTTTCCCCAGCCGATGATCGCAAACGGCGGCGACTTGAGCTTGTGCTTTCGCGTAACGATTTCGAGTGTGTATTGCAGGCAAGCGTCCGCTAGCGCGGAGAGTTCGTCGAAATTCTGATCGTAGTCCGCGAGGCCGAGAATGTCGCGCAGACCGACGCGCATGAGTTCGGATTGATGATAACGGCGCAGCCAGAGCCGCTGATCTTTGTCCCGCGCGCCGTGGCGAAGCTCATCGAGGATGATGGCCGCAGCTTTCCTCTTTTGCAGGTGGCCGCTGAGCATCAATTCATCCACCAGATCCGGCGTGCGAATCGCGACTTCCGCGAGAAACTCGGAGCGATCGAAAAGCAACAGCATCAATTCGAACAGCGCGGAATGGCTCGACCACATTTCGTAGAGTGTGGCGCGCGCGCCATAGGCACTGACAAAAGCATCGAGGCGCGCGAGCACGCGGTCGGGGTCGGAGAGCCTGTGGCCGACATCTCTACCTGTCTTCATCGGCTCGTGCCCTTGTGCGAGTGCCAGCAACTTTGGGATCAACTGCATGGCCAATTCCGTGGTGCGCGCGGAGACATGGCCGTAACCAGGTCCCAGCGCGAACTCGCGGAGCAGCTTCGTCGCCTGCCTCGGATCGCGGAACGAGTGCTGTTCAAGGAGAGCCATCCACGGCGCATCATCGCGAAAGTCCTTCGGCAATTCCGACTTGTCTTCAGCCTCAACTGACTTGACCACTCGCTCGTAAACAGCACGCACCTTCCGCGAGTGCTCAGCACGGGATTTTTCAAACGACTTGAAATCCGCAAAGCCCATCAGTCGGCCGATGCGTTTCCGCGCATCAAGGGACGCGGGCAGCGTGTGCGTCTGCCGGTTCTGTTCCATTTGCAGCCGGTGCTCTATATCGCGCAGGAATGGATAAGCGCACGCCAACGCTTCGCCCTCGCGCGGGGTGAGGAGACTATATTGTACGAGCTTTTGCAGCGCGGGCAGCGTCTGCGCGCCTTGCAAGAAGGGATTTCGTCCCGCGTGCAAAAGTTGCAACGCCTGTGCAACAAATTCGATCTCACGAATGCCGCCACGCCCCAGCTTCACGTTGCGTTCGATGTCGCCGCTTTTGAACACCTCGGTTTCGATGCGCTGTTTCACCGCGGCGATTTCTGCGAGCACGTTCTCGCTTACGGAACGCGGGTAGCGAAACGGCTGAACCATTTCCAAAAATTCACCGGCCAGTTCCGTGTCGCCCGCGACGCAGCGCGCTTTGATCAGCATCATTCGCTCCCACGTCTGGCCCCATTGCGCGTAGTAATTTTCGTAACCGGCGAGTGAACGAACGAGCGGGCCTGCGTCTCCTTCCGGGCGCAAACGCAAGTCGATGCGGAACAGCGTGCCGTCGGCGGTGATTCGGCCCACCTCAGCAACGAATGCCTCCGCCACCTTGGTGAAGAACTGATGGTTAGTCAGGACGGGCTTCACCGATTTCCCTTTCCGTGGCGGCTCCTTGAACACGCTGCCTTCATCCGAGTAAACGAAAAGCGGGTCCACGTCGGAGCTGTAGTTCAGTTCCTGCCCGCCGAGTTTGCCCATGCCGAGCACACAGAATTTCGTCTCACGCCATTTCCCGTTGGCATCCCGCTCGAAGGGCTGGCCGAACCGCACGGTGAACTGGCGCCAGCACAGCCGCAGCACGGCGTCGAGGCAAACATCCGCCACGTTGGTGATCTCCCGAACGAGCTCCGACATCGCACCGAGCCGCGCGAGGTCGCGGGCCGCGATGCGGATCATCTCGCGCTGTTTGAACTCGCGCAGGTTCGCGAGTGCTTCCGAATAATTTGCCGCGTCGAGCAACGGTGTGAACCACGCCTCGACTTCGCGGTGAATCCCGGAAAGCCGTCGTGCGTGCGCCAGGCCCGCGGGCGCGAGAGCATTGAACCATTCGGGGTGCTGGCGTAAAAGCTCAGAGGCCCATTCGGAACCGCTCCACAAGGCAGAGAGAATGCGCGCTTGCTCGGAGTCGGCGGCGGTCAAGGTCGCCGCGGCATTGGTTTCACGCAGCGATTCCCAGGCGGAGCGCGCCCGTTCGGGCACGGGAGCGTTCTTGATAGCGTGTCGCCACACATCGCGCGGCATGGGGACAAATTACACGGGGAGCAACGGCCTCGGTAAAAGAAAAAGCGCCGGGTAACGTGCTGCCGGTTTGCAACCGGTAGTCGGGCCTCCTTCCTTCGAACGCGCAGACAAAAAGATTCACACCTCCTGTTCTCCGTGCGTTTCTGCCAGTTGCAAACTGGCAGCACGTTTAAACGGGCCGTGTGCTCGTTTCTTTGACTTCAAACCCAAGCCGTATAGGTTTGCGCCATGGGTTCGAGGGAACTCATGGTCTCGGGATTAACGAAGTGAAATCGTCAGTATCATTGCCCAACAGCAGCAACCTCTCTTTTGTCGAGCGGCTTTATAGCGATTACAAACGCGACCCGACGTCGGTGATGGATGAGTGGCGCAGTTATTTTGCGCAACTCGACAACGGCGACGGCGCGGCGGAGGTGAAGCTTGGCCCGTCGTTTCGCCCACCCAGTTTATTTCACGCGCGCGATGGCGTGCGCGGCATGGCCGGGTTGCAGGATCGCGTCGATCAACTGATTCGCGCCTACCGAACGCGCGGTCACATGATCGCCCGCTTCGATCCGCTCGAACGCAAACGTCCGGCCCCACCCGAGTTGGACCCTTCCTACTACGGCTTCACCGAAGCCGACATGCAGAAGCAATTTTCGACGCAGACGATGCAGTTTGGGGATGGCCTCACGCTCGCCGAGATCGTGCAGCGTCTGCGCAACACCTACTGCCGCTCGATTGGCGTTGAGTACGTTCACATTGACGACGTGCATATCCGGCGCTGGTTGCAGGCGCGCATGGAGCGCACGGAAAACAGGCTGACCCTCGCGCACGAAGAGCAGCTAAGGATTCTCACGCGGTTGACCTACGCATCCGTGTTCGAAGAGTTCGTGCGGAAAAAGTTTATTGGTGCGAAGAGTTTTTCCCTCGAAGGGTCGGAGAGTTTGATTCCCCTTCTCGACCTCGCGATTGAAAAAGCCGGCGAACAAGGCGTGAGCGAAATCGTTTTCGGCATGGCCCATCGCGGGCGGCTGAATGTGCTCGCGAACATCCTGCACAAACCCGTGCGGCAAATCTTTCGCGAGTTTGCGGACAGCGATTACGAGCACTACACCGGGCGCGGCGACGTGAAGTATCACCAAGGCTTCAGCAATGATTGGGAGACGAGTTCGGGCAACTCCATTCATTTGTCGCTCTGCTTCAATCCGAGCCATCTCGAATTCGTGGATGCCGTGGCCATCGGCCGGGTGCGCGCCAAGCAGGAACGCGTGAACGACGCGCTCGGCGAACGCGGCCTGGCGATTCTGATTCATGGCGATGCGGCTGTGGCTGGCGAAGGCGTCGTGCAGGAGACATTGAACATGAGCCAGCTTCGCGGCTACTCAATCGGTGGCTCGTTGCACATCGTCGTGAACAACCAGATCGGTTTCACCACTGGCCCGGAAGAGGGACGCTCGACGATGTACGCGACGGACGTTTTCAAAATGCTTCAGGTGCCGATCTTTCACGTGAATGGCGAAGATCCCGAAGCAGTCGCGCAGTGCGTGCGGCTGGCGCTCGATTTCCGCGCGCAGTATCGGCGAGACGTGGTTATCGACATGTATGGCTATCGCCGTTACGGCCACAACGAGGCGGATGAGCCTTCTTTCACGCAGCCCATTCTTTACCAGGCCATCAGCGAGCGAAAGTCCGTGCGCGAAGGTTATCTGGATCATTTGCTCAAGCATGGCGGCGTGACGCGCGAACAGGCGGAAGAAATCGCGGCCACGCATCGAAACCATCTCGAACGCGGTTTGGCCGCGGCGAAGGAAACGGCACGCTTGCCGGTGGAAGAGTTGCGGGGCATCTGGTCGGGATACATTGGTGGCCCGGAGAAGAATGTTCCCGAAGTCCCGACAGGAGTTCCGGCCAACAAATTGTCAGAGTTGCTCGAAGGGCTCACGCGCCTGCCGGAGAATTTCAAACCGCACCTGAAGATTAAGAAGCTCCTGGATAGCCGCCGCGAAATGGCCAGCGGTAACGCGCCCCTCGACTGGTCCGCCGCGGAAGCGCTCGCCTTCGCAACGCTCGCGGTGGGTAATCATCCGGTGCGGCTAAGCGGGCAGGATTCCGAGCGCGGGACTTTCAGTCATCGTCATGCGGTGTTGCACAACGTGGACACGGGCGAGAAATACATTCCGCTCCAGCACCTTTCTCCCGATCAGGCGCCGGTGCATCTCTTCAACAGTCCGCTCTCGGAAAATGGGGTGCTCGGCTTTGACTACGGCTACAGTCTCGACACGCCGGAAGCGCTCGTGATGTGGGAAGCGCAGTTCGGCGATTTCTGGAACGCCGCGCAGGTCATCGTCGATCAATTCATCGCCAGCGCTGAGGCGAAGTGGAAGCGGTTGAGCGGACTCGTGCTTTTGCTGCCGCATGGTTTCGAAGGCGGCGGCCCGGAACATTCCAGCGCACGCGTCGAACGTTTCCTCGCCATGGCCGCGGAAGACAACATCCAGGTAGTGAATCCGACGACGCCCGCGCAGTTGTTTCACGTGCTGCGCCGCCAGGTGTTGCGCAACTGGCGCAAGCCGCTCGTGGTGCTCACGCCCAAGAGTCTTCTACGACACGCTCGCGTCGTTTCGCCGCTGAGCGATCTCGCGGACGGCGTTTTCCAGCGCATCATTCCCGACAGCAATCCACAGCGGAGCGACGTGAAGCGCGTGCTGTTGTGCAGCGGGAAGATTTATTACGAGCTGGAAAAGTTTCGCGAACAACAGCAACGCGAAGATGTCGCTCTCCTGCGCGTCGAACAGCTCTACCCGCTGCGGGATGAGCATCTGAACGCCGCGCTGAAGCCATATCGCGACGGCACACCGGTTTTCTGGGTGCAGGAAGAGCCGCACAATATGGGTGCGTGGCGTTACCTGCTGGCCAATTTCAGCGAGCGATTGCTCGGACGTTTTCCGTTTCAAGGAATTACTCGCCCGGCGGCAGCGACACCGGCGACTGGTTCACACACCAGTCACGAGCGGGAGCAGGCAGCCGTCATCGAACGCGCATTTAACAGCAAGTGAGGAATCTATGATTGTGGAAATCAAAGTCCCTTCGGTGGGCGAATCGATCACGGAGGTCACGATCGATTCATGGTCGAAGAAAGAAGGCGAAGCCATCGAGCGGGACAAAACCGTGGCGGTGCTTGAAAGCGAAAAGGCCACGGTCGAGTTGCCGGCGGAAGCTTCGGGCACGCTGACGAAAATTTTGAAAAAATCCGGCGACATCGCGCAAGTGGGCGAAACAATCGCCATCATCGACACCGATGCGAAACCGACGGTGAGCGCGACGCAACCCGCACCGCCGCCGAAGGAACAAAAGACCGCCGAACCGGCCAAGCCGAAAGCAGCGACACCAGTTCCGCCAAAATTGCCCGCGCCAGCAAAGGCTGCTCCGCCGAAGGCCGACGCGGCTGTGACGCCGCCGCCAGCCGAGCAACCGAAAGCAGAACCGGTGAAGGAAACGAAGGCCGCAACCGAAGAAGCGATCGCACCGCAAGCGGCCGCTGCTCCAGTAGAAGCCGGGCACGATGAAGAAATCGTGCCCATGACCCGCCTGCGCCGCACCATCGCGCGCCGGCTTGTGGAGGTGCAGCAAACGGCGGCGATGTTGACGACCTTCAACGAGATCGACATGTCGGGCGTCATCGCGCTGCGCAAGGAACACGGCGAAGCGTTCCAGCAGAAATACAACGTGAAGCTCGGCTTCATGTCGTTCTTCGTGAAGGCGGCCGTGGATGCGCTGAAACTGGTGCCGGAAGTGAATGCGGAAGTTCGCGGCGACGACATCGTTTACAAAAACCATTACGACATTGCGTTGGCGATTGGTGGCGGCAAGGGCTTGGTTGTTCCTGTGTTGCGCAACGCCGAGCGCTTGAGCTTTGCCGAAGTCGAAGTGGCCATCGGCGATTTCGCACGGCGGGCAAAGGACAACAAGTTGAAGCCGGAAGAGCTGCAAGGCGGCACCTTCACCATCACGAACGGCGGCATCTATGGTTCAATGTTGTCCACGCCGATTCTCAATCCACCGCAAAGCGGCATCCTCGGCATGCACAACATCCAGGAGCGCCCGGTCGCGCGCGAAGGCCAAGTGGTCATTCGCCCGATGATGTATGTGGCGCTGACTTACGATCATCGCCTCGTCGATGGCCGCGAGGCGGTGACATTCCTCAAGCGCATCAAGGAAGCGATCGAAGCGCCGGCGCGGATGTTGATCGAGATTTAGCAGCCCGTTGGAGAAAGCCGCTGCGCGGCGCGCCTCAAAGCGGAATCGCCTCATCCACCAGCATGATGGGAATTCGGCTGCGGATGGGATAAGCGACCTGTCGATCCTTGCGCACCAACGCGCCGTCCACTTTCTCGGTCACGACTTTGCCGGTGCGATTCTTCGCGGCACCGGCCGCGATGCGGCTGTTCAACTCGGCCACGAACGCGGCATCGGCCTCCCTGACGGGCTGATGCGTTTCGGGGCAGCAAAGGATTTGGAGGAGTCCAGGATCGATCAGGCTCATATTTTTACAGCTTTGATGGCGGCATCATACACTTCGCGCACTGGTACGTCGGCGCGCGCGGCGATTTGACGGCACGATTCGAATTCCGGCGAGGCTTGAATGACACGACCGTTCAACTTGCCCAGCTTGACGCTGACTTCGCCAAACTTCGTTTTCACCTTGATGGATTCGCGACGCAACTTGCGGCGTTCAGCAGTCGTGCGGCGCACGCCGAACGCCGTCGTCTCGCGCAAAATGATTTCCGAGAATTTATCGGCGTCACTCGTAGCACAAAGGACGGTCAGCAATACGCCGGGACGGTTCTTCTTCATCTGCACGGGCGTGTGGAAAACATCGAGCGCGCCTTTTCCCAACGCTTTCTCGACGAAGGCGCCGAGCAATTCCGCGTTGATGTCGTCCAGGTTGGTTTCCAGAACTGCGATGGTGTCCGTTTCCCAATCCAGTTCGCTGCCCTTCGCGGTCTTCGACTCTCCGAGCACCGCGCGCAAAACGTTCGGCCGTGTCTTGTTCTGGCGCGTGCCCAGGCCGTAGCCAATTTTTTCCACCGCGAGATTCTGCATCGGCCCAAAACTTTCCGCGAACTCCGCGAGGATCGCTGCGCCCGTTGGCGTGATGAGTTCGCCCGGTTCCTCGCATTGTTGAATCGACGTGTGCCGCATGCTGAGAATCTCCAGCGTGGCTGGCGCGGGAATGGGAAACGTGCCGTGCGCGCAGCGAATCGTGCCTGTGCCTTCGATGGGATTCCCAGCGAACACCCGCGGTTTGCCGAGCATCTCCAGCGCGACGCAGGCGCCCACGATATCGACAATGGAATCCACCGCGCCGACTTCGTGAAAGTGAACCTCCTCCGGCGCGTGCCCGTGAATTTTCCCCTCGGCCAGCGCAACACGATGAAACACAGCGACGGATTTCTCCTTCACCCACGGCGAGAGTTTGCTGCGGTGAATGAGTTTCGAAATGTCAGCAAAGGTGCGTCCGTGCGCGTGCTCATGCTCATCCTCATGTGAATGAGCATGTTCATGTCCGTGGTGATGATGTTCTTCCACGAACCGCGTTTCGTACTTCTCCGTCTTGCTGCCGCGCTTGACCTTCAGCACGGCATGGAACTCGTGTGGTTCCGGCAACTCGCTCGTGGCTTCCAGATACGCGCCACTTTTCTTGAACTTGAACTCCTGTCGTTTTTTGCCTTCGCGCGTTGTTTCGAGGGTCACGTCTTTGTCCGCGAACGGCTTCGCCTCGTGCCCGTGCTCGTCAAAAAAATAGAGGCGGAACCGCGGCGGCACGTTCTTCTCGAACACGCTCAATTCCACGCGGCCTGATTTCAGAGCGATCAACGGCCCGCCGTGTGGTCCGTGCGATTCCCCCGCAAGATGATCGCGGTGTTCGAACACTCCCACCGTCATTCGCATGCGCATGAGAATGACGGTGGGAGTGTTCGTGCTGGTGCTTTATGTTGCCATGACTGTGTTCGTGCTGGTGGGCGTGTTCGGACGCGACACGCACATCGAACTTCGTCCCCGCAACCGCTCCCCTCTCCTGCCGCGAAACATGCAGATGATATTCGCCCAGTCCCAGCTTCTCCAATTCGTGCTCGAAGTCGTGCGCGTCCACACCGAGGTCAAGCATTGCGCCAATGAACATGTCGCCGCTGATACCGCTGAAGATATCCAGATAAAGAGTTTTCATTTCTTGTAGCGGCGTGTCTGTGACCGCCGCTGACTGTTGCCACTCATCAGTGCCAAGCGGTCATAGACCGCCACCACACAGCGCATTGATCTGGCTCGCCGCGTAGCCTGCGCCAAATCCGTTATCGATGTTCACCACCGTCACGCCGCTACCGCAACTGTTCAGCATCGCGAGCAACGCCGCCAGCCCGCCGAAGCTCGCGCCGTAACCAATGCTCGTCGGCACCGCGATGACGGGTCGCGCGACGAGTCCGGCCACGACGCTCGGCAAGGCGCCTTCCATCCCGGCGACGGCGACAACGACGTTCGCGCGCTGAATCTCAGGCAGGCGACGCAACAAACGGTGCAATCCTGCGACCCCCACGTCGAAAATGCGCTCGACGTTGTTGCCCATGATCTCCGCGGTCACGGCTGCTTCTTCGGCCACGGGCAAATCACTCGTGCCGGCGCAAATCACCGCGATGACGCCCGGACGTTTCTGTCGCGGCTTGCTTTCAATGGTGATGCACCGGGCCGCTTCGTGAAAGACCGTGCGCCGAAATTTTTTCTTCATCGCGCGCGCGTGCTCCGGAGTGATTCGCGTCACGAGCACGTGCTGTTCGCGCTCCACGAGCTTCGTCGCGATCGCTACCACCTGCGACGGTGACTTGCCCGCCCCGAAAATCACTTCTGGAAAATTCTTGCGCAGTGAGCGGTGTAAATCAACCTGCGCGAAGCCCAGATCCGCGACTGGCGCCGCCTGGAACGCGCGCATGACTTCATCGGTGGAAGTTTTGCCGGCGCGGAATTTCTCCAACAGTTGTTTGGCTTCACTGGCGGTCATGGCGCGGAGCATGGCGAGTTGGCGGAATCGATTTCAACCCTGGATGAATCAACGAGCGCGATTGAAGTGCCGGCGCGGCAATCCATCTCAACTCACCGCTTCGCCCGTCACAATTTTTTCTCCTCCGCCCTGACTGCGCGCGACACGGCTGCGTTTCGCCTCGACCTTGATGTAATGAAGAATCACGGGCGCAAGAATCATTCCCGGGATGCCCATCAACTTTTCGCCGAGCACGAGACCGATGAGCGTCAGCCACATGGGATTGCGAATGCGGTCGCCGATGATCTTGCTGTTCAAAAAATATTCGAGCTTGTGCAGCACGACGAGAAACACGAGCGACGCCAGCGCCATGTTCGGCGAGACAGTGAAACCGACGCCGACGATGAGCGTGTTGCTGATGAGATTGCCAATGATCGGCACCAGCCCGCACAGAAAGGTGACGCCCACCAGGACTTTGGCATAAGGCAGATCATTCCAGAACAGAAACCCCGCCGTGAGCACGGTGTTGATTGCGGAGATGGCGATTTGCGCGCCCATCACCGTGGCGAAGCTTTCGTAAAAGGTGGCGAAGCGCTGGGCGATCTCAGTGGCGGTAATGGTGTAAAGATTGTTGGTCTGCGCGGGCTTGTCGGTTTCGAGATCAAAACGCGAATTGATGAAAAGACTGATCGCAACGACGACGCCGATGATGATGGCCGCGAGTTGAATAATCGCCACGCCGGCATACTTCCCGATGCCGTCGATTTCCTTTTTGACCGTGTTGATCGCCAACGCCTTCAGGCTGGCGTAATCGGTGAAGGGAAGCTCAATGCCTTTCTCTTCCGTCCATTGAAGCACCACCGGGATTGTCTTTTCGGCGATTTCGGGAATCGCCTTATAGGAATGTTGGACGAAGAAATAAAATCCGACGCCCACTCCCGTCAGCAGAATCAGGAACAACGCCACGGAAAGCCATTTGCGTCCGCCGAAGGCAAGCATGTGCAGCGCGAAGAAACAGAAGAGCACCGTGACCAGCGGCGTCGCGAGGTGCAACCAGCCCGCCGCGATGATCAGCAGCGCGATGAAGCCATACGACATGCGTGTCGGCAAACTCATGGGCGCGAAGTGTAGAGGAAGTCCACGCGCGCCGCCAGCCACGGAACGCGGTCGGGTGCGAACGGCTGGCCGCAGGACTGGATATGCAAATGGCGGGCGTTCATGTTTCAGCCGCTGCGGCTGGTGCTCCGCACACAGCCGCGCTCCTCAGCGAATTCGCTCCAGCAACCAATCCTTGAGCTGCGCGATGGGCAGGCGCTCCTGCCGTCCATCATCGCGATAGCGCAGCGTCACCGTGTCGAGCAGTTCCTGCTTCTCGCCCAGCGTGTCGAAGTCAATTGTCAGGCAGAAGGGCGTGCCAGCTTCGTCCTGGCGCGCATAGCGGCGGCCAATCGATCCGCCGTCGTCGTAGAAGACATTCATGTGCGGACGCAACAAGTCGCGCACGGCCAGCGCCTTCTTCACAAGGTCGGGCTTGTTCTTGAGTAGCGGCAGCACCGCCACTTTGATCGGCGCGACGCGGGGATGAAACTTCATCACCACGCGCGTCTCGCTCTTGCCCTTGTCATCTGTGTCCGTGATTTCGGTGAAGGCGTTGCAGATGAGCGCGAGGATGAGCCGGTCCGCACCCGCCGAAGGTTCGATGACGTGCGGGATGTATTGGCCCTTCGCCAATCCTTCCGCGTCTTCCTTCGCGTCCTTCTCGGCCTTCGCCTGTTCCACGCCGCTCTTGGTCAGATACTTCAGGCGCGCTTCGTAGTAGCGCTTCGACAAGTCCGCTTTCTTCGCGTCGTCCAGCTTGGCCCACGCGGTGCGAAGCTCCTCATCGAAAACGCCCATCGGCTTGCCGGAGAAACGCTCGTGCTGGCTGAGATCGAAATCGCTGCGCGCGGCGATGCCTTCCAGTTCCTCGCCCTTGAGTTCGCCTTTCTCGTCCAGCTTGCCG